>Ga0307511_10000755_pt1 | contig 34541 bp, 28 predicted proteins | sample 13_EM_MG_FD_200266 | JGI IMG/M metagenome (GOLD analysis project Ga0307511, IMG submission 200266) | Populus trichocarpa ectomycorrhiza microbial communities from riparian zone in the Pacific Northwest, United States - 13_EM | ecosystem: Host-associated > Plants > Roots > Unclassified | place... | reverse complement strand
GCAATACCAGCGAGACAGCGTTATTCCTCTTTGGCAGCAATATACTCCTATGGTAACAAAATCATTCTTCCCACCTCCATCCACACCTCGATCCGCACCTCTACTTCCAGCAACATTTTACCTATGATTCTGGCGGTGAGTTACCTAGATTCCCACCTATATTCTCACCTGCATCCCCTCTTACATTTGTAGCTACATCCTCAGTAGGATTCCCACTAAATCTTCCACTGACATAGCCAGCGGCATATCTAGCTGCGTTGTCCGCTGCTCTGGGTGCGTGAAATCTTAGCTAAGCTAGGGGTTGGTTTATAGGTCATTTCGGCGGTGATTGTGGTAGTAATACTAGCATGGAAGGGCGAAGGGGGATAGCAACATCAAGTATGGCCGGATTGAGTATTGCAGGATTTTATTTACCACGATTGAGGTTGTGCATGATGGAGGAGGGGGGGCATACATACGGCTGGGTACTAATTCTGGTCAATGATGAGACAAATTCTTTTCAGGAGCTCATGTTACTAATTGTAGTTCTGCATTAAAGGCTGTATTTATTAGACTCCTCATTTCTAGGCTAATTTAATATACTGAGATTGAGATTGAGCATGCTAAGGGGGCTAAGGGGTGGTATTATCATCATCACGCTCTGTACTTACCTACGACTATAGAGATGGACCCCTCGTAGCCTTTCGGTGGGGCCTGGTGTGCAGCCCCAGTGCGGAACAGGAGCGCGCAGCGCGGGTACTGGTCCAAGCCTCGGCTTGCACATGAATAGGGGTTCACCCGCAGCCGGAGTTATCCACTGGGGAGGCCATGGGAATTCAATAAGTTGCAAGACATCTATTACTACCAATTGCCCCCTATGCGTGCGAGCATAGCGAGCGTACGGAGGTCTAAACCAAAAGTCATTTCCGCCTTCCTATTTGGGAAGAGTGCATATATAAACGCATGCAGGTATAAACTTGGCATATGCAAGGACTATGCAGCGCATCGGTTGGGCATTCTTTACAACTACAGCTGGAAAAAATGGTGGATAATGCCAGCGCTATTCACATCAGCTATGTAGTGATGGATTATACTGTTGCTATTGACCATACCCTGCCCTGAACTACTTATTTGGGTGGGGAACATCTGAATTGCTCTCCATAATGTGTCTTGCATACCATACCAAGGCTACTGCAGTAGCAATGCATGTTCCAGATCTTTGCGTTTATCTCCCGCATATGCCAAGTTTTGGCCTGCATATACCCGCATATACACCATTCCCAGATAGGAAGGCGGCAAAGACTTTGGTGCGGCCTCTGTACCTGTCTCGACTAGGTATAATATACTGAAGCTACTGAGACAAATTCTTCAACCCGTGTACCTTGTGCGCAACTAAACATTGTAGGGAATGAACCGGTGGATCAACGTCAGGCTATTGTATACATATGTAGTAACGGGGATTTGCAGACTAATTTCAGGAGAATCAATGGGGTTTAACGTGGGCTTGCCATGCTGATCTGGTTGGACTATCGCGTAAGTAGCTATAGGGATTTGCAAGGTCATTTCATTAAGAGCTTGAGTTCATACCACATCCACTGGTGAACCACGTCCCTGGTCAATTCCTGGGAGATAGGGTGGAGTTAACGTGAAATATCGTGTGACTGCATGAGCTCGGCCTGTGTCTTAGGAATTGACCAGGGATGTTGTTTACTAGTGGGTGCAGTACCTAAAGTGATCTGTACACCACCGCCATTCCCACCTCCATTCCGATCTCCATTTGCATCTCCATTCCCACCTCTATTCATTCTGACCGTGATTCTGCTGATGGGTTCCCTCCATTCCCACCTACAACATATTCAACGACGCTAATTCAACTGCTGATTCTGGCATTTTGAGTTGACGCTGATTTCAACGCTGATTTCTAGGCTGATTTGGATGTGATTTCTAGGTTAGTTTTGACGGCGATATCTGGGTTGATTTGGACACTGATTTCTCTGGTGATTTAGACAGTGGTTTCCAGGGTCATTGGCACACTGATATCTTGGTCGGCGGTTTCTAGGTTGATTTGAACGATAGTTTCTTGAGTGATTGCACGCTGATTTATACGTTGACTTGGACAGTAGTTTCTTGGGTGATTTGTACGCTAATTTATAGGTTGTGATTTCTTGGGTTATTTGAACGGTGTTTTTTTGGGTCATTTGTACACTGACACCTAAGTTGATTTGGATAGTGATTTCTGGGTTGATTTGAACATGGTTTCTTAGGTGATTTGCATGCTGATTTATAGGTTGGTTTGGATGGTGATTACTTACTTGGGTGATTTGTACGGTGATTTCTAGGGTGGTTTTGAGGGTGGTTTCTAAGTGATTTGAAATTAAGATGCTATGAATCCCAGCTATCCTAAACGCATGAGATCCGAGCTAATCTAAAGGTTCATTTAGGGGTTATTCTCAGCGACATGGCTGCTGGTATTTCTACCGATATGCGAGAGATATTTGGAGTTACAATGCATTACCAGCTACCATGAAAGCGTGAAATCTGAGCTGATCTAGGCATTGATTCAGAGGCTAATTCTAGTATGAAGCAGGTGGGCATGGCGGGGGGTGGTAATATTGAATATGACGGGATTCAGCATGGCAGGATTTTTAACATACAAAGATTGAGATTGGGCGGGAATGGCCGGATACTACTGTACCTCTGATCAATAATGAGATATATTCTTTTCAGGAGCTCATATTACCAATTGCAGTTCAGTATGGAGAGCTGTAGTGATAATGTTCAATAGACTTCTTATTTCCAATGCGGTTCAACATGGCGAGAGCGAGATTGTGGCATAGCGAATTCGAATATATGCAGGGCGGGTTTGCACATACTAAGGGGTGATATCCTCACCAAACACCTTACCTACCACCCCAAAGATGGAGCCTGGCGCGCAGCGGCAGTGCGGAACAGGAAGCGCGCAATGCAGGTATTAAGTGCAAGCAACGATTTTGTATGAGAGTGGAAGTGGCTTCACAGCGAAAGAAAGTCGCACGTTATCCACTGGGGAGACAGACCATGAGATTCGGTGTGTTGCAAGACAACTATATTCGCCCTGTCCCAGGTCTTACGCGAGCGTAGAGAGCGGCAACGTCTCGTGACATATACGAACTACAGCTAGTACCCCAGGTTTGTACAAGGGTTTCGAAGAGGACGAAGCTAAATCCTTGAGACTGCTCTCGAGATGATATGATCGTTGGATATGAGCATCCGGAAGAGAATCAGGTTGTGACTCTATAGTACTTTGCCTACGTTCTGTGACTCAACTCCTGATTTGTCTCCTGAAGTTAGTGGACCAATTACAAGGCTATGAGCGGAATAATTGTGGTAGAAGAGTATATTCGGTGAGAGCTAGGGAGGCAATCATATGCGGACTGCGATGTCTATCGTGCTTGTGCTCTAGCTAATATGATCTCAACAGCGGAGCCCGCTGCTCATATACCTTGTCTATCCTCATAGCTTTCCCCTTGAGCGATCCCACCGATTTGACCTTCATTACAAGTTTCCATTTCCGGCTCCGCTCACCCCCCGTGACCTTTTACAGTTCCCGCGTTCCCTGACAAGTGTATTCCAACATTTAGAGCTCATTGTGCTCGAAGTTTGATAACCCAAGTGAGTGGGAATATTTTGGAATATAAAGGGGAAAATTGTCAGGGGTTTAGGAATGAGGAGGATGAGAAGGGGTCGAAATGACGATGGGAATTTTATAGCTTCATTTCCTTGCGAGTCAAATAAACTTGTTATCACTCTGAACTTTGATCACTTCCCTCTCAATCTGCAATTAACCTATTGCAGGGGCAACAAGTCAAGATATATAAGTAGCGTGCTCCGAGATGCGTAACTCCTTGGATTCTATACTAGGTCTAGGGTGGAGCTGAGTGATGTAGTCTCTCGCATTAGGCTGGGTTACAGCAATAAAATTGTCTCTGTAACTACCGTAGCCACCAACCACTTCACCACGATACGATACCGGTACTGCTTTGTATTGATTCACCTCCACATGCTCCAACTTTCCTAACTGATCACGGCTATCAGAGTCCATTACCAACCTCTCCAGTTACCACTTCCAGTCCTCAGTCTTATTCCGTGGCCGCTTGTAACCCCCTCCTCCCTTACTTCGTTAAGTACATACCGTACATATCTGAATCATAAATATGATTATATTTACGTTTCTACCATCAAAGTGACACACTCCACGACAGGTCTACATCCCCAACAAAGATTTCTAAAGACCATTCTTGATAGCATTCTGGTTCCTAAGACTTAGATAATCTTTCGCCTGAGTCTCTGTAAGAATTTTCATAACTGGGCAAAGTTATGGGCTGTACCTGCTTGAAGATGGATTGGGACATAGCGTTGCCATATAAATTTGTATAGGCAAGGTACTTGACACCCAATGCTAACTTTCACAATTTCTCACGCATACCAGGTAAGGTGTGTCAGAATGCAGTGCGTGTCATTCCACCCATACCTAGCTATACCCTCATAACTGAGAGACCCGCCTGAAGCCTATTCACCCAAAATAGATAGTAATAGTTCTTGATGGAAATACAGGCAGGGGCCGAGCTCAGGGAAATTGGGTGCGACTTGCTTAGTCGGGAATAACTCAGCATTCCGGTAGTAATTTCTCGATCCCGTAAGCAAAAGTTCAATTTTTATTTGGAAGTTATTCTACTATTACTCTAGATTTCCTGATAGACTTGGACCTGCAGCTGTTGGCACTGGACAAACAAACAACCAGCCACTGCCTTGCGGCAAAGTCCAATCAGGCAGCTCCAGTGTATCGGCCAATCCCAGCGCCTCAGCCAATCCCAGGACATCAGCCCCACACAGCTGCTGGCTCAGCTCCCAACAAGCGACATTGCGGCCTATTTTGGTGACAAAGAGTTAATCTATGGTCAGCGTCTCAAGAGGACCAGGTATTCTCTTCCTGAAACCTTAGTAGTTCCTATAAGCGCAATAGCCCAACTAAAAAATCAAATTCAGGGTAATGCTCACTTGTGGGAACGGAATTTGGGGTCATTGTCGGTAGGCAATTTTACTACAATATGGGGATGCGTGTGGAATGATACTTGCCGAATGAAGGCGGAATAATTCCAGAGCCATACTCAACTCTATTCTAGTGCCGGCGATATTGCCTAACATTATTGCAAGCTATTCCAGGGGCGTCGCATTTTCTTAATTGGTGGCCAAACGCCTCAGGCGGTCCAATCCCCCGGGTATGGATAAATACCTTTCTCACCTCGTCGGGAGCGGTTTCTTGCCTTGCTACTCCCTTTACGTTGACGCTCGGAAACAAGAATAGCAGTTACCCTCAGTAAGAGTTCTCGATATCAGAATATTGCCCCCCCGCATAGAGCCCAAGGCCTCGAAAATGTAATATATTCTTGGCATGCTTTGTGTGTTTGTATGATATTGCGATGCATCCTTTTTGTATTCTGGGTGCACTTGAAACACTGCTCATAGCAACGGAATATTGGTATTGCAACTATGATGGATGGGTACATGATGATACAGCGAGTGGGATGCCGCAATGGGCTGTTATAGTGGAGTTAGTCTTCCTCATACAGTAGAGCACACCTCTCAAATATTATCCCAAATAGGATATTGCCATTCCAATACCACCCTGAACCAGTCCCCTCGGGTTATTCTGTATTCAGGAATCACTTATTCTATTGTTATTCAAAATTATATATCGCTCCACAGTCTGAATCGGATCCCTCTACAGTCTCAGACCCTGAACCACACCGAGTTTAAGGTTGGCGCTAGTGTCATTTTTGCAGTTGTCGATATCGTGGTCATATTATTTATCAACCAAATGAAGAACTTCTGGAAGAGTTCCCGTAGGGGGCTGCACCTTGCACTCTGCGTACTTAGCGAGTATGTGTAGGGGGTAACGGGTCGCTACTAAGGCGCTGGTTTGCTGGGTGAAATCGACACTGTATGATAGTTTCGGGACTAAATTTCGATATATGATGGCCTCGTTTTGGTGGCCCTGAAGCTCAATGCAATGGCCAAGTTCAATGTCCATATGGCCAATATGGGTGGAAGGATATGGGAGCTTGCCTCCTGGACCTCTTGTCACAGTATCTCCGTATTTTTACACTTCGCTTCCAACCAATTTCTTCTATAACGACGCGCCTGAATATCTTTCGCCCTCTACTACCACTACATTTACAAGACTCCATCTATAATGTCCGGTACCCCTCCCTATCTCTTCGGCCCTTACTCCGACGAGGTCATTGACCAATATGATCCTACTCATCTCGAGTTCTACGACACTTTTGGCAGGGTGGATGTGACGAACAACAACCCACCGGCTGCCGATCGCGACGTGGCTGTCCCTAGCCTCTCGGTTAACCCTGAACTAACGGCCCACCCGTACCCGTCGCAATTGCTCAACCCAACCACCCTGCACACAGTGACCGAGCAGGTCATCTCTGATGCCACAGACCCCAATATAGCTGAATCTAACGTCCCTCCGATCGAAGTCCAGTTCTCCCTGGCTATGCATGCGGCCGCCCTGGGGGTTACCCTAGAGGAGCTGACCGAAATCCTAGCGACCACGCCGGATGACGCCCAAGAGGAGCTGACTGAAATCCTAGCGACTACTGGGGATGCCACCGAACAGGAGATTGACCTCAACTACCAAAGCGACAACATTTTCGAGGACCATTCCGCCAGCACCGACACAGTCGACCCACGCTCCCTCATGCTATGGCCGTACCACTCTGATCTACCCAACAACCAACCCGAGTCTGCGGTCCACCAACGAGCTGCACTAGCCGCTCAAGCTCCCACCGTCACTGAGTCGGAGCCACAGCTGTCTGCTCGCGCACTCCGCGCGCAGCGTCGTATTCGCCGCCAAGAACTTGCCGAGAACCGTCATCAGTAAGCCGATTAGGGAGTTTACCATCGATATATGGATTGCCGAGTCTGCTGGGGGACTCTTGATCCTTTAAGCTGCGTTTTATTATGACCTATAATGACCCTGACGTAGGAAACACGCTTCAAGTGTTGTGCTTGTTATGAGCTGCCTACACCGATCTAACAATATATCTAGTACATAATCCGCAACCATTTGTGACAAACCCCCAGAGTACATGTGAGTTTCGCTTCAATAAGTTAATGTACCGCTTCAGAAATCATAATGTGGTGTTGTGCTCCCTATGCGAAAGGAAATCAGTTCGTGAACGGCCCACCCATCCATTATATACTTATTCCCAGGCAGGGTCGGGGGGCTCAATTATCCTGACAGGCCGCCCAGACAGTGAAGGAATATATGTGTGGTATCACATAGGCACTAATCGTACTAGGCACCTCTGAGTCTAGATCTGCTCCTGAAACTCCTGAGTTTTCGTTGGCCTCGAACGTGAAGCCTTGCCGTCTTTCTATCAACCAATAGGTAGTTACTAGTACGTGTTCATTTAACCCACTTGGTTAATATATTTGTGTTGGTCGGGCCGGGGCATAAGCTTAAGCATTACCGTTTCGAAGTATCTCACCTAACCCACGCTATCTGCCAATGCACAGGTGGAAGTGGTTTGGAGATCTTCATCAGAAACTGGCCCTCCTACAGACAGCTCATCCTCTGGCTCCCATGAATGAGTCGCATTGATTCAAACCGGCACCGATATATCACCTATCAGTAGTGCACCGCCCTTGCAAACAATCAATTCACACCCCTCTGGCAGAAGTTATGGTGTTTCCTGGCTTCCACCAGACTATTGACCACTGTGAGAATTATATCCATGGCTTCCATCTGACCGTGGTAAAAACGTTTTCTTTGCCTACTTCACGCGACGGGAGTTCTATGGCTACAGCCCAGGCACCCCGCGAACTGGCTCTGGAGCCATAGTGAACTGGCCAGTCTGATTAGAAAATAGCCACCTCCTAGCCTGCCCTTTTTTAATTTTATTTTTAAAAACTCAGTAGTCGTATGCGCCCCTGTAAGAGGGCCATGACGAACCCCTCGGAAGCCTGAGAGGATTCAAGGAGGCCTACATTAATCTGGGCGCACCTGCGCGAGCTATGTACAGAAAAGTTCCAGGACAAAGGAGACTCGTTGCTCTTTCCCCACCATGCCCCCTCCTCGGCCCTCCCCGTAGGTACGTCCTCCGCCACGCCCTTCTGGGCCCTCTCCCCAGATATAGTATGTGTCCCCTCCTCCGCCACGCCACGCCCCTCCCCGGCCCTCCCCGAAGTACCCCCTCTCTGGTGTCGGTTAGGCCAACTGCGCGAACAAGAGCCCGAGGAAGACCTCCACCTCGTCTCGCTCTTTTACCCATCTCGGTGCATCCAGGTCCTCCCAGGTCTCCGGGAATCCCAGTATGTAGTTCCATCTCGCGCCGGAACCTGGCAGTCGAAAGTGATATGGAACCTTCCTCCGAAGGGTGACCGCATTGGCATGAGGGGGCCTCCGCCTTCCCTATGCGGTGGAGCCAACCCTTCTGAAGACCCCGGTCTGTTCTCAGCAAGGTGAACGCCGACAGCGCCCTTCTGTCAGTCGCGTCTTCTGCGGCTGAACCTCCCGGGTCGTCTGTCTTCTCTGCCGGGGGCCCTAGACGCCTCCCTGAGCGCCCCCTCGGTAGCTGTGCGTGGGGATGGCGCCGTGACCCCCAGCTAAGATTCGTACGTCGCTCGTACGTCCGCCTTCTCATTGCCTGGGATGCCGGTGTGGCCGCGTATCCAGGCGATGGCGGTGTCCTTGTCCCTTCTCTTATGTAGCGCCTGTTTCAACCGCACTTCCACTCCTGACCTCGGGGGGTGTCCGCGACTCAGGTTCACCGCGGTTCTCAGAGCTGTCTGTGAGTCCGTGAGTAGGAATAGCAAGTCTGCGACCTCACTGTCCAAGCCCAACGCTACGGCTCCCCTTTCCGAGCCGGCGACTGTGGATAATGGTCCGGGGAAGGATACATACGTCTCGCTCTTGGACCCCCTCCAATCTTCGGAGTGTACTGCGGATGCTGCCATCCCGTTGACCCCGGTGCCATCCGTATACCCCATTCTCCACTCCTCTCCCATACTGCCCGCTATCGCCCTACCCAATATCCCTTTCCTAGCCCGCCCTGGTAGCTCCACAAGGGTGTACATGTGTCATGCGCAGTTTGTTGGCCAATCTACAATTCGTGTTGGCCAACCCTAGCCCCTAATACAACCCTGAGATTTCAAACTACAATATCTGATTGTTTCGAGTCATCCACGGCTAAGTGTTTATATGACCACGTTTGGGCAGGTATTTATATTTGAGAGTCCGCCTCGAACCACTTGTCTCCGTACTGCCACGGAACCACCTTCCCCCCCCACATTTTACCCTTATTTAAACTTCAGCAATTCTCCAATTCTCTGCTCCACAAGTTTATATAAAAGTATATACCCAGAAATATTCATCATGTCCAGCGCTCGCGGTCACGCTCTGTACGGCGACTCGCTCAATGTCACCGACCCTGATATCATTGAGTTCTACCAAACATTCGGTGCCGACGATGTCGCCAGCGAGGGCACCTACGGATTGTCATTCACGGGTCCCCCATCCCCACCTACTGATCTCGAGCTCTGCCCCGCAGTGCAGGCCGATATTCTGGGCGTGACCGAGGAGGAGTTAGCCCAAATGCTGGCCCTTGCTCCCGACGTTTCAGAGCTGGAGATAGCGCAAATTTTGGCCATGGCGCCCCAGATGCTTCTTTACCCAGACCTCCTTATCGCTGATCATGAAGAGCACCTCTGCGGGAACGCCCCAGACGTTCCCTCAGAGGCCTCAACTAGCCCCATCTGCGAGGAGCCAAACATGACTCCCATTACTCCACCCCTGCAGGTACCTCCAGGTGAACCTAAAAGGCAATCCTCTGAACCGGAGGCCTCGCCCCTATCACATAAAGAACGACAGGCTCTCGAGCGCGCCAAGCGTGCGCAGCGCCGGGCCCTTCTTAGAGAGCTTGCCGAAAAATGCGGAAAGCGTCAATAAGACGTCCTCGGATTGTTATCACCTTCGTGTTCGCAGGGATATCTTCGTCTAGCGCAAGGAATGTTTTATGATTATTAGGCTGAGTGATTTCCCCGACATCCCCTGACTCCAAACAGGAAAACTCTCTTCACAGTTCAGTAAATCTTAGAGAGTGAATTAGAAGGTATAGCAAGTTTTCACACGATTTGTGAGCGGGAGTCTGAAGAGAAAAAGAAAGTCTCATCCAGCGGAGGGATGTGGTAGTGCTGTTATGGTTATCTTTTAGTATCAAAGAATTGCGGAAAAGAGTGTAAAAATTAATATTGAGAGAAGGGAATGTGCCATACAGAAACAAATGAAAATACAGTCGAAATTGTCCCCCTACATGAGGTCGGTCAGGACAATTTTTATCAAGGAAAGCTATACAGTAAGTAAGGCCGAAATGAGAGATACATGAGCCCTTCTCCGCCCTAATCTCTCACTCTACAGACCTTTTGTTCTCTCATTGGCACAAAGTCGTCCACAAAATATCGCCATTTCATAACTTTGCCTCTTGGAAGATAAAAAGCCTCGAACGGAGGCGCATAGCAAAAACGAGAAACAAGTAATTTTTTTAATTTTAATTTTTTTTAAATACTCATTACTCATGTGCGGTCGGTCCCAGTGAAGGGTCCCCCAGGACGGAAGAAAATGAAATGAGTTCTTGGCATTAGGAAATTGGAATGTGGACATTAATGTGAAAGCAATGTAACAAACGGTTCAAGGAATCTCGTGAAGGAAACTGAAAAAGCTCTCTATCGCGTAATAGGGGTCCTCGTCCCCTTCCTTCCTCCAATCCGGTGCATCTATCTCTTCCCAGGATGTTTTCAGCCCCAGGAGCTCCCGTCTTCTTGTGAGAAACAAGAAAGTCGCCTTCGCACCATCGTCATCATCATGACACAAACTTGAGGATCTAACAGAAGTAACAATGACATAGACTAAGCTAACCAGGCCAGGATGGGGCACTTCGCAGGCTCTAGTAACAAGGTTCCTTCATCTCTTTGCATCGCTTTTTTTTGGTGAATCAGTACTCATATTGATACTACGTATATGATGAGGGTACGCATCCTCGAGTCGAAACCCGGCCACATTGTCCAACCACTGGGCTGTACCAGCACAGCTCCCTATGTATGTACATTTGTATAATTCTCAGATTCCCGCCACGCTATGAAATCACCGTTGAAGAAAGCTGCCACATCTGCACACCATTCTCGATCTCTCCATACCTCCTCGTGGGATCTTCCTTGTCCGTCTCCTACTCTCTTGCATTCCATGAGGTGATCCGCATTTGTAGGAAATACTCTCGCTGTGGTACAAGGTCACGGGGATAAGCATTGACGATCATGGTAGGAATGGAGACAATTTCGTATGAAGGACTAAAAGGGCGACCTAATGGAGACAATTTGGACATGACGGAGAAGGATAAAAGAGCTGGAATCCGCTGGCGAAATGAAAAGAAGGGACAAGGACACTAGAACCATAGCATTAAGACTTTAGCGATCTCTAGATAGCCCTGACGAATACATCTACTTTTCTCTCTCTCTCAAAATTCCTCCGCTCAATAACCTCGTAATCTTTACAGCATTTTGAATCGCCCCGCAGCTTCTGAAGGGGTCCGGGCTCGGCTAATTTGATGGAGCCATTAACTGGTAGGGGACCTTGTCCTTGACTAAGTGCGTTAACCCCCGGATGGCGAGGACATAGAATGGCATAGATCCTCGGCCAAACACACCATCCACATGTAGCGGTCTGCGTCTGACAACCTTTTAAATCTCAGCTCCACGGGAATCCAATCCTCTCCCCATGCAATTCCGGTAAATTCACTCTCTATTGTCGCACTTTCAGCCCTCATAAGGTGTAGTGAAGCATCATACCCTGGGTCAAACCTGGCATACGTACAAGTGCTGTCTACGTGCGGTATATCCTCCTACTCCAGGGTTGGAATAATAATGTACCGCAGCCCGATATTGTAACGTAGTCCATAATCCCAATTCTTTTCCTCGATGACCAACCAACGCCTCCGAAACCCACCCAGGCTTGTTCTGTGAAACTGCTTTATCTATGTTTGCTCGGGGCTTGTGGAAACATACTTCACGGTGTCTTGGTGGGGGGTTGCTGGGGGGAGCGGTTGAGCCCTGCTGGTTCCCGAGGTGGGAGTCTGGGTGGAACAAATGCGAGGGGGCAGGTTAGAGGATATGGATACAGGGAGTGTGTTTGTGTGAGCGGTTTCTGATGAGACGGAGTCCACCGAGGGACTCGGGCGTGGTGGTGTAATGTGTTAGAATGCAGTGCATGTCATTCCGCCCAATCCTAGCTATACTGTTATCGCCTTGCAACCCGCCTTGAGCCTATTCATCTAGCCTCTCACGTTGAGCTGCATGTGCTACCACGTGCGCTCATGTGAATGTTCATGTGCACATATGTGTACATTGAATGTCTCGTTCATGTATATATAGCCCGTGTATTGCCTGCTACTTCTGTTCATTACAATACATCATATCACATCAGTTCAGTTCATCATAGTAGCTAGATCAATACAGAGCTTCTATCTCTTTTCTCATATAGCACGTCCTTCACTGGATCCACGACTCACCGCTCGCCACATTCAAACATAATGTCCATGATATTATACGTGTAGTAATGTAGTAGCTGGAGCCTGAGGTGACCGAGCAGCAGTCTGGTTGGCACAGGACTAAGGGAGCGGATAAATTTAGCTCCTAACACGAGGCGGAATAGTGCCTTTGGTTGTGGGCACTAGAGTTAAAGCTGTCATACCGCTAACCTCCCCCTGTTCAGCGATTCCACCTAGGCGCGGCTTATCTGCATGGCCTGCTTTCAGACGTGAGATATCAGGTAGGCTACAGGGACCCAGCCCCAGTGAGGGGGTTCGCACGCAGAGGAGGGCATTGGGTGTTGAATACTGAGGCTTCGCCGCAGAGGAGGGGGTTTTCTATTTAGTTGCTCACGCTGAGGGTGTATAGGTATGGGAGGGAAGGAGGATGAAACTTGACTTTCTAAGCTGTGTAGGCCTGGGCACGAGCCGGTTCGCAAGCAGGATATCTAAAAATGAATAAATAGATCATGATGCACACTACGTATATGTTCGTACATATAACCCTGAGGAATAAAAATATAGGCCACGGAAATAGGAGAACAAATCAGTCAATCCTCATCCTCATCACCCACAATCACTATCGGTAAATCTCCCTCAGCAGTAACTTCATTCAAGCGGGCAAGCAGCTGTTCCTCAGCTCCGGCTCGTCTCGTGCCCAGGCGTAAAGCTGTAGCTGAAGCAAATTAATTCCCAAAGAGGCAGGGAAGTAGCGTGTATGAGATCATTGAAGAATCAGCCCCACAACAGGGTCGGAAAAAACTCACAATCTACTTTATAATGTAATTAGTCCGCACCCAAATGTCCACCTGTCAGGTCTTCTCAAGGTATGCAAATCCTCTAAGCTACAGCATTCGCTCTACAACTACTGTAGTTACCCTCAGATCCCCAATACACTTCCCTTGTAATATCAAATCCGTAAAGGACCCTCCCCGTTTCCCTCCTGCAAAGCTTTTCCTCCCCTCTGGGAATTCTGTCTGAGGCTTTGTCGGAATGAAATTTGGATTACTTGTAAAGCGAAGCCGACGACAACCCATCCCGACGATAAGGGAGACATTTACACTCTTATGGACTGCCAATGCCAAGCCCAGGAGCTTGTGGAGGGACCGATAATCGCGGAAGCAAGATCCCCGGAGTGGGCCCTCATACGTAGGTAATTCAAATTCCAAAATGGAATTTCCTGCCACCGGATAGTTAGCAATAATTTCATGTATTGAGTATGGACTCAGTGCTCAGATTGTTCCAAAATTTTGCCCTATATATAGTCGGGCCATAATGCCCCCGTGTTCAAGAACCTCCTATATATAAGAAACTAACTTTTCAATGCCCTCGACCTTGTAGCTACGAAGAAACGTTACTTATACGCGGATATCTACGGTATTCCCACCTCAAACTGTTGCATCCCTCAACCAACCTTAATTCCGCCAGGGCACCTATATAGCTTAAACACGTCTGTAAGCCTACGAAATACGTATGAGATGGCACAGGCTTTGTTCACAAATCCGCTAAAATTACAAGAGCTTAAGTCACGTGGGCGGTTGGAACAGGGGTAAGAGGGTGATGCAAAACGTACACAACATGCTATATTCGAGGCTAGATTCTTATCAACTTTGGGATGGATCAATACCTGTCATCCTTGGGCGCTTTTTGTTAAGGCCTACCGGTGTCTTCTCTCGGTCTCGTGCCCGGAGAATCTAAAATTCCACACCTGGTGGGGCTTCTGTTTCACATGATCCAGTTCCTTTTAGTTCTCGCTTACGAGGCAGTAAGGTGGGAGGACTTAGAGGCCGAGCGTCGCCGACTCCAGAATCAGTCAATTGTCGAGGAGCAGGCATCTGCTTTAGCCAGTCCGAGTCATGATCAGCCATCTATACCAAGTATTGCCTTCTGAGCCTGGTTCCATGGCACGAGGGATAGAAGCTTGGGCGGTCCGTTGTCTCCAAACGTATATTCCATTGCATCATCCCGTTCTTGTCGTGCCAGGTTTGACAGTTTCTAGCTTCCTGGTCATTTCCTCTTGTACGGAAGTGTACCTTATTTTTCCCCACTTCTTTTGTCCTTCCGCAATTGCCCGGGTGGTAGCTATTATTTACCATTCGGTCGAGTTAGCCAGGGACAGAGAAGAATCACGCATCCGAGAAGGTACTCAACAGGATCTCTCCCTCTTCACCCATGCTTCTCATTCTCCTTCTACCATGTCCTCTCACAAGGTGGGTTTGATACGCAGCACATATTGCAAGTACCGACATCTAGGGAATCTTAGCTCCACAACCCTGTGCCACAGGCAGTTCGACGAGAAGCTGGTTGAGTTGGCTTAGTTTGCGATTATATTCTCTTCCTGGCTTGAGTGTTGGGGATGGTCGCCCTTCATGGTCCATCCGGCTCAGGAAAGATACGATATACCCTTGCCCCGGTTTAGGTGCGTACCGGGGTGGAAAAATCGGGACTGGGATGCACCCATCAGTTGCCGGCGTTAATGTTTCAACCCAAACGATTTTGGGGAGGGAAGGATATAGCATTAGGAACCGTTCTTGACCTGCAAATATCAGTTAGCTACTTCACTGCCCTCCGATTTGCATTAATTATCATAGACTTCTGAGGTCCAAGTGTCATTGGTATGTACTCACAAACAAAAGTAGCCATCAGCTTAAAAACTAAATTATTTGATGAAATTGGTGATTTTGTCTGCCACGCTGCGTTGTATGGTTGAAACAATGAGTTTTATAAGTAGTAGGCAGAGGCTGAACCTGGAAGGACGCCGCATCCACACCGAGTGCAGGCGAGCCCAGGCGGTCCAGACTGGTCCAGACGGTCCAGACTGGTCCAGACGGTCCAGACTGGTCCAGACGGTCCAGACTGGTCCAGACGGTCCAGACTGGTCCAGACGGTCCAGACGGTCCAGGCGGTCCAGGCCGGTCCAGGCGGGCCCAGGCACACGCTTGGGCTGCCTGATCATTCAGGCGGGGCCTGGGCTAAGCCATACCCCGTCCAGGCCGCCCCGGGCCCTCGCGGTGGCCGGCCTTGCCCGCCCGTTGCGATGACTGGACTAAGGACGGCGCCTCCACTGGTTGCTTTGGTTAAAGCCAGTGATGCTTCAGCCGAGGTAGATGGCTCCCGTTACAGCCCCAGCAAATCAAGTTGGGCCAAGAACCCAGAAATGACTCTTGGGATGGCCCGTTGTAATCATTCACGATGAGGATCCAGATACAATGAAGTCTCAATATAAGAAACCCCTCCGGGGCCAGCAAGGGTCTCCTATAACGAGATATGTTTTCTCGTACAAATTCTGGCGGGGCCACCGGGCCGGGGTCCTATTGCTTATCTAGAAAGGCCTCTTATATCGAGACTTCACAGTAAACTACCAAGGTCTGAAGGCTTGTGCGGTCATATCAGTAGTCTGTACGGAATACCCACGCTGCAGGCAAACCTCTATGTAAACGCGTAACAAATCTCATGACTACACCCATATCGGTTCAGTTTGCTCCTACCGTCAGTCCATTCATTGTACATATATTCCCAAGCTAGGCATCATGGGTCTCTAGAACTCTATTTACCGGTTACATACAGACGGTCCTTGAGTAATTATTGTCGTAACATGTGGTTTTCAGCTGAATGCTTGCCACATTAACCCCTGGAATCAATCCCTGTTTTAGTCCGCATGTGTGTCGCACAGCGCCACTATTACTGTGTTCCTCTCTTATTAGTGATTGGTCTGCTTACATACTTGTCGGCTCATCATGTATTTAACTGCACCTATTTCCACTATTACTAAAGAATCAAGGACGTTTCCATATTACTATTCTCCACATAGTAGACGCAAGTCTTCCACGATGTCTCTCCCTCCGCTCGTTCCCCAAATATCGTTGCACACGTTTCGATAATTATCAGCATTGCAATCCATGCATGAGGCATGGACATAACTTACCGCAGCAGGGCCAGGAGCAGTCCTACCAATTAGGCAAGATATACGGTGGAGGATGATCCCACAATGTGCAGTGTTTCCCCATTACTGGACCCAATAACCCCGTCACCTCCTCCCGCCCTGCCAGGATATTTTAGCAAGTATGGCATGCGGGTATTGATTAAGGCTCACTCCGGTTGAACATCATCAGTCAGGGAAGATAGCTAGCTCAGACTGAACCTTTACATGGTTAGAGCATCAATGAAGCCAGCTGAGGGGAGTGGCGATAAGGCGATAGGGCAGAAAATTGAACGTATCACGACTGGTGAAGGTGAACTACCCTGAAACAGAGTCTTATGAATGTTAGACTGTAATCCAAGTTTCAATGTGTTACAGCACAGGTATCACGGGGGCTGTATTGCTTTTTGGTCAATCAGTACTCGTATTTAAACTATCTAGTCTATGGCAATGGAGAACGGGAGCGTTAGCCTCGCGCACGATTCTCGGGGTACTAGCTATAGGGAGTAAGGGTTAAAGGTAAAGCAAGTATATCACTTTTCATCTATATTTTTATTTTATTTAATTATTTTGTAAATACTTTTCATACATAGAAAGCAAGAACACATACGTGGGAATGACCCCGCAATTCCCCTTAAAGATAGGTATATCATGCACGCAATTGAAATGTGGCCGCTGTTTGGCAGCGTCATAGAATCTCCACAAGCGTCCGACTTCTACAGGTATACTTAGCAATTGATGGGGTCCGATTTGCAATAGGTTGAGGGGTTTGTGCGCCTTCTTTAGTCGTCTCGTTGGGCCATGATTGAGGTGACGCATGGTTGACCTGTACAAACACTGTGTGTGGGTCATTGACTGGTGATGGCCATGGGGTCAATAGGGGCACCTGGGGGCTTGACAATGTCAAACATCTCGAGGAACTTACTCCCGGTCACAGGAGCTGTGTTTGCTGGCCCTCTGGCAAGCTCAAGGCCATCGGGGAAGTTGACTTTGGCGTCGAGTTCATGGTTCAGGCTGTACGATATGTATTAGCAAAAGTCCTCTAATCTCAGTAGTCGAGGTAATGATCTCACCAGCCAAACTTAGTCGTTTCCTCATCGGTTTTCATATCCCTCCTGCACCTGCCGACCAACCAAGCAATAATATATGCGGCAAAGCCAATGACAATGACCAGCACTGACAAACAGAGGACCAAGGATAACGGCATCGGAGCTGGTAGCCGCATTCTAGTTGGAAGATTCGGGACAGAGGAGGGAAGCATGTTTGTAGTCTACTCTTCCGGTATGATGGTTGATTTTTGGAGGTGATACAGAGTGTAAGGCCACGGTAAACACGTCCACTACGGTAGGGTAGGTGAAGTTGCTGGAACAGTGTGGGGGAAACAGTGTGGATTCGTAAGGTGCAGAGTTGGCACTTGAGGTGCTATCTTTGGGAGGAGCGGGGGTCGTAGATCGTAGGACTAGGAGAGGATAATCTTTGGTGTTAATTATAAGAGATTATCTATGACAGCTATATCAGCGGAAACCTATAGAGAAGGTGTATTTAACACCGTACCAATCTAAGACTACCCCGTTGTGATTCTTACCCTGCTAGTGCCAAATAACCTGTACTAGCGCACATCAGCAAACGAGCGTATGTACGTGACTCAAGCAAAAACGGTATGCTATGCAAATTAGTGAATTTATGCTTTAAAAGTGCTATTTCGTATGTGAGGGTGTTCTTTAAACGAATATATGGTTATATCGGGTATACTTATAAAGAGGGTTACTGTACTTGCCAATGCTACGCAGCTACTGCAATTAGTCGTTTGCGGTTCCCACGTACCTTCAGTAGCACTGGTTCACAACCTAAACAATCAAATGGATCACGTACGGAGACTCATGTGCATACTGGTAGCTACAGATGGAGGGAAGCAAGATGGTGGAGCCACAAGATCGGCAGGGCATAGCTATTAGGGCCTCCATGTGACACCTAGACCCGCCAAATGCGGCGCACCTGTTGTCATGTCCGCACGTAGCAGACAGAGGGGAGATCGAGGGACGAGCTATGTGTATCAGGACCCGGATTGGTGCGAAGCGGTGGCTAATTTTGTAATGCGATGGACAAGAACTAGGGGTAAACACGAAAGAGGTAGAGGGGGAATATTATGTATTTAGTTCAACAGGCGGAGGCAGGCTAGAGGCAGGGACTGGCACTGGGGAAGGGTAATCTGCCGGGAAACCGAGGATGTGGTCTCTCGACATAAGTAGACTTGTAGATAGCTTGAATTCGAGCATTGATTCTCAAAAGATAGAGTATGTACTTGGCAGCGTGTGTCAGTTGTTTGATAACTATGGGTACATAGGTATTGTGATCTTGACACTGATATATACATACGCCCCTCCAGTCACCGCTAGACCTACCTCATGCGCAAGTGGTGACGGCGCAAACGAATGCCCCTGCAACATCGAAGGGTCAGATGTTCACGTACAATCCCAAGGCATCTGCAGTAGCGTTATACAGTCATAGGCCGGCCTGCGGTCTGCCGACTGTTCGTAATTCTATCATACCCATCTCTACACTATCTTTGTACCTTGGCTCGACGCGCAACTACGTTTGGTGTACTGGACAAAATAACAAGGCATGTGTTTTCCTGCAAACTATAAGCGATACAACTCGTGGTTTTCACCATCACTAACAAACCCCCGAGTGATCCTTCCTGATCACACCCGTCCACATACAGTCCCTAGGACTCAACCAAACTCGCACCGAAACACTTGGGACAAATCTCTGGAAACAACACAGCGCGGTAGGGCTCCATGATGTTGTCAAAAGTTTTGTTTTGATTCCACCAGGGCTAACAAATGGTCTTACCACATAGCTCTAGGCTCACCTTACAGGAATTCCACTTGCAGCAACACCCATCGGTAGAGAATAAGGGTCTGTAAATGCTACCCGAAAGTTCCTAGAACCTTCACATCGCTTACCAGCCGAGCCAAAACAGATCATTATAAACACAGTAATAAAGTTAACTAACAATAGACCGATTTCTTTCCGCGAGGCCAGTAGAGTTCATGCAAGATGAAGACGCAAAACAATTCGGAGAACTCAATGGACCAAATGCTGGTCGGGTAAATGAGGACACGATAGGCCCCGTGGGCCATATACAGCAGGCAGAACACGACATGACCACCTGTGGCCAACCGAGGGGCGAATCAAGTGACACATTCACTAGCAGTGACGACATCCTTGTTCTCCCCCTGAAAAAGAAGAAAAAGAAGCAAAACTACAAATTAAATGTTATTCCACTCACAACCATTCCCATCATGAGACTGCCTTCTCCACCCCCCGTCAGCGGATCAGAAAATGAAGCAGAGAGGAAGGCGAGGAGGAAGAGTAACTCCTTTCTCGCCTCCGCCCACCGCGAGCCTGCCTGGTACGAAGATGTGTTTGACAAGGAAACAATTGAGAACACCAGAATGAATCTGGGTTCTCTCACACTGTGCGGTTACAGTAAAAGAAGAGAGGGCAGTGATATTGAGGAAAACCAATAATGCGGCGAAGGTAGATGTGGGAGGAGCCGGTACCGCAGGTACCCATAGAAAGGCTCACCCAAAGCAGTCTGACCCAAAGAGTAACAGTATCAAATGGGGGCCGATCATGATTGGGGTCAACGAGTTGAAGAAAACGAAGCCGCGCAGGGTGTCCGGACTAGAAGCCCCCTTGGAACGGTCAATTAGGGTTCAAGTTTGAAAACTATGGAAATTTGACTTGCTTCCTTGTTTTTCGGTTTTCCCGGGATAGGGGGGGTCCAAGTTCTAGTTGTATTTATCTTGCGAGTATATAAAGCCATGCTCTAGTATTCTCTTTAGCTGGCCTAAGCCAGGTATCCCTGGATAGAAAATTAATCGTTATGGAGTTCTAGAGTTACAGAGCTTAGGAAGAATTTAGAAACCGTGGTGGGGCCGGCTAGCGTGTCTCATATACGGTCGTATATATATATACATAGCCCTTTGTATTGTAGTCTCAGGCCTGCATCGTTATAAGGGTGGAAGACCTGCCATACTACATACTTTGAAGTTAAAACCAACACGCTTCTTTCACATCCCTCAATAGACCTCCATCACTGCTCTATCGCTGTTACTGGGCACTAAAGTTTACTTCTCCTTGCTACACATATCCTCAGCCTCTCAAATCTAACCGTCGATCATTTTCACGCTTCCTTTTAAACCCGACGAAACGAGACAGTTTCGTGACTCCGACAGAGCAAAGGCAAGTATGCTAGGTTCAATATATCGCAACTACATATGTAGGGAACACTGCTATTTCCTTGGTCCGCGGGCTCTGCACCTCAAAATCCCTAATATACGACTGGAGAAGATATCTTGTATTCAGTTCCCCGCCACCGGAGTGCCTACTGATTCCAGAGATGCCGACATACTTCAGGGTAAGTACGCGCTTGTCAGGCAGGGTCATCTAATTTTCCCCGCATAGCGATGGCCATCACCGAGTTTTTTTTTTTTTTTTTTTCCAAAAAAACTCCGTACTCATATGCGGCCCTGTAGGAGGTCCAGGTTAATCTGGACGCACCTGCGCAGTATATACATCGTTTCCCCTACGCCGTTCCGGCCTTTCCCCGTTGAAAACGTCACGGAAAATCGTTAATTCCTATCCCTCCGCCGCCACGCCCCTCCCGACCCTCTCCATGACAAAAGTTCGAGAATGAGAGTGTTTCGTTGCGTCGTAGAAATTAAACCATCACCCCCTCCGTTCTCCTAGTTCTCATTCGTGTGTGATACGCCGCGGGTGGAACAGAAAGAGCTATCCTTCCGTCGAAAGTGGAGGTGTTGTTGACTTTAATCCTCTATCGGGTTGTCGGGAAGCTCCCTCTCACTGCATCTGTGCCCTCCCCTTCCTCCCTCCTTGTTTGACCGCGGTCCCCAGTCGTATTTCGTGGTGCGGAACAGCTTTCTTCCCATCCTTAGTCTCCCTATTTCTTCCGCAGCTCTCGCGTAAATGACCAGGGATGACGCCGTCTTCCCCGGTCGGTTCTCCTTGGTCAGCCACCGGATACCCCTGATCTCGACCCCTTTGTTGTCTTCCTCTATCCACCTCCTCATCGTTCCTGGTTTGTATTCGAGGGGGGCGCCGTGCATTACCACCGTTTGTGCGACTGCCTGTGGAGATCGTGGGGGTGTTTTTTGCGCTTGGGGTCTTCGTCGTGGTGGCTGGTTAGTCTTCTCTTTACCCTTAGCCCTGTTCCCCCGGTTCGCCTGTGGCGTTCGTGCTGGAGTCTGACAAGCCATTTCCGCGTAAGTGCGTGTCGGGGTGCCGGGAGAGCCGGAGCGGTCTGTGGCGAGACGCTGTTATTTTGCGGTGGTGGGGCGGTTTGTGTGGATGCGTGTATGTGTGGTGGTGGAGGACTGAGGCGGTGGTGGTGGTGGTAGCGCTGCTGCTGCCTTTGGCTCCGTTATCTCTCAATTTTGCTTTGTCACGATCTCTCTATATTCTTCCGAACTCTCTCTTTTCCCCAGGTATGCTTGGTATCTCTCCTCCACCTCTCTCTCCAGCTTCCTTGTCTCCTCCTTCACCGCCTCCAACTCCGCTTGTTGATGTGCCAAAGTGTCACCGTACACCTAGGCGTACTTGTCGTAGCCGTCGAGTATGGGTACGTCTGCCCGCAAAAAGGACGTTATTTGTTTTAGGCACCATAAGGACTTGCTGGCGTCTTCGGGAGTCTCGTCAGACTAGATTGCGATTCCGTCGGCTAAGGTAAGAAGGGCCTCCTTTATGTCGTGCGCCGTGATGTCTGGTAGCGCTGGAACTGGGGCTGTGGTTGTGGCTGGTACAGACAACTCTCGTTATAAGCATACGACTAGAGATGACATGCTTATAGTGAATATATGCTTATACCGAGAGAAAATTACGCCCTGTTACAAATGGGGGGGGACCACGAGGGGCATGCATATAATGAATATATGTTCTGGGCCGCTCACGGGCAATTTAAATAATTCCTCGATTTGGTGTATAACGCACTTGAATTGATAAAGGTTTACGAGTACTAGTTTACCAACAAAAAAAAAGAATTAGTATACCTATCCCAGCGACTGCAATAGGTTCATCAATTTACAAGTCGATCGGATTCTGCTCTAGCAGTCCAATTTGTGTTTGTTCAGCTAGAGCTCACTTTCATATATAAATAAATTCAGTACCGGCAGCAATGATTAGGGTAGAATTTTTTCAACCGGAAACTCGAGTAGTTGTAGATGCAGCATTGGCTAATCTAATTATAGTTTACCAAGCAGCCAGAACATCTGGAATATTATTCTCCAGGCACATAAGGTTGGCAGCTGATTAGAAGCTGTAAAGGTTAGCAAATACGGTTAACAATTGATGGCGTTCAGGCTGTGATTTGCAATAGCGTTTACATATAGCCATTTGTTATTGGGTTTGGCTAAAAAATATAACATCTGTTGTAGCATTGTGCCATCCCACCTTCCGACAACGATGTAAAACAATATCTACCTATTGTATAAGTCTAGAGCCTGCTTTAATTTAGTTTAAAATCGAGGAATTGAGGGTATGGCAGAAATCCGTGTATAAGAAAGTACCTGCGATTAAGAAACCACCGCCTTGCACCTTACGGTACCCAGATCCTGTGATTATAGTAAAAAACAATGAGGATTTTCTAGTGTAAAAAGAAATCGTGCATTGTTCCAAGCTTCACTGACTTCAAGTTCCATAAAGCGCATCAAGATCTCCCACTGACCAAAAGGAAGGTAATGTGATGTGGATAGGGTCGGTCAAAAACAATATCATAGGGAATGTTGAGTGTAGCAGAACGTTTTGGTCAATTGACATTTACTAAATTGAGTAATTATATTAATTGCCCGCGACCGGCATAGAGGGTATGCTGCCCGCGGGGGGACGATGCCCGCGAGCGGCCCAGAACATATATGCTTATATCGGGTATGCTTATAACGAGAGTTGTTCTGTAGAGGCGGCGGTTCTGGGGGGGCGGTGACTGGTATGCGTGTCTTCAGTGGTGGACGGGGATCTTCTATCAAGACGTGCCCTGATGGTGTGTTAAGCATCTTGGGCACGACTTGCACATAACCCTTTCGGGATCCCCTCGGAGGTATTACAGTATACTCTCGATATAAGAATGAGAATGTGTGATATAAGAATATACTTGATATAAGAATATACCCTTCCCACCCCCATACAAAATAAGAATATATTGGAAAAAGAATATTATTTTCTCGAGGTTGTTTACTAATGTATTCTTATAACACAAGTACCTGATTGGGTAATTTATAAACAACCTAGCCTAAATAAGAGTGCTTATCGATAATAAATACCCGCACGACCAGCCATACCAACAACACCGCGACACACAATACTGCACCACCCTCCAACTGCCGAACTGATTCAATATGCCTGCTAGTGGCTCCATTAAACGTCAAGGGTGGACAGAAGAAGAAGCAAGGAGATATATGTCGTCGCAAATACACATCCCGATCTCAAATGGCGAGGGATCAAACGTTAGTTTGACGACAAATACCCCAGCAACAGCTCGGTGAGACTACTTAACAGTTCTATTATCGCGAGCATCGGAGCAAGGCTGCACAACTGTCGGACAAAAGGAAAGGCAAGAAAACAGCCATTACTGCCTTCTTCACTTCTTCTGGGCTGTTTCTGGCCCTCCTTACCTAGTTCCTCCTCTACCTCACGTTCATTCTCTTATTTGATGTACGCCTTTAGTAGTTACCCTGATATATGACATAAGAATATATTTGGTATAAGAATATTACCCCCCGGACTATATTCTTCTACATCCCTTATTGGGGCCCCGGAAGACATGGGCAGAGCTGGACAACCCAAATTGGAGGAAAGGCGAGGGGGGCGATAGCCATTGGGACACGATCGAGGCCTTTTTCGATCACATTTATAGGGAGTTTTCTTAGGCAGGAACATATCACAAGACATGGTCTTTCATACGCATTTCTTAGGTCGCGGCATTGTGTGTACATAGCAAGCGGGGGCGGGCCAGATTAACTTGGCAACCCTTGAATCCTCCCGGGTTTCCAGGGGGCTCATCATGGGCCCCCCCCGTAGGGGCCGTATATGAGTAATGAATATGTAAAAATAATATTAAAAAAAGCCCTACATCCCTATCGCCTCCCTCATCAGTTCTCAGTTTCGCTATGGGACACACTCACGGCGTTACTCGCTTTCCATAACTTGTACTGGACCAGACCCAGTTACTGCCAATCTTGTTGCCAACAGTAGAGAACTATGCGGTTCACGACTCCGCTATAGTATTTGCCTTTGCTCCTTAAACCTCCGTAGGTGAACTGCGTACGTATTGCTACGTTCATTGACCGCATCCGTCCTATCAGACCGTTACGCTGCAGTTAACCCCGAACCCGGGGCTCTCATATGCAATGTCGGGGAACACGCGTAATGGAACTCATTGCTCTAATGGTGCTCTGAACCGTACGCAGCGCCTCGCCTCGCCTCATGCTGCATTTCTCAGCACTTCACGATGGAGGAGGTGGCACATACAATTTTTTTAACTTTTTTAACTTTTTTTTTAAAAAAAAAAACTCATTACTCGTATGTGGCCCTGTTAGGAGGGCCATGACGAGCCCCTCGGAAGCCTGAGAGAATTCAAGGAGGCCCAAGTTAATCTGGGCGTGCCTGCGACTATGTACACACAATGCCGCGACCTAAGAAATGCGCGTATGAAAGACCATGTCCCTTCCCCCGTGTGCATTTCGACCCAACTACAGCCATTCGACTGTCAGGGGCCCCCACCAGGACTCGAAGGTAAGGTAAACGAGTGTAACAGTTGAGACTATCGGTTGTGAAATAGGACTCTGAGTGGCATTTCTCCCCTTCGCAGGACCTCTTGGAACCCGGCCGGTTGGTCCCCAGGAACACCAGTGGCCAACTGCCCACTCGACGTGTATTACACACATCGCACTCGCGCTTTCCATCTGTGCTTAGGGCGAGATTTCCCCGCCTTAGCATGCGAGGGGCTTGTACGTTCCACCGATCTGCTTTGCCGGGATTTGTCCTTTCCCTTTCCTTTGGCTGGCATGTCGATATTTGTCTAGGGGAGTTGACCTGGTTGGCTGGGCGTCGGTGTGGGAGCTACAAATTCCCCAATTCGCTGGGTTGTCAAGGCGTGGGCGCCTGCTTGGTGTGGGCGGGTTCGTGGACCAAAGCTCATTGAGGACGTTTTTCGTGAGAAAAGGGGAAGAAGAGAGCGGGGAAGGGGAGGTGAAAAGCTTCAGACGAGGGGGAAAGGGTATAGCATTTCCAAATCACGAATAATCAAATTGGCAGCCTGGTACTTTCAAAGCTGTTTAAGACCCAAACCGTCTCTACGCAGTCGTATTATTCAGTGTATAGTACCCCAGCCTCTGAAACTAGCCCTAAGCTAGCTCTACCTTTCTCATCATAACGTCCTTTCTCTACTCTATTATGCCTTCCCCAACCGCACCTAAGGACTCGTGTATAATGGTCATTGGTAACTTAGTACTCCTATTAGACTATATAGCTTATGGCGAGGGGCCGCATCACCAGGTATGAGCCCATAGATTATCCAACCCCCTGAGCATCGTGTTTTGATTGCTGGCTCCGTCACATGATGTGTGTTGACCTCGTTTCGTGCTTCGCACGGGACTCTCTCTCCTGTACTTCTATTCAATGCTGGTTTCTGGATGTCATTGTTTGGGTTGGGTCTGAATAATAGCTATCTGAAGCAGACCACGGCAGCTTTCGGTGATGGCTCGGCACCGACAACCGCTTTAACAGAACGAGCACTTGGTCAGAACTGAACAACCAGAGCAGCTACAGACAAGCGGACGGCACTACGAGATAGCCCTCGCTGCCCACAACACGAATATATCCTCAGATCTCGGGGGAACAACCATCGATCGCCCACCGGGATGCTTACGGAAGCCCAACTACGATAGGTGAGATCTGCTTGAACTTACACAAACAGCTAGTCTGGTTGGCACAAACAGCATCCATCATTAATGATTTAATGGAGTTAGTAGTTGTCGGTTGCAGCGAATGCAGCGGATGTAGGTCAGAGATCGGTGCTAAAAAAAGCAGCCCTACTTTTACTTGATGGCAAAAATGGAAGAACGGGGAATCGAACCCCGGACCTTCTCAAGATTTCATCAACTAAAGTCGATTTGCAAATGAGATGTTATACCCCTAAACCATTCTCCCATCCGATGCCAAGTCAATGCCCAAGCCCCCTACATTGGGCTAGGTAGCCTGCCTTTCATGGATATATGGACAAGTATAGGAATCAATGATGCCCGCCAGACTAATAAATCGACTAGGGTGGGCATAAATAATTATCTGCCCCCCTAGAAGGCAGGCTTAATTACTCCCCATAATAAACTGATCTCCGACGACGCTCCTTTTGGGGACCTGGCCCTCTGAGCCCTCCAAGGGGGAAAGAAAACACAAGGGAAAAGCTCCTGTACCACACTGAATTTATGAACTGATCGCTGGGCGTTATGGATAACGCATTGGCGACCTCACATCAGACGGCAAGCAATTGATCTCCCGCTGTCGGTAGCCAGGATACTTTTTGATACCTTTTAATCATAAAGTACACGTATTTAAGCTTTTCCCAGTTATGACGGGGGACAGCATATCCAGTTTCCTGCCAGTGTGGATTATCCACTGGGGACTAGTAGACGTGCCTGCCCCCGAGCCAGTATATTACCCCTAGAACTGTTGACCCAACGCGAGAAGATATTCAGACACTATTGGCACGAGAGGCTCACCTCTGGTTACTACCTAGACAGATAACATTTATAACATTTATAAGCAAATCTATAAACCAACACCCCGCCATTTCTTAGTCTGGGTTACACCCCCATTCTCCGGATCCCTCCTGTCTTTAACCCCAAGCAAACCTCCGGAAATTACTACCGTTATCTTGACGACCCCGAAGTCATGTTTACTTGATCTTTATGTATGAAACGCGCCCTCAAATACGCCTCAACTAGAAGTTCAAACTAGTTGATCTACGATATGGAATAGATTTCTACACTAACCGCGATCTCCCTTCTCGTGGGTTCTATGTTTGCTTTTTTGATTGATCCGGTTTCGAGTCCGATGTCCTGAAAAACAGCGCTCTATGGATACACCATGTCACACCGCACAACAGCTTCGAACCTTGGATGATTCCACCCAGGTATGGGAGAAGGCCAAAGCGAGACTCCAACACCTGCCGACGAGAAACACAGGCAGCGTAAACAAACGAGATCGCTCATGAGGTATGCAAAGGAGGTCTGATGCCCTCCAATATATTCGCAACTCACGCCTCTAATTAGTCCGCTAGTATAGTCCTGTATCACATTATCCTGCGAGGGGAAAGTGTATATCATGGATAATGGAATCTGGCAGTCGCCAGCTTCGGACTCGCTCAGGTTTTAAAAGGAATCATTGATGCCAGTCTAATATACTGCGTTTATGTAAGAATTACGGGTTATGAGCGGAGGAATTTTGATCGAATAATGAAGAGATTTGTTATTCAGAGAACTTGGGTTTTGCTCGCTGTAGGCTTCGTTGCAATGGGAAAACTGCTCTCATTATGCTAGGAAGATACTTCCCGTTGTCATTTTGCCCACTTTTGTGCTAGTCTCCCTATCACGTGAGCGAGGGTATCTCCGATAGTCAAAAATTCAATACAACATACAAAATTAAAAGTAACTATTCGTGTGCGAAATGCTACCCCAAACCCAAACCCAAGTCAAATCTGCGTTTCCATTAGAAGCGATCCCTCTGTCCCTGAACAACCCCCGACGCCTAATTCATAGGTCCACCCCCCTCCCCAGGCGATCCAGTTACTAGTAGTACGCCTTAAGCCGCCCGCAACGATCGTTATAGCAATAGTCACTATCCGCCGGGTTATCTGTGTATCCGCAGTATCTGCACTTCCAGGTACCTTGATTGTGAAGGCGTAGAGACATCTCCTCAGTGAGAGCACACTGGAGAGTCCTTACTATGGAGGTCGTGTTTGTCATTGTAGTGGTTTAGGGTTAGAGGATGATTTCGGGTATTGTAGAGATTAACTCCTGGACAGAGGTGTAGTAGTTTGTAGTTCGTGTTTCGTTTTTGTGGATCTGGTTGTGTGTTTAATGGAGACTGGTACTGCCCGTGGGGGGTCTATATATATATACCTCTGGCCAGGTCACTATGTTGTGGTGGCAAGACTCGATCGTATGAGGGCTGCAATGGAAACTAAAGGTAAACTCTCCAAAGCCCCATAGTTTTCACCAATCAGTCGATTTTAGTCTACTATGTAGTAAGCTTAAAGTTACAGCAGCAGTGAAACAAGCACTACATACATGCCGTGGTGGCTCGATCCAGCCCGCTCCAACCTAAAGTACTATACATAGCTGCAAATAATTCTAAAACAGGATGTACACGCAAGCCCACAGCGATTAGGCTTAAGCAACACTCCACAAGTGAATCCGGATTCAATCTTTTGGGTAACCGCCGAAGGAGGACAGATGTGGTGGTTGTAAGGCGTTCGTCGATGAGTGGGGGAAATGTGGGGAGGGAATAAGTATGCTCCGCTGATCCCCATCCCCCATACGATAGCTTGCCCTCCGTAATCCACTGTACGACGAGGTGACCAGCATAAGACAGAGCACAAATGGCGGAACCCGAAAAACAAATTAGAATCTTCCACCAGCAAGATGTTGAGCACTTCTGCCATACCCACTACTAAATATAAATATCTACGTCCATGGCTAGCTAAACCCTGCCGGTGATCACCGAATAATCTTCGGCCCGTAAGCTGTTCAGACCACTCCCACCCCCCCCTTCCCCGTCCTCGCACGCAGACGTATCTACCTACCTTGTAAATCAGCAAATGTAAGTAGCATGGCTTTCAATTCCATGGATAGTCACTTGATATATGGGCTAACTACTTGATATATGGGCTAACTACTTGATATACACATCTACGACCATAGACTGAAGAAAACGAGGCATCCCGTCCGCTCTGCCATATCTAAGCTCCAGATCGCCAGGCTAGTACTGCGGTGGGTGACCACGCGGGAATCCTTGGTGTTGTAGATTTTGTCTTTTGTTTGTCTGTCCGTTGCCCTGTTCCTTGTATTGAGGTTATTATCACTATCGTGGCTTCTCTTATTTTGTTACCACACTAGGTAGATTAAGTTGATGCTTGGCGCGGTGTCTCGCACGCTTGGTCAGTCGAGAATGTTAATGCAAGGACATCCAAGTGAGGGCCGTTGTGACAACGGACGAAGGACAAGGCTGCATTTCAAAGTGTACTCAGAGTTCCGTCTTTTCGCTCAGTTCTACCGTAGCTATACCGGTAGGGGTATTCACCAGATTTTAGCTGCAGGCCATTGTAGTACAGTGAGGTCTCGATATAAGAAACCCCTCCGGGACCAGCAAGGCGGTTCTTACAAGGCGTGGTTTCCTATAGCAAGATACATTTTCCCATACAAATTCCCGCGGCACCGGGTCCGGTTGCCTTTATCGAGAGGTTTCCTTGTATCGAGGGTTTCTGATATCGAGACTCCACTGTAGGGTTTTAAACTAAGTGGTGCTGAGGGATCAGTGACTCGGCAGCGTGGTCGCAATTTATTTCCGGAAGCCCAGGTGTGTGTTGTTTGTTCTTTTGGAGTCGTGCTAACAACCGCGCAACCGGCAAGCACAGGTCCTTGTAGCAAGTGCCTGCAAACTGGCATTCAGAATCATAGGAAGCTAACGAATAGTGCGCAACTTTACCTCTAGCTGTGGTCCTTGCACCGTTCGAAGGAAATCCAGTGTCGGGGTCCGGAGTATGATGTGCGTTACCTATGGTATGCACGGGCTACCGGCTCAGACCCCGGCTCTTTATTATACGCCTCCATATTCCTTCAACTGCTTTCTCTGACAACCATATGTGGTGCTCGTCTCCCAATTCAAGGCACTTCTTAAGGGCTGATCGACCAAATATATGAGGGCTAGATATCAGGCTAAAAATATACTGTGGAGATTGTAGCCTTCGCCTGTGCGGTCCAAAATTGGAAGTTGGAAGCCAGTTAAACGAGCTCATTGATACCTTCTAAAATGAATTTCTTTCCCAGCCACGGTGCCTGTACCCTCGTACGCGTGGGGGTGACAAGGTAGATGACCAGGGCCGAGTGTGTCGTTAGTTCCCGAGCTAGGCATATCAATCGGAAATTTCTAAATGCACAACCTAGAAATCCCATTAAAATTGAAACCGCGCTGATGAACTTTGGCGGATACCATGGAAGGAGGCCAAGATGCTCCTGTGATCATGGGAAACAGCAAACACACACTGAGCGAGAGGAGAATAGAGAGCTCGGGGATACTTATTCTCTCGGACGGAGGCCCCGACGATGAGGATGAGGCCATATTGTCTGAGTTTATCTCTCTCTATCTCTCTCTATCTCTCTAAAAAGAACCATAAGAGGTGTGCATTGGGTGGGTAGAAGAGTGTTGGCTACAGCCGATCCGCGTTACACGAATATCGTCGGGGGACATACTTGTAACCAATAAGCACTTATATTAAAGAGAACTTATGGAATTAAGCTAGTGTGGGGGGAGGAAAGGGAATGGCACAACATGCATGTTCATATCAGAAGGTAGTTAGTGCGTTCCTTTTGTGGTTTGGTACACTGCCAATTTGAGCTTTCTCTCCCGTTATAAGCATTGTATAGGGAATGCGTATTTACTAATTTACGTATCGTCATAGATCTTTCTCATACAACCCCGCTTGGCTGTTCTGGACCAAGCCGTTCTGATTCTTTCTTGCGCGACCCGAGTACCTTCGTGGAATGACATTATGCTTATTTCCGATGTGGCAGGCTAAGGAATGAATGCTGTAGATGGGCTTGCAACTGATATCCGGAATATTGGAATAGGCAGCTGGCGACGGACAATTGGGTCAGTAGCAAGGGTGAATGGATCAGTAGCAATGGTGAATAAATTGGAGGAATATCATGGACAATGAAGGATGGAATTGATCGGTCGATGTTGGGATATCACGGGATACTGTTACTGTTTTCTCCTATATGTCGGGAAATACCCCCTTTGTTAAACTTCATATGCATCAACATCATCATCGAATATATCATCCCTTAGTTCAGCCAACAGGCTTGACATTCATAGCGGAGGACGCTTATTTCTAACACTGAATGCAGAGACATCTGTAGACTTCAGATATAATGGATGGCATAATTGCTAAATATTCCAAGCCGCTGTTGGTGCCAACGTGAGATCTGAGCTTGTCTACGAGTTAAGGTTCGAGGCAAGCGAGTGTGGCAGTGATTACCCGCTTGTGGATGCAACTCATCGGCGCGTACAATAGGCATGTATCAAACCTGGGTTTAGCGTCACGCGAATGTCTTGGATGCCGAGATTGCCGTCCAACCATGACCATGGCATCCATGTGTGATGTCTCGGATGCCGACGCAACCCGTCTGTACTGTCCACATCTGGAGATGTTTGATGTACATATCACCGGAAATGCATATTGCCATGTGATGTCCAACACAGCCCATCTCGGACAGGAATCGCTTGGCATTACAGCAGAGCATCCCCGCATCCAAATATTTAGGGAATGTTTTGCCCCCTGAACTCCAACGCTGCTTCATTTCGTTGCGAAGTGATGTCGTCTCCATCTAGCACAGTACCACCAATTGACCAAGTCGAGCCTGCACCCTCAGCTTCGGCACCTACACCGTTGCCGCCATGGTCAAAACCGAAGGGTAAAAAAGGGAAGCGAGTGAGTAAGACGGATATGGCAGAATCGATGGGTATAGATGAGTCTGCTTACAACGTCTTAATGGTGCATACCTCTATGACGATATGAAATGAGCCCAATTAACAAGATGTAGCGCCTAGCCACCGATACCATGGACGAGGCAATGACTAAAAATGCAAACTTTGTCGATTCTCCACGCTGGAATGTCATCCACTCAGAGACCAGAGCACTTTCTTGTGTTGCTTTCATCGAAAAGGTTGCAAATGCGGCGGATTTGCAGTCACGACCTGACCTTGAGAGTCTCAAACGTTGCCTCCAAGATCCTCTGATTGTGGATTGTTTTGTGCACAATGGCTGGGTTAATGCGCGGAAGCGTCGGAAAGCAGGGGAAGCATGAAGCATGAAGCCTGAAGCATGAAGCGTGTTAGTCCTGTTTCTTGTCTACATACAGCGTCAACGAGAACCAAATATTTAAAATACATGATACATACGTCGTCCCATTAAGCAGATAATGTAAATACAGAACATGAATATATGTATTACCATGGTAGCAAAATGACGTGGCCATTTATTCTCCATCATCGATAAACTACCGAGGAACCATGGGGATACGGTCCCTCGTCAGAGACGAGATAGTTCAAAAGGTATACTACCCGTGATTGATAAAAAAAAATATAAGACCCTCACCATGCATTGGCGACTGTGGAGATGGTCTTAATTTCCAATGGTGCCGTTGAATGCTTCTATAACGTGTTGGACGGGGGTTGATCAACCCTTCCCCTCCCATTGAGCATTGCACTAGTGGGTTTGACAGGCACAGCTGTTTGAGCGGAGGAGGGTAGGAATGTTGATCTTGACTGAAGTGGGTTCCGATTTATCGATGGTGGAGCAGGATGAGTCTGTGATGAGGGTGGCAGTGAGGCCAGTCAGGTGCTGATAAGACCAAAGCCATTTACCGGGCCCTATCCACTCAACAGAAGCAGGTTGCTGATTTAGGTAATCTTTATTATAAAGGATATCTAAACTGCTATCAACCCAAGCAGCATAGGGGTAAATTGGAAGTTCTCTATAGGGATCTTTTCTGCCTTAATGATGAACCTCGGTTTCAGGAACACGTTTATCAGCATCTATCCACCCTTAATTGAAAGTTAGAAGAACTTAAAAGGTTCAGTATTAAGGATCCTTGTACCAATGCACCATGACTCTAAGGCAATATGCTAAAAGGCAACTATATCTATCTCATACCTCTCAATGTTCAGGAGTTGGCTGAAATTTTCGAAAAGTAGAAGGTTGAGAATTTTTAGCACCGGTAGTGGGTAATGGGTAATGATTCGCTAGATTGGAACCCAACAGTCAACTTCACCTCGCTTATGCTTCAAATACAATTTCAAATGCCAAATGCTAGTTGGAGCTTGGAAGTAAATTCCCAAGCGCCTAACAGGTTGTCGGAGCCCTTTAGATCTATGTGGAGAACGCTCATTAATGCACCCCTATAATAAAATGGCTTAACCGAGCTGGCCAGAATCAATACAGGCGGTGTTTATTGGGGAAGGTGATTGATAGTCGAATAAATTTGATCTGATGGGGTATTACAAGTAAGTATGCAAATTTACTGGTAACGTGGTGAGGGGAGGGTTGGCCGGAATTTGTCGGGTAGCTGTGGGTCGTATCGCGAGATATCGGTCAAGTTGGTGAGAGGGAGAGAAGTAGTTGGAATGACAAGCAGAGTCGAGTATCCCATCGCTCTCCATATCCATATTTATATCCTAATCAAACAGTTACTCCCCATGGCACCACGCCACTTAATCAGATACCTAGTACCTATGAGAGGGTTTGCATATATGAGCATTTACCCCTGGCAGCGTCAGAGCAAAGATATTTTGAGGAGATAATTACCCTTGGAAGTGGGGGATTTGGGATAACAAGCCGACCACCGAGAACAATGCAGTATCACTAAATCTAACACTAAACTTTTAATACACAAATACTCCTTCGTAAGAGCTTCTACTGGGATCCCCTAGTCATTTTACCTCGGGATTACTCTACTTGGAGTGGGCTGTGAACGCAGATGTGGACCAAGAGGCACAGCGGTACACCAGCTGAACCTACTATGGTTGGGGGGTCTGGCATCGGAGAATTTAAACAAATGCAGGGTTGGATCAAAGTTGAAAGCGAGGGAGAATAATGCCGGGGGGATGTTATGAGGACGATGAGGGTGATCTTGAGCAGGGGGGCGTACAGTGAA
>Ga0307511_10000754_pt1 | contig 34559 bp, 25 predicted proteins | sample 13_EM_MG_FD_200266 | JGI IMG/M metagenome (GOLD analysis project Ga0307511, IMG submission 200266) | Populus trichocarpa ectomycorrhiza microbial communities from riparian zone in the Pacific Northwest, United States - 13_EM | ecosystem: Host-associated > Plants > Roots > Unclassified | place... | reverse complement strand
CACCTCCCATTCCTTGGCGCCTACCCCTTCATCATCATAGCCCACTGCACCCAGGGAGCCAGGCTGAGTCTTGTCTGCTACAATATTCACCAGCTTACTGCCGTAATTGAATTTTTTTGATTCCCATTTATCCAGCGTCAAAAAGCTCGTGCCGGCGAAGTTGGCTTCATATCCCAATACCCTGTCCAGCTCGGTGGGATGCCCCGTCGATTCATGAATGGTCAGGTATAAATTTGTGGGATCCAGTACCAGGTCATATTTCCCGGCCTCGACGGATTTGGCGCCCAGTTTTTCTTCGGCTTCTTTAGCGGCCAGCCTTGCATCTTCCAGCATATCATACCGGTCCCGGTATAAGGTTGTCACGGTCGTGATCTTCTTTTTCTCATCCGGCATCAGGTATTCATAGCCCATACCCATCGGAGCGCCAAGAGATTGTCTCGTCTCGAACTTCCCTGTCTTGCTGTCTATTTTTGTTACATTGAAAGTAGGCCAGATCCGATGGATATCCTGGTCGATATAAGAGCCATCCGTAGAAGCGAAATATTTCTGTTCATTCACCAGGAACAGCGCGGAGTCAATGAAACTGGCGCCATTCTTCATGGCCGCGTCATTGACCGACAACAGCATGTCTGCCTTCTCTTTAATGGGGATCTCAAAACCGTTCTTTTCGACGGGCGTCTTCCAGCTCACCTCCCCATAGCCTTTCTGTGGAGCTAATTGCACCGGCTCCGATTGCAAACGCGTATTTTCTTTGGCAATAGACACGGCCAGTTCTGCGGACCGGGCAATACTGTCCTTATCCAGCTTATCCGTAGCCGAGAAACCCCAGCAGCCATTAGCGATCACCCGGATACCTATTCCGTATGATTCTGTATCCACTACGCTCAATACCTTGTTTTCCCGGGTGATGATGAACTGGTTCAGGTAGCGGCCAATTCGTACATCCGCATAGGTAGCGCCTTTTGAACGGGCGGCATTTAGCGCCACGTCCGCCAATTGCTTCTTCAGGGCTGTGTCTATGCCTTCCAACGGTATCTGCGAAGCCGCAGAAGCGCCCAGCACCGGTATCCTGCTGAACATCGCTCCGCCGAATCCCATCCCCGCCAGCGTGAGAAAGTCTTTTCTTTTCAAAGTAGATAGATAATTAATTATATAAAAAGTAGTAAGTCTAATGTAAAATAATATTCATAGCGGAACAAGAGAATGGTTGCCGCTTATATAAATTATCCTATTTTTAGCCCCTAATATAAATTGGTAATGGAAAAAACGAAAATTACGGTCAACAGTAACGGTAGTCTTAAGCTGGAAGGAAATTTTGAGATAGTAGATAAGACAGGGGCGATCTATGATCTGGCAGGAAGGGAGATCGTTTCGGTCTGCCGTTGCGGGCTTTCGCAGAACAAGCCATTTTGTGACGGATCTCACAAAGGACATTTCGAGCATGATGCAGTCGCCTTCAACCTGCCTCCCAAAAAATAAACAATCAAAATACTGCTGTATATGGCAAATTCCTCTTTTGCACTAGCCTTCCTTTTTTGTACGGAGTTCTTCCTGCCATCACAGGGAAATGCGCAACAGGCCATAGCGCAACAGGCACCAGCACAACAGGTATACAGCAGTATTTCGGAAGCCCTGCAGTCTTCCGGTAAATTACGGGGCCGGCCCGGTCCTCAGAGCGTCAACTGGATCAATGGGGGTGAGCTATATTCCTTTATCAGCAAAGGAGAGATCCATTCCATGGACCCGAAGACAGGTCAGGAAAAGACCCTGTTCACCAATAAAGACATTCATCTTCCCGGTTCGGACAAAGCCTTTGACTATGAATCCTTCCAATGGTCGCACGATTCCCGGCACCTGGTATTTAAGACCAATTTCCGGCATATTTACCGCCACTCCGGGATATCCGATTATTATATTTATGATATAGAGGGCCGGCAACTGAAACAGGCCGCTAAGGATGCCCGCTCCGCTGAACTGTCCCCGGATGGCTCCATGGTGGGTATAGAGCGGGAAGGCAATATGTTCGTCTATGATTTTTCCTCCGGGAAAGAACAGCAGCTTACCAGCGATAGTACCAGCGAAGACAGTATTTTTAACGGGCACTATGACTGGGTATATGAAGAGGAGTTCGGGCAGGGCCAGGCATGGAACTGGTCAAAGGATAACAAATACCTGGCATTCTGGCAATTCGATGAGCACAACGTCCCCGTTTTTCAAATGACGAACTACGAAGGATCGCATCCCGGCCAGGTAAAGATACCCATTCCTCTACCCGGTGATCCCAATCCCAGCGTAAAGATCGGCGTGGTAGACGTTCATTCGGGAAGGAAAATATGGCTGAACCCCGATGAGACGGGCGACTTCTATATTCCAAGGATCTACTGGACCAGTAATCCCGACGAACTGGCTGTCATGACCCTCAACAGGGCGCAGAACCATATGAAACTGTACTTTTTTAATGTAAAGACAGGCGAACACCGGGTGGTCCTGGAAGAACAGAACAGCACCTGGGTAGCTATCTTTAATTTCTATACCCACGTGAACGATATGATCTACTTCCCGGAGAAGACGAAGGACTTCTTCTGGGTATCGGATCGTTCCGGCTATTATCATATCTATCATTACGGGTACAACGGCAAACTGATCAACGCTGTAACGAAAGGCAACTGGGATATGATCAAGGTCACCGGCATCAACCCGGATACCAAATCCATATATTATCTTTCCGCGGAGGCATCACCCCTTGAACAACAATTGTATTCGATTAAATACGATGGGACAGGGGAGAAGAGACTGACGGAGCAAAAGGGCTATCATAACATCGATATGTCCTTCAATACCAGCTATTATATAGATGAATACAGCAATGCCGGCACTCCCCTCCATGCGGGCCTGTATAATGCACAGGGCAAACAATTGAAATCGTTGGAGGACAACCGGGCGGTGAGCGATTTTATAAAAACACACGCCTATTCTCCCCTGGAGCTATTCCATTTCAGGACTTCGGACGGAGTTGACCTGGATGGGTCGATGATCAAGCCTTTTCATTTCGATCCGGCGAAAAAATATCCCGTCGTGCTGGCCATTTACGGGGGACCGGAATCTCATGGGGTATTCGATCGGTTTGCCGCCAATGGTATGCAGCAATGGCTGGCACAGAACGGCTATATAGTGGTGGATGTAAACAACAGGGGCATCGCTAACTACGGTAGTGCTTTTGTGAAAGTAGTATACGGGCAACTGGGGAAATGGGAAAGCCATGATTTTGTGGAGACTGCCCATTACCTGGCGACCCTGCCCTATGTTGATAGCGCCAACATGGCGATTATGGGAGGGAGTTATGGAGGATTTAGCACCTCCTATACCCTGCTTACCCATCCCGGAGTATTTAAAGTGGGGATTGCCAACTCCCCGGTCACAGACTGGCGACTCTATGATAATGTCTATACAGAGCGCTTTATGGGGCTCCTGCAGGATAATATGGAAGGATATAGGAACAGCTCGGACATGACCCATGTGGCCAACCTCAAAGACCATCTGCTGCTGGTCCATTCGATGAGCGACGACAACGTGCACCCGGCACATACCATGCAATTGCTCACGGCGCTTACCAATGCCGGCAAAGATGCCGACCTGCGGATCTATCCGCCGGGAGCCCATGGTGCGGCCTATAACTGGCAAAGCTCCCTGCTGATCGCTACTGTCAGCTTTCAATACCTGGAGCGTTACCTGAAAGGCAATTACAATCTGCCGGCTATCAATAATCCTTAGGATAAGGCTGGAAGACTCCGGGATAGGGCTATATGACCCCGTTCTCTTTCATGATATCCCAATATTCCTTTCCGTAACCGACGAGTATCTCGCTGCCGGCAGGGATATCCCGCATAGCGAAGATAAATACCCGCACCCCTTCAATATTATAGGTACAGTTGTTTTTGATGTTTTCCGACCGGCCGGGCCCCTTGGCATCATTGGCATAACGTGCCAGCGCATCTTTCGTCTTCCAGGCATCGATGACATGGTAGCGGGTGACATAATAAATATACCCGTTCGTACCGTCGCGGGTATCCACATCTTTCCATTTGACGATCTCACCCTTGTACTCTACGATCTTTGCCCCTTTAGGGATAGATTTATTAGTGAACAGGCCCTTGCCTGCACCCGGTAAAGTGGAGCGTTTGACTACCAATTGTTTTTCCAGTAATGCCATGAATGATGAATATTTTACTTTTGAGGCGGAAATATACGTCAACCCTTGTTCACTTGTGCACAATGGTTGTATCGAAAACGGACAGTCATAGGAGTCATATTCCTTTAAGCTATTGGTTTTCTTATCGTTAGCCGTTAGGTACGCCCTTTGTGAAAACACGTGGCTAAACAGCTAAATATGATAAAGAACCTTCTTCTGGTAGCAATCCGCAACTTTAAAAGAGATAAATGGTATAGTCTGCTCAATATCCTGGGCCTGATGATCGGGATCACGTTCAGCCTGTTCCTTATCTTTTACATAAAGGACGAATTGAGCTATGATCGTTATAATAAGAAGGCAGACAGAATAGTTCGTATCAATTCCTATATAAAAGAGCCGGAAAAGGAAACGATGAATTGGACATCTACGCAGGTTCCACTTGCCCCTACGCTGAAAAAAGATTATCCCGAAGTAGAAGAAGCTGTCCGGTTTATCGACAATGGCAAAGTAATGTATAAGAGCGGGGAATTGCATTTTTATGAAAACAAGGTATTTTTTACCGATAGCAACGTCTTCAGGGTTTTTACGCATCCATTTATTGAAGGCGACCCTCAGACGGCCCTGGTTGCACCCAATTCGATGGTGCTGACCCAATCGGTGGCGGAAAAATATTTTGGTAAGCATACCAGCGTTGTGGGAAAATCATTGCAGAACAGTAAAGGGGATGTCTATAAGATCACCGGTGTCATAAGAGATGTTCCGAAGAATTCACACCTTATTTTCAATGTGCTGATCTCCGAAAGCACCCTGCCAAAGAACTATCGCGAGAATTGGGGCAGTTTCAATATGTTCACCTATGTGCTGTTGAGGCCCAATATCAATGCCGCTGCATTTGAAAAAAAGCTGCTGCCCATGTATGATAAATACATGGCTTCCATTTTTGCCCAGTATAAGATCAAGGTACGTTATGGTGTACAGCCGATTACGGCTATTCATCTCTACTCCGATATGCAGGGTGAACCGGAAGAACTGGGAAGTATTTCCTATATCTATATCTTTGCATCGGTAGCCTTATTCATGTTATTGATTGCCTGCATCAATTACATGAACCTGACCACAGCCCGTTCCGCAAGGAGGGCAAAGGAAATAGGTATCCGCAAAGTGACGGGTTCCACCAGGCCGCAACTGGTCGCGCAGTTCCTCATCGAATCCACTTTGACAGCCGTTCTTGCTTTGCTGTTGAGTGTGGGATTGATCGCTTTATTTCTGCCTATGTTCAATTCGCTTTCCGGGAAGTTTATTTCCTTTGGGTCACTAATGGAACCCGGCACTATCCTCATATTACTGGCTATTATTTTGTTTGTAGGATTGGTAGGAGGGAGCTACCCGGCATTCTATCTTTCCAAATTCAACCCGGTTAACATCCTGAAAGGCAGTCTTTCCAAAAGTAGCAGCAATTCGACATTACGCAGGGTGCTGGTGGTGGTCCAGTTTACCATCTCGATGATCATGCTGATCTGCACATGGGTGGTGTATAGCCAATTGAAGTATCTGCGCAATAAAGATCTGGGCTTTGACAAAGCGCAGGTACTTTCTTTAAATGCCAATAGCGAAAAGGATATAAGGGGAATGATCCTGGCCTTCAAAAATGAGGTACGGAAAAATCCGCAGGTCCTTTCTGTAAGTACCGCCCAGGCCACACCCGGCGCGAACGGGGTCGACTTCAACCTGTTCTCCGTAGAATCGAAAAATGGCTATGTTGATAAAGGTGTCTTCACTTATGCGGTAGATGAAGGCTATTTCAAGACATTGGGTATGCAGATAAAGAAAGGCCGGAGTTTTGATGGTTTGTCAGATACGTTGAGGAGCATCATTGTCAACGAGAATATGGTGACCTATTTTGGGTGGAATGAGCCGATCGGCAAAAGAGTAAAATTCCCCGGCGATACTTCGGGAAGATATGCTGAAGTCGTGGGGGTAGTGAAGGATTTTAACCAGCAATCGCTCTATAATCCTATTGCACCCCTCCTCCTGTTTTATAAGCCTAACAATAACGGCATACAGGTTAAACTGGCTTCCAACAATATTCCTGCTACCATTGCGGCCGTTGAGAAAACATGGAAGACTATTTTTCCCGAGCTCCCTTTCTCCTATACCTTCCTTGACCAGGATTTTGATTCGCAGTATGCGTCGGATCAGAAAAGAGGCAAGATCTTTACAGCTTTTTCCATTCTTACCATCCTGATAACCTGTCTGGGTTTACTGGGGCTGATAGCATTTATCACGCAACAACGGCAAAAGGAGATCAGTATCCGGAAAATAATGGGAGCAGGCCTCGCACAGATTGTGCCATTGATCACCCGGAATTTTATATTCCTGGTGGGTATTTCCTGCCTGGTAGCATTCCCGGTCGCGTATCTTTTTATGGATAAATGGCTGAAAATATTCCCGTATAATACGGGCTTAACGATCGCTCCCTTTTTATTGTCGGCGCTTACGGTATTGCTGATCACGCTGCTTACTGTCACCTTCCATACAGTCAGGGCGGCGGTGGCCAATCCGACGAAGAGCTTGCGCTCAGAGTAAAACGCCGTCAGGCGTTTTAAGTTGTAACTAATTGATTATCATCAATTAATGTGCCATCCCTGAAGACTTTGAAATTTTGATCAAAATTTGTAATTTCGTGTTTCTCGTTTCGCGAAATTAGAAATTATGAAACAGCACAATGGAATGCGGCCACAGGATGTCCTGATTTTACTTAAAATTTTAAGTCTGAACGACAAAGGATTTAAGCTGATAGATCTTTGCCAAAGCATAGGAGTCAGTTTGTCAGAGGTTAGTGATTCTATCAGTAGATCGGTTTTTGCCCACTTGATAGCGCCGGATAAGAAAACACCCATGAGAAAGGCTATATATGAATTCCTGGTCCACGGCTTACCTTATGTTTTTCCTGCACAACCTGGGGCTTTAGTAGTTGGAATACCGACCGCATACAGTGCCGAACCTTTATCTGACACATTCGGAGTAGAAGATCCTGTGGTTTGGTCTGATACTGAAGGGGTGATAAAAGGGCAGGAGATACCTGTGTTTCATCCTAAACAAGGCCAGGCTGCTAAGGCGGACAAAAATTTATATGAACTACTTGCCTTGACGGATGCTCTACGAATAGGGAAAGCAAGAGAAAAGAAAATAGCAGGAGAAGAATTGAAAAAAAGAATACTTATATGAATTCTCATATCAATATAGTGCGACTGAAGGCTGTTGCAAATATTCTCTCTGATTTCAGAGAACAGGTCGTATTTGTAGGAGGTGCTACTATAAGTTTATATGCGTCAAAGCCAGAATTGACGTCAATCCGTTCTACGGATGACGTTGATGTAGTTATAGAGCTAGTGTCAACAGGTGAATTTTACCTTTTACAACAACAGCTCTTATCGCTTGGATTTAAGCATGATATAAATGCTCCAATTATCTCAAGGTTTTTATATCAGGGTCTGAAAGTCGATTTTATGCCTACCGATCCATCCATTCTGGGATTCACTAATCGTTGGTATAAGGAAGGGATCCAGCAAAAGATAAAAGTAGATCTGGGTGAACAGGCAAAAGTCTATATTTTTTCTGCACCTTATTTTCTGGCATCCAAAATGGAAGCTTTTCTTAGCCGCGGAAAAAGCGATCTGTTTGCAAGCCATGATCTGGAAGATGTAATTTATGTACTGGATCATAGGCCAACTGTCCTGGAAGAAATAATGATGGCACCCCAACCGGTTAAAGATTATTTACGCGAGCAATTTAATAAACTGGTGACAAATTCTTTATTTGAAGAAGCATTGCTAGGGCATGTCGAGCAGCAGAATGCTCTGGAAAGAAGTAGACGAATTATGATAGTATTGAAAAGATTGAGAGATTGATGTTGTATGTAAAAAGTATGCCCCTGGTTCGTTTCTATGATTATCCGTTTTTCATCCCCCTAATTAAAAAAATATGCGAAAGATCTTTTCTATATTCATCATTACTCGCGCCCAAGAATGATATTAAAGCACAAGAATAAAGTATTTTCTAGCTTTCAGCGTTTGACTTCTTAATTATTGTTTCTTTTTATAATCTTGCCCGGTTACGGATTTGTCTGCCTGCTGACTGGGAGAACATGCTGGGCGCCGGCATCCAGGGAGTACAGACGGACCATCCCGAAGCTCTGCTAGCTTACCTGCGCCGAAAAGGCCGGTAAAAAAAGGTATTTTTGTAGAAAAAAAGTATGAAGGCGATACGATTCCATGAGCCCGGCAAACCGGAAGAAGTATTGAAACTAGAGGAAATAGCTGAACCCTCCCCTTCTCCGACACAGTTATTGATCAAAGTGAAGGCCAGCCCGGTAAATCCATCCGATATCCTATTCATACAGGGCAACTACCGGAGAAAACCTATATACCCGCAAATCGCCGGATTAGAAGGCTCCGGCATCATCGCAGAATGTGGCAAAGCAGTCACTTCCTTCAAGTTAGGCGACTCCGTGGCTTTTCGTGCTCCCGGCGCCTGGAGTAAATACTGCCTTGCGGAAGAAAGCAGCCTGATCCCTATCAACAGGAGCCTCCCTTTTTCCATATCCAGCCAGGTAGGCCTCAATCCCATGACGGCAATAGGCTTGCTATCGGAGGCCCCCCTGGAAAAAGGTGACTTCCTGCTCCTGGATACAGCCTCTTCCACCGTGTCCGGGATTGCTATTCAGTTAGCAGTTGCCAAAGGTATTAGGGTGCTGGCATTGGTAAGAGATCCTCGTCCTATCCCTGAGCTAACGTCACTGGGAGTAGAAGCTTCCTTTCTGCAGGATGATCCGGATTTGGTTCATAAAATCCAGGCGGTCACTGCGCAAAAAGGCATACAGGCATTTTTAGATGCCATCGGTGGAAAATTATTGGAGGAGGTGATACCCTTGATGGCGCAATATGCTACGATCGTATGCTATGGAAATCTCAGCAATGAAAAGGCCGGTATCTCCAACGGTAGCCTGGTATACCGGAATCTTACCCTGAAAGGTTTTGGGATCGACCGCTGGCTGTCCCTCCATACGCCGGAGCAGATCAGGAAATGTTACTCCGATATAGTAGAAGATCTGTTTGAGAAAAGGATTACCCTTCGTGAAATACCATCCGTGAACCTGGAGGAATTCATACCTTATTTACATCAGCAAGGGCATTCGAATAAGGTTATTATTACGAACGGGTAGCGGTCAGTCTCCCTTCCGATCCCACCCGGATTTATTCGACTAAAACATTGTCAGCGAGGTATTTATAAGCTCTAAAGTAAATAGGAACTAAAAGTAGCGCCCAAATGCCGTCCCGCCCGGACGCATATATTAAAACTTTCTTTTATGAAATGCTACACATAGAGTAATTTCGTAATCCTTCCAACTGTCGCAGTAACCGCTAAAAGTATTTCTTTAAACAGGGATTAGTCACTTATTCCGTAGGTCCATCCTACGGGATAAAATGGATTCTCATGATTAGATTAGCAATTCTGCTATCAGCAATTGTTGGGACCTTTCTTTTTATATTCTCCTCCTTTACCCCCGGGAGTACTGACCTGTACATACACAGTTACCAGACTAAACTGGATAGTTTTTCCAGGAGTGAAAATACCTTGCTGCAAACGATCAGGACGCAGGACCTTACATCCGGGCCAGGCATTGCCGCTGTAAAGGACCAAATAAGATCAGTCAGACTGGAACTAAAAGGAATAGATTTCTGGTTGCGGTATTTAGAACCCACAGCCTACCTGAAAATAAACGGCCCGCTAAAAGTTGAGTGGGAAACAGAGGTCTTCGAAAAATATGAAAAACCCTACCGAAGGGAAGGTGCAGGGCTTTCGCTGGCAGAATTATATCTGACGGAAAAGGCGGTCGTAAAAGACACCTTGCTGCATTTGATTCAATCATCTCTCGAAGCGACAAAGATATTTCTCGCGGATTCCACTACACAAAACTTAAATAATTATCACCATTTTTTTCTAGCCAACAGGTTGTTTTTATTAAATCTGGCTGCTATTTATACGACCGGCTTTGAATGCCCTGATCCGGATAATATCATTCCGGAACTCTTTTCAATGCTGGAAAGCGTAAAAGAAATTTATACCAGTTACAGCCGGAGCTTTGCAGCCTATCCGATTAACGATAATTACCTGGATTTATACAATCGGACGATATCATTTGTAAGCAGGCAAAGTAAGAGAGCAGCGGAATTCGACCATTTCGTTTTTATAAAAGACTACATTAACCCCCTTTTTGCGTTCAATCAGAAAATGATAAGAGACTATAAGGTCGTTTCTAATAATTTCAATGACTATACTTTAAATGATCAATGTAATTCGATCTTTGATAAATCCCTGTATAACGGACAGAATACAAAGGGTATTTATACCGGGGTGGACGATGCGAAAGCGCTCTCCGATATAAAATATATAGGCAAGCTTTTGTTTTATGATCCGATACTGTCAGGAAATAATAAACGCAGCTGCGTGTCATGCCACAAATCAACCGAATATTTTACCGATACAGCGGTCGCCACGGGCCGGAATTTTGACAACCGGCAATCCCTGCCAAGAAATACCCCTTCTTTAATTAATGTAGGGTTCAATCATTTGCTGATGCTTGACGGCAGACATATTTCGTTGCAGAACCAGGCAAAAGACGTTACTACCAATCCGGATGAAATGGGGGGAACAGAGGCTGATATCGTGAAAAAGGTCCTAAGTTGCGACCAGTATAAAGAAGCATTTAAACGATTTACCCGGCTTACACCCGGCCACTCATCTATAAGTTTTGACCATATCGTCTCGGCGATCACTTTATATTATAGCCGCTTCAGTGATTATTATTCACCCTTTGACGATGCCATGAACCAAAATACAGCCACCACGGCGGAAAGCAAAAGAGGATTTAACCTGTTTATGAGTAAGGGCAGATGCGCCACCTGCCATTTTGTACCCCAATTTAACGGCGTAAAGCCGCCCTATATCAGCAGCGAATTTGAAGTGATCGGAGTGCCGGAAGACACGACATTTAAAAATATAAATAAAGACCAGGGCAGATTTAAAGTCAATCCCGCTCCGGAGACATTGCACGCTTTTAGAACAGGGAGCATACGCAACGCACCTTTTACCAAACCTTATATGCACAACGGTGTGTTCAATACCCTGGATGAGGTGATGGAGTTTTATGATGCCGGCGGAGGCGTCGGCAAAGGACTAGAGATCGACAATCAAACATTACCTACCGACTCATTAAAACTGACAAAAGCTGAAAAGAGAGAGATCCTCGAATTCATAAAATCATTAAATGAACGAATCATATTTGAAAGCCCGCCTGAAAGACTGCCTTCTTCCAAAATAGACTTATTAGATAACCGAAAAGTGGGCGGTGAATATTAACTATTACTTATGCGAAAAATATATTTTATATCCGGTATTGTCTTAGTATTATTTCTGGTCCGATGCGCTTCTCAGCAGAAAATAGAATATAATATACCGGAAAATTCGACGGAGGGCCAGAAAGATTCACTCAAAATCCAACTGGACAAAGGGTCGAAACTCTATAAATCGAGCTGCTCGGGGTGTCACGGTATTTTCAAAAAAGGGAAAGACAGCATTCCCAATTTTTCTGAAAAACAAATCAATTTATATAAAGCCAGGCATGAATTGAAGGATCCCAAAAACCATGCATTCGCCCAAAAAATGCCACAGGAAGACCTGGACGCCATTTTAAATTTTTTGCTTCTCAGGAAGAGATCTTAGGCAACCTATAAGCCCGTTTGCCGGGCCGTTTATTTCGCCATATCGATCTTCACCTTCTTATTCTTGATCCGCTCATTTTTTATGAGCTGCAACGTAGCGCCGATCTTGGATTTCCGAACGGCTACGAATGAGAAAAAATCTTTCACCTCGATGAGCCCGATATCTTCTTTTTTTAATTTCCCCTTATTGGTTAAAAATCCTACAATATCGATTTTATTGACCTTATCCTTTTTACCCGCACTAACTAAAAGTGTCGACCACTTCGGCTTTTCCGGTATCACGCTTAATTCGGGTAACAGGATCTCCTGCACATCCGTTTCGGACGCGCCTTCATCGGAGACTCCCTTCTGCCCCGTACTTCTGACAACATAAGCCGGCAGCCGCTCCTCCGGACCTAAGATCAGGATCGCCGTTCCACTGGCTTCCATTCTGGCCGTCCTTCCATTCCGGTGAATAAAGACCTCCTCCGTATTCGGCAAATGAAAATGAATGATATACCGGATATTCGGGATATCCAGCCCCCGGGCAGCCAGGTCAGTGGTCACCAGGATATTGGACGTGCCATTCCTGAATTTGCCCAAAGCCCGGTCCCTTTCCTGCTGCTCCATGGCGCCATGATAAAAGACATTGATAATGCCTTTATCCGCCAGTAATTCACTGGTTCGTTCCACGGACTCCCGGTGATTACAGAAGACGATAGCCGACCGGTTGCCTAAAAAGCAGATCAACCGGAAAAGGGTATCTACTTTGTCTTTCTCCGGGCTTTTTACTACCTGGATAGCCAGCGCTGCATTCACCTCGCCCGACAGGAAATTAAGGGTTAGAGGATCTTTCAGCCCGACAAAGGAAGGGATCTCAATGGCATCCGTAGCGGAGGTGAGGATCCTTTTTTTCAGAAAAGGGAGCGAACCGACAATAAAGGACATTTCTTCCTCGAAACCCAGTTCCAGGGATTTGTCAAATTCATCCAGTACCAGGGTCTCTATTCCTTCCACCTTGATATTCTCCCTGCGGAGATGGTCTGCCAGCCGGCCCGGCGTCCCAATGATGAGGGCAGGAGCCTGCAGGAGGTTGTTCTCTTCCGTTTCCCGTAAATGACCGCCATAACAGCAGGTGACTTTAAAGCCCGTGCTCATGCTTTTAAAGACCTGTTCGATCTGGAGGGCCAGCTCCCGCGAAGGGACGATGACCATTGCCTGGGTCTTTAGATTGGCAGGATCCAGCAATTGCACGATCGGCAATAAAAATCCCAGGGTCTTTCCGGAGCCCGTATCGGCCAGCAGGATCAGGTCCTTTTCTTTTTTGCCGGCTTCAAGGGCCGCCACCTGCATTTCATTCAGCGCGTCTATCTTTAAATGGGTAAGTATCTGTTGTATAGATGGAATATCCTTTTGCATCCGGCAAAGGTAGGCTAGTTTACGGTCTTTTCCCGACCAGGTTCATCACCGTTTCCTTGTAGTTGATCCCAATAGGGATGGTCACTTTCCCCAATTCCACAGAATTTCCGTAAATAGTCCGGATATGCCCGATCGCAACGATATACGATTTATGCACCCGTATGAACTGCCGGGAAGGAAGTGTTTTTTCTACCTCATTCATCGTCTGATGGGTCACCAGGGTATATTCCGGCGTATGGATCTTCAGGTAGTCCTTCATTCCCTCTATATATAGGATCTCTGAAAAATTTACCTTGAAAAATTTACTGTTTGATTTTATGAAAATATGATCTCCTGGCAATTTATCCTGCCCCGCCTGTGAGAACAGCCGTCCGTCAACGATCTTGTTGACTGCTTTGGAAAAGCGTTCGAAGGAAATGGGTTTTAGCAGGTAGTCGATCACGCTGAATTCATAACTTTCCACCGCGTATTCCGCATAAGCGGTCGTCAGCACCACCAGCGGCGGATCGGGCAGACTACGCAGGAAATTAAGTCCGCTCATGCCCGGAAGGCGTATATCCAGGAACATGACATCCACCTCCTGCGTTTTCAGCGCCTCCAGGGCCTCCGGCGCATTGCGGCAGACGCCCACCAGTTCCCACCCGCTGGTCTTCTGCAAATGGCTAACAAGTACATCCTGGGCCAGCGTTTCATCTTCAACTATGATACATTTTATCAAGCAACTCTGGATTTTATAATTAAAGATACGGTGAAAGCACTCTTACTTAAAATTACATCCAGCGTATGGGAATCCGGGTATAAAGTCTCCAGGCGCTCCCGGGCATTCCGCAACCGTAAGCTGCTCGTCCGGGCTTCTTCTTTTTCCGTTTGGATAATATCCAGCTCATAGGCATCGGGGTATAGCAGTTCCAGGAGGCTCCGGCTATTGGAAATGCCTTTCCCGTTCATCCTCTTTGCCTGCGTCTCCAGGTTGGCATTGGTGCTGTTGATCACATTCAGGACGATCTGGCCTTCCTCTACCCGAAGGGTGATATAAATAAAGGGCTCGGTAAAGGAATTGTCCATGGCATGCTTGAACCCGTTTTCAATAAAAGAAATGAACAGGAAGGGCTCGATCAGAATGCCGCTGGTAGTGCCCTCGACGGTAAATTGTATATCGGCCTTGTGCCGGATCTTTTCAATCCCGATGTAATTCCGGATAAATTCAATTTCTTTATCCAATGGGATCTTTTCCTCATTGCATTCATAGATAAGATACCGCATGATATCGGCCAGTTTTACCACCACTTCCGGGGCTTTATCCGATTTCTGAAGGCTTAAGGAATAGATGCTGTTCAGGGTATTGAAAAGGAAATGGGGGTTCAACTGTGCCCGCAGGTACCGCAGCTTAAAAAAGGTATTGTCCTTTTGGACGGTTTCCAGCAACTCTTTTTCAAGGATAGCCTTCCGGATAAAAAAAATGGCTATGGAAAGGGCCATATTGGTGATCACCCACCAGCTTTCCCGGAGCAGGGTGCCATAGTTATACATGAAATAGGATCGTTCGGCAGGGGACAAGGGAAACTTTAAAACAAGAGAATAAAGGGCGAATAAAATGGTTTGTATGACGAGGAAGGATAGGAGGCTCATCAGGGTCAGCGCTCCCCAACGCCGCTGAATAAGGAACACGGAACCCATGATCCGGGCATATAACAGGTAAGCGGGGAACAGGGCGAAATTCACCAGCAACAACACCGGCCCTATCTTCCAGTCGGTTAGGAACAAGGTCAGAAAATTGACCACCGGATTGATCAGGATGAACAATATCCAATAGAATAGCTCAATTCTGTTGGGAGGCCGCCTTAATCTGTCATTATCATATTCCATATCAGTTAGTCAAGGTGTATCCCAAAACTACCCCTACCCGGCGAAAGGAAGGAAATATTTCGACAAAATGGGGCAGGCCTTCGACACATAAGCCTTATTCCCCGGGCAATTTTTTCGCCCAGCCCTCGTTACAGCCTTTTACATTCTAATTTCCGCATCTTGTCCCCCCTAACTTTTTTTTAACAGTTCCTCTGCCTATCCTTGTGCCGGATTAAACAACTATTATGCGAAAAACCAGTTTTCTTTGGCTTACACTTTTGCTCAATTCTCCCTTTTTATCGATGGCGCAATCCCGTCTGTCAGCACAAGGCCGACATACGGTCAGCGGTACCGTCCGGGATAAAAAATCAGGGGAGACCCTTATCGGAGCGAGCATTACCCTATTGGAGTCCCATTCCTCCGCTTTGAGCAATGCCTATGGCTTTTATTCCATCAATGCCACCGCAGGGAATTATAAAATGGTGGTAAGCTTTACCGGCTATGACAATGACACCCTGACTGTTTCCCTGAATAAAGATATCGTGATCCAGGTAGGGTTGAGCACCGGCGGGGTAGCTTTGCAGGAAGTGGTCGTATCAGCCAATAGAAATAATAATAATGTGAGCAAGCCCCTGATGGGCGTACAGAAACTTTCCATCAACGAGATCAAGGACCTTCCCGTCCTGTTCGGGGAAAAAGACATCCTGAAAACGATCCAGTTGTTACCCGGCGTACAATCGGGAGGCGATGGGAACAGCGGCTTTTATGTACGGGGCGGAGGCACCGACCAGAACCTCATTTTGCTGGATGAGGCTACGGTGTATAACCCCGCTCATCTGCTGGGCTTTTTCTCTACCTTCAATTCCGATGCCATCAAAGACGTGACCCTTTACAAAGGAGCCATGCCGGCAGAATACGGAGGCAGGCTGTCCTCCGTGCTGGACGTTAAAATGAATGATGGCAACAATAAAGACTACCACGTCAGCGGCGGTCTCGGACTGATCTCCTCCCGGCTGAATGTCGAGGGGCCTATTGAGAAAGACAACGGTTCCTTCGACATCAGCGCCCGAAGGACCTATGCGGACCTCTTCCTCAAACTCTCCAAAGACACCAACACGAAGAACAGCAAGCTTTATTTTTATGATATCAATGCCAAGGCGAATTACAAACTGGGCGATAAAGATCATATCTACCTGTCCGGGTATTTTGGGAAGGACGTCCTCGGCCAGGGCAATACGTTTGGAATAGATTACGGGAATACGACGGCTACTTTCCGGTGGAACCATATTTTCAACAGCCGGCTCTTCTCCAACACATCCCTCATTTACAGTAAATACAATTATTCTATCACGATCAATTCCGGGAACAATGATATCGCCATCAACTCCTATATCAGGGACTATCACTTCAAGGAAGATCTGCAGTATTTTATCAATTCCAATAATAAGGTCAATTTTGGCATAGACGTGATCGACCATACCACCTCTCCGGGAGTGATCTCGGCGTCGCAAAGCTCCAGCTTCAATCCCATCTCCATTCAAAACCGGCATGCCCTGGAGAGCGCGGCCTATATTTCTCACGATCTTGCCTTGACCGATAACCTGAATATCAACTATGGATTACGGGCCAATAGCTTCGCTGTAATGGGACCCGGCGACTTCTATACCTACGATAAGAATGGCAACGCCATCGACACGACTACCTATGCATCGGGAAAACTGGTGAAAAATTATTTCAACCTGGAGCCCCGGTTTTCCGCCAGTTATAAACTGAATAGTTCCAGCTCTGTTAAACTATCTTATACGAGGACTACACAGAATCTTCACCTCTTATCCAATTCAACTTCCTCTAATCCAACGGATGTCTGGATTCCCAGCAGCAACAATGTCAAGCCGGAAATATCCGACCAGGTATCGGCGGGTTATTACAGGAACTTTACCGACAATGCCTATGAGTTCTCTTCCGAGATCTATTACCGCGACCTGCAGAACCAGATTGATTATAAGAATGGGGCCCAGTTGATCGCCAATCAGAATGTGGAATCACAGTTGATATTCGGGAAGGGAAGAGCATATGGCATGGAACTGTTCTTTAAAAAGAAAGTGGGAAAATTAACCGGATGGGTCAGTTATACCTTGTCCAAAACTGAACGGAAATTTGACGGAGTGAATAATTTTACCTGGTACCCGGCCAACCAGGACCGGACACATAATCTTTCCATCGTAGGTATTTATAAGGTCAATAAGAAATGGACCCTTTCGGCAGACTTCGTGTATTATACCGGGAACGCCGTCACCTGGCCCAGCGGAAAATACGAGGTCAACGGACAGATCGCATTCCTTTACACGGAAAGGAACGGTTACCGGATGCCTGCTTACAACCGGCTGGACATCGGAGCGACCCTGCAGGGCAAAAAGACAAAGAAGTTCGACAGCAACTGGAACTTCTCCATCTACAACCTGTATGGCAGGGAGAACCCCTACAGCATCACCTTCGAACAGGACCCAGGTGATCCAACAAAGACACGGGCGCAGCAGGTGGCCCTCTTCCGTTGGGTTCCCTCCATTACGTATAACTTTAAATTCTAGTCCTCCGACCACTAAAAATTACAACAATGACATCTAACACCTCCATAGCCCTTTTGGCAACAGTAACAGCAGCGATCCTCTTTTACTCCTGTCAGAAGACAGTCACCCTGGACCTGAACAATGCCCCGGCGCAGATCGTCATCCAGGGAGAGGTCACCAATACCCCCGGACCATATACCATTACGATCAATCAGTCGAGCGCTTTTTATGCCGACAATACATTCCCTCCTATCTCGGGGGCGGCTGTAAAGATCAGCGATGGGCAGGGCCTGACGGACAGCCTGACAGAGACTTCTCCGGGCGTATATTCCACGCATACCCTTCAGGGTACTCCCGGTAATACCTATACCTTATCCGTATTCGCGCAGAACAAGCAGTATACGGCAGCTTCTACCATGCCGGCGCCCGTCCCACTGGATTCCATCACCTGGCAGAACAGCGGATTCGAGAAGGCGATATACGCTATTCCTAATTTCCAGGATCCTCCCGGAGTAAAGAATTATTATCAGTTCATGGAATATATCAACGGGCACCAATTGACAACGGATATTTTCGTATTCGATGACCGCCTTTCGGACGGGAGATATATCACCCGTGCGTTACGGAACGACAGTTCCCGGCTTGTTGTTGGTGATCAGCTCGAAGTAAAAATGTACACCACCGATGAGAACGTATATAATTATTTCAATCAGTTGGATCAGTCATTAGGGTTTAATACCTCGGCTTCTCCTGCGAATCCGGCCACTAATATCAGCAATGGCGCTTATGGCTATTTCAGCGCTCATACTGTTCAGTCGAAGACCGTAACGGTACCGTAAGTAATTTTATAGTATATGGTAAGATCCCGCCGGCTATATTCCGTATTACTTCACCTGTTCATCTGGGCAGCGCTGATATTATGCATTCTTTTGTTGGTGCCCCGGCAGCAGCCTATGCCCCGGGAGGGACCTATTAACAATTTACAGCTGTGCTGGACGATCCTGCCCTTTATCGGTATTTTCTACCTCCATGCCTATTGGTTGATCCCCAATTATCTGTTCCGGAAAAGAAGAGTGGCTTACGTCCTTCTTGTATTGACAATGATAGCCGGAGCTGCCTTATTATCCGCACTGAGCCTTTATATGGGGGCTCCTTCTCCCAAGCCCTATCACGTGGGAGCCATCCGCCGGATCTTCCCGGCCTTCTTTTTTATGCTGGCCAGCGCCAGCCTGGCGGCCTTCCGGCAGAACTTCCGGCTGGAGAAAGAACGGAAAGAGAAAGAGACCGAACATCTGCGGACGGAGCTCTCTTTTCTGAGGGCCCAGGTCAATCCTCATTTTATGCTCAACGTCCTCAACAGCATGGCGCTGCTGGCAAGGAAGAAATCCGATCTGCTGGAACCGGTCCTGCTGGAACTGGCAGGCCTGATGAATTACATGTTATATGAGGCCAACAATGAAAAGATCAGACTGGAAGAGGAAATAGAATATCTCAGGGCCTATATCGATCTGCAAATGCTCCGCTTCGGCGATGACGTGAACGTACAATTCAATACCCCCCAACTGATCGATGAGGTGTATATTGAACCCATGTTGCTGATCCCCCTCGTGGAAAATGCCTTCAAGCATGGAATAGGCTTAGTGGAAACGCCCATGATCATTATCGATATCCAGGTGGAACAGGGCAAGAGGCTCTCCGTCACGGTGAAAAACAAATACAATCATTTTCTCCAGCAGGAAGAGAAGGCGCCTCCAGGGATCGGGCTCATCAACCTGAAAAAAAGACTGGAGCTGATCTATCCGGGGAAATTCCGGCTAATAACGGCAAAAAATTATTACGCCGGCTCTACGTTAACGGAAAATTGGTTTGAAATTGCATTAAATATCCCTTTGGTATGATCAGATGTATAGCCGTGGACGATGAGACACCAGCCCTGGATATCCTGGAGGATAATATCAGTAAGATCCCCTTTTTACAATTGGTAAAGAAGTGCAAAAATGCCTATGTCGCCCTGGAAGTATTGCAGCAGGAACCGATAGACCTTTTATTCCTGGACATTGAAATGCCCGGCATCAACGGCCTGAGCTTGCTGAAAAGCCTTTCCAACAGACCGATGGTCATCTTTATTACGGCTTACCGGAAATATGCTATAGAAGGATTCGACCTGGATGTGCTGGATTACCTGGTCAAGCCGGTCCCCTTCGATCGTTTTTTAAAAGCAGCCAATAAGGCCCTGGAATACCAGGGATTCAAACAAAAAGAAAACAGCCTGCCTCAAAATTTTCCGGACTATTTATTTATCCATAGCGAGCATCAGTTGACAAAGATTTTCGTTCATGAAATCACCTATATCGAAGGGTTGGGAAATTATATAAAGATCTACCTGGTGGGCTCATCCAGGCCCATTCTCTCCAAGTCAAGCATGAAAGCCATCGAAGAGCGACTGCCCGAAGGAAAATACGCCAGGGTCCACAAATCCTTTATTGTAATGATGGATAAGATCAGCTCCATCCGTAGTGAAAGCATGTTGATCGGTGACAGGGAAATACCTGTAAGCCGGTCATACCGGGAGGAATTTTTCAAAAAGATCAACGAAAAAAATATCAAAGGACAATAAGAGCCTCCCCTCAATCTCAGCCGCCCCGTCTTCGCAAACGAAAGATCAATAATTGCCCGTTTGCGGTTTAATAATTAAATTCATGGCCTTTATTAAAAGTTCGCTTATGCAAACGGCCATTCGTCGCTTATTACCAGTTGTAACGTTGTTCTTTTTCGCCTGCATCGTCGCTCGCGCGGACACGCCCCGTATCCACCTGATCCCCCAGCCGGTCACCGTGACGGAAAAACCCGGACAGTTCGTATTCGACTCCCGGGTGTCGGTGGCGCCGGGTGACGCCTCCCTGGATGAGACAGCTAAATGGTTTAGCTCCCGGATTGCCGCAATGACCGGGATCACCCTGCAGCAAGGGAGGGGAGGGAAAAAGCAGCTCATTTTGCAGTTGGGCATGAAAGATAGAAATGTTCTGGGAAAAGAAGGCTATACGCTGGCGATCACCCCTTCCTCTATCCGCATCAGCGCCAACGATCCCGCTGGTATCTTTTACGGCATGCAGACCGTGTTGCAGTTGTTGCCTGCATCGGGCATCGTTCCTGTCGCTGCAGGCCCGATCTCTGGCTCCGGAGCCGCCGCCTCCATCCCCTGCGCCGAGATCACGGACTATCCCCGTTTCGGCTGGCGCGGACTGATGCTGGATGTCAGCCGTCATTTCTTCACTAAAGAGGAAGTGGAAAAATATATCGATGAAATGGTCCGCTATAAATACAATATCCTTCACCTGCACCTGAGCGACGACCAGGGATGGCGCATCGAGATAAAGAGTCTCCCGCAACTGACGCAAAAGGGAGCCTGGCGGGTGCGTCGCGTCGGCCGATGGGGCGAATTACTCCCGGCCCTGGCGAACGAACCCACTACAGAAGGAGGCTTTTATACACAGGAGGATATGAAAGAGATCATCCGGTATGCGCAACAACGCTCTGTCACCATCCTGCCGGAGATCGACGTACCGGCCCATAGCCTGGCCATGATCGCCTCCTATCCCAATCTTTCCTGTACCCAGTTACAGTATAGCGTGAATGCCGGCTTCCGCAGCCCTACCCGGGATGATAATGCGCTCTGTATCGGCAATGACTCTGTTTTCGAAGTCCTTGACAAGATTTTCACGGAACTGGCAGCCCTTTTCCCCTTTGAATACATACATATTGGCGGAGATGAAGCATACAAAGGTTTCTGGGCCACCTGCCCGAAATGCCAGCGCCGGATGACAGACGAGCACCTGGGCAACGTAGAAGAATTACAAAGCTATTTTGTAAAAAGAATAGAAAAAATATTGAAGGGCAAGGGAAAGAAGCTGATCGGCTGGGACGAGATCCTGGAAGGAGGGCTGGCTCCCGAAGCAACCGTCATGAGCTGGCGAGGCATGAAAGGCGGGATCACCGCCGCCCGGATGAACCATCAGGTGGTAATGACTCCCTGGGACTTTTGCTACCTGGATCTTTATCAGGGGGAGATCAATGCAGAGCCTCCTACCTATGGCATGTGCCGGCTGAAAGACTCCTACACCTACGATCCTGTTCCGGACAGCGTAGACGAAAAACTGATCTTAGGAGGACAGGGCAATCTCTGGACGGAATCCGTGCCGACTTTCCGGCAGGTAGAATACATGACCTGGCCCCGGGCGCTCGCCCTCGCGGAAGTCTACTGGAGCCCGAAGGCTGCACGTAACTGGGATGACTTTGCCGGCAGGATGGAGGCGGAATTTACCCGGCTCGATGCGGCGGACATCAAATATGCCCGCAGCGCCTACAATGTGATCCTCACCCCCAAAAGAGGGACCGATCGGGGAGAGTTTACCGTGAGCCTGTCCACGGAAATAAAAGGGCTCGATATCTATTACACCTTTGATCTTACCAACCCCGATGTTCACTATCCGAAATATACCGGCACACCCATAAAATTCCCCGTGGGCGCCACACAACTGAATGTGATCACTTACCGGGATGGAAAGCCCATCGGGCAACAGGTGAATATTAAGAAAGAAGAGCTGGCTAAGAGGCTGGATCAGGGAAGGCATGAGTATTAGAGAGCCGAAGTCCTATCCCCAATCCCCCAATATCCTTCTTAGGAGAATGATCTCTCCGGTATGATAGCTATTATGATCGGCAAGGACCAGCGCTTCCCGGAGCAGGCTCTGCCCGTCGCCATAAGGGAAAGGAGTATAGATCTCCTCACCCGCCTCACGTAGCAGCTTTACAAATTCCTTCCGCTCTTTCGCAATCTGCTCCAGCGAAGCTGACCAGGCTTTTGCATTCTCCGGGGCCACGGCTTCCGGCCAGTATCCTTCCGGCCACTTTGGACTTTCATGATCGGGGTTCCGGGAGAATTCCAGCAGATCCCATTGTGTTATGCGTATATGTTCTACCAACTGCCAGATACTATACGCGGACCCCTGCGGCACTTTTCCCAGCAATTTTTGCGGGATATCTTTTACCGCTTTTTCAAAAGTGGCGTGAGCATTACCCTTCTCTAACAATATCTCCAGCTCGCTGATGACAAAATGTATAGGATCGGCCGTGGATGACTTTGCCATATCTGTTTTGTTTTGTTAAATTTACGCAATCACTGTGCCATAACGAGCCGACTTAATGCGCCGGCTCCCCATTCTTTTTCTGAAAACTATAGATCAGGTAAAATAAAGCAGGAAGAATAAAAAGACTGCCGATCAACAACGCCCAGGCAAGTGATTCGATCGTCTTATCATGTCCCTGATGCTCCAACAGGGACAGCGGCGCTCCATGCTTAAGAATAACAATATTAGGATAATGGCGCCAGGTAGTGGTGAGCAGGATCATGGTCACCTGGAAACCCGCCAGCACCCGCAACACTTTCGTTTTGTGCTGATAGAGCAGATACCATAACAGGATCAGCGACAGAGTGGCAGCTGTGACGGCAATGATACCTACCGGATTCCCGAATACCCAATCCGTTAAGGGGATATGTTCCCAGCGTGCGGAGAGAAATACCAGCGCGCCACTGATAACGGCGGCGATATTCGTGCTCTTTGTTTTGGCGATGAACCGATGCCTGTCCGTCTCATTGTCCGTCTCGCCGATCAGATAGACGGCCGCGAGAAATCCGCAGATCGATACGGTGAACAGACCGATGGCAACCGAGAACCAGTTCAACCAGCTAAATATATAAGCATCCATAAAATTAGTGGCTTCCGGATCGATGCGCCCGGAAACGGCGCTGCCTGCAATGATCCCCAGGAATAGAGGTGTGATCACGCTCGCATAGACAAATATGCGGCTATAGATCACCTGCATATCGTCTACTACGGCATCATAATTCCGGAAAGCAAAAGCCGTTCCCCGGGCAATAATTCCCAGCAGCATAATCGCCAGCGGTATGTGCAGGTGAATGGACATGGTAGTATAGATGGCGGGGAATCCGACAAAAAGGATCACGATCGTGATGATCAGCCACATGTGATTGGCCTCCCAAATGGGCCCTATGGCCTTATACATCGTTTGGCGCGTCTTGTATTTATTCTTATCCGAAGTGAACAGCTCAATAATGCCTGCCCCAAAATCCGCTCCACCCATTAAAAGGTAAAGAAGGACGGCCAGCCAGAGATACGCGATCACGATGTACAGCATGGGTCAGTCTTTTAATGATTTTAATGCTTTATTCGGCAGCGACCCTGACGCAGGATCATTGGGTTGTATGCTGGCGGGAATATCATACAGCTTACCAACCATTTTTATCTGGCGATAGAGCATGAACGTTACAATAAGACCCAGCGAAGCATATACTCCCGTAAACAGGTAGAAGGAATAAATGATCCCCGGCATCGGCGTAACGGCATCGGTCGTTCTCATAATGCCTTGCAGGATCCAGGGCTGGCGGCCAACCTCCGTCACTGTCCATCCTGCTTCTACAGCAATAAAGCCCAGGGGCGTTATCACTGCAAAAAGCCGGAGGAGCCACCGGCTATTCCTCCAGTTCTTGTGTCTCCATATAGCAAAAAAATACATCAGCGAAACCAGCATCATCAGCATGCCTGCTCCCACCATGATCTGGAAGGCATAATGCACAATGGGCACCGGGGGCTGGTTCTCCGGGGCGATGCTGTCGAGACCTTTTACTTCAGCCTGAAAATCACCATAGGTCATAAAGCTAAGGAAGCCGGGGATTTCCAGGGCATAGTTGACTTTTTGATGCTGAACATCGGGAATCCCTCCTATAATGAGCGGTGCGGCTTTCTCCGTATGGAAATGGGCTTCCATGGCAGCCAGTTTCGCGGGCTGCCGCCGGGCTACATCCTTGGCGGAAATATCCCCGCTCAGGGGCTGCAATACCGCCGCGACGGTGGCAAAGGCGACCGCAATCTTAAAAGCCTTGGTATGGAATACCACATGCCTGCCTTTCAGGATCATAAGGGCATGTATTCCTGCCACGGCAAATCCCGTGGCGGCAAAAGCCGCTATACACATATGAAGGGCCTGTTCGAACCAGGCGTCGTTGAACATGGCTGCTATCGGATCGATGTTGAGATACTGTCCGTTCACATAATCAAATCCGGAAGGGCTGTTCATCCAGGCGTTGGCCGCTACCACTAAGATGCCGGACACCAGCCCGCTTATACCCACGATCACGCCTGTAAACCAATGAAACCACCGGTTGAACCGGTTCCAGCCATACAGGAAAAATCCAAGGGCAATAGCTTCGATGAAAAATGCCGTTCCTTCCAATGAAAAAGGCATTCCGAAAATAGGACCGGCATGTTGCATGAACGTCGGCCACAACAGGCCAAGCTCGAAAGATAATACGGTTCCCGATACGGCGCCCGTGGCAAAAAAGATGGCCACCCCATGGCTCCAGGCCTTCGTTACATTTTTATAGACAATATTGTTTGTTTTCAGCCAGTAATAATGCGATACGGCCATAAAGAAGGGCATCACCATCCCTATGCAGGAGAACACTATATGAAATCCGAGCGACAAGGCCATCTGGGAGCGGGCGGCTATAAAGTCATTCATAGATTGGCGGTTTGGGAGTGAGTGGCAGGCTGCGCAAAGTTAGCTCCCTATCTGCAATCTTTCATGATTTATAAGAATTTTTTCAAAGCGTCCACCAGGGGCGGGCGCCTGCGATTGGCCTTTATCAATTCGCCGGCCAGGTCTTTCACAAATGCTGCTCCCCCGGACCAGCCCTGCATTTTTTTCAGCGTCCGGATGATGACCGCATAACTTTCATTGCCAATATTGTCTTCTGCATAGTCTGAGAGTTTGTCTGCATATAAGTCCAGCAGCTCCTGGGGAAAATAGTCTGCCAGGGAGGCATAATCATTTCCCGGCTGGCCGATCTCCAACTCATCGTATGCTTCATCCAGGAGGTCTCTCGCTTCTTCTTTATTTTGGGGGATTGACTGCCCGGTCCCCGGGGTAGGGGGCGCCCCGGTATTCGTTGGCCTGGCTCCCGTCTTTGCCGGATCCATCTTTACTATCCGCGCCGTTCCCGTAACCGTCTTCTCCATGCCCGACTGTCCGGCCCGGGGTGCAGGAAGGCCAAGCCGCTCCTGCAGGGCGTAGAGAACGGCCAGGACATGCTTGCAATAGGGAGTTTCGAGTATGCAGTCGCAGTCGACATCGGCAATTTCGTTCCCTTCCAGAACGATTGCCACTTCATAGGTCTCCCTTCCCCGGACCCTGGCCTCCCATTCTCCCGGAGCCGTTTCTTTCAATCTGTTGACATGTCCTGTTCTGAAATAGTCATGTCCTTTTTTTAATTCATGATCAGGCTGATGCTTTTCAAAGTTTTGTAAAGTCATGGTTTATAGGTATTAGAAGCCCTCAATATATATAAATTAATACAAATGCAAAATTCATAATATAATTATCCATTTCTTTTAGAGGATTGTCCATTTTAACGGGCACCCTTTCCCGGTAATTTTACCGCTTTATCAAAAAGGGATGTATTTTCGATCCCTGGTATACTTATTTTAATAACTTCTTGTCAAATGAAAATCAAGTTGAGCTCAACCCGCGACTGTTTCCTGATGTCCCTTTTATGGATAACCCCGTATTTCCTGGCCGAACGATCCCTTTCCCAAACGGTGACCATTCCCATCGAGACGGCGGGTAACGCCCTTGTTCTGCAGGCTGATAATAACAAGGATCTGAAAACGATCTATCTCGGTAAGCGATTGTCCGGCAGTGATGAATACGAACAGGTCCCGGGCGTTTACCACCAATCCACCGACCCTACGGGAATATTCAATTCAGCCTATACTCCTTCCGGTTCCAGGAATCTGGTGGAGCCGGCCATTACCGTTACTCACGCAGATGGCAATAATTCGCTGGATCTTAAATATATAAACCACCAATCCACCAAAATCAGCGACGATATCTCTTTGCTGACGATCCGGCTCAAAGATCCCATTTATGATTTTGAGGTCACCCTGTATTATAAATCCTATTACAAAGAAGACGTCATCGAACAGTGGAGCACGATCCGGCACAAGGAAAAAGGCAATGTGATCCTGCATAAATTCGCCTCTGCCAATTTATATCTGAAAGGAGAGAGCTATTGGTTAAGACAATATCACGGTGACTGGGCCAAAGAAATGCAACCCGAAGAGTCACGGCTGACCCACGGTATCAAGACCCTGGATACAAAATTAGGCGCCAGGGCCGATCTCTTCCAACCCCCGGTATTCATGGTCTCGCTGGACAGGCCGGCCGGCGAAGATGAGGGCACCGTCCTGTATGGCGCCATGGAATGGAGCGGCAATTTCCGCTTCGACCTGGAAGTGGACGCCCAGGATAACCTGCGGATCATCGCCGGAATCAACAATTATGCATCCCCCTATACGCTGGCCCCTAATGAGGACTTCACCACGCCTCCGTTCCTCTATACTTTGTCAGATAAAGGAAAGGGCGAGGCAAGCCGTAAGCTTCAGCAATGGGCGCGCAACTACCAGATCCTGGACGGTAAAGGCTCCCGGCTCACCCTGCTCAACAACTGGGAATCCACCTATTTTGATTTTAATGAAACAAAACTGGCCGAACTTTTAAAGGATACTAAGAGACTAGGAGTAGACCTCTTCCTCCTGGATGATGGCTGGTTTGGGAATAAATACCCGCGAAATGACGATCATGCCGGTCTGGGCGACTGGCAGGAGAATAAGAGCAAACTCCCCAATGGCATTGCCTCCCTGGTAAAAGAAGCGCAGAATAACGGCGTGAAATTCGGTATCTGGATCGAGCCGGAGATGGTCAGTCCCAAAAGTGAACTGTATGAACAACACCCGGACTGGGTCATCAAACAACCCAAAAGGGACGAATACTATTTCAGGAATCAATTGGTGCTCGATCTCAGCAATCCTAAGGTACAGGACTTCGTTTACGGTATCGTAGATGGACTGTTCACAAAGAACCCTGACCTCGCCTATATAAAATGGGATTGCAATGCAGTGATCTATAATGCCAATTCCGCCTTCCTGAAAGACCAGTCACATTTTTATATTGATTACGTCCGCGGCCTGTACAAAGTGCTGGAAAAAATAAGAGCTAAATACCCGAAAGTCCCCATGATGCTCTGCTCAGGCGGCGGCGGACGGGTAGACTATGGCGCCCTAAAATACTTTACCGAATTCTGGCCCAGCGACAATACCGATCCCCTGGAGCGCATCTTCATCCAATGGGAGAACTCCTATTTCTATCCGGCTATCACCTCTTCCAACCATGTGACGGATTGGGGCAAACAACCTTTAAAATTCCGTGTCGATGTCGCCATGATGGGCAAACTAGGCTTTGATATCGTGGTAAGCCAGCTCAATCCCAAAGACCTGGAATTCTGCCAGGATGCGATCAAGACCTACAATACCCTAAAGCCGGTCATCTGGCAGGGCGACCAGTATCGCTTGTCAGACCCGGTAACCGGCAGCGTTGCTTCCGTCCTTTACCTGGATTCCACAAAGACCTCGGGTATTATCTTCAATTACCTGGTGAATAACCGGTATAAAGCGGGAAGTAAATTGCCTATCCGGCTGAAAGGATTGGATCCGGCCGGGAAGTACAGGATCACAGAGATCAACCTCTATCCGGATACGCATTCCACGTTCGAAGCGGGGAAAATATACACAGGTGATTTCCTGATGAAGATAGGGTTCAATCCTGATGTAAATGCAAAAAGGGCTAGTGTCGTCCTGAAACTGGAGGCGAATTAATGCCTTCCCCCAACTGGCCGGACGCTCTATAAATTATTCGTAACTTCATAGGAAAGGATATTTTATGGAAGAGAGCAAACCCAGGACATTTGCAGATATCATACAGGGGGACAAGCCCGTCCTCGTAGACTTCTCGGCAGAATGGTGCGGCCCTTGTAAAATGATGCCCCCTATTTTAAAAGAAGTAAAGACCAGTCTCGGCGAAAAGATCACGATCCTGAAGATGGATATTGATAAGAACCCCAGTGTAGCAAGAGCTTACCAGATCCAGAGCGTACCCACGCTCATGGTCTTTAAAGGGGGCGAAGTAAAATGGCGGCAAAGTGGCGTCCTGGGCGCGGGACCATTGAAATCCATATTGGATGATATCTTAAAGAAAGGTTGACAGCTACATAATAGTGCCTACCATTAAAGAGAAAGAGGAGGACTGGATCGTCCTCCTCCGTGTGTCTTTCAATAACCCGTATTCTGGGTTAGTTTAGGATTAAGGATGCGTTCGCCGGAAGGCACAGGAAAAATACGTTTATAGGTCTCGTTGTCTGTTTTGTATCCCCAGGATTCCTCATACTTGCCATACCGGATAAGATCATTCCTCCGCCATGCTTCCCAATTCAGTTCACGGGCCCTTTCCTGTAACAACTGATCCAGGCTCACACCGGTCCAGGATGCCGCATTTCTTTTCACTCTTAACTGGTTCACCAGGGATAAGGCGGTCTGGCCATTCGTGGGTGTTGCCCCCCGTAATATTGCTTCCGCCTTCATCAACAGGATATCGGCATAACGGAATACAGGAACGTCATTGCTCTGATCACGGCTGGTGGCGGTAGCATCCGGATAGAACTTGATATTGCGTATGCCCTTGGCTTTGCCCAACTCATCTCCTCCTACCTCGAACAGGGACGGATTCACCAATGTTACGTTCGGGGTGAATTCCAACTGGTAATTAACCGGAGCAGTAGGGTCGTTGCCGGCATAACTATTGTCCAGCCCTTTATTCGTAGTCGCGATGACAACAGGGATCCCACTGAAGTCATATTGTTTACCGGAGAGCCATACACTGCTCCGGATATCGCTCGTCTCGCTGAACTGTGAAAAATAAGAGGGGATCGTGCTTACCGGATTGCTTGTCCGGTAGGAAAGATTGTATTTCTTCTGTAAGGCGGGATGTAAGGCATACCAGGTGAACTGCTCACCTGTGGCGCTGGCCTGGTCATAAGGGATAGCCAGGATAAACTCTTTTATTTTAGGACCATTATCGGGGTAGAACATTTTGAGATAATCAGCTTCCAGGTCATATTGGCCGGACTGGATGATGCTATCGCACATGGCCACCGCATCATTGTAATGATCTTCGCCGGTATACACCATGGCATTCAGGTACATTTTGGCCAACAGGGCGAAAGCTGCATACTTAACTGGCCTTCCGTAAGTAGTGGCGCCGATCGTGGTGCTCAGGTCAGGCAATACGGCTTTCGCCTCCTGCTCGATGAACTGGAATACTTCCTTGCTGCTTTTGGTGACAGGCAGATCGGTAGAACCAAAAGAGGTGATAATGGGCACATTGCCGAAGAGGTCCATCATGAAGAAATGCATCAGGGCGCGCATGGCGCGGACCTCGGCAATCGCCGTCTTTTTGGTGCTGTTGTCGGGCGTTGTAGCGAACAGGTTGAGGATACGGTTGCAGGTGCTGATAGTGCTGAAACCCCAGCTCCAGGTATCGGCCGCCTGGGGAAGATCGGGTGTCCAGCTATGATAATGCAGCAACTGGTATTTACCCCCATCATACCATCCGCCAGCCCTGCTGGGCAGGATGGCCTCATCCGTGCTCAGGGTCTGAAGCTGCCAGTAGGCCTGGCAATAATTGACCCTGAATTGCGTGTATACCGGCCCTGCGGCCAGCACGAACTGCTGATCGGTTTTAAGGAAATTATCCGGCGTTATCTCGGTCTGTACCGGAACGTCCACTTTGGTGCATGCGCTTGCAAACAGCACCATGCACACGGCAACAGGAAAAGAACGTAACAGGACTTTCATTTTTTCTAATTTTTTTGTTAAAAGGCCGCATTCAGGCCGAATAAATAGGCTCTTGTACGGGGATAATAATTTTTATTGTCGACGCCGGGCGTAAGCCCTCCCTGCGCTAATTCGGGATCGATCCCCCGGTAACCGGTGATAATAGCCAGGTTATTGCCGGAGGCATACAGACGTATAGACCGGATACCTTTCAGCACATGGAAAAAAGTATAACCCAGCGTGACATTGTCGAGTCTGAGATAAGAACCGCTTTCGACGAAACGATCAGAATATTTATAAGCATTGTCATCCGCAGGAGACTCCTGCGCCGAAAATACGGGAAGGTTATAGCTTCTTACGTCATTAGGCCGGTCCAGATCAGCCAGGGTGGCATTCATGATCCTGGCTCCGATCGAACTCCTGAGAAAAATATTCAGATCGAAGTGCTTATAACTAAAGTTGTTATTCCATCCAATGAGCAGCTTGGGCTGTGCATTGCCTGCATAATAGAAATCGGTGAAATTAGCCGGCGTTGTAGTCAGCTTGCCGCTCTTGTCGTAGTATTGGGATACACCGGCTGAATTTTTTCCTGCATACCGGAAGGTGAAGAACTGCCCGACAGGATGCCCTGATTTTAATATCTGCACCGTTATTCCGGTCTCGCCCTGTCCTCCGGGTAGCGCCTGGAAAAGGGAATCCTGCTTGAATTGGCCATTGGATAGGGACAGCAGCTTGTTATCATTATGGGCGATATTAAAAGAAGTCGCCCATCTGAATGCGGAACTCTGGACGGGGATGGCACCGATGGTAATTTCAAAGCCCTTGTTCGATATAGCACCTGCATTCGCCCAATATGTATTGACGAAATATTGGGTAGTAGATACAGGATAAGACCAGATCAGGTCGGTGGTTTTTTTATTATAGTATTCTACGGTGGAGCTAAGACGGCCTTTAAAAAAGGACATATCCAGACTCAGGTTGAGCATGGCTGTCTTTTCCCATTTCAGATCGGGATTAGCATTCTGAGTGGGTCCGATGCCATTGACAAAAGAGCCGTTATAATAAAAAGTGCCGGTAGATCCATACCTGACTTTCGAGATCAGAGGGTCGAAGCCGAGTGAGTTACCGGTAATGCCATAACCTGCTTTCACCTTGAGATCGCTGAACAGGCTTTGGGATTTCATAAAAGCTTCTTCGATCACCCTCCAGGCAATGGATCCGGAAGGGAAGAGGGCCCAGCGGTGGTTTACACCGAAGGCGGAAGAGCCGTCGCGGCGCAAAGATGCCTGCACCAGGTATTTGTCGTCGAAATTGTATTTACCCCTGGCATAGAAAGAAATAAGGCGGAGCTTCTCATAAGGAGTCGTTCCCCAATCTGTCCTGAAATTGCCCGTCGGACTGCCCAGGCCGATATTCATGTAGCCGGGATCGTCTGTGGCGAAATTGATATTGTTGGCCTGGAAGCCATTGCCTGTCACCGTTTCCTGCCAGCTATAGCCGGCAAGCAGGTTGATGCTGCTGGCGGCGATCTTTTTATCGAAAGTAAGGAAGGACTCGGCGATCTTGTTGGTGCTCTCGTATGAAGAACGATAGGCTTCCCCGTTCAACCCGGGCGTTAGAGTATAAGTGCTGGAATAGTAAATACCCTGGTTGTCCTGTGTATTCTGTGAAGATACGCTGAGGTCGTATTTGAAACCCCAGGGCAATAGTACCTGCACCGTGGCATTGATCATGGTGACCTTGCTTTTCAGTTGCTGGGTGGCATTTTCCAACAGCGACACCGGATTGTAATATTGTACCCGCTGCAGGTTCTCTGTAAAACTTCCATCTGCCTGCTTCACCGGCACGGTGGGCAGATAACGGAGCATATTGTACAGAACGATCGGCTGATTGGGGATAAGATCGGAATTGCTGGTGGAGTTGCTTACGGAAAGGCCCAGGCGGAGATGGTCGTTCAAGGCTCTCTGTTCTATATTGATACGTCCGGTCAGACGATTCATATCACTGCTCTTCAAAATACCCTGGTTGTCGAAATAATTCACGCCGGCGCTGTAGCTGGTATTTTTGCTGCTGCCGCTGAAGGATAAGTTCTGATTCTGGGAATAGGCGGTACGGCTCACTTCTTTCTGCCAGTCCGTGTTGGCGCCTTTGGAGTCGGAAGGATCCAGAGACAGGCCATTTTTAGTGAGGTAATCATTTAACTGGACGGCATCCATCATTTTGATCTTTCTGGCGACCGTCTCTACTCCCACATAGTTATTAAGGGAGACTTCTGTCTGGTCGGGCCTCCCTCTTTTGGTCGTGATAATGATCACGCCGTTCGCGGCCCTTGTTCCATAGATAGCGGTTGCGGAGGCATCTTTCAATACGTCGATCGTAGCGATATCATCGGGAGCTATCAGCCGGTAATCTGCGCCGGGTACCCCGTCAATTACATAAAAAGGCTCCTGTGCCACACCGGTGCGGAGAGTAGAAGGACCTCTGAGAATGATAGAAGGCGCGCCATTGGGATCTCCGGAACGCTCGATGTTGAGCCCTGCGACTTTACCCTGGAGCAATTGGGCGGGATTACTGAAGCTGCCCCGGTTGAAATCTTCCTGGTGGACGGTGCTGATAGAACTGGTCAGGAGCCTGCGGGATTGTTTGCCATATCCGACGACCACTACTTCATTCAGTTTAGCATCGGCCTTTTTCAGGTTGATATGAAGAAAAAAGGGGCTGTCCCCCGTAACAGTGACCCCGGGAATTTGCTCGGTAGCATATCCGACATGAGTGAGGACGACGGGATAAGTTCCGGGAGGCAGCGCAAGGGAGTAACGGCCATCCTCACCGGTAAGGACCGTGTGATTGCCGATCTTTACGGTGACACCCTGCAGGGAATCGCCTGTTTCTGCATCCGTTACGCTGCCCGACAGGACATCTGCAGAAGTGAGCGGCTTTGTCTCATTTTTATCCTTGACGGGATTAGCGGACAACAGGATCAGGTCACCTTTTAACGACCAGCTCAGGGCGCTGCCCGTAAAGATCTTGTCCAGTACCTGTTTCAGCGTAGCTTCCTTTAGATTGAAAGTGATGGGCTTTCCATATGCCCTGAGATTGTTTTCACTATAAGAGAAATTGAGCCCTGACTGCTTCTCTATCTCCTGGAGAGCATGTATCAGGCTTACATTTTTGAACTGTACTGTCAGCCTTTTGTTGCTGTCCTGTCCATAGCCATCTATGTTAGCGGATAACAGGACCAGCAGCAGACAGATCCTACCCGCGTGATCAAGAACTGCTGTCAGACCCTGATTTCGGTTTTTTTTCATACATTTAAATATCATTTAATGTTTATTAATAGTACCCCTGGATTTCCCGGACACTATTTCATTTTCATCCGGATGCGATTCCCCTCTTTGGTGTACTGTATGCCGGCTGTCCTTGTTATGATGTCAAGGGCATCTTCCAGCGAAGTTTTGTTCAGACGGGTAGTGATGAGGATGGTGTCGGCTCCGGGATGGTCAAAATAAATAGGGACACCATAGTGCCTTTCCAGTTCCGCAGCCACTTCTTTCAAAGTCTGTTTACGGAAAGACAATATTCCCATGCGCCACTCACCTGGTGTTTCGCTCTGAAGGGTATCGGTGTGGAATTGATGGGAGTTGGTATTATAATACAGTCGCTGCTGCTGATGCAGCTGGGCGAGTGCAGACACATGCCCTTCAGGAGTTTGATGGGTGATGGCAACTGCTCCCCTCGTCACGGCCACTTCAATAGAAGGCTGCCCGGGATGATACCGGATATCGAATTCGGTCCCTATGTCGACGGTGGTAAGCTGACCGGTGGTGACCGAAAAGGGATGAAGGCCCCCGTGCCGTACGATGAAATAGGCTTCCCCCTCTAATATTAGCTGGCGGTCGGTCCGGCCATAATCCTCCCGGTATTTCAGCGTGCTGGCAGAGGCAAGGTCGACAATGGAACTGTCAGGCAGAAT
>Ga0307511_10000753_pt1 | contig 34607 bp, 31 predicted proteins | sample 13_EM_MG_FD_200266 | JGI IMG/M metagenome (GOLD analysis project Ga0307511, IMG submission 200266) | Populus trichocarpa ectomycorrhiza microbial communities from riparian zone in the Pacific Northwest, United States - 13_EM | ecosystem: Host-associated > Plants > Roots > Unclassified | place... | reverse complement strand
TGTTGTCCATGGTGCGCTCGAACGTGCCCTTGCCGCGTAGCGCCTCGTGGTCCTCGCCGAGGCCGTCGAGGCTGACCAGGAGGTTGAGGTTCTCCCCGATGCGTAGCAGGTCGTCGAGCTTGCGCTTGAACAGCAACCCGTTGGTGCACATGTTCACGGTGCGCGGATACTGTTCGAGCAACGAGGCGACCTCGCCGAACTTGGTGTGCATCAGGGGTTCGCCGCCCCAGAGGAAGAGCTTGGAGCGGGTGGCCGCGGTGGTGCGCAGCACGTTGTCCACGATCTCGATGTCGAGTTCGGTCTTCTGGCGCTGGGGGCTGAAGTCGCGGAAGAAGCCCTGCTCGTTCCACTGGTAGCAGTGGGTGCAGCGCAGGTTGCAGCGGTAGGTGAGCTGGAGGCTGACCTCCTGCGGCACCGGCGCGGCGTAGCCGGGGTCGGCCAGCAGGCCGTGGCGGGCCCGTGACCGGATGGCCACGGTGTGCTTGATGTCGGCGAATTCCTTGGCGTTGATCCTTCTGGTTGTCAACGGGTGCATCGGTTTTCCCCAATCAGCCAGATCGTCGTCAGGCGGCGACCAGTTCGGGCTGGGCAAGACTGAGACTGACGCGGCGGACCGCCAGCACGCTGCAGCTGGCGAGCAGGCCGCCGGCCGTGAGCACGAGCACCAGCCCGTGCGTGACGCCGAACCAGCTGGTGGCCAGTCCGGCGGCGAACCCGCCGACCAGCGAGCCGGCCGGAGTGGCCGAGGAGACCAGGGTGCGGGCGGTGGCGTGCACGGTGCTCTCGTGGCCGGCCGGGGCCAGCGACTGCCGCAGGCCCGTGGTGAGCACGGCCCACACCGGCAGCCACACCGAGGAGAACACGCGGATCGCCACCAGCACCGCGACCGGTGCGAACAGCAGGCACAACGGCAACGCCACCCAGGATGCCCCCTCCAGGCCGGACAGCAGCATCATCCGCCGCACGCCGAACCGGGCGGCCAGCCGCGCGGCCAGGAACGCGCCGGTCAGGCCGCCCAGCGAGCCCGCGGCCAGCAGCAGGCCACCGCCCACACTGGACAGTCCCAGCGCGCGGTAGGCGAACAGCAGCAACACGGTATCGACGATGCCGATGCCGAAGCTGCGGATGGCTGAACCCTGCACGATCTGACGCAGCATCGGCGTCCGTCTGACCTGGGTGAGGCCGTCTCGGATCCGCACCAGCACCGGATCGCGCCGTGCCGGCCGGGGCACCGGCTCCATGGTGCGCACCCGGGACTGGCCGAACGCCGACAGCGCGAACGGCAGGCCGTTCACCGCCAGCGCGGCCAGCGGGCCGACCACGCCGATCACCGCGCCGGCCAACGCCGGCCCGACCAGCTTGGACAGGCTGTCGGAGCTCTGCAGCCGGGAGTTCGCGGCGAACAGCGAGCGAGGCTCGACCAGGGTCGGCAGGTAGGTCTGGCTGGCCACGTCGCCGAACACCGTGGCCACGCCGGCGATCGCGACCGCGACGATCAGGCCGGCCACGCTGATGTGGCCGAGCATCGCCAGCACGCCGACGCTGACGAAGGCGACGAGCCGGGTGAGCTCGCCGGCCACCAGCACCGGGCGCTTGCGGACGTGGGCCAGCAGGCCGCCGGCCAGCATGCCGAAGGCGGGGTAGGCCAGCCAGCCGGTCGCGGACAGCACGCCGACCTCGGCGCTGGAGGCGTGCAGCACCAGGATGGCGATGCTGGGCGCGGTGAAGCCGGTGAGTCGATCCCCCACGAAGCTGGCGGTCTGGCTGAACCAGTACCAGCGGAAGCAGGCAGGCAACCTGCTCATGCGGTCCCCGAGCGCATGCGTCCACCAATCCTTCGCAGCATCGGCGAAATGCTGCGACAACGTTGTCAGTGTTCGCGGAACTCTATTGACGGTAAGCGACGACCGCGATTGTTCAGCGTCGCTCTGCCTCTTCGGGCAGCGATGAGTTCATCTTCGACCCCCCAGTTTCGGCCGGTTTTAGGCGCTGTTCGGAAGCTAGCTTGGCCCCCCACACGGGTTCAAGAGCGTTTCAGTGATGCACACGAACGGAGCAGTAATGCTACTCACAGTGAGCATGGGGCTCGGCGGCGATCGATTCGGCCCGCGAATGCGACCGGGTCGATCCGAGGTGTGTCGAGAATCGTTGACGCCATTTCTCGGCGGCTATTCGGCCTACTGAATCCCGAACTATTTTCGGATACTTAGTGTCACTGAACGATCACTCTCGTGACATCTTGTCATGCCAGACTGATAAACCTATTGTTACTAGTCGTGGCGGAGCTGAAGGAGTTGTCCCCGGACCTGGTCCGGGCCGGGGCGGACCTGCGGGTCGCCGTCGGCCGGATCGCGCGCCGGCTGCGACAGGCCCACGCGGTGGGCGAGGTGACCCTGTCCGAGGTGTCAGTGCTGGCCCGGCTGGACCGCGACGGCCCCAACACCTCCGCCGCGCTGGCCGAGCTGGAGCGGATCCGGCCGCAGGCGATGGGCGTGACACTGTCCGAACTGGAGGGTCGCGGCCTGGTGCGGCGCGAGGCCGACCGGGCCGACGGCCGCAAGGTGTTGATCTCGATCACACCGGCCGGCCGGAACACGTTGTCGCAGCGGCGATCGGCCAGCACCGAGCGCATCACCCGGGCGCTGGCCGAGGAGTTCACCGCAGTGGAGCGGCGCCGGCTGCTGGCCGTGCTGCCGCTGCTGGACCGGCTGGCGGAGCGGCTGTGACGGCGATCAAGGAGGCCCCCGCGGTCGGCGGGCGCTACAAGTGGATCGCCCTGTCCAACACCACGCTCGGCGTGTTCATCGCCACCGTGGACGGCTCGATCGTGATCATCTCGCTGCCGGCCATCTTCCGCGGCATCGGGCTGGATCCGTTGGCCCCGGGCAACATCAGCTACCTGCTCTGGATGATCATGGGCTACCTGCTGGTGTCCGCGGTGCTGGTGGTGGCGCTGGGCCGGCTCGGTGACATGTTCGGCCGGGTGCGCATGTACAACGTGGGCTTCGCCATCTTCGCCGCCGCCTCCATCGCGCTGTCGCTGGATCCCTTCCTGGGCAGCGCCGGCGCGTTGTGGCTGATCGGCTGGCGGGTCGTGCAGGCGTTCGGCGGGGCGATGCTGACCGGCAACTCGGCGGCGATCATCACCGACGCGTTCCCGGCTGAGCAGCGCGGCATGGCTCTGGGAATCAACCAGATCACCGCGCTGGCCGGGCAGTTCATCGGCCTGCTGGCCGGCGGCCTGCTGGCCGTGATCGACTGGCACGCGGTGTTCTGGGTGAGCGTGCCGATCGGCGTGGTCGGCGCGATCTGGTCCTACCGCAGCCTTCGTGAGATCAGCACGCCCAAGCGGGCCCGCGTCGACTGGGTCGGCACGGTGACCTTCACCGCCGGCACCGGGGCGCTGCTGGCCGCGATCACGTACGGAATCCAGCCCTACGGCGGCCATTCCACCGGCTGGACCAGTCCGACCGTCCTAGGTGGACTGGGTCTGGGCCTCGTGCTGCTGGTGGTGTTCTGCGTCGCCGAGACGAGGATCGCCGAGCCGATGTTCCGCCTGGGGCTGTTCCGGATCCGGGCCTTCGCCGCCGGCAACATCGCCGCGCTGCTGACCGCCATCGCCCGCGGCGGCATGCAGTTCATGCTGATCATCTGGCTGCAGGGCATCTGGCTTCCCCTGCACGGCTACAACTTCGAGGACACGCCGCTGTGGGCCGGCATCTACCTGCTGCCGCTCACGTTCGGCTTCCTGATCGCCGGGCCGGTTTCCGGCTTCCTGTCCGACCGGTTCGGGGCACGGCTGTTCGCCACCGGCGGCCTGGTGCTGGTGGTGATCGCCTTCCTCGGGCTGCTGGCGCTGCCGGTGAACTTCTCCTACCCGGTGTTCGCGCTGCTGCTGTTCGTCAGCGGTGTCGGGCAGGGCATGTTCTCCGCCCCGAACACCTCGGCGATCATGGGCGCGGTGCCGGCGGCCGACCGTGGCGTCGCCTCGGGCATGCGGTCCACGTTCCAGAACTCGGGCACGTCGCTGTCCATCGGCGTGTTCTTCTCGCTGATGATCGTCGGCCTGGCCGGCTCGCTGCCGACCACGCTCAGCGCCGGCCTCCAGGCGCAGGGCGTGCCGGCGGCCACGGCGCGGTCGGTGGCCTCGCTGCCGCCGGTGAGCACGCTGTTCGCGGCGTTCCTCGGGGACAGTCCGATCGCGCACCTGCTGGCGCCCAGCGGCGTGCTCAAGACGTTGCCACCGGACCATGTCGCCGCGTTGACCGGCACGACCTTCTTCCCGGAACTGGTTTCGGGGCCGTTCCACGACGGACTGATCACCGTGTTCGGCGCGGCTGCCATCATGGCCGCCGTCGCCGCGCTCGCGTCGCTGCTGCGGGGCCGCACTGTCCGATCCTGACATGGGAAACGCGGCGGGACGGGGCAACCCATCCCGCCGGACGGCCTAATCACACGTTCACACTCTTGACTGGTATAGACCAATCGGCTTGAGTGAGGTGGCCCACAGAGGACGAGCGCCGGTGTAGCCGCCACTCCCGCCGCGTTCGAGAAGTCCCTCAGGGCAACGCAACCCCTGCGCGTCGAGGAGTGATCGGTTTGTCCTTACGACGAGTCCTGGCGGGACTGGCCACCTTCGCCGTGGCCGCGACCCTCGCGGTCGTGGCCCCTGCCAGCGCGAACGCGGCCGCCTGTGCCGCCCCGTACAGCGCGTCCCAGGTCTACACCGGCGGCATGACCGCTTCGTACAACGGAGACAACTGGCAGGCCAAGTGGTGGACCCAGGGTGAGGCGCCGAGCACCGGCGGCACCGGAGTCTGGGCGGACCAGGGTTCCTGTACCGGCGGCTCCGGGGGAGGCGGTGGCGGCGGAACCACCTGCAGCTACCCCGACTGGGTCGCCGGCACCAACTACGCAACCGGCGCGATCGTGCGCTATCCGGCGAACGGCCAGTACTACCAGGCCACGCATGACAATCCCGGCTACGACCCGACCATCAGCACCTGGTTCTGGTCGCCCTACTCCTGCACCGGCGGGGGCGGCGGTGGCGGTGGCGGCGGCACCGGGTTCGTGGTGAGCGAGGCCCTGTTCAACCAGATGTTCCCGAGCCGGAACTCGTTCTACACCTACGCCGGCCTGACCGCGGCGATGGCCAAGTTCCCGGCCTTCGCCACCACCGGCAGCGACACCGTGAAGAAGCAGGAGGCCGCGGCCTTCCTGGCCAACGTCTCGCACGAGACCGGCGGCCTGGTCTACATCACCGAGATCGACAAGTCGGGCAACTACTGCGCCAGCGAGCCGTATGGCTGCCCGGCCGGCACCTACGCGTACTACGGCCGCGGCCCGCTCCAGCTGAGCTGGAACTTCAACTACTACGCCGCGGGCAACTACCTGGGCCTGAACCTGCTGGGCAACCCGTACCTGGTCGAGCAGGACCCGTCCGTGGCCTGGCAGACCGGCCTCTGGTACTGGTTCACCGGCACCGGCGCGACCAGCACCGCCTCGCACGACGCCATGGTCAACGGCCAGGGCTTCGGCGCGACCATCCGGGCCATCAACGGCGGCCTGGAGTGCAACGGCAACAACACCGCCGAGATGCAGGACCGGGTGAACCTGTACCAGCGGTACGCCTCGCTGCTGGGCGTCTCCCCGGGCGGCAACCTCACCTGCTGACCCGCTGTTGAAACAGTGAACGGGGCTTTCCTTCACTTGGAGTGGAGGAAAGCCCCGTTCACTGTTTCACGATCGGGGTCAGGCGGCGGCCGGCTCGGGTTCCGGGGCCGGGGCGGCGGGGCGACGGCGGCGGGTGGCGATGAGTCGGATCAGGCCGATGACGATCGTGGCGATGGTCACACCCGCCTCGACCATGAAGCTGTTCACCAGCGGCGCGGCGATGGCCAGCGCCTGCGCGGTCGTGCTCGACTGCAGCGACGCGCCGGACATCAGCGCCAGCGACACCGGGCAGGCGGCGAAGAGCATGATCAGCGGCGGCTGCACCATCGGGCCGAACAGGTTGCGCCGCCGGACGAACAGCACGGCGACCAGGCAGCCGCCGCCGAACGCGGCCTGGAACGGCACGCCGAGCTGATGGTTGTAGGTGAGGTCCGCGTAAGCGCCGGCCGCGGTGGTCACCAGCGGCAGCAGGATGGCGGCCCACCAGGGCAGTCCCCACGGGCGGCGCGCGGTCGTCGTCTCGTTTTCCATGCTCCCTCTTCACGTCGTCCCGTTCAGGGTAGTGACGTCCCGCGCACGCACCGGGTTGCGTCCCAGAACACATGCAACCGGATCGGGCGGTGCGGCGTCTGCCCAAGTGGGGGTAGTCCAGGAGTCCGGGGAGGAACCGTGCGCGCAGGCAGAACCGCGTTGATCACAGGCAGAACCGTGGTCGCGCTGGCCTCGGTCGCGGTCATCGGCCTGTCCGGCTATGGCTGGAGCCTGCTCCAGCAGGCCCAGACCCACCTGACCACCGACAACGTCATCGAGCACCACACGCCGCCGGCGGCCGCGGCGACGGTGCCGCACCAGGACGGACAGGACACCAACTTCCTGCTGGTCGGCATCGACAGCCGCACCGACGTGCACGGCAACGCGCTGCCGCCGGACGTGTTGGCCTCGCTGCACGCCGGACCGGACGACGGCTTCCTGAACACCGACACGCTGATCGTGGTGCACGTGCCGGGCGACGGCGGCAAGGCGTCGGCCATCTCCATCCCGCGCGACTCGTACGTGGACATCGCCGGCGGCTACGGCAAGCACAAGATCAACTCGGCCTACTCCATCGGCATGAACAACAACGGCGGCTCGCAGACCGCGGGCCGCAAGACGCTGATCCAGACCGTGGAGAACTTCACCGGCGTCACCATCGACCACTACGCCGAGATCAACCTGTACGGCTTCGACCTGATCAGCCAGGCCCTCGGCGGCGTGCCGGTGTGCCTGAACCAAGCGGTCAACGACACCGAGTACTCCGGCGCGGTCTTCCCGGCCGGCCCGCAGACTCTCTCCGGCGTGCAGGCGCTCCAGTTCGTGCGGCAGCGGCACGGGCTGGAGAACGGCGACATCGACCGCGAACGCCGGCAGCAGGCCTTCCTGGCCTCGGCCGTGCACCAGCTGCTCTCGGTCGGCACGCTGACCAGCCCCAGCAAGCTGAACGCGATCATCACCGCCGTGCAGAACTCCATCGTGCTGGACCAGGACTGGAACCTGTTGCAGTTCGCCCAGCAGGTGCAGGGCATCTCCGGCGGCAACATCACCTTCGACACCATCCCGATCGTGAACATCACCTACTGGACGCCGGCCGACGGTGACGCCGTCGAGGTGAATCCGGCCCAGGTCAAGGAGTTCGTCGCGGCCAAGTTCAGCGACGCGCCGCCGCCCACGGCCACCACCACGACCACGCCGGCCTCGCCGACCGGCAAGGCCGCCGGCACCAGCATCGACCGGTCGCCGGTCGTCACCGGCTCGTCCACCCCGACCGGCGCCGACCAGTCGATCACGGCGACCGGCGTGACCTGCGTGAACTGAGCTCCGCGAACACGTCGAGCAGGCTGGCGTCGTCCACCGACTGCGGGTCCACCACGTCGGCCACCTCGGCTCCCTGGATGAGCCGCTTCACCGGCACCTCAAGCTTTTTGCCGGTCCGGGTGTGCGGGATCCCGCGCACCGCGATGATCTCGTCCGGGACGTGCCGCGGCGACGCGTCCCGGCGGATCGCCGCCTTGATCTTCTCGGTCAGCTCCTCGGTGAGCTCCACGCCCTCGGCCGGCACCACAAAAAGCGGCATCCAGTAGCCGCCGTCGGGCTGCTCGGCCCCGATCACCAGCGACTCGGCGATCTCCGGCAGCTTCTCGACCACGGCGTAGATGTCGGCGCTGCCCATCCGGACCCCGTTGCGGTTCAACGTGGAGTCGGACCGCCCGTGCACGGCCACGGTGCCGCGGCCGGTGATGGTGATCCAGTCCCCGTGCCGCCACACGCCCGGGTAGTGGGCGAAGTAGGCGTCGTGGTAGCGGTGGCCGCCCGGATCGTCCCAGAAGGACAGTGGCATGGACGGCATCGGTTGAGTGACAACGAGTTCGCCGACCTCGTCGACGACGCTGCGGCCCTGGGCGTCCCAGGCCGCCAGGGCGACGCCCAGGCACGGCACCGAGATCTCGCCGGCCCAGATCGGCGCCGTCGGCACCGCGCCGGCGAAGGCGGTGACCACGTCGGTGCCGCCGCTGGTGGACGCCAGTGCCACCTCCGTGCCCAGTTCCGTCGCCACCCAACGGTATGCGGCCGGTGGCACCACGGATCCGGTGGCCCCCAGGGTGCGCAGCTTGGGCAGCGACGGGTGCACGCCGGCCTTCTCCGATGCCTGAAGGTAGGCGGGGCTGGTGCCGAGCACCGTGACTTCCAGGCGCTGGGCCAGATCCCACAACGCGCCAGCCGTCGGATAGCCGGGATTGCCGTCGTGGCAGACGATCGTGGCGCCGACGAGCAGACCCGCCACCTGGAAGTTCCACATCATCCAGCTCGGCGACGTGTACCAGAGGAAGGTGTCCTCCGCGCGCAGGTCGAGGTGCAGCGACAGCTGCTTGACGTGCTCCAGCACCACGCCGCCGTGGCCGTGCACGATGCCCTTGGGTTTGCCGGTGGTGCCGGACGAGAACAGCACCCACAGCGGATGGTCGAACGGCACCGGCTCGACGGCCAGGGGATAGTCCCCGTCCACCGACCACGGCGTCACCCCGGGCAGGTCCAATCCCAGGCGGGACACCATGATCGTGGCCGTGAGCGATGGGATCTCGTTACGCAGCAATGTGATCGCTTCGCGGCGGTCCTGCGGCCTGCCGTTGTAGTGATAGCCGTCCGCGGTGACCAGCACCTTGGGTGTGAGCTGCCCGAGCCGGGACACCGCGGCCGGGGCCGAGTAGTCCTGGCCGCACGAGGACCAGATCGCGCCCAGACTCGCGGTGGCCAGGAACGCCACCACCGCCTCGGCGATGTTGGGCAGATAGCCGACCACGCGGTCGCCGCGCCCGACTCCCAGCCCCCGCAGCGTGTTCGCCACCGCCGCCACCTGCCGGCGCAGCTCGTCCCAGCTCAGCCGCCGGCCCGGCCGGCCCGGCTCCGGCTCCGGCTCGTCGATCACCGCGGTGCCCGGGCGGACGTGCCGGAACACCTGGTCGACGTAGTTCAGTTCGGCCCCGGTGAACCACCGTGCGCCGGGCATCTCGGCCGAGGCCAGCACCTCGTCGTAGGGAGTGGCCAGGATGTCGAAGTATTCCCACAGGGAGCCCCAGAACCGCGCCGGCTCCGCCACCGACCACGCGTGCAGCGCCGCGTAGTCGGGGAGGTCCGGCCCCTCGTGCACGCTCAGCCAGCGCCGGTAGCGCTCGACGTCGGAGCCGTCGACGACAGCCTGGCTCGGGATCCAAACGGGCCCTGTCATAGTGGGAGCAGCGTAACTGCGACAGGGGCCGGTCATGAGCAATCTGTGCACGAATCCTTCCCTCGACGAGGACGGCGCGGCCGCCGACGACGTCCAGCTGCTGGCCGCCCGGGCCGTGCCGCTCGGCGGCGTGCGGGCGATCAAGGTGGACCGGCTGCTGCCGCACCGGACGCTGCCGACCGTCGGCGCCTGGTGCTTCCTCGACCGGTTCGGGCCGCAGCGGGACGACATGACCGTGCTGCCGCACCCGCACACCGGCCTGCAGACCGTCACCTGGCCGCTGGCCGGCGAGATCCGGCACCGGGACAGCCTCGGCAGCGACGTCGTGATCAAGCCCGGCCAGCTCGACCTGATGACCGCCGGCCGCGGCATCTCGCATTCCGAGTTCTCCCTCGGCGACCGGCCGCTGCTGGACGGGCTCCAGCTCTGGCTCGCCCTGCCGGCCGCCTCCGACAGCGTCGCCCCCGGCTTCGAGCAGCACACCGACCTGCCGGTCTTCACCGACCACGGCCTTCGGGCCACCGTCTTCATCGGCGCCATCGGGGACGTGGTGTCCCCGGCCACCACCTACAGCCCCCTGGTCGGCGCCGACTTCTCCCTCGCGCCCGGCGAGGCCGCCACCGTGCCGCTGCGCCGCGACTTCGAGCACGCCCTGGTGGTGGTCGAGGGGTCGCTGTCCGCCCTCGGCCACGACCTGCCGTCCGGGCCGATGCTGTACCTGGGCATGAACCGCGACCACGTCACCGTGACCAGTGACCACGGCGCGCGGGCCATCCTGCTCGGCGGCACGCCGTACGAGGACGACCTGGTGATGTGGTGGAACTTCGTCGGCCGCAGCCACGAGGAGATCGCCCAGGCCCGGGAGGAATGGGAGCAAGGCGACCGGTTCGGGCTGGTCGAGGGCCACGACGGCGCCCGGATCCCGGCCCCGCCGCTGCCCGGGGTGCGGTTGCGCCCACGACGCCGCGCCTGACTCCGAAAAAGGTTCGGCCCAGGTGTCCAGGGGCGGTCCCGGCCGTTCGTCCCTAGGGTGACGGTCGGCGAAACGGAGCCGACCCGCAGCACTCGGGAGCAGCCATGACGACCTACCTCGCCCTCATCTACAACACCGACCAGGCCTGGCACGACGACGTGCCGGCGGCGCCGAGCGAGGAGTACAACGAGTTCGCCCGGGCGGCGGCCGCGGTGCTGCGCGGCGGCAACGCCCTGCACTCGACCGCCACCGCGACGACCGTGCGGGTGAGCGGCGGCAAGGGCGGCGACATCCTCACCACCGACGGCCCGTACGCGGAGACCAAGGAGGTGCTCACCGGCTACTACCTGCTGGAATGCGCCGACCTGGAGGAGGCCGTGAAGACGGCCGCGATGATTCCGGCGGCCTGGAACGGCGGGGCCATCGAGGTCCGTCCGGTGGTCCACTTCGGATGACTGCCACCGGTGACGCGGTCGCCCGGCTGGTACGCGAGGAGTACGCCCGCGTCCTGGCCACGCTGATCCGCGTCACCGGCAGCGTCACCCTGGCCGAGGACGCCGCCCAGGACGCGGTGGTGCGCGCCCTGGAGACCTGGCCGCGCGACGGCGTGCCCGACAACCCGCGGGCGTGGCTGCTGGTCACGGCCAAGCGACGGGCCATCGACCACATCCGGCGCGAGGGCCGGCGGGACGAGCTGGAGGCGGCGGCCATGGACCTCGTCGACCCGGCCGACGAGCCGCCGGAGACCGTTCGGGACGACCTGCTGCGGCTGGTGTTCACCTGCTGCCATCCGTTCCTGTCGCTGGACGCCCAGGTGGCGCTGGCCCTGCGCACGCTGGGCGGGCTGTCGACGACCGAGGTGGCCCGCGCGCTGCTGGTGCCGGAGGCGACCATGGCCAAGCGGCTGACCCGGGCCAAGCAGAAGATCGCCCAGGCCGGCATCCCGTACCGGGTGCCGGCGGCCGAGGAGCTGCCGGACCGGCTCGACGGCGTGGCCACGACCGTCTACCTGATCTTCAACGAGGGCTACGAAGGCCGGCGCGACCTGGCTCTGGAGGCCATCCGACTGGGCCGGGTGCTGGCCGGGCTGATGCCCGACGAGCCGACCGTGCTGGGCCTGCTGGCGGTGATGCTGTTGCAGGAGTCACGCCGTTCGACGCGGCTGGCCGCCGACGGCACGCCGGTGCTGCTGGCCGACCAGGACCGCTCGCGCTGGGACGGCCAGGCGATCAAGGAGGGTGTCGAGCTGGTCGGCGTCGCCCTGCGGCGCAGCGCCGACCGGCCGGACCGCTACGCCGTGCAGGCCGCGATCGCCGCCTGCCACGCGCTTTCGCTGACGTACGAGGACACCAACTGGAGCGCCGTCGTCTCCTGGTACGACGTGCTGGTGACCGTGCACGACACGCCGGTGGTGCGGCTGAACCGGGCCGTCGCCGTGGGGGAGCGGGACGGGCCCGCCGCCGGTTTGGCGCTGGTGGAGGGAATCGTCGGCCTGGACGGGTACCCGTGGTGGCACGCCAGCCGGGCTGAGCTGCTCAATCGCCTGGGGGACAAGGACTCCGCGCTGGCCGCCTACGAGCGGGCGCTGACACTCGGCCTGAACGAGCCGACGGCCCAACACCTCCGCCGGCGGATCGACGATCTCGGCTAACCCGTTGACGCCGCCGCGAGGCCCGTGTCATCCTCGTTGCACTATGTTCATGATCTGACACTTCCCCAGAGCCTCTTCTCGAGGCGCCCGCGACCGAGGCGCGACCGCCCGGCGGGCACGTCCGCATTGTCATTCCCGCGGTGGGTGTCGCATGTGATCGCGCGCCGCCGACGGACGCATGTGCATAGGGGGAACCACCTTGTCAGCTCAACTCACCATTCGTGCGGTAAGCAAACGGTTCGCGCACCGGCGGGTGCTCGACGCGGTGTCGGCCACGGTCCGGCCCGGCGAACGGGTCGGCGTGGTCGGCGAGAACGGGTCCGGCAAGTCGACACTGCTGCGGCTGATCTCCGGGCAGGAGCGGGCCGACGACGGCGAGATCATCGTGCAGGCCCCGGGCGGTGTCGGACATCTCGGGCAGGTTCTCGACCTGCCCGAGACCGCCACCGTGCAGGACGCGATCGACGCCGCGCTGGCCGAGATCCGTGACCTGGAGCGGAGAATCGGCGAGGTCGGGTCGGAGGACGTCGACACCTTCGCGGAGTTGCTGGCCGCACTGGAACTTCGCGACGGCTACCGGTCCGCCGCGAAGGTCGAGGCCGCGATGTCCGTGCTGCGCATCGGGAATCTTCCTCGGGACCGCGAGCTGGGCCGCCTGTCCGGCGGGCAGCGGGCGCGGCTGGCCCTGGCCTGCGTGCTGTCGGCCGAGCCGGAGCTGCTGCTGCTCGACGAGCCCACCAACCACCTCGACGCGCAGGCGCTGGAGTGGCTGGAGGGGCGGCTGCTGGCCCACCGGGGCACGCTGGTGGTCGTCACCCACGACCGGCTGCTGCTGGACCGGGTGGCCACCGCGATCATCGAGGTCGACGGCGACCGGCGGGCGATCACCCGCTACGGCAACGGATACGCCGGCTACCTGGCCGAGAAGTGGGCGGCCCGGCAGCGGTGGGAGCAGCGGTACCTGGACTGGGTCGCCGAGATCGAGCACTGGACCCGGTTCGGCGCGACCACGGCGTACAACGTCGCCCCGGGCCGGCCGATGAAGGACCACAACAAGTGCAAGTACAACGGGGACGGGCAGCGGGTGCAGGCCAGCATCACCACCCGGGTGCGCTCCGCCGCCGAGCGGATCGACCGGCTGTGGGCCGATCCCGTGCCCCGGCCGCCCGATCCGCTCCGGCTCGACGCCCCCATCGCGGGCGGCGCGGTCGACGGCATTGTGGTTGCCGCCAACGATGTTTCGGTGAAGGGAAGGCTGTACGTCGATGAACTGACCATCGAGGCCGGTTCCCGGCTGCTGGTCTCCGGACCCAACGGCGCCGGCAAGTCCACCCTGCTGGCCGTGCTGGCCGGGCAGCTGCGGCCGGACGGCGGCTCCACTGTCCGCAATGGACGGATCGGCTTCCTGGCCCAGGAATCCGTGGTCCGGATGCCGGAACGGACCGTGCTGGCCACCTTCGCCCGCGGCCGGCCCGGCACCTTCGACGAGCACACCGAGCGGCTGCTGGCGCTGGGCCTGTTCGCCGAGTCGGATCTGAAGACCCCGGTGGGCTCGCTTTCCGTTGGGCAGCAACGACGGTTGTCGCTGGCCCGGCTGCTGGTGTCCGAAGTGGACGTCCTGCTGCTGGACGAGCCGACCAACCACCTGTCGCTGACCCTGGTGGAGGAGCTGGAGATCGCCCTGGAGAACTACGCCGGGGCGGTGGTCGTGGTCTCCCACGACCGGCTGTTCCGCCGCCGGTGGACCAGGGCCGAACTAGAGCTGCGCAACGGCAGGCCGGTTCACGCCGTGGCCGGGATGTAGGCGAGCCCGTGCGCGCCGGCCTGATTGGCCCGCGGGATCGTCAGCGTCTCCAGCACGGTGGGCGTGGTCGGCACGGTCAGGTCGACCACGCTCACCGTGGAGCTGAAGATGCTGGACAGGTAGGCCCGCTCGCCCTCCGGCGAGGAAGTCAGGGTGAGCGGGCCCGAGCCGACCGACACCGAGCCGACCGGCTCGACGCTGGTCGGCGACGGCCCGGCCCACACCACGAGCCGGCCGTCGGGCCGGTCGGACTGGTCGAACACCACGCCGTTGGGTCCGAGCTGGCCGGCCAGCAGCAAGCCGTTGGACGTCCAGTGCACCGGGATCACGGCGTGCTCGGTCGGCAGGGTCGCAACGATCGCGCCGGTCCGGGTGTCGATCAGCCGCAGCCCCGGTTCCTTGCCGGGCTCGCCGGAGTGGGCCGCCTTCGGCGCGGCCACGGCCACGGTCGAGCCGTCCGGGCTGACGGCGATGCCCTCGCTGCCCGGTACGGCGATCTTGTCGACCAGCACGCCGGTGGCCAGCTCGACCACGGTGACGTACGGGGCCTCCTTGTTGCTGGCGTAACCGAGAACGCCGTCCGCGCCGATGGCGAACCAGTGCGGTCCCGGGGCCAGCGTGTCGATCCGCCGTTGCACGCGGCGGGTTTCCGTGTCCAGCACGACCACGCCGCCCGGGCCGGCCGGCCCGGCTTCGACGCTGACGTAGAGCAGCCGGCGGGCCGGGTCGAGCGCGAGCCCGTGCGGGCCGTGCTCGGGGGACAGGTCCAGCACCTCGACGATCCGCCCGGCGTCGGGGTCGATCACCGTCAGCAGGTGGTTGCGGCCGTCGTTGGCGTCGTAGTAGCCGGCGTGATAAGTGCTGGTGCAGTACAGCATTCGGTGCTCGGCGTCGAACAGCAGCTCGTGCGGCTCGGCCGGCAGGGTCAGCACCGTCCGCACGCCGTGGTCGACGGCGTCGAACAGGGTCACGGTCGGGCCGCTCTGGCTGACCACCGCCAGTTGGTCACCGGTGCGAGGCATGGCGAGAACTCCTTGTCAGAAGTAGGAAACGAGGTCGTCGAACAGGCCGGGGCCGGTCGGCGTCCAGTCCAGCAGCGTGCGGGTGTCGTGGTTGGCGGCCGACATCTCGGCGCCGAAGAACGAGCCCACCCAGCCGAAGTGCCCATCCGGGGCCGACTCGACCGGCAGGCCGAGCCCGCGGCCGATGGCCTCGGCGATCTCCCGGGTCGGGATGGCGGTCTCGGCCACGGCGTGCAGGATCGTGCCGGCCGGCACCGGCTTCTCCACGGCCAGCCGCACGGCCCGGCCGGCGTCGGCGACGTGCACGGCCGACCAGCGGTTGGCGCCCTCGTCGACGTACGCGGAGACGCCCTTGTCCCGGGCGATGGACACCAGGACGGCGAGGAACCAGCGGTCGCCCGCGCCGTGCACGGTCGGCGCGAACCGCGTGATGATCGTGTCGACGCCCCGGTCGACGAACTCACACGCCAGGTTCTCGCTGCCGCCGCGCATCGAATTGGGGCCGTGGAACGGGGACTTGTCCAGCTCGGTGGCGATCCGGCCGGGCGTGATGAAGGCCAGGCCGGAGGCTACGACGAACCGCCGGTGCGAGCCGGCGAGGGTCTCGCCGAGGGCCTGCACCGCGGCCCGCTCGGCGGCGTTGGTCGCGGCGTGGTCGGAGAAGTCGTGCTTGTTGGCCAGGTGGATCACCGCGTCGGCCGCGTCCGCGCCGGCTCGCAGGCTGTCCAGGTCGTCGAGATCGCCCCGCTGGACCTTCGCGCCCTTGCCGGTCAGGACCGCGGCCGACCGGTCGGAGCGGGCCAGGCCGGTGACCTCGTGGCCGGCGTCGAGCAGCTGGTCCACGACCGCCGTGCCGATCCAGCCGGTCGCTCCCGTGACGAACACATGCATGGCGTTTGCTCCCTAGTTGGTGTGACACCAACGCTAGGGATCCTCGGGACGATCGCGCCACGCAAATCAGGCAAGGCAGAGTTGCGTACAATGCAACTATGACGGAGCAGCTCGACCTGAACCTGTTGCGGGTGTTCGACGCGCTGCTTCAGGACAGCAGCGTCACGGCCGCGGCCGAGCGCCTGCACCTGTCGATCCCGGCCGCCAGCCGGGCGCTGGGCCGGCTGCGGCGGGCCATGAACGACCCGATCCTGGTGCGGGCCGGCCGCGGCATGGCCCCCACGCCGTTCGCGCTGCGCACCGCGCCCCGGGTGCGGGCGCTGCTGGACGAGGCGTCCGCGCTGATCAGCGCCGACCGCGAGCTCTCCGCCGCCGATCTCCAGCGCACCTTCACCATCCGCATCAACGACGGCGTCGCCGTCACCCTGGTCACCGTGGTGGCCGAGGCCGTCGCCGCCGTCGCGCCCGGGGTGGTGCTGCGCTTCGTCGCAGAGGGCGCCGAGAGCCCCGAGGCGCTGCGCAACGGCACCATCGACCTGGACATCGGCGTCGCCGACGACCTCGGCCCCGACCTGCGCACCTCCGTGCTGTACCGGGAACGCCTGGCCGCCATCGTCCGTGCCGACGCCCCGCTCGGCCCCCGGCCGACACTGGCTCAGCTGTGCCGGCTTCCCCACATCTCGGCCTCCCGCCGGGGCCGGGCCCGCGGCCCCCTCGACGACGTGCTGGAAGCCGTTGGCCTGCAACGACATGTGGCCGTCGTCGTGCCCACCTCGGTCATCGCCATGCACCTGGTGGCCTCGAGCCACTCCATCGGCCTGGTGCCGGAGCGGCTGGCCGAGCTGTACGGCGAAACCCTGGGCATCCGGTCGTTTCCCATCCCCGGCGGCCTGCCGGAGGTGGAGATCAGCATGTGCTGGCACGCCCGCCTGGACGCCGACCCCGCCCAACGCTGGCTCCGCGAAACCATACGCCAAGCCCTCGCGTAACCCCCGCTTTTCGCCACATGCGCTTCCCACTTGTCACCTGAACGCAAATGGGAAGCGCATGTGGCAGAAGCGGGGGTGGGTTGCCACATGCGCTTCCTACTTGGCGTCTGGGCGCAAACGGGAAGCGCATGTGGCGAAAAATCAGAGAGTGTTCAGCAGCGCGGCGCTGCCGGCCGGTACGGTGATGGTGGCCTGGTGGCCGCGCACCCGCACCAGTTTCGGCGCCGGGTGGAACGTGCCGTGGGCGTCCACGCCCGAGCCGGCGAGGGTGATCGCCGTGGAGTCGAGCGAGGGCGCGGTCAGCACGTACTCGGTGCCCATGAGCGCCGCGGAGCTCAGGTTCACCGTGAAGGTCTGCGCCGACGTGCCCTTGTTGTTGACGATGACGTTGTTGCCGATGCCCCACGCCGTCACGTCGGCGGCGCCGGTGACGGTGGCCGGGTGCAGCACGCCGGTGCCGGCCAGGGCCCACAGCAGTTCGCCGTAGAACACGCCCTGCACGCCGACCGGGGCCAGGCCGTTGAAGGCGATGGGCGAGTAGTTCAGCGGCCACTGCGTGGAGGTGCCGCCGTGGAAGTTCACGCCGTCACCGTTGTGCGCGGCGATGCCGTGCATGAAGTCCAGCGACCACAGGGAAGCCGCCTGCACGTTGCTCACCCCGGCGGTGCCGCCGTGGTAGTAGGAGTTGGCCTCGCTCATCCGCCACTGCGGGATCTGGTTGGCCGCCTTGGCGTTCTGCAGCGCCGTCTCGTCCTTGTCCTCGTAGCCGCTGCCGTTGGAGGCCAGCATGCCGGTGATGGTGCCGGTGGTCTGGTCGCCGATGTAGCTGTGCATGGTGACGATGCTCAGGCCGTTGGCCTTCTCCTTGGCCGTGAACGGGGTCAGCCACGCGTTCTGGCCGTTGGTCACGCCCGGGCCGTCGAACACGGCCTTGGGCACCTGGGCCCGGATCGCCGACACGTACTCCTCGTACGAGGCCTCGTAGGTCTGCTCGGTGCGGAAGAAGTTCGGCTCGTTGCCGACCTCGAACGCCTCCAGGCTGCCGCCCAGGGCCTTGGCCGCGAACGCCGCCTCGTTGGCCGCGCTGGCCGCGGTGTTGGTCTTCAGGTTGATCCCGTAGATCACCTTCCAGCCGGTGGCCCTGGCGAACGCCGCCAGCTTGGTCACGTCGGCCGGGGCCACCTCGGCCGCCGAGCCGCCGGCCCCGTTCGGGTTCCAGGGCGTCATGTCGACCAGGTTGCCGCCGATGCGCAGCGAGCTCGGGCCGAGCAGCCGGAACAGCCGCACCAGGTCGGTGTCCTTGGCGTCGAACATGCCCGCGCCGACGCGGTCCTTCTCGTAGCTGAAGCCGGCGAACTCCGGGCCGATGTGGCCGCCGGCGGCCGGGCCGACCGTCACCGCCGGCCCGGCCGCCGCCTGGGCCGCGGGCGCGGCCGCCAGGCAGGTCACGGCCAGTGCCACCGAGCCCAGCAGCGCTGGGAACCGGATCATGGGTACACCTCCGGGAGCGTCACTCTGGCGGAGGCAGGCGTCATCCTCGCAACCTCACCGCCCGTGGTCAATGCCACGCGGCGGGTCACGTTCGCCGGGCTAAGGTGGGATCATGGGGGATTTCCGGGAGACCACCCGCGACTCGTACGACATTCTGGCGCCGGGGTACGAGGACATGTTCCCGGACTGGGAGCTCAATCCGATCGACGGGGCCGGCTACACGGCGTTCGCCGACCTGGTGCGGGCCGGCGGCGGCGGGCCGGTGGCCGACGTGGGCTGCGCCTTCGGCTGGCTGACCGAGCTGCTGCACGGCCTGGGCCTGGACGCCTACGGCATCGACCTGTCGCCGGGCATGGTCCGGGAGGCGCAGCGGCGCTACCCGTACCTGGGCTTCGAGGTGGGGGACATGCTGGCCCTGGACGTCCCGGACGGAGGTCTCGGCGGCCTGATCGCCAGCTACTCGATCATCCACATCCCCTGGGACCTGCGACCACGGCTGTTCGCCGAGTTCCATCGGGCCTTGAAGCCGGGCGGCACGGTGATGTTGGGCTTCCAGATCGGCGACGAGCGCATCCACCGCGAGAAGGCCGGGGGACGCGAAGTCGACCTCGACTGGTACCGGCAGCGTCCGGAGGACGTCGAGAAACTCCTTGCGGAGGCCGGATTCACGGTGAAGGCGACCACCGTCCGCCAGCCGGAGGGTCGGGAGAAGACGCCGCAGGGGCACGTGATCGCCCAGAAGTAGCTACAACAACCTGGTCTGGCGGGAGATGCCGCTGGCGGCGGTCCGCACGGCGAAGGCCAGCCGGTCGATGTCCACCGACGAGTGGGCGACGATCGACACCGCGGCCACCACAGCGCCGGCTTCGGTGGTCACGGGCGAGGCGACGGAGCACGCCCCGAGCGTCATCTCCTCACGCGAGAAGGCGACCTGCTCGTCCCGAACGGTGTCCAGGGTCCGGGAAAGCCGGCCCGGCTCGATGATGGTGTACCGGGTGAAGCGCCGAAGTCCCTTCGCCGCAAGCGTTGTGAGCAGTTCCGTGCCGGCGGCGGCCAGCAGCACCTTGCCGACCCCGGTGGCGTGCAAGGGAAGCCGGCCGCCGATGCGGGTCTTGGTCGGCACCGACCGGACGCTGTTGATGTTCTCCACGCACAGCGCGGTGCCGCCGTCGAGCACGGCCAGTTGGATGTTCTCCCGGGTCGCGGTGTGCAGGTCCTGCATGTACGGCAGGGCGAGCTCGCGCAGGTTGCGGTAGCTCGGCGCGAGCGTGCCCAGCTTCCACAGCCGCAGCCCGACCCGGTACCGCCCGTCGGGCAGCCGCTCCAGCCAGCCGCCGGTGGTCAGCTCGGCCAGGAACCGGTGCGCGGTGGGCAGCGGCAGCTCGGTCCGGGCGGCGATCTCGGTCAGCGACTGGGTCGGCGTGGCGGCGTCGAAGGTGGCCAGGACGCTGAGCAGCCTGCGCACCACGCTGCGCCGGGGCTCGTCGGCCATCGTCGACGTTCCTTTCACGGGGTGGAAGTCCGCTGTCGACCGTACTCGGCGGCCGCTCCTAGCGTCGAGGCATGGACGAACAGCAGATCGCCGCGGTGGTCCAGCGCTGGGCGCTCTATCGCGACGCCGGCGACTGGGACCGCTTCGCCGAGCTCTGGCACCCTGACGGCTGGATGAGCGCCACCTGGTTCCAGGGCCCGTACGAGGAGTTCATCCGGGCCAGCCGCAAGGCTTTCGCCGACGGCGTGCGGATCCTGCACTTCCTCGGCGGCACCGCGGCCGACGTCGCCAGGGACCGGGCGATCGCCCAGACGAAGATGACCATCACCCAGCGCGGCCTCGTGCACGACACGGAGGTGGACGTGGTCTGCACGGGCCGGTTCTACGACTTCTTCGCGCGCCATGAGGGCGAATGGCGCATCGTGCACCGCCAGCCGATCTACGAGACCGACCGGATGGACCCGGTCGACCCGTCGGCCGTGCTGAGCCTGGACCCGGGGCGGCTGAAGCGCTTCCCGGTCGGCTACCGGCATCTGGCCTATCTCCAGGAGGCCGGCGGCCAGCAGGTCCGGCCGGGCCTGCCCGGTCTGGCCGACGAGGCCACTGCCCAGCTCTACCGCGAGGGCCGGTCGTGGCTATTGGAGGCGGTATAGCGCCGCGCCGCCGGCCGGCAGCATCACCGTGACGGACGAGGCGTTGCGCACCGGCCGATAGGTCTGCGTGCCCGGGTCGAACAGGGTCACCGCCGACACCGCCGGCCCGAACGTCAGCGTGGTCGCGCTGGTGTCGGAGAAGGACCGGTTGGTCACCAGCAGCCAGCGCCCCGGCGCGCCGCTGGTGAACTGCCCGAGGATCACCGGGTCGCCGGTGATGTCGGCGACGTAGGCGTCCGGGCTGAACGGGATCACCCTCGGCGGGTCGGCCGGATCGTCGTAGTGCACGGTCCGCTCCGACACCAGCGGCTTGAGCTCTCGGCCGACCGGCCGCAGCCAGGTGTTGTTGATCGTCTTCGCGCCCTGGTACAGCGCCGTCGGCCGGCCATTGAGGTCCATCAGCGCCGGCTGGAAGCCCTCGCCGCGGGCCGGATCCGGCTGCCAGTAGGTGAAGTACTGGATTCCCTTGCAGCCGTAGGCCAGGCTGACGTTGATCAGCCACAGCATCTCGGCCACGGTCGGCACGCGGTACCAGTTGGTGCCCACCGACTGGATGTAGGTCCAGGTCGGCAGGTTGTGTCTCAGCCCGGCGTCGCGGATGTCCAGCCAGTTGCCGAAGTAGTTGGCGTCGAACGAGCCGGGGTCGGGCAGCAGCGGGTAGCGGTCGAACGAGATCAGCGCCGGCTGCACGGTCTGGCAGAACTGCTCGACGTAGTTGGGGTAGTCGCCGGTCGGGCGGCCCAGGTCGGGCAGCAGGTTGGCGTAGGGCAGCCGGCCCGGGGCCTGCTGCCGGACCAGCTGGAAGGCCTTGCCCACGGTGTCGAACTTGGCGTAGTCGGGCTCGTCGAAGAGGCTGTAGCCGGCCAGCGAGCCGTGCACCCCGTACACGGTCTCCACCCGCCGGATCAGCTCGGCGCCGTCGGCCATGGTGATCGACATCGGCACCGACCGGTCGTCGCTGATGCTGAACCAGCGGGTCAGGTTGAGCAGCTGGGTGTCCTCGAAGACGATCACCTTGAGGCCAACCGAGTCGGCCTGCTTGAGCGCCCAGCCGATGATGTCGCCGTCGTCAAGGTAGTTGCCGGTGATCACGAAGGTGAAGCCGGCGGCGGCGATCTCCTGGTAGCGCTGCGCCGTGGTCTCCTCCGGCGGCGGGGGCCAGTAGATGCCGATCGGGAAGTCGGGGCCGGAGACAAGCGGCAAGTCGGTCATGTGACCCTCCCCCTCGCGCGGGTGACCCTCCGTGCCCACAGGGTAGCGCCCCGAGATGACCTTTGCGAGGCGAGGTACTTTGTGTTACAAAGTGGATGGGCGATCGCCAGGGGGGATGGGCAGATGGAGCACGAGGACGAGCTTTCGCCGGCGGAGTCGCTTGCGCTGATCGAGGGGCAGCGCGCCGAGTTGCGCCGGCGGCGAGGGGTTCGGCCCGAGCTGATCTTGTTTGCCTGGGGTTTGGCGTACCTGCTGGGTTTCGGCGGCTGGTACCTGGCCCTGCGGGGTGTCGTGCCGGCCGCGCTGGCCGGTGTGGCGCTCGGGGTGCTCGGGGCGATCGCCCTCGTGCTGCCGATCGTGCTGGGGGTGCGGGCCTCGAGGGGGATGCGGGGCCCGTCCCGCACGGTCGGCGCCATGTACGGCTCGGCCTGGGGGCTGGCCTTCGCGGCCAACTCCGTTGTGCAGTCGGCGTTGCAGCAGCAGCTGATGCCGTCGTGGGAGGTCAGCAGCCTGATGTGGGCGTCCAGCTCGCTGATGGTGACCGGGCTGATGTACCTGGCCGGCGCGATGCTGTGGCGGGACGTGTCGCAGTACCTGCTCGGCGCGTGGATGCTGGCCTCCGCGGCCGGCAGCGTGCTGGTCGGCGTGCCCGGCAACTTCCTTGTGCTGGCCTTCGCCGGCGGCGGCGGCATGCTCGCCCTGTCCGCGTACTACGTGATCCGCCGATGACCGAGTCGTGGCCGGAGCTCGACCCGGTCATCCACGCCCAGGCCCGGCTGCGCGTCATGGTGGCCCTGTCCAGCCTCGCCCCCGGGGACAAGCTGACGTTCCCGCGGCTGCAACAGCTGCTGGACATGACCGCCGGCAACCTCTCCACGCACCTGCGCAAGCTGGAGGACGCCGCCTACGTGGAGATCAGCAAGACCCACGAGCGGCGCACCCCGGTCACCTACGTCGCCCTGACGCCGTCGGGCCGGCGCGCCTTCGAGGCCTACACCGAAAGTCTCCGGTCCCTACTCGGACCGGCAAAGGGGGAGCCATGATCATCCAAGTCGAAGACCTGCGAAAACGTTATGGCGCAAGGCAAGCCGTCGACGGTGTGACGCTGTCGGTGAACGAGGGGGAGTTCTTCGGACTGCTCGGCCCGAACGGGGCCGGCAAGTCCACGCTGGTGGAGATCGTCGAGGGCCTGCGCCGCGCCGACTCCGGCACAGTGCGAGTCTTCGGCAAGACGCCGTGGCCACGGGACCTGGATCTGTTGGCCCGGCTGGGAATTCAGACCCAGTCCTCGTCCTTCTTCGTCCGGCACACGGCCCGTGAACACCTGCGCCGGGTGGCCGCGTTGCATCGGGTGTCCCGAGACCGTGCCGACGAAGTCCTGAAGCTGGTGGGACTGGAGGACAGCGCGAACACCCGGGTGGAGAAGCTGTCCGGCGGCCAGCGGCAGCGGCTGGCGATCGCCTCCGCGCTCACCCACGACCCGGAGCTGCTGTTCCTGGACGAGCCGACGGCCGCATTGGATCCCCTGGCCCGCAAGCAACTCTGGGGCCTGCTCAAGTCCCTGCCCGGCACCATCGTCTACACCACGCACCACCTGGACGAGGCCGAGGCGCTCTGCGATCGGGTGGCGATCATCCAGAGTGGACGGATCGTGGCCGTGGACTCGCCGGCCGGACTGTGCGAGCGGATCGGCGCGGCCAGCCTGGAGGACGCCTACCTGAGGTTGGTGGCGGCATGACCGCGGCGGCCGGCGCGTACCTGCTCTCCATGGTACGCAACAAGATTGCGCTGTTCTTCACCTTCGCGTTCCCGCTGCTGTTCATCGTCCTGTTCGGACTGATGTACGGCGGCCCGGGACAGATGGACCGGCTCGCCGCCGGTGTGCTCGACTGGGGCGTTGGCAACGCGGCGATGTTCGGCGTGGCCTACTCGATCGTGCAGTGGCGGCGGGACGACCTGCTGCGCCTGGTCCGCACCACGCCGACGCCGGTGACCTCGCTGCTGTCCGGCTGGTACGTGGTGACGCTGGGGCTGGCCATCGCCCAGGCCGTGCTGCTGCTCGGGGTGTCGCTGCTGCCGGCGTTCGGGCTCACGGTCGCGGCGCCGGGAATCGTGCTGCTGCCGGTGGTGCTGATGGTCGGCAGCCTGACCTTCTTCGCCATCGGCGTGGTGGTCGGCCGGCTCGCGCCCAACCCGGACGCGGTCGCCGCCATCGCCAACTGCGTGATGATCCCGATGGCGTTCCTGTCCGGCTCCTTCTACCCGCTGGATCTGGCCCCGCACTGGATGGACGTGGTGTCCAGGTTCCTGCCGCTGCGGTATCTCAACGACGCCATGCGGGAAGTGCTGTCCGGCGGCTACCACCTCGTGCTGCCGTTGTCGGCCCTGCTCGGATTCGCCGTCCTGTTCGGAGTGATCGGACTGCGCACCTTCAAATGGGCCGACAACGCCTGACGCTTTGTGTCATGAAGGGCCCCATCCTGACGTTCAGACGTGAGGATGGGGCCCTTCATGACACAAAAATCACTCGCCGTGGCTGCGGCGGTCGTAGGAGACCGAGTAGGCGGAGTGGCGCAGGTTCGGGAGCGGGTCGTCGGACAGCTCGATGCCGGGGGTGAGGTTGGTGGGGTCGAAGATCTGGGCGGCCCAGTGGGCCTGGTCCTCGACCTCGCCGGTGATGGCCAGGGTGCCGACCTCGATCTCGGGGCGGTCGTCGGGCCAGACCTTGGTGGCGTCGTTGGTGGGGTCGCTGGGGTCGGCCAGCGTGACGTGCAGCGTGAACGACACCGGGCCCTCGGCCAGGCGCGAAGCGAACTCGCCGAGCAGGAACTGCTCGTCCTCGTTGGCGATCTGGTCGGCGGACAGCTTCTGCACGCCCAGCGCGGGCTCCCAGCGGTAGCGCACGGCCTGCCGGTCGCCGTCGGCGTTCACCCACACGAACGCGTGCAGCGCCTTGTAGTAGGTGGTGCCGAAGCTGGCCGGCACGCCCAGGTCGGCCACGGACTGGAACGCCGGCACGGAGCCGGGGTTGCGGCCCAGGAAGCCCTGCAGGTGCGCCTGGTCGCCCTTGCCGGCGGCCTTGTCCGTGGCCAGCGCCCGCACCAGGTCCAGGAATTGTTCCGGTGTGGCCACCAGGAACCGAGGAAGGTTCACGCCGATCAGGTCGGTGGCGGTGCCGTCGGCCAGGTGGAACTTGGTGGCCATGCCGCGGCCGCCGGGCTGGGTGTCGGGCACGGCCGGGTTGCCGCTGCCGTTGGAGTAGCGCACGGTGGCCGAGACCGGCCCGCCGGTCAGGTGAGCGGCGGTCGTGTACTTCGCGGCCTCGCCGGTCGGGGTGAACGTGCCGGTGAAGCAGGCGCCGCGGGCGTGGGCCCGGCGGTAACCGGGGTGGCGGCCGTCGAGCTGCTCCATGGTGTCCACGACCTGGACGGGCAGGGGGGATTCAGCGGTCATCAGCGAGCGGTCCTCTTCACCGTGGCGGGACAGGGGAGTCGACAGTAGGTCTAAGCCCACCACGAGTTCGGTGTCCAGGCATCCTGACCTGGGCTTCCCCACCCGGCAGTGTTTGTCTCACGTTCAGCCCCAACCGGAGGTGCTCGTGACCACGACGCTGGCCAAGCCCGATATCGACCCCGAGCCGAAGGGTCGGCTGGAACAGGTCCTGCTGGGCGTGTTCGTCGTGGTTCCGTTCCTCGCGCTGCTGGCTGCGGTGCCGCTGGCCTGGGGCTGGGGCCTCGGCTGGCACGACGTGGTGATCACGATTTTCTTCTACTTCCTGTCCGGTTTCGGCGTCACGGTCGGGTTCCACCGGCTGTTCACGCACGGCTCGTTCAAGGCCAAGCCGGCGCTGCGGGTGGCGCTGGCCATCGCCGGCAGCCTCTCGCTGGAGATGGGCGTGCTCGACTGGGTGGCCACGCACCGGCGCCACCACAAGTACTCGGACCGGGCCGGCGACCCGCACTCGCCGTGGCGGTTCGGCTCGGACTGGAAGGCGCTGGCCAAGGGCCTGGCCTACGCCCACGTGGGGTGGCTGTTCGACAAGGAGCGGACCTCGGTCGAGAAGTTCTGCCCCGACCTGCTGGCCGACCCGGGGATCAGGGCCGTGCACAAGCGCTTCGAGCTGCTGATGGCCGTCTCGATGGTCGCCCCGGCGCTGGTCGGCGGCCTGTGGAGCATGTCCTGGCACGGCGCGCTCACCGCGTTCTTCTGGGGCTCGCTGGTCCGCATCGCCCTGCTGCACCACGTGACCTGGTCGATCAACTCGATCTGCCACACCTTCGGCGACGAGGCGTTCGAGGTCCGGGACAAGTCCCGCAACGTGTGGTGGCTGGCCATCCTGAGCATGGGCGAGTCCTGGCACAACCTGCACCACAGCGACCCCACCTGCGCCCGGCACGGCGCGTTGAAGGGGCAGATCGACCCCAGCGCCCGCGTCATCTGGATTTTCGAGCGGTTCGGCTGGGTCACGGACGTGCGGTGGCCGGATCCGGCGCGACTTGCCGCAAAGCGGCTGTCGACGCCCCGGGCGTGAGGAGAATGGCTCTTGTGGCACCTCGGATCACTAACGTGGGCTCCAGCATGATGACCCGTCTGCGCATCGTGCCGCTGGCGCTCGGCCTGGCCCTGGGCAGCCAGCTCGGCTTCATCCCGCTCATTCTGGTGCTCGTGTCGGCCGCGCTGATCCCGCTGTGGGTCGGCGTGCCGGCGCTGATCGGCTCGGTCGCGGCGTGCCGGTGGTTCGCCGACCTGCACCGCACCGTGGCCGGCAGCCTGCTCGGCCGCGAGGTGCCGCGCCCCTACCGGCCGATCGCCCGGGACGAGAAGTGGATCGCCCGGTTCCGCATCGCCGGCGGCGACCCGGCCACCTGGCGGGACATGTGCTGGCTGCTGGTCAACTCGATCGTCGGCCTGGTCACCAACGTCCTGGTGGTGGCGCTGCTGTTCAGCGGCCTGTTCTACGTGACGATGCCGCTGTGGTGGCCTTCGCTGCCGCCCGGCTCGGACATCGGCAGCATGGGCGCCTTCCGGGTGCACGCCGAGGGCGACACCCTGTGGATGGCCCTGTTCGGGGTCGGGGTGTGGATCTTCTGGCTGTGGGTCACGCCCCGGCTGATGTGGCTGAACGCCATCGTGACGGCCAGCCTGCTCGGGCCGACCGAGACCGAGGTGGTCAACGCCAAGCTGACCACGCGGGTGACCCAGCTGTCGGAGTCGCGGGCGGTGTCGGTGGACACCCACGCCTCCGAGCTGCGGCGCATCGAGCGGGACCTGCACGACGGGGCCCAGGCCCGGCTGGTGGCGCTGGGCATGAGCCTGGGCATGGCCGAGGAGACGGTGGACGACAACCCGGAGGCGGCCAAGCAGCTGCTGTCCGAGGCCCGGGAGGCCACCACTAGCGCGCTGGCCGAGCTGCGCAGCCTGGTACGCGGCATCCACCCGCCGGTGCTGGCCGACCGGGGCTTGGAGGGCGCGCTGCAGGCGCTGGCGCTGTCCAACCCGGCGAACGTGAAGGTCGCCATGGACGTGCCGGGGCGGCCGCCGGAGCCGGTGGAGTCGGCGGTGTACTTCGCGATCGCCGAGGCCCTGACCAACACGGCCAAGTACAGCGGGGCCGACAACGTCTGGCTGCGGCTGTCCTATTCGGACGGCAAGCTGGTGGCGGTGGTCGGCGACGACGGGCGTGGCGGCGCCCGCGTCGAGCCGGGCGGCGGCCTGCACGGGTTGGAGCGCCGGCTGGCCGCGTTCGACGGGACCCTGCTGGTGACCAGTCCGCTAGGCGGCCCGACTGTCGTCTACCTGGAGGTCCCCTGCGTGCTCACGCCGAGCTGAGGTGAGCAGGTGGGTCAGGATTAGGCCCACCGAGGCGATGATCACGTTCTGGAGGGCCGCGGTCAGGCCGTTCCACTTGGAGGACTGCCACATCTGGAAGTACTCGCCGCCGATGGCGATGAAGCCGCCGCCGAACAGCATCGCCTCCATCAGCCAGCCCAGCGAGGTCAGCCGCTGGGCCAGCCCGCTGCCCCGGATCCAGGCGACCACGGCGGCGATCAGGGCGATCGCCGACAGGCCCTCCCAGATGATGATCAGCACGTAGGCCGCGGTCACCAGGCCGGGGCTGGTGATGGCCCGCCACATCATGTTCGGCGACTTGAACGTGGTGTCCATCGCGAACACGTGCTGCACGAAGGCGTAGTTGGTGTTGTAGTCGGTGATGTTGCCGATGGTGATCAGCGCGAGCTGGAGCGCGCTGATGGCGGCGAGCACCCCCACGGCGACCCGCGGGCCGCCGAGTCTGTTGAGAAAACGCATGGCGCGGACTCTACGTGGGCCGTTCGTCACTCTGGGCAGGTTTGCGCGGGCCCGTCCAGTACGTTCACGGTCATGCCCCTGGTGTCCGTGCTGACCGCGGCCCACGCCGACCGAGCGCCGCTGCTGCCGGCCACCGGCGACAGCCTGGCCGCGCAGGTCCTGCCCGCCGGCTGGGAGCTGGAGTGGATCATCGAGGAGGACGGGCCGGAGCCGGTCCTCGCCCCGGTGGCGGCCGCTTTTCCGCAAGCCTCGCATCGCGCTCTCGGCGCCCGGATGGGCGTGGCCAGCACCCGCAATCTCGCGCTGGCCCGGGCCCGCGGCGACCTCGTGCACGTGCTCGATTCGGACGACCTGCTGGCCCCCGGCGGGCTGGCCACCGTGATCGACGCCTTCGAGCGGCACCCCGACATCGGCTGGGTCGCCGGCCAGGCCGACAACCTGATGCCCGACGGCAGCCGGGTCGCCTTCGAGCCCCTCTCGCCGACCGGCCGGGTCGAGGCCGGCGCCGTCAACGACTACGTGCTCGAACACGGCCGCGGCCCGTTCCATCCGGCCGGCCTCACCGTGCGCACCGACCTGGCCCGGGCCGTCGGCGGCTGGGCCGCGCTGCCCCGGGCCGAGGACATGGCTCTGGTGGTGGCGGTCGCGGAATTGGCCGCCGGCTATCACACGCCCGAGGTCACGTGGCTGTACCGGCAGCACCCCGGCCAGATGACCCGCGGCGACGACTGGCCGGACCTGGATCCCGCGTGCTGGCAGGCGATCCGCCAGCGGATCGAGTCGATGCGGAAGTGGGGAAAGGGAGTCTGATGCCGCTGCTGTCCATCATCACCGCCGCCCACGCCGGCCGGGCCGACTTTTTGCCGTCCACCGGGGAGTCCGTTGCCTCCCAAGAACTTCCGCCCGGCTGGGAGCTGGAGTGGCTGGTGCAGGAGGACGGCTCCGAGCCGCACCTGGCCGAGATCGTCGAGACCGTCCCGCAGGCCCGGTACCACGCCAACGGCCAGCAGCGGGGCATCGCGGACACCCGCAACCTGGCGTTGTCCCGGGCCCGCGGCGATCTGGTCCGCACGCTGGACTCCGACGATCTGCTGCTGCCCGGGGCGCTGGCCGGTCCGATCGAGCGGTTCGCCGAGCACCCGGAGCTGCACTGGGTGGCGACGCGGCCGAAGTACCTGGACCGCGACGGCACCTGGTTCACGTACTTCCTTTTGCTGCCAACGGGAATCGTGCGCCCGAGGGTGGTCGGCGACTACCTTATGCGGCACCGGATGTGCCCGCTGCACTGCGCCGGCCTGACCATGCGGACCGCGAGCGTGCGGGCACTCGGCGGCTGGGCGGCCAACCCGCGCACCGAGGACATCGAGCTGCTGGCCGCGCTGTCCGAGCTCACCCTCGGCTACCTGGAGCCCGAGGAGAGCTGGATCTACCGCATGCACGACGGGCAGACCGTGCACGACCCGGCCTGGGGCTCCAACCTCGTCGGCACCTCATACCTGATGGTGCACAACCGAATCCTCGCGATCAGGGAGCGAGTCTGATGCCGCTGCTGTCGGTGCTCACGGCGGCCCACGCCGGCCGGGCGGAGCTGCTGGCCGAGGCCGGGAACACTGTTGCCGCACAGGCGCTGCCGGCCGGCTGGGAGCTGGAGTGGGTGGTGCAGGAGGACGGCGACGCGCCGGAGCTGGAGCGTGTGGTCAAGCAGTTCCCGTTCGCCCGGCACGCCGCGAACCTGGAACAGCTCGGCATCGCGATGACCCGCAACGTCGCGCTGTCCCGTATCGACGGCTCGCTGGTGCACGTCCTCGACTCGGACGACCTGTTGCTGCCCGGCGCGCTCGCGGTGGCCATCGCCGCGTTCGAGCAGCACCCGCAGGTGCAGTGGGTCGCCGCGCAGGCCGACGACCTGCTGCCCGACGGCACGCGCCGGTCCTTCGCCCTGGAATGGCCGGCCGGTCTCGTGGAGCCCGGCGCGTTCGGCCCGTTTGTCGAGGAACGGGGCGAACTTCCGGTGCACTGCGCCGGTGTGACGGTGCGGCCGGGCATCGTGCGGGCCGTCGGCGGCTGGGCGGCCAACCCGCGGTCCGAGGACACCGGGATGATGGTCGCGGTCGCCGAGCTGACCCCCGGCTACATCACGCCGGAGGTCACCTGGCTGCACCGCTGGCACGACACCCAGACCACCGGCGACGGCGCGTGGCGGTCGCTGCTGGCTGAGTCGGCGCTGATGGTCCGGCAGCGGTCGGCCGCCCTCAAGGAGTTTCAGTCCTTGCAGGGCGGCGAGTAGGGCAGCTGCGACAGGTGCAGGTTCCAGACCGTCGGGGTCAGGATGTTGCGGGTGTCGGCGCAGATCCGCTGGGCCGCGTGCTCGACGTCCAGGTCCAGGGTGCGGACCACGTTGTCCGACGGCGAGTCGTAGGCCAGGAAGTTCGCGCCCGGGACGAAGGCCACCCCGAAGCCGTACAGGTTGGTCGGCACCACGGAGGCGCCCAGCGGCTGGGGTGAGGTCGGGTCGGCCACGTTCCACAGCCGGATGCCCTGGTCGGAGTTGCCGGTGACCAGCTTCTTGCCGTCCGCGCTGAACTGCATCGAGCCGATGCTCTTGGTGTAGCCGGTCAGCATGGCGATCCGCTTGGGCGCCGCCGGGTCGCTGACGTCCCACAGCAGCACGTAGTCGTCGTCGCCGGCGGTCGCGATGGTCCGGCCGTCCGGCGACATCGCCACGTGGATGACCGCGTCGGCGTGCCCGGTCAGCGGCTGGCTCAGCGCCTTGGGCTGCCGCGGGTCGCTGACGTCCCACAGCCGCACGGTCCGCGTCCCGCTGACGGTGATCAGCGTCTTGCCGTTCGGGGTGAACACGCCGTCGTAGACGTAGTCGCTCCGGCCGGTGCCATGCGTGATCACCGGATCGCTCAGCTGTTTGGGGTGGGCCGGGTCGGCGATGTCCCACAGCTCGGCGCTGTGGTCGTCGTAGTCGGTGGCCAGCGTCCTGCCGTCCTGGGTGATCGCCAGCATCGACGAGTACCGGGTGGCCAGCGGGATCGGCTGGCCCAGCCGCCTCGGGTGCGCCGGGTCGGCCATGTCGACCAGGTCGACCTCCTTGTTGCCGTACACCACGGCCAGCGTCCTGCCGTCGGGGGTGAACCGCAGCTGACCCACGGACGCCGGCCCGGCCAGCTCGGCGAGTTGGCTCGGGTGATCCAGGTCGGCCAGGTCCCACACCCGGACCACGCCGTCGCCGGAGCCGGTGACCATCACCTTGCCGTCCGGGCGGACCGTGGGCGAGCCCACGCTGGCCGCGTGCCCGATGCCGGAGGTCGGCGGCAGCGTCCACAGCCGGACGTCGGTGTCGTTGCCGCCGGTGGCCAGGGTTTTGCCGTCCGGGCTGAAGCCCAGCGCGTCCAGGCCGTTGCTGCCGGTCAGCGGCTGCCCGATGATCAGCGGCAGGGTCGGGCTGGCCAGGTTCCACACCCGCAGCGAGCCGTCCGAGCCGGCGGCGGCGAACACCTTGGCGTCCTGCGGGGAGAACGACACCGACCACACCGCGCCCAGGCCGGTCAGCGGCAGCCCGATCGCCGGCATGGCGCCGGTCGGGTCGGTGGTGTCCCAGAACCGCACCGAGCCGTCCCCGCTGCCGGTGCCCAGCATCGTGCCGTCACGGTTGAACGCCACCGAGTGCACGGTGTCCTTGTAGCCGGTCAGCGGCGCGCCGACCCGGGTCCCGGTGGCCAGGGAGTACATGAGCACGCTGCCGTCGTCGCCGCCGGCGGCCAGGTAGTGGCCGTCCGGGCGGAACGCGATCGACCGCACCGGCCCGGTGTGCCCGGTCAGCGCCGGCCCCTGGGTCGGGTGCGCGACGTCGTGCACGTCCCACAGCTGCACCTTCTGGTGCTCGCAGGCGGCGGCCAGGGTCTTGCCGTCGGGGCTGAACGCGACCAGGTAGACGGTGCCGGTGTCGGCGTTGAGCGGCTGGCCGATCGGCTTGGGATGGGCCGGGTCGGTGAGGTCGAACAGCCGCACCAGGTGGTCGTCGCCGGCCGCGGCCAGCGTCTTGCCGTCCGGGCTGAACACCGCCGAGCTGACCCAGCTGCCGAAGCCGGTGATCGGCTGGCCCAGCAGCGTCGGCTTGTGCGGGTCGTGCACGTCCCACAGCCGCACGGTCTTGTCGTAGCTGGCGGTGGCCAGCAGCTTGCCGTTCGGGCTGAACGTGGTCAGGTAGATGGCGCCGGTGTGCCCGGTCAGCACCGTGGACAGCGGCACCGAGGCCGCCGCCAGCACACGTGAGTCGGCGTCCGGGCTGTCCGGCCGCAGCTGGTGCGCCACCAGGGCCAGCTGCGACCCGAGCGTCGGGTCGTTGGTCATGGCGGTGTCGGTCTCGGCCAGCACGCTCGCGAACACCGCGTTGTCCCGCTGGTTCACGGCCATCGTCGCGGCCACCACGGCGATCACCGCCAGCACGGCCACCACCGCCACGCCGGAGCGGCGCAGCCACGCGGCCCGGCGGCGGTGCCGGATCGAGTTGTCCAGGAACGCCGTGGCCACGGTGGTCAGCACGCCGGCATCCGCCGAGTGCGCCCACTGCTGGGCCGCCTCCAGCCGCCCGCCCCGGTACAGCAGCGAGGCGTCCCGGTGCTCGGCCTCCCAGCTCTCCGCGTCCTCCTCCAGCCGCTGCCGCAGCAGGTTGCCGGCGCGGTCCCGGTCGATCCAGCCCCGCAGCCGGGGCCAGGCCTGCAACAGCGCCTCGTGGGTGATCTCCACGATGCCGGCGTCCACCGTGACCAGGCGGGCCCGGGTCAGCACCTCCAGCGCCTCGGTGGTGGCCGCCGGGTTCACCGCCTGCTCCAGCAGCTCCTGCCGGCTTGAGCGGCGGCGCGTGTCCTGCGTGTCCTCGCCGACCCGCACCAGCCGCAGCAGCACCGGCCGGGCCGCCGCCTGACCGGCCGTGTCCAGGTCGGCCCAGGCCCGCTCGGCCGTCGCCGCCACCGCGCCCCGGATGCCGCCCGCCGCCCGGTAGCCGGCCACGGTCATCCGGCCCGCCTGCCGCCGCTGCCAGGTGGCCAGCAGCGCGTGCGACAGCAGCGGCAGCGCCCCGGCGTCGTAGTTGCTCTGGCCGTTGCGCGAGGTGTTCACGCCCAGGTCCGACAGCATCAGGTCGACCAGGCCCGCCTCCAGCTGGAGCCCGACCGCGCGGGCCGGACGCGCCACCGCGTCCCGCAGCTCGGCCACCGTCATCGCGCCCAGCACCATCTGCCGGTCCTGCATCGCCTCAGCCAGCTCCCGGTAGTCCAGGCAGCGGCCGTAGAAGTCGGCCCGCACGCCCAGCACCACCAGGGCCTGGCCCTCGCCCGTGCACGCCGCGTGCAGCGCCGCCACGAACAGCCCGCGCCGCGACTCGTCGTCGGAGAGGGTGAAGGCCTCCTCGAACTGGTCGACCATCAGCACCGGCCGTGCCCCCGGGCCCGCGACTCGCGTGCCGTAGGCCGCGATCGCCTCCCGCACCTGGGCGGTGAACTTGGCCTCCTCGAAGTCGACCAGGCCGTCGTCGACCGCCTCGGCCAGCTCCGGCACCAGCCGGGTCAGCTCCTTGAGCGGGTCCACCGTCGGCGTCAGCACCAGCGTCGGCCACGAGCCCGGGCCGAGCGCGCCCTCCTGCACCGCCGGCCCCATGCCGGCCCGCATCAGCGAGGACTTGCCCGCGCCGGACGCGCCGACCAGCATCACGATGCCGCCGGTCCGGACCGCCGAGGCCAGCCGCGACACCAGCGCCGCCGTGCTGCGCTCCCGGCCGTAGAACCAGCCCGAGTCCTCCTGCCGGAACACCGCCAGCCCGCGGTACGGGCAGGCGGCCGCCTCGTCGGCCGGCGGCTGCTCCTCCGACTCGGCCTCCGGCGTCACCGGGCTGGCCAGCGCCTGCTCCCACAGCCGGCGCCAGGCCGCGATGTCGTACAGGCCCTCCACCACCGGCGTCGGCCGCAGCTTCCGGGCCTCGCCGACCAACACCTCCAGCACCGCCGCCAGTGCCGCGAACCGCGCCGGCACGTTCCGGCCGCGCCGCCAGTCGCTGACCCGCTGCGCCGGCACCCGCACCGGCCGGCCCTTCTCGTCCACCTTGCGGGCCCGCGCGACCGACTCCGTCACCCGCTTCAGCGGCGGCTCGCCCGCCTCGGCGTAGAGCAGCGCGAACCGCTCCGCGAACTGCCCCCTGGGCCCCAGCACCGGTGCCGAACTGCTCATCTGTCGCGGCCTGCCCGTAGTCGTCTCTGCCGGTCGTCACGTCCGGACCGGAAAACCCTAGCGCCTGTCTGAGCAGGCATTTTACGGACCGGACGGGCGTGCGCGGCCACACCCCCGGCCACCTGCTGGGACGCTCTACGAGGTGCGTCTCCGGGCCGGCTCCGCTGGGGGGTGGATCTGGTCCGGGGATCGAGGTTTCCAGCGGTGACGGTCCCACGGGTCACTGAGGAGCAGAGGGGTCTGCTCAGTGAAGGGGCCGGAGTCATGGCACCCGCACTTTTTGGGGGGAACGGCGACCCACCGGCGCTGTCGCCGGCCGGTGGGTCTGTGCTTTTGGCGCCGCCTTCGGCGTCGCGGCTCGGCCCCTCGTGACCGGTGCCTCGCCCTTGCCGGATTTTCGGCCGCCGCGTCCAGCTTGGGTGGTGGGGCGCGTCGGGTGGCGGCGGCCGAAAA
>Ga0307511_10000752_pt1 | contig 34607 bp, 51 predicted proteins | sample 13_EM_MG_FD_200266 | JGI IMG/M metagenome (GOLD analysis project Ga0307511, IMG submission 200266) | Populus trichocarpa ectomycorrhiza microbial communities from riparian zone in the Pacific Northwest, United States - 13_EM | ecosystem: Host-associated > Plants > Roots > Unclassified | place... | reverse complement strand
TAGGTTCAAGCTCTCGAGCAAGACGCTATCCAAGTCCTCCGCCTGATCCAGTCCTGGAGTAATCGGCTTGCCCCAATCCACCGCATTCCTCCTGAGGTCCTCGTTCTCATCCCTGACTTCCTGGACGAGGACATCAAGGACCGAGCCACGATAGCGCTCACCCACGTGTGCCGGGCTTGGAGGGAGATTTTCACATCTCGCCCTACTTTGTGGACTGATCTCGATTGTACCAGCGTCGGTAAGACTCTCGTCTACCTCGATCGCTCGAAGACTTCCCCCATCAATGTGTGGTTGGAGAGATACGACAGCCTGTTCCCTTACGATCCCTTCCTCCAGGTCGTCCCTCACATCTTCGGTCGACTCAAATCCGTGACCATCTACGGGATTCCGGAGAATATCCAAGAGATCACCATCAAACTGTCCTCCTCCGCTCCCCTTCTCGAATCCTTGACGATCGATGTCGACTGCGAATGTTCTCCACAACGTGGCCCTGCGATTCCGGCTACGCTCTTCAACGGAGACCTCTCTTCGTTGCGCGAGTTGTGTCTGCGGCGCATCCGCACGGAGTTGCCGTGGCGGAACATGGTCAATCTCACATCATTCACACTACTGTACACCTCATCGGGCGAATCCTCCGTCAGAAACCTTCTCGACTTCTTTGCAAGCGCCCCTCGCCTCCGCAACATTCAACTCCACTTCGCAACCCCGACATTTGGGACCCAAAGAGGACGATTGGTGTCGTTGCCGAATCTGAAGAGGATGCACATCTTCGGTGGCGGACCTCCCTCCCTTCTACTCGACCACCTGTTAATCCCGGCCGGCGCCAAATTGACGACAGAAGTGGGCTTACACGGATCCCTCCTCCTCCCAAAATCTCTCGACTTCATCAAGGAATTCTACAGATTCAGGCTCCACCTATACGTTCGGGATTTTTATCCGAGCATACGATTCAGTGGACCGGAATGCGACATCAGTATAATTCCTGTAACTCCCCAAACCACTTCCACCACTTGCCGGGTGTTAGAATCTCTCGCCCGGTTTGAACCCTCGAGTGTCGAACGGCTGAGACTCGCCGGCGCGGGCCTAATGGAACGGGACGGTTGTGACCTCGACCGGGTGTTCCCCCGCATGAATAACGTACGGGTCCTCACTGTCTCTCGATGTACGGGCCTATCCCGCTTCTTCCCCTACTTCAACGACTGGGTACGCTGCTACTGCCCTAAGTTGGAGGAATTCATTCTCGACCCCCGTGGAGATGAAGCGAAATTCGATATACAGGGTGTGATAGGGCTGGCGGCGAAGGCGGAACTCAAGTCCGTTAGGATCGTCAGCTGGGATAAATCCGTGCAGACCAGCGCATTGAAGCTCAAAGAATATGTTTCGCACGTGGAATGCAGTCCCAGGGTTGCCATGGCGAGCGACGATATTGATAGTGATGACGAGGAAGAGTGAAGAGGTCCATTGTGTCACCTCAATGGTAAGTGAGTTTGCGTTTGCGTTCTGGATGTGGATCCTCAATTTTCGGCACCATCATAGTAACCGTCCCAAGCCTCGGTTCTGCGATTGCGAAGTGCAGGTCGTCACCCGTTCGGATGTAAATTCCCCGGCCCCCTTCAATGATCTCTTTCCCTCTTTGATGGGCGGGAGCCGCGGAGTTGAAGCGCAAAGAGCCTAGGACAGACTTGGCATAGAGCCACGCCAATTTCCAACTTCGGGTTTCTCACGTTCCGCTTCCGTCTCATCGCCGTTCCACTATCTACTCTTCGCGCCAGCCCTACAAAAACACCTCTGGAACCTGGGAGCAGCAGCCGCGTCCGACACCCGCCTGTCACGCTGACAGAAACCGCGATGTCATCCCCCATCCCTCCAGAGATCCTAGACCACGTCGTCGACCAGCTACACAACGATCCAACTACACTCAAAACCTATTGCCTCGTCTCCAAATCGTGGATCCATCGGGCGCGAAAACACCTCTTCGCCAGCGTCAGTTTCGACCCCCTAACTCGCACCATCGGATTATGGAAGGAGACCTTTCCAGATCCAATCAACTCTCCCGCCCACCACGCTCGGACTCTATCCATTCTCCATGCCCGCCTCGCCGGGAACTCGGACACGATTCTCACCTTTTGCAATGTTGAACGGTTGAACGTGATCACCGGCGGGTCTCGCGATGACCAGATCTCTCTCGTCCCCTTGCGCGGATCGTTTCCCATTCTCAGATCACTCTACCTGTCCTTCATTTCCCTCCCAGACTCGGATATTTTCGGTCTCATTTGTTCCTTTCCCCTTCTCGAGGATCTGACACTCGATTCTGTTGGCCCTGGACATGCAGGCGGGCGGTGGAAAGCACCCCCGACCTCACCCAGACTCAGCGGGACCCTCAGGGTTGAGACCGAGTTCGAAGGAGTCCGGACCATCACCCGTCGATTGTTGGACCTCCCGAACGGCATCCACTTCACGAAGATTCGTGTGCCATGGCTCTCTGAAGAAGACGTCAGGTTCACGATGAAATTGGTGTCAATGTGCGCCGATAACCTCCATTCCATCAACATTACCGTCAACATTACAACTTCTCGCTCTGGTATGTTCCCTTCACTCTCTCCACCCAATTTATGACTGACCGCTATATGCAGCATCCGGGACGACTGGGATCGATCTCTCCAAGGCAGTAAAACTCCGGGATGTGGGATTCCGGTGTGTAGGGCTGCGTGTAAAATGGATCACCGAGACGCTCCACACTGTCAAGTCTCAAAACCTCCACCGTTTGTCGTTGGTGTTACCCCGTTGCATCCTTATCGGAGACCCGATCTGGGAATTGGTTCATCGGGAGTGGTTGGATCTTGATAGGTTGTTGGTGCAGTTCTGTGCCTCGCACGGGCTTCGTCCAAGGGTCATGTATGAGCCAGTGAAGGGAAAGAAGGACGCGAGGAATTATATGGCGAAGTTTTTGCCGGAGTTGACGCGGAGAGGGATCGTTGACCTGAGGCAGCTGAGGGTAACACACCCCCTTACTGCAGCGAGATGAGAACCCGTACTTTATTCGAAGGTGTGGCCATTCCTGTGTAGATACGTGTGTTGTAATTTTTCAAGTCGATCCGCATCTTGTTGTTACCTCGATACAGAATTCTAACTCTCGACCGAACCCAATGCGATCTGTTCTTACAACTCACCTCGACTCTTCGCTTTTACCTGACACTCGGTTCACAGCGTATCAAAATTCAATGGAGAATCAATTTGGCGTCAACCTACCACGCTGTTCGGGGTGGGCGGTGCAGTCGGAGACAATACACTGTAGACCCCGCGTGAGCCTCATACCAAACTATCCGATTCCCTGTTGTCTTGCCCCCAGACCCCTCACTGCCCGCCACACTGCGTTATGGCACCATCGAACCCGGGGCGGTTGGTGACGTACCGACGAACATCGCGGACCACTCAATGACGACCACAGCACTGAGCGCCGACATAGAGATCCTCGCGACCTTCAAGGACATCGTTGAATCCACACCTGTGAAGGCGGTATTTGGATCTGTTATTGGGATCCTGACTCTTCTTGGGGTGCGGTTTCTTGTCCTATTCCCATTTTTGTACCCACCCACCGGTAGTGTAATCAGGACGAGATAAAGGAGGGACCGTTTGCAGAACTGGCCAAAGACTGTGTCGAGGTGTGCCACGTGTTGAAGTCCGTAACCGAAGGGAAGGATGCGGACGACGTGGGCGGTCCAAGGAGGGAACAAATCGAGGATTTAGAAGTGTGTGTTATCTATTCCAACCCTCCCTGCCGACTATAACGAACAATATCAGAATCGTACGCCACATCGAGTCCGTGGTCAGCGAATGGGTGAACTACCCTGGTGATCTATGGGAGCATCATACGGGGCCCACGGATGAATATCTTATTGCCTGGCGGACGGAGATGCTGAGAGTGCTCAACGTACGCGGTTCCCAGCTCACGGTAACCACCGTCTCTAATCCACCTCAGGGGGGCCACGAGCGAGGCGGTGCCCTTAACAGCGAAATTGGACAGCACGTGCGCGGATCTGTCCCTGCGATACTCACAGCGCCTGCTTCCGCTCTGAGTCACTTCATGTTGACCGTCCGCCTGATGTAGCTCATGTCAGTGTCATCAATTGACGGATATCTGAGACTGCCAGGCTGATGTAAATACGACAGACAATCCTGTGACTCTGATTCCCCAGTACCTCCACCCAGATCGTCCTTCGATGGGAACCTCGGTCTTGCTGACGACGCCAATGATTTTATAAACCCCCAAAAAGATTTGCGGTATAAAGCTCGCGATTCGTAGGGATCTGGACCAACCGTTCCCAAATGTCTCCCGCGTTAGCAAGAGTTTCGTGCTTGTCATCGCAACAACCTTGCAAATCCTGAGCGTCGTATCACCCAACCCTACCCCGGATGGTGCACATTAAAAACAATTCTGCAAATTCATCAGCGTCTCCGCGTCGCCGGAAAGAAACACCGGCAGGTCCAGTGGGGGATCCAACCTGAAGGGGTGGACTCGTCGACCTGGATGATGTGAGACAGGTTGAACTCAATCGCCTCGAACTCAGGCCAGCCTACCACGATTACTGGTGGAATCAACAGAGAAAACCCACACCCCTATTTGTCGACTGGGCGAAGTTCACACCCCAGCCGTTCCGAAACCGGTAATATTAGGATACGTACACGAAATAGATAGAGATTCAGGGATGGGGGTTTGGAAACAAAATAAAATGGGGAAACAACGGAAGGGAGTGATGCCAGGTCAGAAGGGAAAGGGAGGCGCCAAGCCAGGGAAGGGAATGGTAACCGTAGAAGGGGTCAGACTCGGAAGATCCTCAGGCCTCGCCATCCGGATGGAGATCAGTCGTTCTCTCGACAACCCCAGGTTCGCCAGGATTATTTCCATCCCCAGCCGCCGAATTCTTGGGGTAACTACCATGAGGCGTACCAACCCTACCCGTCGGTTCCCCTTGCCCCCTAGCATTGAACAAACTGGTGTGTCCAGTGGTGATAGCGTGGCCCGTGAACGCGCTTCCGTTGGCGACCCGCTGAATAACGAGCAGTGGAGCGATCACCTGTCCGATCCGTCGTCGCATTAGACAACTGGCCCAGATATGGTCGTCGGGGGAAGGCACGAACCTGAATCTCTGCAAGGATTGGGAAGAAGATCTCAAAAATGATACTTCCGATGATGTAAATGTTGGGAGTCCAGTTGTATAGATACGCGGCCAGAGCTCCGATGACCAACGTCGAGCTCACGGTGAAAAGGGCACAAGACTCAATGAACATGGTGGAGATTGTCTTGTACAATCTACTAATTCCAGCTAGAGACCCGGTGGCAGTGCGGATCTTCCTGGCGTGCAGGATAAGCCGGATGACAATCATCAGGGTGAGGAGGACATTGAGTGAAACCGAGATTGAAAGGTATACAACACCGAACTTGGAGAATCCGAGGATGAAATAGAGATAAGCATTGTACTGGAAGTATAATGTAACAATACCCATTCCTGCATTAATGGGATCAGTCCGGAGCATTGCGGCTGGCGTGTGAAAAGGTGGAATGCATACCAAACGAGGCAAGGTACATGAGGCAGGGAAGGGCGATGGCCCAGAGGTTTGTGGAGTAGATAATGTAGCAACGGTAGATCTAGGAGCGGAGCGGACATTGGAGAGTGAGTGCGGCATCAAACAAAGAACCTACCAGCAGACTATCCGCTAGCCAATTGTTCAAGTCAAACATAATGTTGACGAGAAGGCCGAGAGGCGTGTAGGGAATGAAGTCGGACTGGTACACGAGTGGCCCAGAGTAATCAGGATCGGTGGGCTCGCGGTTATCAACAAAGGACATGGATAGATTGTGGAGGTTCGCCGCGGTGTACACGGTCACAAATGAGAACATGGCCATGGTGTAGAATACGAGCCACCAGTTGATGCCCTCATCTCTGCGATGGACGGGGTTGAGGAGCGCCACCATACATTGGAAGAACAACAAGGTGAGTAAACCTACAATAAACCGAAGAATCAAAGTGAGTGCCAATAGACAAACATGTGGGCGGAGGTACCATAGAGTATTGAGCCGATAAGGCTTCCAGCAAGTGTGGCCTTCTCCACAAGGTACCCGTATTTTGTGAGATGTGGAGCAGTGGGACTATTGGACCATGGCTGAAACCAGGGGTCAGACATGGTCCGTATGTGTACAAAAGGATTTTGGCGGAGGGGAGGGTGGGACAGGGGAATGGGGAATGGGGCAACGGATATAGAGGACTAGTCTTCAACTCATGTAGACTACGCCTTACCGCCGATAATCCCCAAAATGACAGCGTGAATGTTCACAGCATTGCCACGTTCCTTGCAGGTTATCGAAAGCATGCACAGGTTGGAGCACACTAGAGGTCCAACACAGCCCTTGGCTTGTGCGAGTGGGTGTTAGCACCATCGGTCGCCATCACGCTTCCGGATTCGGTCTGACGAAGGGTCTGAGTGGCATCGCGCCCTCCTTCCGTCTTGTCGTGGGGTGCTGTAGGTGCGATCTGGGGTTCAAGGACGTCTTACCTGGCTGTAATGGCCGAACTGCTAACTCCCTACAGCCGCGGTGCCCGACCGCCCAGTATGCTGTAGCGGCAACGCTGAGGCGAAGGGGGGGGGCCGGCCTGACGGTAGCAGCTCTAGGCCCAGCGGCATCATCTCTGCTTCGTGCAGTTCCCTCCCTACCTCAGGCATAGGGTTCGGTGATGAATACCGTTACGGGCAACGCGCGTTCCGGCAAACCTTTGCCAGTCAGAGGCCTGTGTACCCCTTTCCTTGGAGGTATTGTTAAGTTCAAGAGTACCGTCATCTTACACCATGGGATCCAGCCTGGGACTTCCGCATCATGATCATGGGTGCCCCGCTTACTGACTTCCCCCCCTGTAGGCAACGAACTTTGCGACTGGCGCTTTTTTCACTCGCTTATCTCTTCTTCGCTCAAATGAAAGGAAAGGAAAAAAACAGTTTTAGTTTATGAAGGTAAATATAACGAATGGTGAGACCAATTGGGGTGGAGTCGGGGACTGGCGCCCTGCGCCGTTACGATGCCAGACATATTAACTGGTATCGATCGATTCCCAGCCGACCAGCAGCCAAAACGCCACGAAACCTCACCTGGATCGGCGGTCTCTCCGATCCTTCACAGTTTCAAGGAATCGAAATGGATTGGAAACCTTATCGTCCGGGGAAAGGTTGTTGATGAGTGAGAGACATTCCGGAGGCGTGTGTGTGTGTGTGTTTATCTATCATTCTCCGGGTAACTAGACGTCGCATGGGTACATCGTAAACTACCGCACTCAGCAATAAAGCCAGGGGAGACCTCAACGGCCAACTACTCTATTAAGCCGGATTGAGCATGGGGTGTGGTTACCTAGCACGCAGCTAACTTTAAGCAAGGTCCGAGAAAAGAATTGGGACGGAAAAGGAAAGGAATACCGAAAGGGGGAAAAGAGCAGGGCCTTAGCGACTTTTTTTCGCGTTCCCATTCGCCACTTTGACTTCACGTTCAAAAGTCGAGGGGTGTGCGAGATCATTCGATGTCGTTGTGCGAAGCTATTTTATTAGCCTCGGGACATTGTATCTCATCTATCTGGAACTGGCTCAGGCGACTGCCACCGGTCCCTATACCACACTGCGTGCTACGTAGCCCCCTCGTTGCTATGAAATCTGTTGTTCTATCATGTCGTTTGCACAATCCCGAGCTTTACCGCTTGCCGGCCTACGATCTCAGGTTCTCAAATTTGATCGACCTCGACTTGGTCGCTCTACTACCCATTGCCAAGTTCTAACCAATGACTAGACTCACCGCGATCCGCTCTTATGGCTCGCTTCGACTCACTCCCAGTTTTCGCCTGCATCTCGGACCATCAACGAAAGGCCACTTCGGCGTCAACCACCAGGCGGATGTCATTTGGGATGGGCGGTCCTGTGGCGATATATTGAAGGCCATGTGCGAGACTCGTGCCCAACTATCCGACTCCCCTCTGGCTTGCCTCAGGCTTCCCATCGCCCGCCACACCGTGTCATGACTACCCCCAAACCCTGGGCGGTTGGTGACACACCGCTCAACGTCGAACATCAACCAGCGATAACTTCGGTTCTGACCGCCGAAATAAAAACTCTCACCGACTTCAAGGACATTATCGAATCCACACCCGTTAAGGCAGTGTTCGAGTCTGTTATCACGATCCTAACTCTCGTCCGGGTGAGGCTCCTTGTTCTGTTCCCGTTTTTACACGCACTTATCAGTGGCACGACCAGGACGAAATGATGGAAGATCCGTTCGTGGAACTAGCCAAACCCTGTGCCCGGGCGTGCCGCGTGTTGAAGACTGTGACTGAAGGAAGCGGCGTGGATGACTTGAGCGGCCCCAGCAGGAAGCAAATCGAGGATTTGGGAAGGTGTGTTAATCCAGCCAACCCACCCTGCCGACTATAACAAAGGATATCAGAATCGTACGCCACTTCGAGTCCATTGTCAGCGAACGCGCAAACTGTGCTCGTGATCTACGGGAACACCACCCCGGGCCTACTATGGAATGTCTTATTGCGTGGCAGGCAGAGATGCTGAGAGTGTTCGACGTACGTGGTTCTCAGCTCAGTCTCTACGACTTCTGAACCACCTTAGAGGCAAGGCGGTGACCTCGAGGTCAGCGAAATTAAACAACATGTGTGCGGGCTCGTCGACGTGGAACACCCAGCGCCTGCTTCCGTAGTGGTACGTTGTCGTTTTGTCCCTCCGTGCCACTCCCTGCTGACCGTGTGTTGAATGTAGGATATGTCAGTGGTACCATCCAGCCGACATCTGAAATTACCAAGCCGACGTGAATGTGACAGACAACCGAACAAATCTAGTCACCCAGAACCTACCCCGAGCTCGTCCTTCGACGGGGACCTCGGCCTCGTCGAAAACGCTGCGCCACCCGCGTTCACTGATTCCGGTGGTGTCGACAGAGACCCCGTATGCGAGGGGAGCCTAGCCTTGCCTCTGCTCCCAGGGGATAGGAACCGTCCCTCCAAACCACCCTCCATTTCCGACTCCGATAGACGAGCCTTGCAACGCTTGGTCAGTCACACCGTCCCTCAGGATGAACTTCCCTCCACGATCGGGATGATCGTCTCAAACGTAAAGGCAGCCGATATTGCCGGTTGTCTCCAAGGGAGCGACGCCCAGACCTTCATCGACGTGATAGACGAGGTATGCTACCACGCTATTCCATTGGAAGAGCTGTTTTATTGACCTCTATTTCAACCTTCTACTTATGTTGTTCAGGCACTAGATTGCCTTGATTTCACACCACAAGTCCGAAGGAAATGCGTGAAATCGTTATACAAGATGTGTGCTCGCCACACCCTGCTTCCCAGATCCCTCCATTTCGAGATACCCGAGGATCCAACGGCTGTTGTGCTGTACCACAGTGGGTTTGCAGACGTGTCGAAGCGTGAACACCGTGGGCAGGCGATCGCTGTTAAGGTTTTGCGGCCACGCAACGGCAACGGCTTGCAGGATATGACCAATGTGGGTGACTGGCACGTTTTTGCCCCCTTCTCCATATTAGCTGATCGAGCGTAACCTCTGCAGAGGTTCTGCAAGGAGGTCATCACTTGGAAAGCTCTTCGGCATCCAAATCTATTACCCTTAGTAGGGGCAATGATGACTGAAAACATGTTGGGTATGGTGTCGGGGTGGATGGCGAACGGGAACGTCAACGAGTTCGTGAAAGTACATCGGGATGTGAATCGGTTTAAACTCGTAAGTCCGCCATCCAAAATCTTGACACCCTCATTTACCGTCGACAATTACGTTGCTTCGGTAGTTGGGAGATGTCGCGAGAGGCTTGATCCATATGCACAGTCAGGGAATGATCCACGGGGATCTCAAAGGCGTATGTGATCGAGAATCTGGGTCCCTCACTCTCTGACGGACTTTGTCCATTAAGGCCAATATTCTCATCGATCAGGCTGGTCGTGCCTGCCTAGCTGACTTCGGCCAACTCACGATCACATCGGACCCCACAAACGCTACATCAAACTCCTTTCGACAGGGGGGGACGGTCCGATGGATGAGCCCAGAGCTCTTTGACCCGGAGAAGTTCGGTCTCAAAGATGGCCGTCCGACGAAACGCTCGGACTGCTATGCACTCGGGATGGTAGTATACGAAGTTTTGAGTGGGCGAGTGCCGTTTTCCCGCCACCCTGACTACATCGTTGTCGTGAGGGTCCTTAAGGGTGAACACCCTGGGAGACCTCAAGGGGAGGTACGGGAGTGGTTCACGGATGATATCTGGCGTATGTTGGAGCGTTGCTGGAAGCCCGGCCCAGGCGACCGTCCGAGTGTCAAAAACGTACTGCAATGTTTAGAGGGAGCTTTGAGCTCTTGGACGCCGCCTTCTCCTCAGACGATCACCAACCGAACAAGAACAAATCCACCTGCGCAGAACTCTGACCCAAGTACTGAGGAAAGCATGGACGAGAGCAAAGCGCCTTCCTCCTCTTCCGCTTGCAAACCCTCGGGTCTCCCCTACGGTGCTCCAGGTCACAAGGACCTCGAGGCGGGAGCGACAAATTCCAATGGATCGGACCGGGGAAAATCTGCAGGAATCCTGGATAGGGTGAGCTGTGCGGGTTTTCTTGACGGTTTCCGGGATTGACTCGATGGCCCGCTAGGCGACCGTCAATGGCCTCTCCTGGGAGTCCTCACTCAGACGACGACATACTCGGAGTGATCGGGGAGCTCCACTACAACTCCGCCCCACCTGGGATGAAAGGTTCTGGGGGAGGAGACCGTTCGTGATGTCTGGTGTTGTAGACGAGTCCGAGAGTGAGGAGAAAATGGCGGATGTTGAAGCTCAGGAACCAGAAGATGAGGATTTTGGAGGGTATACAGAGAAGGTTCGAATGCTTCCTGGGTCGCTGAAGTATCTCGCTGAGATCGTTGCAGACATTTTACAGGGGCGCGATAGGGGGGAAGGGGCAACAACCGCCCGGCGCTGTTCGTCCCGTCGGAACTCTCTTCCAAATCACATTTGATAGAGTGAAAAGTGGAAAGTGGTGGCTCGACGCTGTTTTTTTTTCCCCGTCACACCCTGAGCCCTAATGCCCGTAAATGATGTACTTAATTGTAAGTTAACTGGGACCGGCAACCAAGCCAGCGATAAGCGCGTCCCGATCCGTTGGTCACCTTCAACGCATAAATATCATTCGGGGTTGCCCACACATTCTCACGTACCGTATTTATGGCGCTTGGTTAATCCATCCCGTACTTCTTACAGCAGATGCGACCTGCGGGCGCAAAGCCGGCAACCCCACAAGGAAGGACTTGAGGAAGCCCCACGGTTTGGTCGAATTTCACGGTCCTATCCAAACAAATGGGGTAGTCAACCCCCATCCAAACTTTATCCCAGGGTTGCCCCTCCGTTTCTTGTCCGAACTTTTGGCCCGACCGGCCAAATGGATCTGACCTATTTTCGAGACACCTTGCGTCATGGTGTCCGCCAATGGGGCCGTAATGATCCTTGAGGCGCTTCTGTCCATCTGCCGTGAAGCTGGGGGCCACCGCATATGTACTTGGTCCATGGTAGGGTTGTTTTTCCTGTCCTACACATCCAAGGTGGCTCTGTGTTTGGCGGGCTCGGTCACCGGTGATCTGATCATGACCGGCGGTGGAGCCTGGGACGGGAGATCTCCGAACATCTGACGATTCGTCTGGCTTATGCGCGGGTGACCTTTGACACCTCCTCCATATATTCAGCTGGGATTGGTGATAGATTTCATAAGTTACGATACAACGCTTCACGAGAGGGAAGAGCCGTGTGTGTTCTAACGTGGTAGCGGAAAGGAGCTGCGAACCCTGTTACAATCTACAACACATCCTGAGTACATGCCGGGGGTCGGACCCAGGCTTCGTTTTTGCCTCCGCGGGGCTGGGACGAAGTATGGTAGGGCCGAGTGTGATCTTCAACCTGTCGCTTCCGAGCGTCACGCGCCAAACTCGAGGAGGGGGGTGGCGTGGCGTGTCCGAGAGCAGCTACCGGGCTCGGATTCAGAGAAAGGTTGAATTGGAACGGCACGGGAAATGCCGAGGAATCGCACACCACGTCTCAGACTCCGAGTCCAGCCGCCCACAGTCAGATTACAAGGTGGTTGGATGGGTCTCCTCCCTTCTGTCGTGCCTCACCAACATAGCTGCGGTCGCGATAATCACCAGGGATCGGACAATCATGCCAGCCTCCGCTTCCACCAGCCATAGCTCCTCCATTTCACCACTTGCGCGCAATCAAGGGGATCCTACAAGATGTGGAGTACGTCCGGAATGGCTATGCTATCTTGCACCGGGTGGCTAAAGTTCGAGCTTACAGTGTCGCGAACACTACCCTCTCTCGGGCCGAGGATGGCCAACGAACGGAATAGACCTGTGGGCGATCACTCACGCGTTCTCTCCCTTAGGTCCAAGCTCTTGAGCAGGACGCTCTCCAAGTCTTCCGACTGATCCAGTCCTGGAATAACAGGCTTGCCCCGACTCACCGCATCCCTCCCGAGGTCCTCGTTCTCATTCCTGACATCAGGAAAAATCTCCGCGGCTAAGCGACACTATGGAACACTAGCCGAGTCCTAGCCCGAAACTATGCCATACCATCACTATAGGATTCCTCCTAGACGATCGCTATTGGATAGCAAGGTCATACCATCCTGCTATTTGATCGCTTCAGGATAGCTAGCCTATAGAATGGCAATAGTCACGGTTTGCCGATGCCTAGGGCGCGGATAGTACCGATTAGATACCCACAAGCACGGCCATAGGAACATGCGCGCTCATATTTATCACCCGAATTCGTTGCATAGCAGGTATATTTGAGTGGGGGGCTAGTTTTATTAAGTATGTATGGATCTGAGATTCTATTGGAGAAGCGTTTTCAATAGCCGCGCATTCGAAAGCGGCTGCTCAGACAGCCATGCGGTCCAAGTCCACCGTCACGACATTCACAGGCCTCGGGCCCGGGGTCGATCGGCCGTTCTTTAAGTATTTCCTTCGGAGATGAGATGTTAGTAATTTGGCAGTTCCTGTGAACAATGAGGAACCCACATCGTTCCATTATAGATGTTAGACATCATGCGAGCGTACTTGCGGGGGCCATCTTCGGCGGTCTTCACATCTTGGATTGTGGTCAAGTGAATCCTGTACTTCTCACGACAGAGGTGTTCCGAGAACGGTGAAGGCCGTCCTTCAACGAGTTCTTCGAGTGTAACCTGGATCTTTCCACGAGACGTAGGTGAGCCAGCATCCATGACCGATGACCCGAAAGGTGCGCTCACGGTTGTTGCGATCAGTCCAACCATGGCGTCGGGAATTTGAGCTCCATGGATCCCATTTGGCATACGTCCCTTGTATACTACACCGACTGAGTCGCGGCCCTTAAAAAAGTATGCGAGCGCTGCGAACATCTCTGGGTGTTGAAATGGAGCGGCGGTGTCGACGGCACCCTTTTTGGAAGTGAGCGATCGCGGCTCAGGGAACAGGACATGACAGCAATATATGTGCTTACCCCCGCAGCTTTGCCAAAATGGTATTTGTCACCGGAGAGAAGGTTGCGTGCAGCCTGGGGTCGATCGGGATCACCCGAGGTGGGAATGCTGTACAACGACTCTTTGGAGGTGACGAGAGTCCGGGTTGCATCAATAACCCCCTGTCGGAATGCGCTCCACCTGCTGTTTATCTGAGGTGAGTTTTTTTAGCCATCGTCCAATTATTGCGGGCGCTGACAAAGGTAATTACCATATGCAGCAATTGGTTGAAGTATTGGGCGTCGGTTCGTGCACGGTCATCCACGGCCGCCATGCTTGGACTCCCTCCCCGACGTTCGTTGAGTTCGATTACTAGGGACTCGCCTAACCATTGGGCTTTGCAATGCGGATCGGGGAATGCATCGAGGAACACAAGGTTCCCATTTGCCCTTCTCACCGTGGCCCTCAGGCAGGCTTGGATCTCCGGGGTTTGGTCGGATTGCTGATAGCGACCGTTCTCTCCGGCCACTAAATCTGTTACAGCTGGCCACACTGGCAAGATGTGTGGTATGGGCGGGGGGAGGACACCTGCTCCAGGTTGTGGGCCAAGATTTGGTTCGGGCGGTGGGGTGGCACTGTGGAGGGGGGGTATACCGGCTGTACCGTCGTGAGTTGAGCGGGAACCATCGGTGCGTTGTTCCTCGCACTATCCATGCTGAGGGTGGGGACCTGATTTCGAAATTAGAGTCAGGGTGTACGCCCCTAAGGCATGATGGAAACATACCTCATCAAGGGTTTTTTCCGCTCTCTTCCCGCCCTATCCATCGTGAGCACTCTCATCTGAGCCGGAGCTCAACAGCAAGTGACTTACTGCCGGTCTAGGGCCTGCTGCGTCCTCGTCACCAGCGCCAACACGATCACCTTGGCCGCCCGCTACCGTCTTGACAGGCGTCGGGTACTAGCCAAGATGTCATCACCCCATTGGATAAGCGTAGTGAGTGATTTACCTCGCTGATAAGGTCTAATGCAGTTGGAGGGCTCGTGTTCTCATCGCTACCTGATTGAGACGCGTTGTTGTCTGTCACGCGGTTAGTAATCTTCCCCTCGGTAGAGAGCATGTCAACAGACCGCTGATCTGACCGTCCTCTCCTTCGTCCCCAGAGTCTAAAGACAACGAAGGTCGTGATGGCGCCTTCCGTGCAATCGTCTTAGCCATGACAGCCGGCGGGTGCGTGTCAATGGCTGCTGACAATGAGGCACGGAACTGTTCATGACGAGACGGTAACTTGCCTTGCTCAGAGGGGCGGGTTGCCTCGCTTGGGGCCGCACTGCTGTCGTGACCTTCCACTGGGACTCCCGTCTGGATGTCTGTGTGGACGCATTTATTAGCTTGCTCCGTTTGTTCATTGTTCTTCCTCTTCCTGGTCTCTGAAGAACGGTGAGCAAAATACTCAGTTATAATGCGGCCATAGCACTTACTCTTTGTGGTGCTAGTTCCCTTTGAGGAGTTGTTGGCGACGCTGGCCCTTTTCATACCGGAACGAGTGGATCGACGGGGAGCGAGTTCCTGAGGTTCACATCCATCGGTGTTTTGCTTTTCGGAAGCGGGCATGGTGGTTCGAGTTTGGGGAGCGGCAGACTACGCTTCTGTGTGTCCCGCTTTATAAGACACGCTAAGTCTGAAACACTGTCACGGGTCTGTGTCCCGAAAAATCTTCGCAGGCTCCCCTGTCATTCACCTCCTTTTACCTCTCTCTCCCGCAGTTGCCTGCCATCTGGCCTACATGAGTTCCGCGACGAGCATATGTGCTGGGTGTGGGGGGGAATTTACCCCCAGAGGCTACTCAAATCACTTGCAACTCTCCTATGACCCTCGCTGCAGTTCATTCCGAGACGAGCTAGTATACAAATATACCACCCCATTGACCAACCAATCCCCTGATCCTCTGCATACTCCCCACCCCATTACTCCCGACGTCCAGATGCTCGACATTTCAAACGAGGAACCCACACCCGAGCCCAACATTTCCCCGTCCTTCCCCCATGAGGCTATCGACATGTCCATCAATAGTGACGACGGTGCTGATGGTGACATTGATGACATTGACGACAATGACAGTGACAATGCTGATGATGACGATGAAAACACTGGGCTTGGAGATGAGGAGGGGGATACCAACCAGCCTTTTGAGACAGTATTTCACCGCCCGACCAACTCAGCCGCCGCTACCGTTGATTCGGATACTGAGTCCGAGACTTCTGACGAGGAGTTGGAACACCAGCCGGTGTCCCCGCTCAACGTTGAAAATGGGCCATCAAACACACAAACCGGTAGGTGCTCCCATTGCATGCTAGGTTATTTAACGAGTACTGAACCGTTGGGAACCTGCCACAGACGGTCGAGTTTTTGTCAAGTTCGGTGGGATGGCAGGGAAGGCGCTACCAGTGCGCCCGACACACGTGGGATATGGGGGCTATTCCCATGCTCTTAGTACAGAAGATGACACTGTGAATGAATGGGCCCCGTTCTCAACACGCACGGAATGGGAGCTAGCTCGGTGGGCAAAACTGCGTGGCCCAAGTTCGACAGCGTTGTCAGAGCTATTGAAAATTACGGCGTAAGTGAATCATCAGTATCATATCTTACACATTTGTGGTAACCCTGGGTCCCTTCCAGGTCGTTCAAAACCTCGGTCTTTCATTTTCGAGCACAGAGGAACTCAACCGCATCATTGATAAAAAACTCCCGAACGGGCTGCCTCAGTTCGTCCGGGAGGAAGTTACAATTGCGGGCCAAAAGTATGAATTCTACCACCGGGATATCATCCAGTGTGTCCGCGCACTCTATGGGAACCCCGAGCTTGCGCAGTTTTTGGCCCACGCCCCAGAGAAACACTACACCTCCTCTGACAAGAAGACCCGGATCTACTCCGAAATGCACACTGGCAGGTGGTGGTGGAATCTTCAAGTATGTTTCATCTCTCATCACAAAACACCGCTCTGACGTGAATTAGGAGGAACTTGAGAAAAAATTCCCTGGTGCTACAATTTTACCAATCCTTATCTCTTCTGACAAGACGCGGGTGGTCATGTTCGGAACGAAATCAGCATACCTGGTCTATATGACAATTGGTAACATCCCAAAGGAACTCCGCCGGAAACCATCGCAGCGCACCCACATTCTCCTCGGCTACCTCCCAACAACTCCGCTCCACCACGTACAGAACAAAGCATCCCGCCGCCGAATGGTTGCAAACCTCTTTCATCACTGCGTCTCCCATATGCTAAACCCGTTGAAACCTGCAGGGGAAACCGGTATCCTCATGTCGTCTGGTGATGGTTCCACCCGTCGGGTGTTTCCGATCTTTGCTTGTTTCGTTGGCGACTATCCCGAGCAAGTGCTCGTTTCTGGGTGCAAAACAGGCGATTGTCCCAGGTGCCCTACAAAGCGAGCAGGCCTTGGGCAACTGGAAGACCATTACCAATATCGGGATCTTGCTAAAGTGCTGGAGGCACTATCAACGTTTGACAATGATCCTGGTGGGTACGCGTCCAGATGTGCCGATGCCGGGATCAAGCCGATCGTCCATCCATTTTGGGAGTCCCTCCCGTACTCCGACATCTATTTGGCAATCACCCCCGATGTCTTGCATCAGTTGTACCAGGGTGTGATGAAGCACCTCATATCCTGGGTTGTGGAGGCGTTTGGTCAGAAGGAAATTGATGCCCGCTCTAAATGTCTCCCCCCAAACCACAATGTCCGCTACTTTTCAAAGGGAATCTCGTCGTTTTCCCGTCTGACCGGGAAAGAACATGCGGACATGTGTCGAATTCTCCTCGGACTCGTCGTAGACCTAAAACTCCCGGATGGAAGATCCACGCTACCCCTCATCCGCTCTCTTCTTGACTTCCTATACCTTGCTCAATACCCGCTTCATACCTCCGAAACCCTTCGCCTCCTGCAGCAATCGCTCAAACAATTCCATGAACACAAGCAAATATTCGTTGACCTCGGCATTCGGGAGGATTTCAACCTCCCCAAGTTGCACTCTCTGGCCCACTATGTTGAATCCATCCAACTATTTGGGACAACGGACAACTACAATACGGAATACACTGAGCGGCTTCATATCGATCTGGCGAAGGATGCATATCGAGCAACAAACCATCGGGATGAGTATGGCCAAATGACAATTTGGTTGGAGCGGAAAGAAAAGGTCCTGCAACACCAAAGCTATCTCGACTGGAAATCCGGCACCAAATCGAGCATTGCGTTACGACCGGCACCCATGGAATTCAACGGGATACAAGCGCTTACGAAATGGCCATCACTCAAGGCCGTGGACTTGGATGATCTCGTGAAGGAGTATAGCGCAACTTTCTTTCGCGAAGCACTCCGTCGTCACATCGTCATTTCACAACACACGGGCCCTCCCCTCACCAGCCGTCAACTAGAACGACAGATATTATATACAGACATCCCCTTCACATCATTGCCGGTGTACCACAAACTCAAGTTTGTCGTCGCTGCCGACTCGAACCAGGTGAAGGTTGTCACATTAGACACGATCCACGTACGGCCGGAACGCCGGTCAAAACGAGGAACTTTAATTCCTGCCCGCTTTGATACAGCCCTTCTGAATGTTGCATCGGGTGGGGAAACCGGGTTACAAGGTGCGCTCCTTGCCTCAACCACTTATCGTGAACTGACTTCCATCAAGGGTACCGGGTTGGTCAAGTTCGGGTAATATTTGCGTTACCAGGGGATGCGGACAAACATCTCGCATACGTCGAATGGTTTTCGACGTTCTCGACACCTGATCCCGATCACGGAATGCTGAGGCTAAACCGTACACTCGATAGAGGTGGAGATCGCATTGCGAGCATTGTCCCAGTCTCCTCAATCAGGCGCAGTGTGCACCTCTTTCCCAAATTTGGCCCAAAGGTCCCGGAGCACTGGACTTCGGCCAATGTACTTGAGAAGTGTACCGCCTTCTATCTCAACCCGTTTTCAGATAGACACATGTACTATATTAGTTGAATAACTTGTAATGCGAAGGATACTGTGTTATGAGGATCAATCTGCCCATCCTGCTCTGCACTATCATGCTTGTAATCCATCCTGAGGGCTAGCGACGGTGACCGATCCAGGGTGAAAGTCGACGCGGGAATTCCGGTCCGCGGATGCATATATGACCGTCAACCGGAGACCAATCACCTGCGCCTTTCCCGCTGTCTAGTGATGGATAGTTGATGGCTAGCGCGGTTAGGCCACCATAGCTCCGGTTAGCCTTGGATAGTCGCGGAGATTTTTCCTGATGGACTTCTGACACGAGTACATCAGGGACCGAGCCACGATCGTGCTCACTCACGTGCCGGGCTTGGAGAGAGATTTTCACGTGGCGCCCAACTTTGTGGACCGATCTCTATTGCACCGACATCGACAAGGCTCTCGTCTACCTTGGTCGCTCGAGATCCTTCCCCATCAATGTGTGTTTAGATAGGTACGACACCATGTCCCCCTACGATCCATTCCTCCAGGTTGTCCCTCACATCTTCGGTCAACTCAAATCCGTGACCATCTACGGGATTCCGGAGAATATCCAAGAGATCACCATGCAACTGTCTTCCCCCGCTCCCCTTCTCGAATCCTTGACGATCGAAATGAACTGTTCTACACAGCCTAGCCCTGATTCCAGCCACGCTCTTCAACGGGGACCTCTCTTCGTTGCGAAAGTTGTGCCTGCGGCGCGTCCGCACGGAACTGCCGTGGAGGAACATGGACAATCTCACCTCATTCACAGCTCATCGGGCGAATACTCTGTCAGAAATCTTCTCGACTTCTTTGTGAGCGCCCTTTGCCTCCGCAACATTCGATTGCACTTCGTAACCCCGACCATCGGGACCAAAAAAGGACAATTGGTGTCGTTGCCGAATCTGAAGAGAATGCTCATCTTCGGGGGTGGGCTTCCCTCCCTTTTGCTCGACCACCTGTTGATCCCGGCCAGCGCCAAGTCGACGACAGCAGTGGATTCACGCGAGTCTCTCCACCTTCCCAAGTCACTCGATTTCCCCCAGCTGTTCTCCGGATTCAGGATCCATCTATACGTTCGGGACTTTTATCCAAGCATACGATTCAGTGGACCGAACTGCGACATCAATATAGTTCCTGCTACATCACCAGCCACCTCCACCACCTGCCGGGTGTTGGAATCTCTCGCCCGATTTGACCCCTCGGATGTCGAACGGCTGAAACTTGCCGGCGGCGACCTAATGCAACAGGACGGTTGCGATGTCGACCCGGTGCTTTCCAGGATGAAGGAGATACACACCCTTGCGATCTCTCGATGCACTGGCCTATCCCGCTTCTTCCCCTTCATCAACGATGCCAACCTTTGCCCCAAGTTGGAGCAATTGATCCTCGATCCCCGTGCCGATGGGGAGAAACTCGATATCCAGAATATCACAGAACTGGCGGCAAGGAGGGCGTCGTGGAGGGGGGCAAAACTCAAGTCTGTCAGGATTGTTAGTCGGGATCAATCTGTGCAGGCCGGCGCGCTGAAGCTCGCAGAATATGTCCCGCACGTGGAATGGGAACAGGTGCCGTTCGCCTCGTTCTCAGATGCTTAGAGTGGCTACAGTACTAGTATTGCATATGTCAGCCCAAGGGTTGCTCTGGTGAGCGATGACGTTGATTGGAGTGACGAGGAAGATTGAGAAGGACCCTTGTGACGGTTCCCTGGTGAGTGGGCTCGCGTTTATGGCTTGGATGCGGATCCTCATCGCGAGTGCTGCGTTATGTATGTACCCGTAGCCGCTACCGGTCGTTTGTTATTGTGTTTTGTGTCGCGTGGATTATATATGTTCCATGTTTTTCTTGAAGTGCGTCAGTACATAGCTGTATGGGTGCAGTGCTTCTCAAAAATTTGTCATTATAAACGATTCTCGGCGGCCATGGCCTTCCGTATGACGGCGGAGGTGGGTTTGGACTTGGGGGGCGGAATAGGACGTTCGTGAAGGGACCACGCCAAAGACAGGCGGTCTCGACCACTGCGACGCATCAGCGAGGTGTAGAGACTCAGATCAGATAAATACTCGAGGCGAGCATCGTGGTTATTTACTTCAATAGTTTTCGCATTTCCGAAATTCCCACAACGCTGTCCTTTCTTTCGACCGATCTCAAGTCTCGCCGAGTCACTCACTACCCTACGGGTAGCTTCCACAGGGACGTTTTCCCATGTTCCGTTTTCGTCCCATCCCTGTTTCTCCATCTACCCTTCGCAGGTCAGCCGTGCAGAAACGCCTCCAGAGCCTTGGAGCAGCAGTCGCCTCCAACATACGCCCGTCGCACACTGACCGAAACCGCGATGTCATGCCCATTCCCTCCAGAAATCCTTGACCACATCATCGATCAGCTACCCGGCGAGCTGACCGCTCTCAAAGCCTGTTGCCTCGTCTCCAAATCGTGGATCCAACGCGCGCGAAAACACCTCTTTGCCGACCTCAGTTTCGGCTCCCTAGCTTCTGACCTCGAATTATGGAAGAAGACTTTTCCGGATCCCACCAACTCTCCCGCCCACCACACCCGGACTCTGTTCACTGGCCACCTGTACCTCATTAGGGCCCCAGACACGATTTTCACATTTTGCAATGTTGAACGCTTGGACGTGGTCGCCAACAATCCCTGGATCTCTCTCATCACGTTGCACGGATCGTTTCCCATTCTCAGATCACTCCGCCTGACCTTCGGTTCCCACCCAGACTCAGAGATCCTCGATTTCATTTGTTCCTTTCCCCTTCTCGAGAATTTGACGTTCGTTCCTTTTGGTCATGAGAACAGGGTCCGGCGATGGAACGCTCCTTCGACCTCACCCCAGCTCAGCGGCTCCTTCGAGATTGAGACTCGGTTCGAAGGGGCCCGGTCCATCATTCGTCGATTGTTAGACCTCCAGAATGGTATCCACTTCGCGAAGATCAGTGTGCCATGGCTCTCTGAAGAAGACGTCAGGTCGACGATGGATTTGGTGTCGGGGTGTGCCGAAACCCTTCAATCCATCAACATTATAAGCTACCCGGAGGGTGTGTTCCCTTTACTCTCTCCACCCAATTTATAACTCACCGTTATTATACGCAGCACCCGGGGCGACTGGGATCGATCTCTCCAAAGCAGTAAAACTTCGGGATGTCGTGTTCCGGTGTACAGGGCTGCATGCGGAATGGATCACCAAGACGCTTAACACTGTAAAGTCTGAAAACCTCCACAGTTTGTCGTTGAAGTTCCCTCGTTCCGGTATCGAAGACCCGGTCTGGGAAGTGGCTCATCGGGAGTGGTTGGATCTTGATAGGTTGTTGGTCCAGTTCTGGGACTCGCACAAGCTTCGTTCAAAGGTCATATACGCGACAGAGAAGGGGGAGAAGGACGCGAAGGATGAAGTGGCCAAGTTTTTTCCAGAGCTGACGAGGAGAGGGATCGTTGACGTTTTGAACAAGAGTGACTGAATATCTGGGTGCATGTTTGGACTGCTGAAGGGATATCGATTGTTCCCAATGTCTTTCAAAAATAATCCACACCTTCGGGTCCTCGACCTCGATCGACCTCGATCTGGCTGTCGACAGCTGCCGATGTTGAGTACTCAACATCCATTCCACAACACCGGCCTAAGTCATGAAGCTTGAAGTTTGGCCGCAAGTACTAATGGTTGGAATTCAAGCGTTGAAAGTTCGAACTCCGACCTCGATGGTGTGAAGGTCTACCATGATATCGATCGTCTCCTGGTTCGTGAGGACGTCGACGCGTCGAAGGAATCGAGAACACTACAATAATACCAACTCGCCCAAGCCAAGGGCTGTGTTGGACCTCTCAGGGTCCTCCGACCTTCGGTAACGTCCAAGGAACTTGGCAATGCCGTCAACATTGTCCAGGCTGTCAGTTCTGTGATCGTCGGTGGTAAGGCGTGGTCCACGCCGAGGAGACAGACTACTTAGCTCTCTCTACCGTTCCCCCATTCCCCCGTTCTCCCGTTCCCCTCCGCCACGATCACTCTATACCCATACGAACCATGTCTGACTCTTGGAACCAACCGTGGTCAAATAGCTCCACTGCTCCACAGATCGTAAAATACGACTACGTGGCGGAGAAGGCCTTACTTACTGGAAGCTTCGTCGGCACAGCTCTCTACGGTACCCCCACCCACACGCTCGTCTATTCGTGCTCACTTCTATTGTTCGGTTTATTGTAGGTTTACTCACCTTACTGTTCTTCCAATGTATGGTGGCGCTCCTCAATCCCCCCCATCGCAGAGATGAGGGCATCAAGTTATGGCCCATATTCTACACTGTGGCCATGTTCTCGTTGGTGACCGTGTACACCGTGATGAGCCTCCACATTCAATCAATTTCCTTCATCGATAACCGTCGGGACGATGGTGGATATTCTGGGGTGATCGGTTACCAGGCTATCATTCGACGAACGCCCCTCGGCATTGTCCCCAACATAATGTTCAACCTGAACAATTGGCTAGCAGACGGTCTTCTGGTTAGTTCTTTGTTTGATGCCGTACCCACCCGCCCAGGTGTCTAACACCCACTCCGGTCCTAGATCTTTCGTTGCTACATTATCTACTCCACGAACCTCTGGGCCATCGCCCTTCCCTGCCTCATGTACCTTGCCTCTTTGGGTACGCATCCTATCTTTCCACAAGCCCGCCGCGATGCTCCGGACTGATCCCATTGATGTAGGGATGGGTATTGCAACACTATACTTCCAGCACATCGAAATCTATGCCCTCCCCGGACTCCCCAAGTTCAGCGTTCCATACCTTTTAATCTCGGTTTCGCTCAATATCCTCCTTACGCTGATGATTGTCATCCGGCTCGTCCTGCATGGCAGGAACATCCGCACTGCCACCGGGTCTCTAGTTGGAATTAGTGGATTGTACAAGACGATCTCCACTGTGCTCATTGAGTCTTGTGCCCTTTTCTCCATGAATTCGTTGTTGGTCGTCGGAGCTATGGTCCCAATTGCATACAGCACCGCTGTCGATCCTTCCGTCATCGGAGGCTTCGTTGTGGATATCTTCTTCCCAATCCTTGCAGAGATTCAGGTTCGTGGTTTCCCATGACCACAATCTCCGGGCCAGTTGTCTAACGCGACGATTGGTTGGACAGGTGATCGCTCCACTGCTTATCATCCAACGGGTCGCCGACGGGAGCGCGGTGACGAGCCACACTATCACCACCGAACACACAACAGCAGGATATGGAAAGAACCCTAGCGATCCTGGGGTTGCGGTCTAGACAACGACCGGTTTCCATCCGGATGGTGGGGTCCGAGGGTCTTCCGAATCTGGTTTCTTCTACGGTTACCGTTCCCTGCCCCGGCTTGACGCTTCCCATTCCCTTCTGACCTGGCATCACTCCCTTCCGCTGCTTTGCTATTTCCTTTTATTTTAAACCGCCCCTCGACTTTGAAACTCTCCCTCATCTCACCGCGGACAATGAGCTGTATACCCGTTGAATAAATCTTGATTTTACGATGAAGGGTGAACTGATTTCTTCGGGACCAACAGGAATCAAGCAAATGTTGAAAGAACACCAAAGAAATAATCGGGAATGGATCCAATTGGTTTGGCGGCGCGTAGATAACTCTTTGTCTCCTTTCGATACCTTCACCTACGCTATTATTCTTCACTGCTTGCAGTGTCTGTACCTACATCGTGTGTGCAACGTAATACCGGTTTCGAAACGATTGATGTGTAAATTTGGCCTAGGCGGCGGTTGGGAGCACAGATTTTCTATGTGGATTCTACTAGCAGTCGTGGTTGGCTGGCCCAAGCTCGACGAGAGATGATCAAGTTTAGCCCCCACGTTCTCAAGAACGGTCAGGTCGGTGGGGACACGCACATGTAGCTTCTTCAGCACGGGGTTTCCTCCATTGTTCAATCACTCGATAACGCCACCCCCCCAGCCAGCTTGGTCACTTCTCTCAACCACAGTTTAACTGTGCGTTTGAATAGCGAGGGGTGCCAGCGTCTAGGTCTGCTGCTAGCAGGACGTCTGTAGCAGCCTGAGGTCATTGTAACCATAGGCCTCGTTTCGTAAACCTTGCGCTATTGAAACGGTATCCCCAGAAGTGGTCGGGATATTTGGACCGTCCGCCTTGGAAATTGTTGACGACAAGAACGGCATGAATCCCCGCTCGAGGTCAGCGTGGAATTCCTGAGCACTGCTAGCCATTGAGGATGTTCTCTCAGGTCGGATGTCAGAATAAAAGGAAGATTGCGACGAGACGGAGGGAGAACGGCGAAGTAGTGTGGCAACGGCAGAAGAGGAGGCTGAATTACTTGCAGGCCAGCCCTACCGAAACGCCTCCGGAACCTGGGAGCAGCGACCGCCTTTGGCACCCGTCTCTCATGCTCTGACCGAAACCACGATGTCATCCCCCTCCCCTCCCTGAGAGATCCTGGACCACGTCGTCAACCAGCTGCACGACGCCGTTGAAATGGAGTGACAGGGGAAGCATGACATGGCCAGCGCACATTTTGTATAACGATTTCACGCTCAGAATGGCCTCTCAAGTCGATTGGTAAGATCAAGCACCCGTGGTTTGAAAGAAGTCCGAGTCTGCACAGATCATATAACAGACTAATAGGTAGGAGAGGCTGAGTATTCTTCAGGGAATGGTACGGAAATTGGTAGCAAAAAAACCGGTGCCGTGCCCAAGCGTGTCACGGTTTACAACAAACGTCTGTCTCGTAGGCAGGTGCGCCGAAATGCGACATTGACCAGGACGACTGGAAGAAGCGAGTTCGAGATCGCAAGTGATACCAGCCCAGTGCATTGTAACGACACGCTCAGTTCAACTTCAGGTTCCCACGTTCCGCTTTCGTCTCATCCTTGTTCCTCCATCTGCCTTTCCCAAGTCAACCCTGCCGGAACGCCTCTAGAACGGAACGCCTCTAGAACCCGGGAGCAGCAACACCCTTCGATACCCGCCTATCGCGCTCCGACCGAAACAAAATGCCATGCCACCTCCCTCCAGAGATGCTAGACCACGTCGCCGACCAGATGCGCGACGATCCAACTGCGCTCAAAACCTGTTGCCTTGTCTCAAAGTCGTGGATTCAACGAACGCAAAAACACCTCTTCGCTCAGATCGGTTTCTACGCCTCGTGTCCCAGCGTCGAATCGTGGAAGAACGCGTTTCCGGATCCTATGCACTCTCCCGCTCATCATACTCGTTCCATATCCATTCGCCATCCACACCTCATCACGGCCTCGGATGTGGACACGATTCTCACCTTTTGCAATGTCGAACGCTTAGACGTGATCACCGTCGGATGCCCCGATGCCCGGATCTCTCTCGCCCCGTTGCATGGACTGTTCCCCATTCTCAGGTCTCTCTACTTGTCCTTCATTTCCCTCCCAGACTCGGAGATTTTTGCCCTCATTTGTTCCTTTCCCCTTCTCCAGGACTTGACCTTGGTTTCTCTTGGCCGCGGACACAGAGATGAGCAGTGGACCGCTCCTCCAACTCACCTAGATTCAACGGGACCCTCAAGGTTGAGACTGTGTTCGAAGGAATCCGGTCCATCACCCATCGATTGTTGGACCTCCCGAACGGCATCCACTTCACAAAGATCGCGGTGTCATGGCTCTCCGAAGAAGACGTCAGGTCTACGATGGATTTGGTGGCGGGGTGCGCCGATACCCTCCGATCCCTCGACATTGCGAATCACGGCTCAGGTGCGTTTCCCTCACTTCTTCCCATACCCGATTGACAACTCACGTACACACAGACGCTTCCGGGATGACTGGAATCGACCTCTCCCAAGTGGCAAACCTCCGGGATGTGGTATTTAGGTGTGGCGGGCTGCGTGCTCGATGGACCAGTGAGACGCTCCACACTATCGGGCCCAAGAACCTCCAACATTTGTCGTTGGAATTATCGCATTGCTCCGTCATCGAAGACACGACCTGGGAAACGGTTCACCAGGAGTGGTTGGACCTCGATTCCCTGTTGGTCCAGTTCTGGGTTTCGCACTCACTTCGTTTGAAGGTCATACACACGCTGGAGAAGGGAGGGCAGGATGTGAGGGATCATGTGGCGATGTTTTTGCCGGAGTTGACGAGGAGAGGGATTGCCGATTTGGTGCAGTGTGTTGAACGAGCGTAGCACGTTGTGGTGAGGTACATTTTTTTCGTCGAGATCTTGTCTTTGCCGTGTAGATTTGTATGTTGTGTATGTTGAACCGTATCGATTGTTCCCTGTCTCTTTACATAATCGTCCACACGTTCGCCGGTTCGGGCTCTTGGAGTGATGTCGATCGACCTCGAACGGGTTTATTGTCGAGTCCCAATTCACCAGAACCCGTCACCGTCCATTTCTGCAGCTCACTTCGACTCTTTGCATTCGCCTAGCGTTCGGACCATCAACAGAGAACTACTCCCGCGTCAACCCACCGTGCGGATGCTATTCGGATAGGCGGTCCTGGTGTAATACGTTGTAGACCATGCACGAACCTCGTGTCCAACTATCCAACTACCCACCGTGTCATCCTCACTCCCCCATCGTCCGCTACACCGTGTCATGACCATCCCCGGACCCTGGGCGGTTGGTGACATACCGACGAACGTCGCGCAACACGAAACGACAACCGCCGCACTGAACGCCGACATCGAAACCCTCACCGCCTTCAAGGATACCATCGAATCCATACCTGTGAAGGCAGTATTCGAGTCTGTTATTGGCATCCTAACTCTCGTCAGGGTGAGCCTTCTGACCCTGTTCCCATCATCGCATCCGCTAATCGGCGGAACAACCAGGACGAGATGGTCGAGGAAGATTCGTTCGTGGAACTGACCAGAGAATGCGTTCGGACGTGCCACGTGCTGAAGTCCGTGACTGAAGGAAGCGATAGGGACAACGTCAGCGGTGGTTCCTTTCGGAAGCGAGTGGAGGATTTAGGAAGGTGCGTTAACCAAGTCTGACCCACTTTCTCTACAATAACGAGTGATACTAGAATCATACGTCGCATCGAGTTCTTCGTCAGGAAGCGGGCGAACCATCCCCGTGATTTGCGGGAGCATCGTCCTGAGTCCACTGAGCAATACCTCATCGTGTGGCGGACGAAGATGTTGGAGATACTGAGAGTTTTCGATGTACGTGGTCTGTAGTTCCCAATAGCTACGACTTCTAAACTACTCTAGGCGCAAGGCGGTGACCTCGTGGCCAACGAAATCGGACAACTTGTGGTAGGGTCTAACAACGCGGAACCCTCGACGCCAGCTTTCGTGATGGTGCGTTATCCTCTTCCTTCCTCTAGTCCACCACATGCTAACCGTCCGATCAATGTAGGATATGTCAGTGCTCTCTATTGGTGAATATCTTAGGTTACTGGGCTGACGTGAAGCTGACAGGCAATCTAATGAAACCCGTCCACCAGCACCCACTCTTGGTGGGGACGGTCCCGCCGAAGATGCCGCACCGCCTGCGCTTACCGGTTCCGATGTTACTGATGGAGGCGCATTCAGCGAGAGTGGCCCACCCTTGCCTCTACCCCCAAGAATTACAAACCACTCCTCTGGACCGTCGCTCATTCCAGATTCCGACAGACAAGCCTTGGATCGCTTGGTCAGCCGCGCCGTCCCCCAGGATGAACTCCTCTCCGTCATCGAGACGATCGTCTCAAATGTCAAGGCAGCCAATATCGTCAAAGAGCTCGAAGGGAACGACGCTCAGACCTTTGCAGACATAATGGACGAGGTATGTTACTGCGCCATTCCATGATTAAAGAATGGGCTCGTTGACTTCCGTTCTAACCTTCTGCTTCTGGCGGTTAGGCGTTAGGTGACCTCGATTTCACAACACGGATCAGAAAGAAATGTGTGAAATCGTTGTACAAGACGTGTGCTGGTCACACCTTGCTTCCCGGATTACTCCACTTCGAGTTACACGATGATCCAATGGACGTAACGGTGTGTCAAGGTGGGTTCGGGGACGTGTCGAAGCGTGAATATCGTGGGCAGGAGGTTGCGGTCAAAGTTTTGCGAGCACAGAAAGGGGGCAGTCTGCAGGTTATGACTAGCGTGGGTCGCTGGATCTCCTTGCACGCGTTGGCTAACCGAACGTAACGTTTATAGAGGTTCTGCAAGGAGGTCATAACTTGGAGAGCTCTCCGACATCCAAATGTGTTGCCACTACTAGGGGTGGCAATGACCAAAAACAAGCTCGCTATGGTATCTGCATGGATGGCGAATGGGAACGTCAACGAATTTGTGAAGGCACATCCGCACGAGAACCGGTTCAAACTCGTAAGTTCTCATTCACCCTCCTGGCGCCCATAGTTGTCATTGATAAATATATGACTTCTGCAGTTGGGAGACGTCGCGAGGGGTTTGATATATATGCACGGTCAGGGAATGATCCACGGTGATCTCAAAGGCGTACGTCTTCAATGGCCTGGGTCTCTCGCTTTCTGACGGGCTTCGTCCATCAGGCCAATATCCTCATCGATCAGGCCGGTCACGCCCGTCTAGCAGACTTCGGTCTACTTACAATCGCGTTGGACGCAACAAATACCCCATCCTCCAATTCCTTTATCCCAGGTGGCACGCCACGATGGATGAGTCCAGAGCTCTTTGACCCGGAGAAATTCGATCTCAAGGACAGCCGCCAGACAGAATACTCGGACTGTTACGCGCTCGGAATGGTGGTATACGAAGTTCTGAGCGGGCGGATACCATTTTCTCGGCACCATGACCTGGTTGTTATTGTGGCGATCGTTAAGGGTGAACGCCCTGGGAGACCTCGAGGAGAGGAGGGGATGTGGTTCACGGATGGTGTCTGGAGCGCGATAGAGCGTTGCTGGAAGGCCGACCCAGGCGACCGGCCGACCATCAAAGATGTCCTGCAGTGTTTGGAGGGAGTCTCTGGATCTTGGGTACTACCTTCTCCTCAGACGACAATCAACCCACAATCAATGGATTCAGCCACACGGAACTTTGACCCAAGTACCGAGGAAAGTTCGGACGAGAGCGAACCACCTTCCCCTCCACGATCAGTCACCCATCGGTCATCGCAGGAGCTCCCAACGAGAGGTGACCCAAATGTAATTAACATCCGCCCTCCCGCTCACGAGTTTATAGCCCTCCCAAATGGTGCTCCAGATTACAAGGATCTCAGGGCAGGTGTAACAAATCCAGGTGGATCAGACTCGGAGGAATGCGCAGGAATCCTGGATAGGGTGAGCTGAGCAGGTGTTCTCAACGGGTCGTGGTGTTGACTTGATGACACACCAGGCACTGTCTACCAACAACCTCTCTCAGGAGGCCCCACTCAGACGACGGCGTACTCGCAATAACCGAGGGGCCTCAGTACAATCCCACCCCACTCCAAACGGGAGGCTCTCGAGAGGAAGACGGTTTGCCGTGACCGGTGTTGTGGACGCTCGTGAACCCGACTACGACGAGAAAACGGCCGATGTTGACTCTTGGGAACCGAATGATTCAGCCCCTGGAGGGTTCACGGAAAAGGTCTGAATGCTTTCTAACTCATTGACGCGTCACTGAAACCATTGTAGAGCTTTTACGGGGGTGTCGTTGTGAACAACAGGCGACGAGCTCCAGGCGTTTTTCAGATTGTATTTGGGTGGGTGGGTGAAGCGGGGGGGCACACCGTTTTTTTTTTCCCACTCTCCCCTCCTTAAGAACCGTCTACAACGTGCTAGTCTCGAGCCGCAGTTTTCACTTCCCTGAATTAGATAAGTTATAGCGCCGGCAGAGCCCACGACCGTTCGGGTCTTCCTCTTCTTCCCTCCCATCCATTTCCACCATTTTCCTCTTCTTCACTACGTTATGATCCACCATATCATGTGTCTCGACCACCAGACGAAATTCCGCACTTGTCCGCCGTCTCAAGTCTTCCAGGCGCGAAAACTCCCCAGGGTTCTGGATAAGTAGGAGACTCGTTTTGATTTCTCTCTCCCAAATCAGTTTTGTTTACACATGTTTGATGCCAGCCGTCCGTGATGGAACGGACCAGGCCCATCAGAGCCTTGACGCGTGCCATAGAAGGCACGTTTCTGATCGTACGCTACAGCACCATCGGATTCGGTCTGCTCGTTCACTGACGGCTGGGTAGGAGCCTGGGTCGTGAGGGATTCGAGGGGATTCGAGGTGAAAGATTCATTAGCCGAGCTTGCGAGACTGTTCTATGTTGGGGAGGGGGGTTCAAAAAGCGTAGATTAAGTATGTCAGCAAACGTAAGCGAGCTAACACGGCGCTCGACTCCTTCAGGTTCCCACATTCCGCTCTCGTCTCGTCCCTGTTCCTCCACCTGCCTTTCCCAAGCCAAGCCTGCCGGAACGGTTCTGGAACCTTGGAGCAGCAGAACCCTTCGATACCCGCCTATCGCGCTCAGACCGAAACAAAATGCCATGCCCCCTCCCTCCAGAGATGCTAGACCACGTCGCCGACCAGATGCGCGACGATCCAACTGCGCTCAAAACCTGTTGCCTTGTCTCAAAGTCATGGATTCGACGAACGCAAAAACACCTCTTCGCTCAGATCACTCTACGCCTCGTGTCCCAGTGTCGAATCTTGGAAGAACGCGTTTCCGGATCCTATGCACTCCCGCTCACCACGCTCGTGCCCTATCTATTCGCCATTCACACCTCATCACGACCTCGGATGTGGACACGATTCTCACCTTTTGCAATGTCGAACGCTTGGACGTGATCACTGTCGGATGGCGCGATGCCCGGATCTCTCTCGCCCCGTTGCATGGACTATTCCCAGTTCTCAACTCTCTCTACTTGTCCTTCATCTCCCTCCCAGACTCGGAGATTTTTGGCCTCATTTGCTCCTTTCCTCTTCTCGAGGATTTGACCTTGGTTTCTCTTGGCCGCGGACACAGAGACGAGCAGTGGAACGCTCCTCCAACCTCACCTAGATTCAACGGGACCCTCAAGGTTAAGACTGCGTTCGAAGGGATCCGGTCCATCACCCACCGATTGTTGGACCTCCCGAACGGCATCCACTTCACAAAGATCGCAGTGCCATGGCTCTCTGAAGAAGATGTCAGGTCGACGATGGATTTGGCGTCAAGGTGCGCCGATACCCTCCAATCCCTCGATATTACAAATCACCGCTCAGGTGTGCTTCCCTCCCTTCCCCACATACCTGACCGGCGGCTCACCGCCACACACAGACGCGTCCGGGACAACTGGAATCGACCTCTCCCAAGTGGCAAAACTCCGGGATGTGGTGTTTCGGTGTGGCGGGCTGCGTGCTCAATGGATCAACGAGACACTCCACACTGTCGAGCCCAAGAACCTCCAACGTTTGTCGTTGGAATTACCTCGTTGCTCCGTCATCGAAGAGACGACCTGGGAAACGGTTCACCAGGAGTGGTTGGACCTCGATTCCCTGTTTGTCCAGTTCTGTTTTTTGCGCTCACTTCGTTTGAAGGTCATACACGCGCCGGGAAAGGGAGAGGAGGACGTGAGGGACAGTATGGCGGTGTTTTTGCCGGAGCTGACGAGGAGTGGGATTGCCGATTTGGTGCAGTGTGATGAATGAGGTAGCACGGTGTCCCATTGCGGCAAGATACACCCGCATTTTTTTCTTCGGGGTGTGGTCTTTCCTGTGTAGATTTGTATGTTATACGTGTTTGGACTGTCGAAGGGCTATTGATTGTTCCCGGAGTCTTTACTCGTTCGCCCTTGGAGTGATGCCGATCAACCTCAAACGAGCTGACCTTCGAGCCTTGACTCAACCGAACCCGCCACCGCCCGCTTTTGCAGCTCACTTCTATTCTTTGCTTTCGCCTGGCGTTCGGACTATCAGCGGAAAACTATCTCTGTGTCAAGCGCGGACCATGTTCTGGATGGGCGGCCACGGGTAATACATTGTAGGCCACGCGTGAGCCTCGTGCCCAACTATCCAACTATCCACCGTCTCATCCTCAATCCCATCGCCAACTGTACTACGCCATGACCACCCCCAGACCTTGGGCGGTTGGGGACATACCGACGAACGTCGCGCAACACGAAACGACAACCGCCGTGCTGAACGCCGACATCGAAACCCTCACCGCCTTCAAGGATACCATCGAATCCATACCTGTGAAGGGAGTGTTCGAGTCTGTTATTGGCATCCTAACTCTCGTCAGGGTGAGCCTTCTGACCTCGTTCCCATTATCGCGTCCACTTATCAGCCGCACAACCAGGACGAGATGGTAGAGGAAGATTCGTTCGTGGAACTGACCAGAGAATGCGTTCGGACGTGCCACGTGTTGAAGTCCGTGACTGAAGGAAGCGATGCGGACAACTTTAGTGGCGGCCCCAGTGAGAAGCGAGTGGAAGATTTAGGAAGGTGCGTTAACCAAGTCTGACCCGCTCTACCTACAATAACGAGTGATACCAGAATCATACGTCGCATCGAATTTTTCGTCAGGGAGCGGGCGAACCATCCCCGTGATTCGCGGGAGCATCATCCTGAGTCCACCGAGCAATACCTTATCGTGTGGCGGACGAAGATGTTGGAGATACTGAGAGTTTTCGACGTACGTGGCCTGTGGTTCTCAATGGCTACGACTTCTAAACCACCTCAGGCGCAAGGCGGTGGCCTCGAGGTCAGCGAAATTGGACACCACGTGCACGGCTCTATCAACGTGGAACCCTTGACGCCTGCTTCTGTAATTGTGCGTTATCCTCTTTCTACCTCCGGTACGCCACATGCTAACCGTCTGCTCAATGCAGGATATGTCAGTCCCATCTACTGTGAATACTGAGACTACCGGGCTAACGCGAAGGTGACAGGCAATCCAACGAACCGCATCCCCCAGCACCAACTCCGAACTCCTTGGTTGGTGGCGATGGTCTTGTTGAAGATGCTGCGCCGCCTGTGCTTACCAGTCCCGATGTTACCGATGGAGGCTCATTCGACAAGAATGGCCTAACCTTACCTCTACCACCAAAGGATACAAACCACCTCTCAGAACGGCCACTCATTTCCGTTTCCGATAGACGAGCCTTGGAGCGCTTGGTCAGCCGCACCGTTCCCCAGGATGAACTCCTCACCGTCATCGAGACGATCGTTTCAAACATCAAGGCAGCCAATATCGTCAAAGAGCTCAAAGGGAACGACGCCCAGACCCTTGCCGACATAATGGATGAGGTATGTTATTACATTATTCCATCACTGAAGAATTTGCTCGTTGAACTCCGTTCCGACCTTCTGTTTCTGGTGGTTAGGCGTTAGGCAGCCTCGATTTCACAGCGCGAATCAGAAAGAAATGCGTGAAATCGCTATACAAGATGTGTGCTGGCCACTCCTTGCTTCCAGGATCACTCCATTTCGAGTTACACGACCATCCAATCGATGTGGCTCCATGTCACGGTGGGTTTGCGGTCGTGTCGAAGCGTGAGTACCGCGGGAAGGAGGTCGCGGTCAAGGTTTTGCAGTTACGCAGGGACAACGACTTTCAGGTTCTGAATAATGTGCGACACTTGCAGATACTTCTTTACTCGTGTTGGCTGACCGGGCACAACATTTATAGAGGTTCTGCAAGGAGGTCATAACCTGGAGAGCTCTTCGACATCCGAACGTGTTGCCACTGCTAGGAGCGACAATGGCCGAGAACAAGTTCTCTATGATGTCGAGGTGGATGGAAAACAGGACCATCAACGAGTTTGTGAAGGCGAATCCGCATGAGAACCGGTTCAAACTCGTAAGCCCGTCATTCACCCCCCTGGCACCCATAGTTGCCATTGACAAATAAACAACTTCGGCAGCTGGAAGACGTCGCAAGGGGACTGATCTATATGCACGGTCAGGGAATGATCCACGGTGATCTTAAAGGGGTATGTCTTCGAGAATTTACGTCTCTCCCCCTCCCCCTGACAGGCTTCGTCCATTAAGGCCAATATCCTCATCGATCTGGCCGGTCGTGCCCTCCTAGCGGACTTCGGCCTGCTTACAATCACACTGGACATCACAAACACCGGATCCTCGAACTCGTTTATACCGGGCGGCACGTCACGATGGATGAGTCCAGAACTCTTTGATCCGGAGAAGTTC
>Ga0307511_10000751_pt1 | contig 34613 bp, 38 predicted proteins | sample 13_EM_MG_FD_200266 | JGI IMG/M metagenome (GOLD analysis project Ga0307511, IMG submission 200266) | Populus trichocarpa ectomycorrhiza microbial communities from riparian zone in the Pacific Northwest, United States - 13_EM | ecosystem: Host-associated > Plants > Roots > Unclassified | place... | reverse complement strand
CGGTGTCGCTGCCGGCCTCCCGCTCGCTCAGCGCGTACGAGGCCATGGCCTCGCCGCGGGCGATGGACGGCAGCACCTGCCGCTTCAGCTCGTCGGAGGCGGCCAGGATGATCGGCATGGTGCCGAGCTTGTTCACGGCCGGGATCAGCGAGGACGAGGCGCAGACGCGGGCGACTTCCTCGATGACGATGCAGGTGGCGACCGAGTCGGCCCCCTGCCCGTCGTACTCCTCGGGCACGTGCACCGCCGCGAAGCCGGACTTGACCAGCGCGTCCAGCGCCTCGCGGGGGAACCGCTCCTGGTCGTCGACCTCGGCCGCGTACGGCGCGATCTCCTTGTCCGCCAGGGCCCGAATCGCCTGTCGCAGCTCCTCGTGCTCCTCGGCCAACTGGTAGGTGCCGAAGTCCGGGTTCACCGCACGCCTCCTGTTACCAACGAGTAGCAACGTTGCTGACAGGAATGTTAGCGGTCATTCACCTAGCTGCGCCTGTGCCTTGCGTCGCAGCGCCTCGTCTTTTTCCAGCACGAGCTGCTCCAGGGCGGCCTGGAAGGCGGCCATCCGAGTCCGCAGGGCGGGGTCGGCGGCGGCCAGAATGCGCACCGCGAGCAGGCCGGCGTTGCGCGCCCCGCCCACGGACACGGTGGCCACCGGCACCCCGGCCGGCATCTGCACGATGGACAGCAGCGAATCCATCCCGTCGAGGTACTTCAGCGGCACCGGCACGCCGATCACCGGCAGCACGGTCGCCGACGCCACCATGCCGGGCAGGTGGGCGGCCCCGCCGGCGCCGGCGATGATCACCCGGAGGCCGCGGCCGGCGGCGTCGCGGGCGTAGTCGAGCATGCGCTGCGGCGTCCGGTGCGCGGACACGACGCTGACCTCGTACGGCACGTCGAACTCGGCCAGCGCCTGCGTGGCGGCCTCCATGACGGGCCAGTCCGAGTCGCTGCCCATGATCACGCCAACCAGCGCCACCGCTACTTACCTCCGTGAATGTCGTACCCGTCGGCCCACTCGGCCTCGGCCAGCCAGCCGGCGGCCAGCGTCGCCCGCCGCCGGCACTCGGTCATGTCGTCCCCGAGCACGGTGACGTGCCCGACCTTGCGGCCCGGCCGCTCGGCCTTGCCGTACAGGTGCACGTGGACGTCCCGGAACCGCGCGAACAGGTGGTGCAGCCGCTCATCGACGCCCATCTTCGGACCCGCGGCCGCGCCGAGCACGTTGGCCATCACCACGGCCGGGGCGACGTTGTCGGTGGCGCCGAGCGGATAGTCGAGCACGGCCCGCAGGTGCTGCTCGAACTGCGAGGTCCGGGCGCCCTCGATGGTCCAGTGCCCGGAGTTGTGCGGACGCATCGCCAGCTCGTTGACGATCACGCCGTCCCGGGTGTCGAACAGCTCGACGGCCAGCACGCCGACCACGCCGAGCGCGTCGGCGATCCGCAGCGCCAGCTCCTGGGCGGCCTCGGACTCCTCGACCGGCACGTCCGGCGCGGGCGCGAGCACCTCGACGCAGATGCCGTCGGCCTGCACGGTCTGCACCAGCGGCCAGCTCGCGCCCTGCCCGAACGGGGAGCGCGCGACCAGCGCCGCGAACTCCCGGCGCATCGGCACGCACTGCTCCACCAGCAGCGGCGTGCCGGCCTCCAGCAGCTCCGGCACCACGTTGTGGGCGCTCTGCGGCTGGTTGAGCATCCACACGCCCCGGCCGTCGTAGCCGCCGCGGGCCGCCTTGAGCACGCATGGCCAGCCGTGCGCCGCGCCGAAGGCGAGCACGTCGCCGACCGTCTTGACCTCGGCGAACGGCGGGACCGGCAGCTCCAGCTCGGCCAGCTTGCGGCGCATCACCAGCTTGTCCTGGGCGTGCACCAGCGCATCCGGCCCCGGGAACACCTTCACGCCCTCGGCGACCAGGGTGCGCAGGTGCTCGGTGGGCACGTGCTCGTGGTCGAAGGTGAGCACGTCGCAGCCGGCGGCGAAGTCGCGCAGCGCCCGCAGGTCGGTGTGGTGGCCGAGCACGACGTCCGGGGTGACGAGCGGCGCCGGCTCGTCGGCTGTGACCGAGAGCACACGCAGCGCCTGGCCGAGCGGTATCGCGGCTTGGTGCGTCATCCTGGCGAGCTGGCCGCCGCCCACCATGCCGACGACGGGGAGACCGGTGCGAGAGTCCACGGTTGGGTCAGCCTACCGGGTCGCGCGGCGCACCAGCGTCCAGGCCACCGCGGCGCAGGCCAAGGTCAGCACCGCGTAGGTGATCACCTCCAGCCATTGGAACGTCGCCGCCCGCTCGACCGGCTGGAAGACCGCGGCCACGGAGGTCACACCGTGCTGCGACAGGCACGGCTGCTCGTAGCAGCCGGTCGGCAGTGTCACCGGCTGGCCGGTGCTGTCCAGATAGGAGGCGCCGGCGTAGTACGCCTGCTCGGGTACCGGCAAGTCCGCGGAGACCGGCACGACCACCCGCACCGGCGCCAGCCAGTGCACAACGGTGCCGGCGATCACGAACCGGACGGCTGCGAACGCCACCAGCGTGGTACCCATCGCCAGCACGGTCCGACGCGTGGCCATCCCGATGGCCAGCCCCAGCGCGAAGCCGAACAGCGTGTACATCACCTGCGTCGGCGGCCACAGCTCCAGCGCGCGGTAGTCGGTCATGCCGAACGAGCCGCCGGGGCTGGCCTTCATCGCCATGGCCAGTTGCCAGCTGGCCACCGCGAGCACCGCCGACAGCACCACGGCCGCCGCGCCGAGCAGCGCGACCTTGCCGCCCAGCCAGCGCATCGGCGTCACGTCCTGCGACCACGCCAGCAGGTAGGTGCGCTGCTCGTACTCGCGAGCCAGCAACGGCGCCGCCCAGAACACCGCGATCAGTCCGCCCAGCACCGGCTGGCCGATATTCAGCGCGGCGTACGTGAAGGTCAGCCGGCCGCCCATGGCCCCGGCCACGCCGGTCCAGCAGTCGAGCGCGGAGCAGGCCGCGTTCAGCTCGGCCACGCCCTGCCACATCCACAGCAGCAGGGCGCTGAGGGCGGCTGTCACCACCAGCGTGCCGACCAGCGCGGTCCGGTGTTGCCGCCACGTGATCCAGACCATCAGGACACCGTCCTCCTGCGCAGAACCAGCCAGGCCGCGGCGAACACCACTACCGCGAGCGCGACGTAGATGCCGAGTTCGATCAACCGCACGTCCGGGATCCGGTACGCCGGTTCGACGTCGAGGTATTCGTGCGTGATGCCGTTACGCGCCAGGCACTGGTCGTAGGCGGCCTTGCTGTTGTCGGACAGGCACATGCGCTGCACGTCCGGTATGGACACTTGGTTGCCGGCCCGGTCCAGGTAGCCGGAGCCGGCCCCGATCGACCCAGCCGGCGACGGCGTGTCGTCGAGCAACCGCACCGGCGGCACCAGGTGCGGCCGAACGAACACGGCGAGTACGAAGCGCAGCACCACATAGACGACGAGCGTGATCCCCATGGCCAGCACCGAGTTTCGCACCAGCACGCCGACGAGCACGCCGAGACCGAAGCCGGCGATCACGGTCAGCAGCTGGAGCGGCAGCCACAGGTCGTAGTCGAACGGGCCGACCGCGGGCGTCGGTTGCAGCGTGCTCAACAGCTTGGTCTGCAACAGATTCGCGATCAGGTTCACGACGACCGTCAAGACCACCAGCGGCGCGAGCAGGTGCGCGACCCGAGCCGCGAGCCAGCGCGTGGCCGAGCGTTCCCGCGACCACACCAGCAGATATGTGCGTTGCTCGTATTCGCGAGCCACCGTCGGCGCGCCCCAGAACACCGCCACCACGGTGGCGAACGCGGCCGGCCCCAGCTCCAGCAGCGTCCTCGCGGTGTTCATGTCGGACGAGTCGTTCGCGTTGAGCAGCAACGCCACCAACGCGAACACCGCGACCAGCGCTGCCGCGCTGAGCAGCGCACTGCGCTCGATGCGCCAGGTAAGCCACGTCACGCAGCCACCATCCGGGTGTTCTCCAGCGTGGCCAGCACCAGGTCCTCCAGCGTGGCCGGACGAGCTGTCCACGGTTCGGTCACCGGTTCCGCCGCGCGGACCAGAAACGTGGACTGGCTCCCGACGTGGCTCGCGTGAACCACTTCGCCGGACACCGGCGGCTGCTCCGAGCGCGGACCGGCGTAGTTGCGGTGCGCGGCCAGCAGTTCGTCCACGTCACCGGACAACACCAGCCGGCCGTCGGCGAGCAGCAGCAGGTGGTCCGCGACCCCGCCGAGCTCGGCCACCACATGGGTGGACAGCAGCACGGTCATGTCGGTGTCCACCACCTCGGCCAGCAGCTCCTTGACCACCTCGCGGCGGGCCAGCGGATCCAGGTTGGACAGCGGCTCGTCCAGCAGCAGCACCGACGGCCGGGAGCCGATCGCCACCGCGAACGACACCTGCGCCTGCTGGCCGCCGGACAGCTTGCCGCAGGCCCGGTCCAGCGGGACGTCGAAGCGGGCCAGCCAGTCCTGGGCACGCCGCTGGTCCCAGACCCGGTTCAGCTTCGCGCCCAGGGTCAGCATGTCCCGCACGCTGAAGTGCCGGTACAGCGGCTTGTCCTGCGCCACGAACGCGATCCGCCTGTCGGAGCCGGGTAGCCGCACACTCCCCTCGGTCGGCGGCAGCAGGCCGGCGAGCACACTGAGCAGCGTGGTCTTGCCGGCGCCGTTCATGCCGACCAGTGCGGACACCCGGCCCACCGGCAACTCGAACGAGCAGTCGCGCAGCGCCGTCTTCCGGCCGTAGCGCTTGCCGAGCCCCTGCACGGCCAGCGCGATCCCCTCAGTCATTGACCTTCTCCCCTTCCAGGGCGGTGCGCAGCAGGGCCTGGGCGTCCTCGTCCTCCAGCCCCGCTTCCCGAGCGCTGGCCACCCACTTGACCAGCTCGTCGTAGAGCCGGCCGAGGGCCTCGCGGTCGCCCGTGCCCAGGCCCGCCTTCACGAACGTGCCCGCCCCCTGCCGGGCCTCCACCAGGCCGGCGAACTCCAGCTCGCGGTAGGCCTTCAGCACGGTGTTCGGGTTGACCCCGCTCGTGGCGACCACCTCGCGCACCGTCGGCAGCCGATCGCCCGGCGTCAGCCAGCCCAGCCGCAGGGCCTCACGCACCTGCTGGGCCAGCTGGAGATAGGCCGGCACGCCGCTGCCCCGGTCCACCCGGAACTCGACCACGTAGGAATCCCCTCGCACCAAATTGTGTCACTCGACTAAGACACTAACACAGCGACACAATCAGGCAAGGGGAAGGGAAGACAGGGCCACGCGACCGGGCGTGACAGGGAGGTGGACGCCCGGCCGCGCGGGGGCTCAGCCGCCCAGGTGGGCGAGCAGCTCACAGGCCTCGAGATGGCACTCCGGCAGCATCTCGGGCCACACGGTCGGCGTGCCGACCTCGTGCAGATGGGGGTCGACGGTCAGCCGGCGGGCGAGTAACCAGCGGACTTTGGCCAGCCGGGTGTTGACCCGAGCGTCGCGGCGAGCCAGCACGCCGGCCACCGACGGGCCGATCAGCGACACGGTCTCGCCGCCGGGGAACACCTCGCGCAGCACCTGCGCCACCAGCACCATCGCCACCGACCGGGTCCAGCCCTCGACCGCGGACAGGTCGAGGCCGACCAGGAACAGCACGTGGTCGTCGGTGGCCTCGTCGCGGTACACCTCGCCGAGCCGGGTGCGCAGGTAGCAGGTGGTGGTCATGCCGGTCATGGCGTCCACGGCCTCGCGCGTGCCGAGCTGGTCGGCGGCGGCGTCGGCCCAGCCGAGCGCGGTGGCCCGCATCAGCTTGGACGGGGTCGCGTCGGGGTCGGCGGAGACCAGCGCATCCCCGGAGGTGAGCACGGCGTGCAACGCGGCGAGGTCGAGCAGCGTCTCGTCCAGCCCGGCGCCCGCGGCCGCGCGGGCCCGGCCCAGCGCCGGCACCACCTCGGCCAGGTCGGCGCCGGTCACCACTGCCGCGCACACCTCGTCGACCTCGGCCAACGCCCAGTCGCTGGGGAACGGCCACCCGGACGCCAGGCTCGCGGAGCGCCACCGGGACCGCAGTGTGCACAGCGCGTCACGGTGATCGTCTCGGCCGATCAGTGACGAGGCAGCATCGCGCGCAACCACTCGCTGCGCTCCTCTCTACTCCGGTCGGGTCGCCTCTCGACCCGATGTTGTGACGGCGCGCGAACACGGGTATGACGCCGTTCCCCTCACCCGAACTGGTTCCCGGCGTGACGTCGGGCACGGTGTTCCGTCAGACTGTGTGCCCTCAGCGGGGATGGAAGGGGGGACCGGTGGCGACAGCTCCTCTGGATGCGCCTGGTCCCAGCGACACGGAGCTGATCGACTCGGTCCGTGGCGGGAACACGGCCGCCTACGGCTCGCTGTACGAACGGCACGTCGGCGCGGCGTACAACCTGGCGCGCCAGCTGACCAGGTCCACCGCCGAGGCGGACGACCTGGTCGCGGAGGCGTTCGCCAAGGTGCTGGACACGCTGCGGGACGGCCGTGGCCCGGACTCGGCGTTCCGCGCCTACCTGCTGACCGCGCTGCGGCACACCGCGTACGACAAGACGCGCCGGGACCGCAAGCTGGAGCTGGCCGAGGACGTCACCGAGGTGGCCAGCCCCGAGGTCATCAGCGTGCAGTTCAACGACACCGCGGTGTCCGGGCTGGAGCGCTCGCTCGCCGCGAAGGCGTTCGCCCGACTGCCCGAGCGCTGGCAGGCGGTGCTGTGGCACACCGAGATCGAGGGCCTGTCCCCCGCGGACGTCGCGCCGATCCTCGGGCTGACCGCGAACGGCGTGTCGGCGCTGGCGTACCGGGCTCGCGAGGGCCTGCGGCAGGCGTACCTCCAGGTGCACCTCGCCGAGAGCACCGCCGACCGCTGCCGGGCCACGGTCGACCGGCTGGGCGCGTGGACGCGTGGCGGCCTGTCGAAGCGTGAGACGGCGCAGGTCGAGACCCACCTGGACGAGTGCGAGCGGTGCCGTGCGCTGGCGGCCGAACTCGCCGACGTGAACGGCGCGCTGCGCGCCGTCGTCGCCCCGCTGGTGCTCGGTGTCGGCGCCGCCGGCTACCTCGCCACCATCGGCGCCTCCACCGCGAAGGCGGCGACAGTCCTCGCCGCTGGCACCACAGCCGGCGCGGCGGGCGGCGCGGCCGGTGCCGCGAGCTCGGTGCCGCGACAGATGATCGGCGTCGGCGCCTCCGCGGCCGCCCTGGCCGTAGTCGTCGCGCTCGCGTTGACCGCCGGGCAGACCAAGCCCGTCACGGCCACCGCCGCGCCGCCACCGCCTCCCCCGGCCACGACGGCGCCCGCGTCGCCGACGCCTTCCACGCCTGCGCAGACACCCACGACCACGCCGTCCACGACAACCACGACTCCCAGCACTCCCTCGTCGCCGCCCCCGGCCGCGCCGCCGCCGAGCACGACAACCACGACGACTCCCGCACCGAAGGCGGACCTGGTCCCGTCGGTGCCGGGTCAGCCGATCAGCCTCGTGCCCGGTGGGCCGGCCGTGGAACTGCCGGTGACCGTGACCAACAACGGCAACGGGACGTCCGATCCGGTCACCGCCGCGCTGAACCTGCCCAACGGCGTCACCGCCATGCCCGGCGGCTCGCAGTCGTTCGCCCAGCGCGACCTACTCACGGCCGACGGCAAGCAGACCATCAGCTGCGCCGGCGGCACCGGCACGATCAGCTGCACCACCGGCGTCGGGCTGGCGCCGGGCGAGTCCGTGACCTTCCGGTTCGAGCTGACCGCCGGCCTGGACGCCACCGGCGGCCAGATCACTGGCACGATCGTGGCCGGCGGCGGCATGGCCATCCAGCTGACCAGCGTCGACGTGCAGGTGCAGCAGATCGACGATCTCGACCTGAGCGCGCAGGTGTGGCGGCATGACTACTGGACGCCGCGGGTCGACGTGTCGGTGACCAACCGGAGCACGCACGCCGGCGTCGCCACCGTGACCGTGAACGCGCCGCGCGATGGCTGGCTGTTCACGCTCGCGCCGTGCCACCAGGACGGCGAGCAGATCAACTGCCAGTTCGACCTGGACCGGGGGCAGACCATCCGGTTCGGCGTGTGGGTGTTCCGCTGGCACCACCGCGACGACGCCCTGACGATCGCCGCCTCGCTGGGCAGCGCCCACAAGGTGATCGACGTGCCGCTGGACTGCGACCCGAGCGGCGGCGAGCTGCCGCCGCTGCCGCTGCCGGGTGTGCCGGTGACGACGCCGACCACCACCACGCTGCCGACGATCCCGTCGACGACGTCTCCGAAGACACCGACTCCGTCGACGACGACCGAGCGGCCGCCCGCGCGGACCACCACCCCCAAGCCGCCCGAGACCACCGCCCCGCCGCCGGTCGAGACCACGGCCACCACCCCGCCGCCCCCGTCGACGACGAGCCCGCCGCCGAGCACGCCGCCGCCCGGGCGCAGCGACCCCGGCGGGCTGTGCCTGCCGCTGCTCGACCCTCGCTGGCCGGACTGTTGAGGGACCCCACTCCGCTGACAGCGCATCGACAGCCAGCCCAAACGGCGTCAATCGGGCACTGAGGGTGACCGGATGAACCCTCTCAGGCGGCTGTCCGTAGACTGCCGGAGTGTCGAGCGTTGTGCGGTTCGTGTTCAAGCTCTTCCCGGCGCCTCTGCGCGCGTTTGTCATCAAGCACCGCGAAATGATGCGTTTCGCAGTCGTCGGCGGCACCACCTTCTTGATCACGAACGTGGTCTGGTTCGGCCTCAAGCTGACCGTGCTGGACACCAAGCCGATCACCGCCCAGGCGATCGGCATCGTGGTCGCCACCATCGTGTCCTACGTGCTCAGCCGCGAGTGGTCGTTCCAGACCCGCGGCGGACGTGAGGGACACCACGAGGCGGCCCTGTTCTTCCTGGTCAGCGCCATCTGCGTGGGCATCAACCTGCTGCCGACGCTGGTGTCGCGCTACCTGTTCGGACTCCAGGTGCCGGCGGTCAGCATGCCCGTGCAGGAGCTGTCCGACTTCTTCTTCGGCTCCATCGTCGGCACCCTGATCGCGATGGTGTTCCGCTGGTGGGCGCTGAAGAAGTTCGTGTTCCCGGCCGCCGACGTCCGGCCCGAGCGCGCCGGCAGCGTCGCCCGGCTGCGGTCCGTCAAGGACGACGAGAACGGGCAGTCCTCGCAGGTCGCCTAGTCCGGTCGGGCGGACACTCGGGGCATTCCTGCCTACACTCGGCGGAGTGTCCGTAGGCGAGAACCTCATCAGGCGCGTGCCGGAGCCGTTCCGGTCGTTCGCGCTCAAGCACCGCGAGCTGGTGAAGTTCGCCGTTGTCGGCGGGACGTGCTTCGTCATCGACACGGTGATCTTCCTGGTGCTCAAGACCACCGTCCTGGCCACGCACCCGGTCACCGCCAAGATCATCGCGACCCTGATCGCCACCATCGTGTCGTACATCCTCAACCGGGAGTGGTCCTTCCGCACCCGCGGCGGTCGCGAACGCCCCCACGAGGCCGCCCTGTTCTTCCTGGTCAGCGGCGTCGGCGTGGCCCTCAACTCGGTGCCGCTGTGGGTGTCCCGCTACGTGCTGCTGCTGGACCACAACCACCTCAGCCCGTTCGGCGTGCAGGTCGCCGACTTCGTCAGCGCCCAGATCGTCGGCACCCTGCTGGCCATGGCCTTCCGCTGGTGGGCGTTCAAGAGGTTCGTGTTCCCCGACCCCAACGCCCGTCCCCGCCTCGTCAAGGACTGACGGCGTCAGGAGCGGTAGCGTTGTCCCCGGGAGTCGGCGCCGCGGGCGTCGGGCGAGACGCAGAGCCAGGTGACCTGGGGCAGACCGGGAGCCTGGCTCTACGCATGTCCGCAGCCGGTGTCGATGGCCTGGCGCTGTGCCGGTTGCCGACTCTTGATGCCACATGCGGTCCGCATGTGGCTCTGGGAGGCGACTATGGCGCACATGTGGCATTTGATGGGGCTGGTGGGGCTCGTGTGACTAGCGTCGGCCCAAGTCGTCACATGCGGTCCGCATGTGCCGTGCGGAGGCAAGAACGTCGCGCATGTGACAGTCGAATGTGCTGGAAACCGACATTCGGTGTGACGGACAGTGCCTGACTCTTGGGGGAACTCGCGGGGGTCAGCGGGGGCCGGGGTCGGCGCGCCAGCCGACGCCGGCGAGGACGTCGTCGGACTTGGGGACGGGTAGGAAGATCACGAAGGTGGCGGGGCGGGCGGTGGCGAGCTGCATGCGGCCGCCGTCGGCGTCGACGAGGGCACGGGCGAGGGCAAGACCGACGCCGGTGGAGCCGTGGCCGGAGACGCCGCGTTCGAAGATGTGGCTGGCAAGCTCGTCGGGGACGCCGGTGCCGTTGTCGGTGACCTCGATGACGGCGGTGCCCTCGCTGTTGCGGGCGCTCACCGTCACGGTGCCGCCGCCGTGCTGGAGGGCGTTGTCGAGCAGCACGCCGATGGCCTCGCGGAGGCGGGCAGGGGTGGCGCGGACGACGAGGCTGTCGGGCACCTTCATGCGAAGCACACGACCGTCGGCCCGCAGCCGCTGCCGCCATTCCTCGACGATGCCGGGCAGCTCGGTGGCGAGGTCGAGGGGCTCGGCGCCGAGGGCACGGGCGGCCCGGGCGGCGGCGAGCAGTTCGTCGAGCACCTCGGCGAGCCGGTCGGCCTGTTCGAGCGCGGCGCCGGCCTCGGCGGCGGTCTCCTGCTCGGGGTGCATGGCCAGTGCCTCGAGCCGCAGCTGGAGAGCGGTCAAGCGGCTGCGTAGCTGATGGGAGACGTCGCCGACGAGTTCACGCTCCCGCGTGACGAGCTGAGCCAGCGCGGAGGCGGACGTGTCGAGTGCCTCGGCGAGGGCGTCGAGCTCCTGCACACCGTGCCGACGAGCGTCGGGGCGGAAGTCGCCGTCGCCGAGCCGGGTGGCCCGCTCGGCGACGCGCTGGAGTGGCTCGGCGAGCCGGCGCGCGGTGAGCGTTGCGACTACGGTGCCGATGCTGACCGACAGCACGAGCAAGAGCATGACCAGCCCGCCCTCTTGGAACTGGCTGCTGCGCATGTTGTCGTCCGAGATGGACAGTTCGACGGAGCCCCGCGGCACGGTGCTGGCCGACTCGGAGACGGTGCCGCCGCTGATCGGCGTGCCCACCGTGAGGACATTGCCGTACTGGTCGACGACCTTGAGGTACCCCTGGCGCGGCACCGCGGGCCGGACCAAGTCAAGGTTGAGCGGTTGTCTCTGGGCGTACTGGTCGTCGATCTGGTCGGCGATGCGGCTGGCGGTCTCCCGCTCCTGGGTCCGCACGGTGTTCTCGACCAGCAGCACGGTCGTGTACACCAGCGGACCGCCGAGGGCGAGGCCGGTGACGGCGACCGCGAGCAGGATCGCCTGCAGGATCTTCTTGCGCATCGGTTACTCGGAGTTGAAGCGGAACCCGACCCCGCGCACGGTCGCGATCCGGCGCTCGGCCGCCTTGGGCGAGCCGTCGCCGAGCTTCCGGCGCAGCCACGACATGTGCATGTCGAGGGTCTTGCTGCTCTTCAGCTCGGGCCCGCTCCACACGTCGGACAGGATGTCCTCGCGGGTCACGACCTGGCCGGCGTGCTGCATGAGCACGCGCAGCAGCTCGAACTCCTTGTTGGCCAGCTGGAGCTCGCGGCCGTCGACGGTGACCCGGCGCGCGGCCAGGTCCATGCGCACGCCGTTGACCTCGACGGTGCCCGGCGCCCGGCGGCGCAGCAGCGCCCGGATCCGGGCCAGCAACTCGGCCAGCCGGAACGGCTTGGCCACGTAGTCGTCGGCGCCGGCGTCCAGGCCGACCACGAAGTCCACCTCGTCGGCCCGGGCGGTCAGCATCAGCACCGGCACGCTGCGCCCGCCCGACCGCAGGCGGCGGCAGACCTCCAGGCCGTCCATGCCGGGCAGCCCCAGGTCCAGCACGAGCAGGTCGACGCCGCCGGCGGTGGCCGCGTCCAGGGCGGCCGGGCCGTCGCCGACTACGTGCACGGCGTAGCCCTCACGGTGCAGGGCACGCGACAGCGGATCGGCGATCGCCGGGTCGTCCTCGGCCAGCAGTACCACGCTCACGCCCCTCAGAGTAGGCGTGACAACATCCAACCCGTGTCAACCATTGGTGCCGACTTGGCGTTGGCGTTGCGGCTGGCGGACGCGGCCGACGCGATAACACTGTCCCGGTTCCGGGCCCGCGACCTGCGGGTGGAGCGCAAACCGGACCGCACGCCGGTCACCGACGCCGACGTCGCGGTCGAGGACGCCGTGCGCGAGATCCTCGCGGCCGAGCGCCCGGACGACGCGATCATGGGCGAGGAGCGCGGCGGAACGGCCGGACCTGGGCGAACGTGGGTGCTGGACCCGATCGACGGCACCAAGAACTTCCTGCGCGGCGTGCCCGTGTGGGGCACCTTGGTCGCGCTCGTCGTGGACGGCCAGCCCCAGGTCGGCCTGTGCAGCGCGCCCGCGCTGACCCGCCGCTGGTGGGCCGCCGCGGGCGAGGGGGCGTGGACGTCCGACCCGCTGACCGAGCCGCGACGGATTTCCGTCTCGGGCGTGTCGGCCATGGAGGACGCCTACCTGACCACCACCGACCTGGGCGCGTGGACCACCTACCACTCGCGCGAGGCGTACCTGCGCCTCGCCGACGCCTGCTGGGAGAGCCGGGCGTTCGGCGACTTCTGGTCCCATTGCCTGGTCGCCGAGGGCGTCATGGACATCGCCGCCGAGGCCATCGTCAACCCGTGGGACGTCGCGTTCGCCCAGATCCTGGTCACCGAGGCCGGCGGCCGCTTCACGGACTTGACCGGCAAGCCCGACTACTCGGCCGGCTCGGCGCTCAGCACCAACGGCCACCTGCACGACGAGGCGCTGCAACTGCTGGCTCGCTAGGTCACGCCTGCGGAGCCGGCGCCTGTTCGGGCGCCGGCGGCGCGGGAGCGGCGGCTTGATCGGAGGCCGCCGGAGCGGGAGCAGCCGGGGGCTCGGCTGGGGCCGGGAGCACGCCGACGGCGCCGCGGGCCACCTGGGCCCAGGTGAGGCGGCCGAACAGGTAGTGGCAGGCGACCTGCTCGTTGGTGAAGCGGGCCCAGTCGTAGCGGTTGCCCTGCTCGCGCCAGAAGACTTCCCAGGTGACGGCGTTGTCCTCGGCGGCGGGCTCCTCGCGCAGCAGGCACCAGGCGTTGTCGGCCTCGGTGCCGACGGAGACGACCTCGGCCGGCACACCGACCGTCTCGAGCCAGGTGGTGATGGACTCGGCGTTCAAGCGACAGCCTCCAGGTAGCCGAGCGCGACGAGGTCGGCGGCGGGGTAGACGGACCGGTAGCGGACGCCACCGCCGGACTGGCCGAACCAGGCGGCGCTGATGGTCTGCCACATCGGGAGCGGGGCGAGCACCTTGTAGCGCCGGTAGCCGGCGTCGAGGTGCTCGGGCGGCAGGGAGCGCTGTGGATACGGGGTGCCATCGGCGCCGAAGACACGGCCCTCGGGGGTGCCGAAGCGGTCGATGACGGCGCCGGGTTCGAGCACGACGGCCTCGCCGGCGTCGCAGCCGCCCTCGGGGAACAGCTCGCCGGGCGGCCACGCGTACTCGGCCCGGCGGTCCTCGGTGCGGGCGCGGACCAGGAACCGGCGGTCCCAGTCGCGCTCGTTCTCACCGCCGAGGGGGTCGTAGCCCTCGGCGACCCCGCTCTCCTCGCCGGTACGGGGCGAGGGCACGTCGGCATCGGCGGCCTCGAGCCGCTGGATCAGGCCGGACTCGGGATGGTCGTGCGGCGGGAACCGAAGGCCGGCGGCGTAGTCGACCTCGGCGGGCGGCGGCGGCAGCTGGCGCGCGGGCCGCGAGCTGGGGGTCGGCATGTGGCCGATGGGGAACATGTAGACCAGGAACAGGCCGGGCGCGGTGGTCGGCCGCTTCACGACGGGCTTGATGTCGGGCCGCTGGTGGTCGACGAAGACGCCGGCGACGTCACCGGGCGACGGGCGACGCGTGGTGTTCACGATCGCGGCGGCGCCAGCGCCCTGCGCACCACCGCCGGGCTGCTGCGCGAACGGCTGACCTGCCCCAGGCTGGCCCACGCCAGGCTGCCCCGCACCGAGCTGACCGGCACCGGGCTGACCGGCCAGACCTGCTCCACCGGCGACAGCCCCACCGCCTACGGCTCCGCCGGGCCCAACACCACCGGCACCAGGTCCGCCGGCACCGGGGCCACCGACCGGGGCCCCGGGCTGGATCACGCCGGGCTGTCCGGGTGCACCCGGAAGCCCCGGCTGTCCGAAGGCCGGCGGCACTGGACCACGCGGTCCCGGCATTCCCGGTGCCGAGCCAACCGGCCCGGACCCGATGGGCGCCGGATTGTCCACGGCCGGAGGCGTCCAGTAGTTGCCGCCGCCACCGCCGCTGGACGGCGGCTGATAAACGGGGGCCTCCGGAGCGGGCGGCGGCGTGTACACGGGGGCCGCCGACTGCACGGTGGTCGACTGCGGCACATGCGGCGGGACGTGCACCGGCCCGGTCGGTGTGGGATCGGAGTAGACGGGAGGCGGCGAGTAGCCACCACCGCCACCACCGCCATAGCCGCCCTGCGGGCCGTGGTCCGGCGGCGCGGCGGCGTTGATGACGTGCTGCGGAACCGGCCCGGTCGGCGCGTCGGCCCCCGGCGCGGCGCCGGCGGGATGGGTGCCGTCGACCGGGAACTGCCCGGTCGGAGAGTCGTCGCCCAGGGAGCCGGGGTTGTTGTCCCGGGAGCCCGGCAGCACCGGCAGCCCGGTCTTCGGATCGACGACCTGGCCGGTCATTTTGTCGACATATTGACCTGTCGCCGGGTCGAGCTCGAACTGCGGCGACGGGCCGGACATCAGGTTGTCGGTGTCCGGCAGCCCGGTGGACAGCCCGAGCAGGCCGCCGTTCGGCCCACCGACCTGGTGGTTGCCGTCGAAGGCGGCCGGTGCGTCGGCGGTGACGGTCGGCGTGGTCAACGTCGAAGGGTTCACGGCGCCGGTGAGGTCGCCGAGGATGCCGTTGATGTCGGCTCCGGCCCCGGACAACAAGGTGCCCAGGCCGGCCTTGGACAGGTTGCCGGGCGTCGCGTTGGCGGCGCCGCTCTGCTGCGACACGGCCGTCAGCTTGCGCACGATCTGCACCTTGGCGGCGCCGATCTTCTGCGCGGCCTGGTCCAGCCGGTCGGCGGCGGCCAGGCAGCCCTGCACGGCCTGCGTGAACTTGGCGTTCTCGCCGTTCACGAACTTGCCCCAGAACTGGTCGGCGGCGTCGGCGGCCTGGCCGCTCATCGCGCCGAGCGCGTCGCTGGCGGTCTTGTCGGCGTCCCTGGCCAGCGTCGTCAGCTTGCCGGCGGCGGTGCGCCACGCCTGCGCGGCGGTGTGCATCGCGGTCTCGTCGGCCTGCGGCCACTGCACGCCGACCTGCCCGGCGATCTCGGCCAGGTCGGCCGGCAGGGTGATCCCCATCGGTGGTGCTTCCCCTCAGTCCGCGAAGTCAGTCCGAACGTCCGCTGGCGATGGCCTGGTCGGCCGACCGGTGGATGTGGGCGTGGTCGGCCAGCCGGCCGCCGACGTCGGTCAGCTGCCCAGGCAGGGCCTTGACCAGCTTGAACGTCGCCTCTGCGGCGTCGGTGTAGCCGCTGGCGAAGCTCTGCCCGACCTGGTCGGCCCCCCAGCACTGGCCGGTGGCGGCCAACGCGTCGGACAGCTCCGTGAAAATCGACTGCGCGGTGTCGGACAGGCCGTCGAGCTGGCTCGCCCGATCCAACACGCGGTCGACGTCGGTGCTGAAGCCTCCGGTGTTCACCCCTGCCTCCCGTCGGTCAGCCAGCTGCGGTTCTCGAAGCTGTCGTCGTCCCGGGCGCGGCGCGAATGCCGGCCCGGCTGCGGCTCGGGTTCGATCTCGGCGTCGGTCAGGTCGGCCCGGCCGTTCAGCACGGAGTCCGGATCCGATCCGGCCGGCAGCACCGGCGCCAGCTGATCGTGCATGCGTCTGGTCGCCCCCGCGACCGCGACATCAGTGGTGCGGACGATCAGCTCGGCCAGCTCGGACGGCCGCAGCCGCTGGTAGGCGCGGTCGTCGATGGCGAGGTCGAGGAGCGTGCCTCTGGGCCCCACGGTCACCGTGACCAGCTCGTCGTGGCTCGTCGCGGTCTCCCGGATCGAGGCCAAGCCGCGCTGCACGGCGACCAGCTGCTCGCGGCTGCGCCGGTAGTCGGCCATGAGCTGGTCGACCTCGGCCTGGTGGTCAACTGGCACCCCGGTACCTCCAGCATGGTGGGCACGTCAGAGGGTCGGACGTGCGTTCCCCACGTTCGGTTCCACTCGATCGGGTAGGAATGAGCTGTGATCGCTTTCGAGGACCTGCCCGCCGGCCGCGTGGTCGACCTGGGCAGCACCACCGTCGACCGGGACGAGATGCTCGCCTTCGCGGCCCGGTTCGACCCGCAGCCGTTCCACCTCGACGAGGAGGCCGGCAAGAACTCGGTGCTCGGCGGCCTGTGCGCGTCCGGCTGGTTCACCATGTGCCTCTGGATGCGCGCGTACGCCGACAACGTGCTGCTCGATTCCACGTCGCAGGGCTCACCCGGCGGCAAGGACCTGCTTTGGCCGGCCCCGGTGTTCCCCGGCGACAAGCTGGACTTCTCACTGGAGGTGCTGTCGGCGCGGCTGTCCAAGAGCCGGCCGAACCTGGGCCTGGTGGAGATCCGCGCGCAGGCCGACCGGGACGGGCAGCCGGTGCTGCGGTCCACGTTCACCGGCATGTTCGGCACCCGGCCCTGATCGGCTGACCTGGCAAAAACCAACTCTGGGGGAGAGTTCATGCGTTGGCTGAACCTTGTCACGGCGGTAGCGGTGGCGGCGGGCACGGTCGTGTGCCCGCCGGACAGCGCGGCCACGCTTCGACAGTTGGCCCACGACCTGATAGCCGCCGGTGCGCCCGGGGTGATCGTGCGGGTCGACGACGGCAACGGGCGTCCGGTGGAGATCGCCGAGCAGGCCGACTGGACCACGAAGGATCACCGGCTCGCGGCCGGCGACGAGTTCCGGATGGGGTCCAACACCAAGACCATGATGGCCACGCTGGTGCTGCAGCTGGTCGCCGAGGGCCGGCTCGCGCTGACCGACCCGGTGCAGAAGTGGTTGCCGGGCAAGGTGCCCAACGGTCAGGCGATCACCCTGCGCATGCTGCTCAACCACACCAGCGGCCTGTACGACTACACCCTCGACCCGGCCATGACGCCGTCGGTCCTCGGCCTCGACCCGCACCCGTGGACGAACGAGGAACTGCTGGCCGTCGGCGTGCGGCACCCGCCGAACTTCCCGCCGGGCACGAAGTGGGACTACAGCAACACGAACTACGTCGCGATCGGCGCGGTCCTGGAGCGGGTCACCGGCAAGAGCGTGGCCGACCTGGTGCGGGACCGGATCGCGCGGCCGCTCGGCCTCCAGCACACGTACTTCGCCACCGACGGCTCCTGGTTCGGCCCGCATGTGCGCGGCTACGAGCCGGATGCCGCCCACCTGCCGCCGCAGATGCCGGCCGAGGTCGGGGACATCGCCGGGCCGCGGCACGACGGTCACGTGGACGTGTCCGGCAACGCCGTGCGTTGGGGCGGGGCGGCCGGTGCGGTGGTGTCGTCCGCCCGGGACTGGGCCACGTTCTACGAGGCGCTGATGTCGAGCAAGCTGTTCCCCGCCGCGCAGTTGGCGCAGATGCTCGACACAGTGCCGATTCCCGCCCCTCAGCCCGCCGGCGACGGCCTGGGGATCGACACCACGACCACCGCGTGCGGCACGGTCTGGGCGCACGACGGCGGCGCCCCCGGCTACCTCAGCACCAACTTCACCGACCGCGCCGGCGATCGCACGGCCTCGGTGCTGATCTCCACGGAACTGTTCAGCGAGTACGACGCCGAGCCACAGCTCGCCGCGGCCAGCAAGGCACTGTCCGCCGCCATCATCTGCGCCATGTTCGACAAACCGGTCACTTCAGGCCAGAGCTGACGGCCTCGCGCACGGCGCGGGCGAGCGCGGCGCCGACGCGGGAACGGGGCCCGCCGTACGGCTCCATGGGCCCGAAACTGGGGCACAGTAAGACAACCGCGTCGGTGGCGGTGCCGGTGCCCTCGACGCCGGCCTCGAACAGGGCCTGGGATTTGGCCTCGGTCACGGTGGCGACGGCGTTGACCAGCGCGGCCGGACTCATCCGGACCGGTAACCGGCAGACGGCGTTGATGGTGCCGATGCGTTCCCCGGCGGCGTCCGGCGCCGCGGCCCAGGTCGGCACGCCGACCCCGGTGGTCACCTCGGCGGTGACTCCGCGCTCCGTCACCGAGACGACCTTGCGCACGTCGACCGCGGTGAGCAGCCCGGTGCCGGGACCGGTGAGCTTCAGCTCGGCGGCGATCTCCGCGACGTGCCGGTCGGGGTCGAGCCGGTCGTAGCCGCTCGGCACGGTCGCGTTGAGCACCCAGCCGCGTTCGCCGACGCCGCCGCCGTAGGGCGCGGAGGAGATGGCCATCCGGGGCCGGTCGAACCGCCACACCAGCACGGGTGACGACTCGACGTAGGTGATGATCACCGGAGGTCTCGGCGCACCAGGGCGCGCTTGATGCCGCGCCGGCCGATCAACTCGAACCCGGCGTCCAGGAACATCGTCAGGGTGCCGTGATAAAGCGTGCTGACCTGTTTGCGTTCGCCCTCGGTGTCAGTGGGATAGCCCTCGACGCAGCGGGCGCCGTGCTCGGCCGCGTAGGCGACGGCGGCGTCGAGCAGCGAGCGGGTGATGCCGGCGCCGCGGGCCGTGCGGTGCACGAAGAAGCAGGTCACGGACCAGACGTCGGACAGGTCTTCACGAGGGTCGGGCGGGGCGGCGACCGCGGACCGGTCCAGACGGATGTGCGCGAGCCGGGGCGCGACGGCGGCCCAGCCGACGGCCTTGCCACCGGCATCCAGAGCCAGCAGCCCGACCGGCTCGCCCGAGCCGACAAGCGCACCGAGCGCCTGCCGGTTCGACTCCCCCTTGTTGCGCTTGAAGTCGTTGGCCGTGCGCCGGAACCACATGCACCAGCAGCCGCTGGCCCCGCCCTGCGGACCGAGCAGCTCCTGCAACGCGGGCCAGGTCTGCTCGGTCAGGGCGACGACGGTGACGTCGACTCCGGTGCCGGCACTCATCCGGCCAGGGCCCGCACGACCCGGGACGGGCTCGGCCGCCCCAACCGCTCCGCCATCCACGCGCTGGTGGCGACCAGCTTGTCCAGGTCGACCCCGTGCTCGACGCCGAGGCCGTCCAGCATCCACACCAGGTCCTCGGTGGCGAGGTTGCCGGTCGCCGACTCGGCGTACGGGCAGCCGCCGAGGCCGCCGGCCGAGGAGTCCACTGTGGTCACGCCGAGACGCAGCGCCGCCAGCGTGTTGGACAGCGCCTGCCCGTAGGTGTCGTGGAAGTGCACGGCCAGGTTGTCGACGCTCGGGAAGCCGCCGACGACCGCCTCCACCTGCCCGGGGGTCGCGACGCCGATGGTGTCGCCGAGGGACAGCTGCGAGCAGCCCATGTCCAGCAGCCGGGTCCCCACGGACACCACCTGCGCCGGCTCGACGTGCCCCTCCCAGGGGTCGCCGAAGCACATCGACACGTACGCCCGGACGTCCAGGCCCTCCTTGCGGGCCCGCGTGACGACCGGTTCGAACATGGCGAACTGCTCGTCGAGGGTCCGGTTCAGGTTCTTGTTGGCGAACGTCTCGGTGGCGCTGCCGAAGATGGCGATGTGCCGGACACCCGCGGCCAGCGCCCGGTCCAGCCCGCGCTCGTTGGGCACGAGCACCGGGTAGGACACACCGGCCCGCTGCTCCAGCCCGGCCAGCAGCTGCTCGGCGTCGGCCAGCTGCGGCACCCACTTCGGGTGCACGAAGCTGGTCGCCTCCAGCACGGACAGGCCGGCGTCGGCCAGCCGGTCCAGGAACTCCAGCTTCACCGCGACGTCCACGACCGACGACTCGTTCTGCAGGCCGTCGCGCGCGCCGACCTCCCAGATCGTGACCCGGGCCGGCAGCCCGGACCCGGACACGGTGCTGGGCAGCCCGACGGACCGTGCCGTCACCGCTCGCTCCGGCTGTGGCCGGGATGGAAGTCGTCGTTGGGGTCGTCGTTGATCTCCCGGTAGAGCAGCGAGTGCACGTGCTCCACGTTCGGGATGTCGTCGAACTCCAGCGGCTCGTCCGAAGCCGACTCGATGATCAGCGTGCCCGCGCCGACCAGCCGGTCCAGCAGGCCGTGCCGGAACTGCACGCTGTTGATCCGGGACATCGGGATGTCGATGCCGGTGCGGGTCAGCACGCCCTCGCGCACCATCACCCGGTGGGTGGTGAGCACGAAGTGGGTGGTCCGCCACCGGATGAGCGGGCCGAGCACGATCCAGAAGATCACGATCACGGCGATGGCGCCGATCGCGATCCAGGCGTAGAGATGCCAGCTCTGGCTGCTGACCAGCGCCGCGAGATAGGCGCCGACGGCCACCGTGATCAAGAAGATCACGATGGGCCAGAACAGCATCTTCCAGTGCGGGTGCTTGTGGATCACGACGTGCTCGTCCTGGCCGAGCAGGTCGTCTGGGTAGGCCACGGCGAATTCCTCCCGAAGCTGGTGACGTCGCCACGGTACCGGTGGTCAGCCGGCGGCCGATCGCAGGTGCACCACGTCACCAGCGTGGACGCTGCGCCGGCCGCCGCCGTCGGCCCGGACCACGAGCTGCCCGTCGGTGTCGACCTCCACCGCGGTGCCGACCAGTTCGCGGTCGCCGGGCAGCTCGATCCGCACCCGCAGGCCCAAAGTCGAGCAGTGCTTGCGGTACTCGGCGTGCAGCCCGGACGCGATCGGGTCGCCGTGCTCCTGCCGCCACGCGTCGTCCAGCTCGGCCAGGTTGCCCAGCAGCCGGATGGCGATCTCCGTGCGGTCGGTGGTGGTCGCGCCCTGCTGTTCGAGGGACGTCGCCGGCAGGCCGCCCGCGCCCGGCGGCACGTCGCCCGGCAGCGCCGCGACGTTCAGACCCATGCCCAGCACCACGCCGTCGTCGGCCTCGGCCAGCACGCCCGCGCACTTGGACCCGTTCGCGAGCAGGTCGTTCGGCCACTTGAGCGCGGCGTCGACGCCGAGGCCGGTGGCCGTGCGGGCCAGGGCGACGCCGGCGAGCAGCGTGATCCACGGGATCCGGTGCGGCGGGACGTCCGGGCGGAGCAGCACGCTCACGTACAGGCCGGTGTGCGGCGGCGACACCCAGGTGCGGGCCCGGCGGCCCTGCCCGGCGGTCTGCTCCTCGGCGAACAGCACGGTCCGGTCCGCGGCGCCGGCTCGGGCGGCCCGCCTCAGGTCGGCGTTGGTGGAGCCGGTGCTCTCGACGACGTCGACCTGCGCGTACGGGCCGGTCAGGGCGGCCCGGAGCCGGTCCTCGTCCAGGGGTTCAGGCACGGTCACAGAGCGTAGTCTGCCGGAACCCGACATTCGGTGTGTCGGAGCGCGTGACTCGCCGGGGTGATGTGGGCTACGTGTCAGTAACCTTCGTCGACAGCCTGGTTAGAGTGCCTCGGCATGAGCAGTGCGACCGAGCCGGTGGGTGTCGCTCCAACGGAGGAGCCGGACATCCACACCACCGCGGGCAAGCTGGCCGACCTCTACCGCCGCAACGACGAGGCGGTGCACGCCGGCACCGCGCGTGCCATCGAGAAGCAGCACGCCAAGGGCAAGCTCACCGCCCGGGAGCGGATCGACCTGCTGCTCGACCCCGGCTCGTTCATCGAGCTGGACGAACACGCCCGCCACCGGTCCACGAACTTCGGCCAGGAGCGCAACCGGCCCTACGGCGACGGCGTGGTCACCGGCTACGGCACCGTCGACGGCCGCCGGGTCTGCGTGTTCAGCCAGGACGTGACCATCTTCGGCGGCTCGCTGGGCGAGGTGTACGGCGAGAAGATCGTCAAGATCATGGACCTGGCCATGAAGACCGGCAGCCCGATCGTCGGCATCAACGAGGGCGGCGGCGCGCGCATCCAGGAGGGCGTGGTCTCGCTCGGCCTGTACGGCGAGATCTTCCGCCGCAACACCCACGCCTCCGGGGTGATCCCGCAGATCTCGCTGATCATGGGCTCGGCCGCCGGCGGCCACGTCTACTCGCCGGCGCTGACCGACTTCACCGTGATGGTGGACAAGACCTCGCACATGTTCATCACCGGCCCGGACGTGATCAAGACCGTCACCGGCGAGGACGTGGGCTTCGAGGAGCTGGGCGGCGGCCGCACGCACAACACGAAGTCCGGCAACGCCCACTACCTCGGCTCGGACGAGGCGGACGCGATCGCCTACGTCAAGGAACTGCTGTCCTACCTGCCGTCCAACAACCTGGCCGAGCCGCCGGTCTTCCCGGGCCTGGTCGAGGACGGCTCGGTGGCCGAGACGCTCACCGACACCGACCACGAGCTGGACACGCTGATCCCGGACTCGGCCAACCAGCCCTACGACATCCACGAGGTGATCTCGCGGGTCGTCGACGACGGCGAGTTCCTCGAGGTGCACCAGCTGTTCGCGCCCAACATGGTGGTCGGCTTCGGCCGGGTCGAGGGGCACGCGGTTGGCGTGGTGGCCAACCAGCCCACCCAGTTCGCCGGCTGCCTCGACATCGACGCCAGCGAGAAGGCGGCCCGGTTCGTGCGGACCTGCGACGCCTTCAACATCCCGGTGCTGACCTTCGTGGACGTGCCGGGCTTCCTGCCGGGCACCGACCAGGAGTGGAACGGCATCATCCGGCGCGGCGCGAAGCTGATCTACGCCTACGCCGAGGCCACCGTGCCGCTGGTCACCGTGATCACCCGCAAGGCCTACGGCGGCGCCTACGACGTGATGGGCTCCAAGCACCTGGGCGCGGACCTGAACCTGGCCTGGCCGACCGCGCAGATCGCGGTGATGGGGGCGCAGGGCGCGGCCAACATCGTGCACCGGCGCACGCTGGCCGAGGCCCGGGAGCGCGGCGAGGACGTGGAAGCGTTGCGGGCCAAGCTGATCCAGGAGTACGAGGACACGCTCTGCAACCCGTACCAGGCGGCCGAGCGCGGCTACGTGGACTCGGTGATCCCGCCCTCCTACACCCGCGGCTACGTCGCCCGCGCGCTGCGCACGCTGCGGGAGAAGCGGGAAGCCCTGCCGCCCAAGAAGCATGGGAACATCCCGCTGTGAGCGACGAAACTGTGAGCGACGAAACCCGCCCGCTGCTGAGGGTCGTCCGGGGTGCCCCGGACGACACCGAACTGGCCGTGCTGACCGCGGTGGTCAGCGCTCTCGCGGCCGCTCCGGTCGCCGCGGACGAGCCCGTGGTCCAGTCCCGCTGGGGCGCGCCGCAGCTCCGCCGGCCGCCGCGGCCGGGCCCCGGCGCGTGGCGGTTCTCCTTCCGGTAACAAGAGACCCGCCAATCGGCTCTACTACCCGGGTTCGACGGGTTTCTAACGTCATTGCGGTGAAGGTGACACGGTTATCCTCCCTGCTGACCGTCCTCGTCGCCGGGCTTGCGTTGGTGCTCGTCCCGGCAACCGCCGGCGCCGCCCCGCACGACGGCGGCAGCCAGCCGACCTACTCCTACGCCAACGCCATCCGTGAGACGGCGTGGGTCGACACCGGGTTGAAGGACCCGAGCGGCAAGGCGGTCCGGGTCGCCGCGGACATCATCCGGCCCTCGGAGCTGACCTCCGGGGTGCCGGTGATCATGGACGCCAGTCCCTACTACGACTGCTGCGGGCGCGGCAACGAGTCGCAGACCAAGCAATACGACTCGGCCGGCAATCCGACGCTGTTCCCGCTGTACTACGACAACTACTTCGTGCCCCGCGGCTACGCGGTGGTGCTGGTCGACCTGGCCGGCACCAACCGGTCCAACGGCTGCGTGGACATCGGCGGCCCGTCGGACATCGGCTCGGCCAAGGCGGTGATCGACTGGCTGAACGGCCGCGCCACCGCCTACACCACCTCGACCGGGTCGACCACCAAGAAGGCGACCTGGACCAGCGGCAGCGTCGGCATGATCGGCAAGTCCTACGACGGCACGATCGCCAACGGCGTGGCCGCGACCGGCGTCGCCGGGCTGAAGACGATCGTGCCGATCTCGGCGATCTCCTCCTGGTACGACTACTACCGGGCCAACGGCGCCGACCTGACCGCCGGCCAGCCGTCCGGCCTGGCGAGCACGGTGGAGAGCTCCGCGGCGCAGAGCAGCTGTGGCAGCGTGCAGTCGGCCACCGACGCCGGCTCGCCGACCAACGGCAACTACACGGCCTGGTGGAACCAGCGCAACTACTACGCGATGGCCGCCAACGTGCACGCCAGCGTCTTCGTCGCCCACGGCGTGGAGGACACCAACGTCAAGCCGATCAACTTCGGCCAGTGGTGGGATGCCCTTGCCGCGCAGGGCGTCGAGCGCAAGATCTGGCTCTCGCAGACCAGCCACGTGGACCCGTTCGACTACCGGCGCGCCGCATGGGTGGACACCCTGCACCAGTGGTTCGACCACTACCTGATGGGCGTCGACAACGGCGTCCAGAACGGCCCGCAGCTGTCTGTTGAACGCACCCCGGACAACTGGGTGGACGCGTCCAGCTACCCGGAGGCGTCCGCGGCGACGTCGCTGAACCTGAGTGCCACCACCACAAACGGCCTCGGCAAGCTCGGCAGCACCGCGCCCAAGGCCGGCGCCGTCGAGTCGTTCACCGACACCCCGAGCCAGAGCGAGACCAACTGGGAGACCAACCCGGACACCGCCAGCAGCGCCCGGGTGGTGTTCAGCAGCGGCACTCTCGCCTCGCCGGTGACGGTGTCCGGCACCAGCACGATCACCGTGACGGCGTCGTCCTCGGCGAGCAGCGGCCAGGTCTCGGCGGTGCTGGTCGACCTCGGGCCGGAGACGGTGCGCAACTTCGACGGGCAGGAGGAGGGCATCACCACGCTGACCACCCGCACCTGCTTCGGTTCCGGCACCACCATCGACACCGGCTGCTTCCTGGACACCAAGGCGGACACGCACAGCGTGAACGCCGAGGTGATCGCCCGCGGCTGGGCCGACCTGGGCCACTACGCGTCGCTGAACAGCAAGGCCGCGCTGACGCCGGGCAAGTCCTACACGATGACGTTCAAGCTGGCCCCGACCGACCACCAGCTGACGGCCGGGCACCGGCTGGCGCTGATCGTGGGCGGCACCGACAACGGCTACATCACCGCCGGCAACGCCAAGCCGAAGATCACGGTGGACCTGACCAAGACCACCATCCAGGTCCCGCTGGTCGGTTCCCTGCCGTAACTCCCGACGCCACGGGTGGGTCTCGCCCGAGCCCACCCGTGGCCTAGGGTTCGCAGCCGTGCGACTCGTGCTCGGCTCCCAGTCCTCCGCCCGCCTCAACGTGCTGCGCGCCGCCGGCATCGACCCGGTGGTCCGGGTGTCCGGCGTCGACGAGGACGCGGTCGCGGCGGCGCTCACCGATCCCCGTCCCGACGAGCTCGTCACGGCGCTGGCCGAGGCCAAGGCGCACGCCGTCGTCGCGGCGCTGGCCGGGGAACTGCCCGACGCCGTGGTCATCGGCTGCGACTCGATGCTGTCCGTCAACGGCAAGATGGTCGGCAAGCCGGGCACCCCCGAGGTGGCTCGGGCGCGCTGGCAGGAGATGGCCGGCAAGACCGGCGAACTGCTCACCGGACACGTCGTGCTGCGGCTCGCCGACGGCGCCGTGGACCGGGTCGCCCAAGGCGCGCAGACCACCACGGTCCGCTTCGGCACGCCCAGCGACCGCGAACTCGACGCGTACCTCAACACCGGCGAGCCGCTGGCCGTCGCCGGCGGTTTCACGCTGGACGGCATGGGCGGCTGGTTCATCGACGGCATCGACGGCGACCACTCCAGCGTGATCGGCATCAGCCTGCCGCTGACCCGCCGGCTGCTGGCCGAGGTCGGGGTCAGCGTGGTCGACCTGTGGCCGGCCTCATGAGGGGCACGCGGACAGCTTCGAGGCGACCGGCGCGACGTCCGGCCAGCCGGGCAGCTGCTGCGGCGCCGCGTACGTGACCGTGCACCCGATCGGGTCACCCACGAGCTGGAACACGGCGGCGGCGACCTTGGTGCAGGAAGCCGGCGGATCGTCGCCGCAGCGACGCTGCGTCGTCACCACATCGGGCGTTCCGTCGCCGTCGACGTCGCGCAGCGCGAGGTAGCCGGCGTCCGAGCCGAACGGGATCGGGGTCTGCCGCCACGCGCCGGCATCGTCCGTGTAGACCTCGCCGATCAGGTCGGAGTCGTTGCCGTCGGGGCCCTGCAGCAGGCAGGCCGAGGTCTTGCCCTCCTCGCACGTGATCGAGTGCGCGTTGACGGTGTCGATCTGGGAGCTGAACATCACCGCGCCCCGGTCGGAGGTGATGCGCAGTCGCGCGAAGCGTCCCTTGCCGTCGGCCAGCAGTTCGACCGTCTCCTTGAACTGGGGCATCGACACGCTGGTCAGCTTCACGCATTCGACCTGGCCGCACAGCTGCACCGGGCCGGTCGACGGGTTCGGCGCCGGCGCGCTGGGCGCCGGCTGCTCGGCCGCGGTCTCCCGCAGCTGGCGCAGCACCAGCGTGGCGCCGAGGGTGGCTCCCAGCACCAGCACCGCGACCACCACGGCGATGAACACCGGTTTGGACGTCCTCGTCACGCGCTGACACCTCCTCCGCTCCGCGCGCTCACCATGAGTCTGCACGTCAAACCGGGTTCCGCGCTCGCCACGTGGTGAGGATGGTCTCCCCCCGTGCGCGGGCGGTCATCCGTAGACTCCAGCGAAACGCGCGCGTTCCGCTGGAGTCGTACGAGGAGGTATGGCGTGCCAGAGTCGGCCGCAGACCTGGGACCCATCACGCTGCACAAGGTCCTGGTCGCCAACCGTGGCGAGATCGCTGTCCGAGTGATCCGCGCCTGTCGGGACGCCGGCCTGGCCAGCGTCGCCGTCTACGCGGACCCGGACCGGGACGCGCCGTTCGCGCGGATGGCCGACGAGGCCTTCGCCCTCGGCGGCAGCACCCCCGGCGAGAGCTACCTCGTCATCGACAAGCTGCTGGACGTGGCCAAGCGGGCCGGCGCGGACGCCGTGCACCCCGGCTACGGCTTCCTGTCCGAGAACGCGGACTTCGCCCAGGCCGTGCTCGACGCCGGGCTGACCTGGATCGGCCCCTCGCCGCAGTCCATCCGCGACCTCGGCGACAAGGTGACCGCCCGGCACATCGCCATGCGTGCCGGCGCGCCCCTGGTTCCCGGCACCAAGGACCCGGTCAACGGGCCGGACGAGGTAGTCGCCTTCGCCGAGGAGCACGGGCTGCCGGTGGCGATCAAGGCGGCGTTCGGCGGCGGCGGCCGCGGCCTGAAGGTGGCCCGCACGCTGGAGGAGATCCCCGAGCTGTTCGACTCCGCCGTCCGCGAGGCCGTCTCGGCGTTCGGGCGCGGGGAGTGCTTCGTGGAGCGCTACCTGGACAAGCCCCGGCACGTCGAGGCCCAGGTGGTGGCCGACAAGCACGGCAACGTCATCGTGGTCGGCACCCGGGACTGCTCGCTGCAGCGCCGGCACCAGAAGCTGGTGGAGGAGGCCCCCGCCCCGTTCCTCACCGAGCAGCAGCGCGCCACCATCCACTCCTCGGCCAAGGCGATCTGCGCCGAGGCCGGCTACTACGGCGCCGGCACCGTGGAGTACCTCGTCGGCCTGGACGGGTCGATCTCGTTCCTGGAGGTCAACACCCGGCTCCAGGTGGAGCACCCGGTCAGCGAGGAGACCTCCGGCATCGACCTGGTGCTGGAGCAGTTCCGCATCGCCGCCAACGAGAAGCTGCGCTTCACCGAGGACCCGGCTCCGCGCGGCCACTCCATCGAGTTCCGGATCAACGGCGAGGACGCCGGCCGCAACTTCCTGCCCGCGCCCGGGGTCGTGCGGACGTTCATCGAGCCGGCCGGCCCCGGTGTGCGCGTCGACGCCGGCGTGCGGTCGGGCGACGTGATCGGCGGGCAGTTCGACTCGCTGCTGGCCAAGCTCATCGTCACCGGCGAGACCCGGGGCCAGGCGCTGGCTCGCGCGCGCCGCGCCCTGGACGAGATGGTCGTCGAGGGCATGGCCACCGTGCTGCCGTTCCACCGGGCGGTCGTGCGCGACCCGGCGTTCACCGCCGAGGACGGCTTCACCGTGCACACCCGGTGGATCGAGACCGAGTTCGACAACACCATCCCGCCCTTCACCGACCCGGCCGTCGCCGAGGAGGAGGACGAGCGGCAGACCGTCGTGGTCGAGGTCGGGGGCCGCCGGCTGGAGGTGTCGCTGCCCGGCAACCTGGCGGCCGGCGCGGCCGCGCCGGCCGCGGCGAAGGCCAAGCCCCGCAAGCGGGCCGGCAAGAGCGCCGCCGCGGTGTCCGGCGACGCCGTGGCCGCGCCGATGCAGGGCACCATCGTCAAGGTCGCCGTCGCCGACGGGCAGTCGGTCGAGGCCGGCGAGCTGCTGGTGGTGCTGGAGGCTATGAAGATGGAGAACCCGGTGACCGCGCACAAGGCCGGCACCGTCACCGGGCTCGCGGCCACGCCGGGCGAGACGGTCACCCAGGGCACCGTGTTGTTGGAGATCAAGGACTGAACCTGACGGATGTCATGACGGGAGACCGTGGGGGCACCGTACGATTGGTGACGTGAACGAGTCCCCTGACATGCGGATCGGTGACACCGAACGCGAGCAGGCGCTCGCCGCGCTCGGGGAGCACATGAGCGCCGGTCGGCTGAACATCGACGAGTACGGCGAGCGGTCGGCCAAGGTGACCGCCGCGCGCACCCGCAGCGAGCTCCTGGAGCTGTTCACCGACCTGCCGGACCCCAGGCCCGGGTCCGCGCCCACGCCTCAGCCGGCGGCTGCGCCGCAGCCGCCGGCCACCGCGCCCGCCGCCAAGGTGGAGAAGCGGAACAACATCCCGCGCATCTCGATGGCGGCTGTCGCCGCGGCCGCCTGGCCGGTGTGCATCGCCATCGGCCTGATCACCGAGCGGTGGATCGTGATGGCGATCCCGTTCCTGCTCAGCTGGTTCATCGGGGCGCTGTGGGGCCGCGGCCCGTGGGAGCACGGCGACCGGGACCGGGACCGCCGGGAGCGGCACCAAATACGCGATGACATGCACCGCCGGCGCCGCGAACTCCGCGGCCGCGACTGAGTCCACAATGGACGGAATGCTCCTCGTGCTGCACGAGCGGGACGAGGCCGAGCGGCTGGCCGCCGAGCTGGCGGAGCTGGGCTGGCGGCCGTGCGCCGTGCACAAGGAGCTGCTGGCCGGCGAGGACGACGCCGAGGACGCCGACTGGCTCGTCGAGCTGGCCACCGCGCCGGACGGCACGCCGGCCGGGGCGCACGAGGAGTTCCTCACCGAACTCGCAGACCGCGCCGAGGGGTTCGTGACCAGCATCAACTAGCGTGGCCGCCGTGGAACCGGTGGAGATCAACGCTGGTAAGTACTACCTGCGGCAGCTGCGGGCCGACGATCGGATCGACGACCGGCCCTCGATCCTGGACGCGTTCGCCGACCCGGTCAGCCGCCGCTGGATCAACCACCGGATCGTGGACCTGGCCGGGGCCGGCGACTACGTCGCGCTGCGGGCCAAGCAGTGGGCCGACGACGAGCGCTGCTCGTGGGCGGTCGCCGACCAGAACACCGGCGAACTGCTCGGCGAGGTCGGGCTCAAGGACCTGGATCTCATCGCCGGCTCGGCCGCGGCGGCGTGCTGGGCCGCGCCCCGGCACCGCAACCGCGGCGTGGTCAGCGAGGGCCTGGCCGCCGCCATCCGGTTCGGGGCCGGCGCGCTCGGGCTGCTCCGCGTCGACTACCTGTTCCAGGACGGCAACGAGCCGTCCCGGCGGGTCGCCGAGAAGTGCGGCTTCGGCTATCACCGCACCCGCGACGAGGGCGGGGCCAAGGTGCACGTGTGGACCCGGTCGCTAGTCTGACCGGCCATGCGACTCGCGCTGCTCCTGCTGTCCGCGGCGGCGGCCCTCGTGGGCTGTTCCGTGTTCCCGGTTTCCGAGGCCAGCCAGACGCACTCCGACTCCAGCTCGCCGGCCGCTCCCACGACCACCACGACCACCAGCCTCACGCTGCCGCCGCGGCCGCGGGAGATCCCGTTGGACAAGGTCAACCCGTGCGCCATCCTGACCAAGAACCAGCGGGCGGCGCTGAGCCTGGACACCACGCCGTCGCCGTACACCGACACCGAGCTCAAGGCCAAGGCGTGCACCATTCGGGGGACCTACAGCGGCCAGGTCGCGCGGCTCGCGCTCGTCACCGACGAGGGCGCGGAGCTGTGGATCTCCGACGAGGCCCAGAACAAGGCCAAGGTGATCGCGATCGTCGGCTTCCCGGCGCTGGAGGTCCGCACGCCCGGCTTGGACACGCTCTGTAACGTCGAGGTGGATGTGGCCCAGGGCGAGTTCCTGGACGTGATGTTCCGGGACGGCGGCGGGGCCGCCCCCATCCCACAAGATGATCTTTGCCTTGGCGCGCAAAGAGTCGCTGAAGCAGCCATGACTAGCCTGTCCGGCGGACACTGATGGCGGCTTGACAGACCCTCCGGGGTGGATGTCACCCTAGCCACTCCCAACCGTCACGCACGGTCGCTAGAGTGTGGGCACCCAACCCCCGGAGGTCACTCGTGCCGCAGCGGACCACGACCCCCGACCCCGCCGCGATCGCCTCCGGCGGCTTCCGGGTGGACCCGGCCGCCATTCCCGGCCTGCGCAAGGTGTTCACCACCGCGCTGGTGAAGTTGGACAAACAGATCGAGATGGCCGTCTCGGACGTGCGGATCCGGCCGTGGGCCGGCGACCCGGTCAGCCAGCAGGCCGCCACCGACTTCAACGACCACACCCTGGGCGTGGACTCCGCACTGGACGCGCTACTGGCCTACCAGCGGCAGCTCAAGGGCGCGCTGGACGCGCTGACGCAGGTCGAGCAGGGGTACCACACCATCGAGCAGGACAACACGACGCTGATCCAGCAGGGCGGCTGCTGATGTCCGGCGACGTGCGGTGGCGGGGATACACCCACCAGGAGCTGTACGACGCGATCAACTCCGGGCCCGGCGCGTCCGCGTCCGCCGACCCGGCCGCGCGCTGGGACGCCATCTCCGGCGCGCTGTCCGAGATCAGCGGCGATCTGACCAGCGGCATCGGCGCCGCGCACCAGCACTGGGGCGGGGCCGCCGCCGAGTCCGCGCTGGGCGGCATCGCCCAACTGGCCCGGTGGGCCCACGACGCGCACGCCAACGCCGCTTCCGTGCGGGCCAGCGCCGAGGCGCAGGCCGACTACGTCACGCGGGCGCGGGCCGACATGCCCGTGCCGGTCAAGGCGCCCGAGCCCGGCCCGGGCGGCTGGCTCGGCGATCTGGTGTCGCTGTTCACCGGGCAGGTCGACGCCGAGATCATCGAGGCCGCCCAGGACGCCGCCGCGACGCGGGCGTTCGAGGTGATGAGCACCTACGAGCACAACACCGCCGCCAACACCGGCTCGCTGCGGGCCTTCGACGCCGTGCCCGTCGTCACCGCCGCCCGGCCCGTAGTGCCTAGCCAGCGCGGGTACTGACTTTGCCAATCACCCTGTCCGAGCTGGAGTTCGACGTGCTCTGGGAGCACCTCCGGCTGGCTGAGATGCCGCTGGCCATCAAGGTCGCTTCCCCCGGCAAGACCCATGTCGAGCGCGAAGTCGTCACCAAGACCGTGTGGGATTCGCTCGCCGACCGCGGGCTCGTCGGCGGTGCTCACGGCATCGACCAGGAGCTGGTCGATCTGATCGGTCTGCTCGACCGCTCCGACTACGAGCTCGACGCCCGGCTCTGGCTCGACGGCGGTGTGCGGGCTTTGATCGCCGCCAAGGGCCATGACGCCGTGCTCGCCCGGCTCTCCGACGGCCAGCTGACCCTGAGCCCCGTGGAGATCTCGTCGCTACCGCGGGCCGCGCTGTCCCTGCTGCCCGAGCTGCCCGCCGGTCCCGGCTACTCCATCACCGTGCCCAGCGCCGAGCTCGACTCCGCCGCCGCCGAGGCCGAGACCGCCGACGAGCTCGGCTGGATCCTCCGCGACCACGGCGTCTCCCCCGACGAGGCCGACGAGCTCGCCGCCATGGTCGGCAACGTCCGCCGCCGCGGCCAGTTCGGCGCCGCCGCCCGCGACCAGCACGGCCGCCGCCACCGCCCCGACCGCGTCATCGGCTTCTTCGACACCCCCCGCGGCCGCTACGTCCAGCTCCGCCGAGCCAAGCGCGGCGCCGTCGCCTGGAGCACCATCGCCCCCGCCGACGAACGCCGCCTCGGCCAGCACATCACCGACCTGCTCAACGACGCCGTAGGCATGACGCTCTAACCCATTCCGGCCCCGCCCCACCCCCTCGTTTTTCGCCACATGTGGACCGCATGCAGCGCAGGGAGTCGAATATGGCGCACATGTGGCAAAAAGCGTCGTCCGATGGGGTGAAGCGGGTCCGTGGAGACCGTCAGCTCGGCGATGCAGGAAAACGCCACATGGGCTTCCTACTTGGCATCCAGCGCCAAGTAGGAAGCCCATGTGGCAACGAAGTCAGCTGACCGGGTCGCGGAGGTCGCGGGCCTCGGGGGCGCTGATGCGGCGGGCGTCGGCGGCCTCGTCGTTGGGCTCGGACTGGGAGTCCCGCTCGGCCTGCACCCGGGCGTTGTAGACCTCGACCTCGCGGGCGATGCGGGCCTCGTCCCAGCCCAGGACACCGGCCATCAGCCGGGCGACCTGCTCGGCGCAGTCGACGCCGCGGTGCGGATACTCGATGGAGATCCGGGTCCGCCGGGTGAGGGCGTCCTCCAGATGCAACGCGCCCTCGTGCGAGGCGGCGTAGACGATCTCGACCTGGAGGTAGTCGGGGGCGGCGGGCAACGGCCGCAGCAGCTCGGGGTCGCCGTTGGCGGCGTCGAGCACCTCGTGCACGAGCGAGCCGTAGCGGTCGAGCAGGTGCCGCACGCGGTAGGGGTGCAGCCCGTGCCGGGTGGCGAGCTGGTCGGCCTGGTTGACGAGGGCGTAGTAGCCGTCGGCCCCGAGCAGCGGAACCTTGTCCGTGATGGAGGGCTGCAACCGGCCGGTGAGGTCGGCCCCGGCGGCGTCGACGGCGTCGGCGGCCATCACGCGGTACGTCGTGTACTTGCCGCCGGCGATGGCGACCAGGCCGGGGGCCACCCGGGCGACGGCGTGCTCGCGGGACAGCTTGGACGTGGACTCGCTCTCCCCGGCCAGCAGCGGCCGCAGCCCGGCGTACACACCCTCGATGTCGTCGTGCGTGAGCGGCGTGGCCAGCACGGTGTTGACGTGATTGAGGATGTAGTCGATGTCGGCCTTGGTGGCGGCGGGGTGCGCCAGGTCGAGGTTCCAGTCGGTGTCGGTGGTGCCGACGATCCAGTGGTTGCGCCACGGGATCACGAACAGCACGGACTTCTCGGTGCGCAGGATGAGCCCGGACTCGGCGACGATCCGGTCCCGCGGCACCACGATGTGCACGCCCTTGCTGGCCCGCACCCGGAACCGGCCGCGGCTGCCGGACAGCCGCTGCAGCTCGTCGGTCCACACGCCGGTGCAGTTGATCACGACGTTGGCCTTGACCTCGGTCTCCCGGCCGTCCTCGACGTCGCGCACGCGCACGCCGGAGATCCGGTCGGCCTCCCGCAGGAAGCCGGTGACCTGGGTGGAAGTCCGCACCACGGCGCCGTAGTGGGCGGCGGTGCGGCCGACGGTCATGGTGTGCCGGGCGTCGTCGGACTGCGCGTCGTAGTAGCGGATGCCGCCGATGAGCGCGGACCGCTTGAGCGCCGGGAACATGCGCAGCGCGCCGGCCCGGGTCAGGTGCTTCTGCCCGGGCACCGAGCGGGCGCCGCCCATGGTGTCGTACATCAGCAGGCCGGCGGCGGTGTACGGGCGCTCCCACAGCCGGTGGCTGAGCGGGTACAGGAAGCTCACCGGCTTGACCAGGTGCGGGGCGATCCGGGTGAGCATCAGCTCCCGTTCCCGCAGCGCCTCCCGCACCAGGCCCAACTCCAACTGCTCCAGGTAGCGCAGGCCGCCGTGGAACAGCTTGCTGGACCGGCTGGACGTGCCGGACGCCAGGTCGCGGGCCTCCACGAGGGCCACGCGCAGGCCCCTGGTCGCGGCGTCCAGCGCGGTGCCGGCGCCGACCACCCCGCCGCCGACCACCACGACGTCGAAGGTCTCCGAAGCCAGGCGCTGCCAGTCACGCTCCCGTTCCTCGGTGCCGAGCCGTCCGGTCTCGGCCGAGGCCCGTGTCGGTGTCGCTGGGGCTGCTGCTGGTTTCCGGGTGGCCACGCCACTCGCCTCCCGCCTGTTGACTGCCTGGGTCCGACGGATCATCACGCTACCTGTAACCGAGCCGTGTCGGGCAGTGGAGCCGTTCGGCCATGGACAGCACCCGTACCGCTAAGTAACGTCCGATCTCCCGTTCCAACGGCGTCGACGGGCGCGGAGGTGTGTATGGGCTATGGCGCGATCTTCGTCTGGGAGACGATCGGCACTGCGCTGTTGATCCTGCT
>Ga0307511_10000750_pt1 | contig 34635 bp, 22 predicted proteins | sample 13_EM_MG_FD_200266 | JGI IMG/M metagenome (GOLD analysis project Ga0307511, IMG submission 200266) | Populus trichocarpa ectomycorrhiza microbial communities from riparian zone in the Pacific Northwest, United States - 13_EM | ecosystem: Host-associated > Plants > Roots > Unclassified | place... | reverse complement strand
CACTTCCTCACCCAGATGAAACTGAGGCTTGAACGGCTCGATCTGCTTCATCAGTCGGTCAACGAGCTCCTGGGCGCCACAAACGGGCAGCGCCGGGATGTCATAGATGGGCTTTTCAGGATAAAGCTCCGCGCACTGGCCGCCCGGGATCGGCAGTGAATCAATGATGCGCGCGCTGATACCGAGCAGGCCAAGCTCGAATACCTGGAATAGGCCGCACGGGCCCGCACCGATGATGACAACGTCGGTCGTAATGTCGCTCAAGACGTATCTTCCGCGTAACCCAAACCGTGATTGTAGAGGGTCCTGGGGGGGCTACAATACGTAGGCCTATAGGAGAGCCCCTTGCCGAACTCGAATTCCGACCTGCATCAGCGCCGCCAGAAAGCCATTCCCCGGGGCGTCTCGAACTCGCTCGCCATCTATGCCGACCGGGCGGCGAACGCCGAAATCTGGGACGTTGAAGGCACGCGGTACATCGACTTCGGGACGGGCATCGCCGTCCTCAACACGGGACATTTGCATCCCAAGGTCAAGGCGGCCGTAGCCGCTCAGCTGGAGAAATTCACGCACACCTGCTTCCAGGTAACGCCTTACGAGAGCTATATCGAGCTGGCGGAGCAGCTGAACGCGCTTGCCCCGGGTAAGACTCCAAAGAAGACGATCTTTCTGACAACGGGTGCCGAGGCGATTGAAAACGCGGTGAAGATTGCGCGCTATCACACGAAGCGCTCGGCAATCATCACGTTCTCCGGCGGCTTCCACGGTAGAACCTTCATGGGCATCAGCCTGACCGGCAAGGTCCAACCCTACAAGGCGGGCTTCGGGCCGATGATGCCGGAGGTCTATCACATACCGTTCCCGATGGCCTACCACGGCGTCACCGTGGAAGACTCGTTGGAAGCACTGTACGGACTGTTCAAAGCAGACGTCGATCCGGCCCGCGTTGCCGCCATCATCATCGAGCCGGTTCTCGGTGAAGGCGGCTTCTACGTCGCACCGGTGGAACTGCTGCGGAAGCTGCGCGGCCTTTGCGACCAGCACGGAATATTGCTGATCGTCGATGAAATCCAGACCGGATTCGCCCGCACGGGCCGCATGTTCGCGGTCGAACACTCCGGAGTCGAACCGGATCTGATGACTATTGCCAAGAGCGTCTCCGGGGGCGTACCCCTATCCGCGGTGATTGGCAAAGCCGACATCATGGACGCTCCGCTGCCCGGCGGCCTCGGCGGCACTTTTGCCGGCTCGCCGCTCGCCTGCGCGGCGGGACTCGCCGTGCTCGATGTGATCAAGCAAGAGCAGCTGCTGCAGCGTGCAAATCACATCGGTAAGTTCATGACATCGCGCCTGAATGGGTTGCAGGTCAGGTTTCCGAGCATCGGCGAGGTGCGCAGCCTCGGTGCGATGGTGGCGATCGAGCTCGTGAAGAACTGCAGCGCGGATCAGCCGGATGCGGAAGTGACCAAGCAACTCGTACAGGCCGCCGGACGCAAAGGATTGATCCTGCTCTCGTGCGGTATCTACGCAAACGTCATCCGCTTCCTGGCGCCGCTGACGATCACGGATGCGCTGCTCAAGGAAGGATTCAACCTGTTTGAACAGGCTTTGCAGGAAGTAGCGAGCAGCACGAGTGTCGCTACAACCGCTGCGGTGGTTTGATCTTTAAGCTCGCCCGGCGTTGGCGTCGGTGGGCGTATGGAAATACTCGCTCTCGGCGGCGAGTTGCTCCATCAGGCGTTTCAGCTCGGCCATCCTGCCTTCCGCAGTACTGATGGGCATACAGTCCTGGCACCGCGGGTCACCGCAGGGCTGGCGCGAGTACAGCCAGTACTGCAGGGCGCCGGCCAGAAGGCCGTCGGCAATGTCCCACAGGTCAGCGTCCTTGTCCTTATCGGCCAGGCGGTTTCCCAGGTCAACGGCTTTCGTGAAGGCCGAGTCGAAGGTATCAGCGATCTCGGTCATATTCCCCTCATCTGCATGCGACCAGTATATCAAGCAAACATGAGATACATCGGGCGGCGATGCAGCGGCGCCGGCCGGTGGGGTATCGCTACCAGACTGTGAAATGGCTGTATAGGTCCGGTTACCGTTTTGCTTCTGCGATGGCCGCCACGGAACTACCGTCCAGGTTCCCCCCATGATGCCTCGAACATCGCAAGGCCGCCCCGGCCGGCAGACAGGGATCGATTTTCCGGCCGTGGCTTATGTCGCATGCAAGAAATCCCTACTGAAACGGCCGAATGCATCGCAGCCGCCCGAGCGGACGCGCCGCCGCGGTCAGTCCCAGCCCCGCGCTTCCCGCGCTGGCTGCGATTGGGAATTGGGGGTCGCCTTGCCCTGGGTCTCGCGGCTGTCTGCGCCGTAGTCGTCTGGGGACACATTCTCGCAACCCGCACCACGCGCATAGCGGTGCAAGCCGTGAGGAGTATGCAGACCGAGCACGAGCCTCGGGCGCAAAGAGCCAGCGCGGTCGTGGAATCACTCGTAGCGTACGACCGGGCGGTTATCGAGTATCTGCAGAGTGGTCGCAGTTCCGGATTCGGCAGCATCACCGCCGCCGGCGATTCGCTCAATGCTGCGGTACTGGCCTACTTCCAACCCGCCGGGACGTCAGCCGCCACTTCCGGGGCTTCGACACCACCCGGCGCACAGTTGCTGCCGCAACTTACGAGCCACATGGAACATGGAAGCGACCTGGCGAGGCATGCGGCCCAGCGCGCCGAGTGGCTCGAGCAGCGTTACGCCGCGCTCGACCGTGTCCAACAGCGAATCAACTCAGCCGGGGGAGCCGGGCTTGCCATCAACGGGACGCAGGTCGTAGCCAGCCGGTCGCTTGCGGAGCTCGCTTCGGCGATCAACGCGGTTCGCGGCAGCTTTGCGCCTTCACCGGTGATCGCTCAGCGTGAGCACGCGTTTGTAGCCACCCTCGAAGCTCACAACGCGGAACTGCAGCGCTCGCCCGGACGCAACTGGCTCGATCTCGAGAAGCAGGACTTTGCGCAGGCGGTGAAGCTGCGGCTGGCCATCGACAGGTTCGATACCACCAACGACACCGCCCGGCGCCAGTTCCTCGAGGAGAGTGCCGCACTGACGACGGGAGTTCAGCAGCATCTGCAGGAGCCTGCGCGACGCGGATTGATGGAAGCAGCCGCGCGGGCCGCCACATCTGCCGAAGGCGCGGAGCACACGCTGACTATGACAGGTATCGCCGTGGTCAGCGTCGTCCTGATCGTGTCCGTGCTGTTGGTCGCCAGCATCTCTGTGCCTGTGCGGCGATTGACTGCCGCAACGAAGCTCCAGTCCGCCGGCAACAGAGGCGCGCGTGCGCCTCGCGGCGGGTCGGCGGAAATTGACGCGCTGGCTGAATCCTTCAACACAATGGCGGCGCAGATCTCCCGTGCCGAGGCCGAGTTGCGTGCTCACCAGGCACAGCTCGAACGGCATGTGGCCGAGCGGACCCGCCAGCTCCACCATCTCGCACATCACGATCCGCTCACGCAGCTTCCCAACAGGCGTCAGCTGTCTGACCGTCTGACTGCGGCGTTGGCACGGGCGACAGCGACCGGCCAAAGACTCGGCCTGCTCTTCGTGGACGTAGACAATTTCAAGTCCATCAATGACACGCTGGGCCATAACTTCGGCGACCGTGTGTTGCAGGGAATCGCAGAACGGCTCGGGGCAGCGACCAAGGGGCGTGCCCTTCTTGCCCGCCTCGGCGGCGACGAATTCACCATGCTGATCGAGGACGTCAAATCCGTTGAGGACGTCGAAGCGCATGCTGCCGAAATCGTATCGACTCTCCAACAGCCACTGACCGTGGACGGCCGTCTCCTGGCCACCAGCGCGAGCGTCGGCGCCAGCCTCTACCCGGATCACGCTGAAGACGCGGAGCAGCTGCTCCGAGCGGCGGACGTGGCGCTGTTCCGAGCAAAGGAATTGGGCAGAAACCGTTATGCCCTGTACAAACCCGCGCTCTACGACGCTGCCGCGCAGCGTTTCCGATTGGAGCAATCACTGCGTCGCGCAGTTGAGAATGGCGACCTCCTGCTGATGTTCCAGCCGCAAATAGCCCTGCATAGCTTCGAGATCACCGGGCTGGAAGCGTTGCTGCGTTGGCGCAAGCCTGACGGCCGGATTGCCACCGCGAGTGAGTTCATTCACATCGCGGAAATGACTGGTTTGATCCACGAGCTGACCGACTGGGTGCTGCGTTCCGCCACTTCAACAGTGGCCGCCTGGCGGGCCCAGGGCTGGCATCGCGCTTCCGTCGCCATCAACATCTCGGCTCCCCAGTTCCTGGAGAGTGACTTCTGCGAGCACATTGCCCGCGCGCTCGAAGTGACCGGTCTGCCCGCCAGCGCCCTGGAACTGGAACTGACGGAAACCGTCTTCCAGACTGGACCGACCACCGTCGATTCCCTGCGGCGGCTGCGTGAAATGGGCGTGTCGATCGCCCTGGATGACTTTGGAATTGGCTATTCGTCCCTGACATCCCTGGAGCAGCTACCGATCACGCGCGTCAAACTCGATCGCATGCTGGTGGAGGGTGTCGACTCCAACCCGCGGTCCGCGGCGATCGTCCGCTCCATCGTGGCGTTGTGCCACGGGCTGGGACTGCAGGTGATTGCCGAAGGCGTCGAACGCCCGGCGCAGTTGGAATTCCTCTCACACTGCGGCCCTATCGGCGTTCAAGGTTACCTGCTCGCCTATCCCGTGGAGAATCAGGACGCGGAAAAGGAAGCACATGCCGCCGCCGCCCGGGCGCGCAGCATCCTGGAAGCTTCGGCGAGGAACGCTGCCGGTGAGCCCGCAAATGGCTCGCTCGTGTTTGTCGGATCAGGCGCTCGACGCCGCGGCTAGTCCCCTAACCGCCGCTTCAAATCCTCCAGCTCAGCTCGCAGCGCCAACACCTCCTCCTCGACCTTCGCAAGGCGCTCGTCATTGCGAGATGCGGGAAAGGAGATCTCGGGTGCACTCACCGCAGTGCTCTGCCCATGTGTTTTCAGCGAGCCGTGTCCCGAAACGTGGCTCGCAACGGTATGCTCGGGATCGGCTTCCGCGCTCATATCGGCGACCGGCCCGCTGAACAGGTGCGCCCACCGCGAATCCCGCCGATTCGGCTCGCGCGCCAAACGCACGACAAACGGGCCATCCGGCCGTTCCGCAAGCCTGCTGAGCGCCGCTTCAATCTCCGACGTTTCTGCAAACGGCGCCATTCGACTCGCCCGCGTCCGCAACTCCCCGGGAGTCTGCGGTCCCCGGACGAGCAACTCGCAGACAATCGCCAACTCCTGCGGATCGAGCTTCAGGGTACCGAATTCGGTATTGCAGAAGCGATGCTGATACTTCGGCACGCGGCTGCCGAAGCCCGACTTCTCCATCACGAAATGCTTCTTCGAGAGGCCGTCCAGGGTCTTCTGCACGGTCGCCTCGTCGAGATCCATCACAGGCTCGCGGTTGCTCTTCTGATTGCATGCATTCGCCAGCGCATTGAGCGACAGCGGATACTGATCCGGCGTCGTGATCTGCTTTTCGATCAGGCAGCCGATGACGCGCGCCTCCAGGGCAGTCAACTCTATCTTCATAGGAACGCATCCCTCGACCGGGCGCCAAAATCGGCATGGTCGGTGAAAAATCCGTCCAGCCCCGCATTGAGATAAGCCTGCAACTCACCGCCCAGGTCGCCCAGGTGATGCGGCTCGGGGCCCGAGCGCAAATCCTTCGGCAGAAACTGATTCTCCGCCCGGAACGTGTACGCATGGACCTGCAAACCCGCTGCATGGGCATCTTTGATCAGGGAGGTCGGCTCACCGAGCATGTCATGCGCATCGCGCGGAATGACCTGTAACTTGTACGGCCCGATTCCTGTGGCATAGGTGGCCACCTCAGCCAGGCCTGCCGGCGTGATCATGTCCTGGTACGTTCGTTTGATGCCCTGCGCAATCAGATCGTACGGCCCACCTTCAGTTTCCATCAGCTGGATGATGGGTAACTCGGTCATCCTGCGCATGGCCTTGAGATTGCCCACCTCGAAGCACTGGATGATGGCCAGACCATTGCGGCCCTTGTAGCCGTGACGATGGAGCGTGTCGACCAGCAACTCTTCCATCGCAAGTCCCAGGCCCTGGAAGTAGGTTGGATGCTTGGTCTCGGGGTACACACCGATGCGCGACGGTGCGGGCAGCCCGAGTTGCTTCGCGCTCATATCGCGCTGCTGCTGCACACCGGCCACCAACGCCAGAATTTCCTCAAATGTCGCAACCTCAAACTGGCCATCGAAGCGCGTGTTGTTGGGCCTGATGTCCGGAATCCGCTCCCGCGCCCGCAGGGTCTTCAACTCCGCGAGCGTGAAGTCTTCCGTGAACCATCCGGTATGTGCAATCCCGTCGATTGTCTTCGTTGCGCGACGATTGGCAAACTCGGGATGCCGGGCGACATCTGATGTGCCTCCGATCTCGTTTTCATGCCGCGCGACGAGCACGCCATCCTTTGTCATGACCAGGTCGGGCTCGACGTAGTCGACCCCATCCTGCATCGCGATGAAGTACGAAGTCAGGGTGTGCTCGGGTACGTAGCCGCAAGCACCACGGTGCCCGATGACGATGGGGGCTATTTTCCGGTTTTTAGGCATGGCTCTTGCTAAACTCTACCCGTGCTAACGGAACAAGACATCTATCTCTTCCGCGAAGGCACGTATTTCCGGTCCTATGAGAAGCTGGGTGCCCATCCGACCTCCGCTGCAGAGCCGGGCGAGCAAGGCACTCATTTCGCTGTCTGGGCCCCAAATGCGGCTTCCGTCTCCGTGGTCGGAGATTTCAACGGTTGGAACCCTCAGTCGCATCGCCTCGAAGCGCGAGCCGACTCGTCCGGCATCTGGTCGGGGTTCCTGCGTGGCGTCCGCCCCGGCGCTTTGTACAAGTATCACATCGTATCGAAGAACCACGGCTATACCGTCGACAAGAGTGACCCCGTGGCGTTCAGGTGTGAGGTGCCCCCCCGAACGGCTTCGGTCGTCTGGGATCTCTCCTACGAATGGGGGGATCACGAGTGGATGCAAAACCGCGGGGGGCACAACGCACTCGACCGCCCGCAGTCGGTGTACGAATTGCACATCGGCTCGTGGCGCCGCGTCCCCGAGGAGCACAATCGCTCGCTGAACTATCGCGAACTGGCGCATGCCGTCAGCGACTACGTCTGCGAGATGGGCTTCACCCACGTCGAGCTGATGCCGATCATGGAGCATCCGTTCTACGGCTCCTGGGGCTACCAGGTCACCGGCTATTTCGCGCCAACATCGCGCTATGGCACACCGCAGGATTTCATGTACTTCGTGGATTACCTGCACCGCCGCGGAATCGGTGTACTCCTCGATTGGGTACCCTCACATTTTCCCTCGGACGAACACGGCCTCGCCTATTTCGACGGCACGCATCTGTATGAGCATGCCGACCCGCGGCAAGGTTTCCACCCGGAGTGGAACAGCTCCATATTCAACTATGGACGCGCCGAAGTCCGTGACTTCCTCGGCAGCAGCGCCCTCTTCTGGCTCGAGAAATATCACATCGACGGACTGCGCGTAGATGCGGTCGCGTCCATGCTGTATCTCGACTACGCACGCGAGGCCGGCGAGTGGATCCCGAACAAATACGGCGGCCACGAGAATCTCGATGCCGTCGAGTTCATCAAGCAGCTCAACCTTGCCGTCTATCGCGACTATCCCAACACCCAGACGATTGCAGAGGAATCCACTGCCTGGCCGATGGTCTCGCGCCCGACGTACCTGGGTGGCCTGGGATTCGGCGAAAAATGGAACATGGGCTGGATGCATGACACGCTGAAGTACTTCCAGACCGATCCCATGTTCAGGAAGTATCAGCACAACGCGCTGACGTTCAGCATCTGGTACGCGTTCACCGAGAATTTCGTCCTGCCGATTTCGCACGATGAAGTTGTGCACGGCAAAGGCTCCCTGATCGGCAAGATGGCGGGCGACGAATGGCAGCGCTTTGCCAACCTGCGCCTGTTGCTCGGTTACATGTGGACCCACCCGGGCAAGAAGCTCCTTTTCATGGGCTGCGAGTTTGGGCAGGTCCGTGAATGGACACACGACGCGAGCCTCGAGTGGCACGTGCTGCAGTACCCGCAGCATTCGGGCGTCCAGCACTGGATGCGCGACCTGAACACCTTCTACAAGGAAGCTCCCTCGCTGTGGGAGTTGGATTTCTCGCCCGACGGCTTCCAGTGGATAGACTGCAACAACGCTGATATGGGTGTGTTGGTCTATTTACGCAAGGGTAAGCGTCCGGGCGACTGGACGCTGGTGGCGCTCAACTTCACGCCGGTCCCACGCGAGAACTATCAGATCGGAGTTCCGCGCGGAGGAACGTGGCGCGAGCGTCTCAACAGCGATGCAAAGGACTATTGGGGCAGTGGCATCGGGAACTTCGGGACCATCGAAACGGCGCCGCTGCCGTCGCATGGGCATTATCATTCGCTGAACTTGCGCCTGCCGCCTCTGGGGGTGCTGGTACTCACTCCGGGCTGAGCGCGCAGGACTGTGAGCAAGGTCCGCGTCGTCATTGAAAACATTACGCCGCGCGTTGACTGCGGGCGCTTTCCCATAAAGCGCACGACTGGCGAGACAGTCGTAGTTGAAGCTGACGTGTTCACCGACGGTCACGATGTCGTGGCCGCGATGATGATGTATCGGCACGACACTACGACCGAGTGGCACAAAACCCCCATGAAGCCGATCGGCAACGATCGCTTCCGCGCGCAGTTCACTGTCCAGCAGCTCGGAGCCTATCTGTACTCGGTGTCCGCCTGGGTGGATCACCTCGAATCCTGGCGCCGCGGACTCATGAAGAAATATGAGGCCGATCAGGACATCAATCTCGATCTCAAGGCCGGCGCCCTGCTCGCCGAATCCATGGCAGAGCGTGCCCACGGACCGGACTCTCAGCGGTTGCGGGAGTGGGCGGCCGCCATCACGGACCCGCGGCGCGACATCGAGGCACGCATTGCTCTGTCCCAGACGGAATCGATCCGTGAGTTGGAACAGCGTTACCCCGATCCTGACATCGTCCTGAACTGGGACTCGCCGCTCGAAGTTGAGGTCGATCGCGAACGTGCGCGTTACTCGACCTGGTACGAGATGTTTCCCCGCTCGGCAGCCTCTCAGCCGGGCAAACACGGCACATTTGCCGACGTCGAGAAACTGCTGCCATACGTGGCCTCGATGGGCTTCGACGTGCTGTATCTGCCGCCCATCCATCCAATCGGAATGACCGAGCGCAAAGGCCCCAACAACAACCCCAGGGCGTCCCAGGGCGATCCGGGCAGCCCCTGGGCCATCGGGGCGGCCGCGGGTGGGCATAGGGGCATCCATCCCGAGCTGGGTACCCTGGAGGATTTCAAACATCTGATCTGCACGGCCGGCGAGCATGGGATCGAGATTGCGATGGACATCGCATTTCAGTCCACGCCGGACCATCCCTACGTTCGCCAGCATCCCGAATGGTTTCTCAAGCGTCCCGACGGCTCGATCCAGTACGCGGAAAACCCGCCCAAGAAGTACCAGGACATCTACCCATTCCACTTCGAATCGGATGCCGGCCAGGCGTTGTCAAAAGAGCTGCAGGGCGTAATCGAACACTGGATCGCCCAGGGCGTGCGGATATTCAGAGTCGACAATCCGCATACCAAGCCGTTTGCCTTCTGGGAAGGGCTGATCAGGGACATTCGCCGCCTGCGGCCCGATGTCATTTTCCTGGCCGAGGCGTTCACGCGCCCCAAGGTAATGTACCGGCTCGCGAAGTTGGGCTTCACGCAATCGTACAACTACTTCCCCTGGCGCAACTCCAAGCGCGAGCTGACGGAGTATTTCACTGAGCTGGCTCAGCCACCGGTCAGCGATTTCTTCCGGGCGAACCTGTGGCCCAACACTCCCGACATTCTCCCGGAGTATCTGCAGTTCGGCGGCCGCGGCGGCTTCATGATCCGGCTGGTGCTCGCCGCCACCCTGGGAGCGAGCTACGGCATCTATGGGCCGCCATTCGAGCTCATGGAAGCCCTGCCCCGCGAGCCGGGTAGCGAGGAATACCTCAATTCGGAGAAGTACGAGATCCGCCACTGGAACCGGGATGAGCCGGCCAGCTTGCGGGAATTCATTGCCCGCGTGAATCGCATCCGGCGCGAAAATGCACCTTTACAGAGCGACCGGGGATTGAAGTTTCATTCACTCGACAACGACAATCTGCTCGCCTATAGCAAGAGCCGTGAAGGTGAGGCGGACTCGGTCCTGGTGGTCGTCAACGTCGACCCGCACCATACCCAGGCGGGTTGGCTGCAACTCGATCTGCAGACGCTGGGTTTGCCGGTCGACGGACCGTTCCAGGTGCACGACCTGCTGTCGGGGGCGCGGTTCCTATGGCAGGGACCGCGAAATTACGTATCCCTCGATCCAGGCCACTCGCCTGCGCACATCTTCCGGATCCGGCGGCGCGTCAGGTCAGAGAAAGACTTCGACTATTTTCTGTAGCGGTGCGGGCCGTAGCGCTACCGCAGGCGCACAACGTGCCCCTCTTCCCGGCGCGTCTTCGCGCCGCAACTCTTCGGGGGTCGCGAAGCGATCCCCCTTGAACCCTGCGCGCAGCGCATGAGAAGAGAGACCGTAGTGCAGCACGCGGGCACGCTCCTTGCTTTAGCCGGGCGATGCTGTGCGAAATGCTTAGTTGAAGACGTCGCGGAACGGGGGAGATCGATGAACGCACAGGTCACGAGCGCACAAGGGCTAGGCGCCCCCGTCGAACTGCAGCCTGCTACCGATCCTCTTTGGTACAAGGATGCAGTCATATATGAGGTGCACGTCCGCGCGTTCTTCGACAGCAATGATGATGGCGTAGGTGATTTTGCGGGTCTGACCCGGAAGCTGGACTACATCCAGGATCTCGGTGTCAATACGATCTGGCTGTTGCCCTTCTACCCTTCACCTGGCAAGGATGATGGGTATGACATCGCCGACTACCACAATATCCACACCCAATATGGGACGCGCGCGGACTTCAAGCTTTTCGTAGACGAGGCACACCGCCGAGGCCTGCGTGTCATCACCGAGCTGGTCATCAACCATACCTCGGATGCTCATCCCTGGTTTCAGATTGCACGCCGTTCGCCGCCGGGTTCTCCCAAGAGGAACTACTACGTCTGGAGCGACACACCGGACAAGTACGCCGAGACCCGTATCATCTTTCGAGACACCGAGATCTCCAATTGGACGCTGGACCCGGTTGCGAAGATGTACTACTGGCACCGGTTCTTCAGCCACCAGCCGGACCTGAATTTCGACAACCCCCACGTGGTGCGGGCCGTCATCCACATCATGGAATACTGGCTCAACCAGGGTGTCGACGGGTTACGGCTGGACGCCATTCCGTACCTGATGGAGCGTGAAGGTACCAATAACGAAAACCTGCGCGAAACGCACGAAGTCATCAAGCGCATTCGCAAGGTGATCAATGACCGCTACGCGGACCGGATGCTGCTCGCGGAGGCCAACCAATGGCCTGAGGACGTGCGCGATTACTTCGGCGACGGCGACGAATGCCACATGGCGTATCACTTCCCGCTGATGCCTCGCATGTACATGGCGATCGCTCAGGAAGATCGCCACCCCATCGTCGAGATCATGGAGCAGACGCCAGACATCCCCGACAACTGTCAGTGGGCAATCTTCCTGCGCAACCACGACGAACTCACGCTCGAGATGGTGACGAGCCGTGAGCGCGACTACATGTACAAGATGTACGCGGCCGACCCGCGCGCCAAGCTGAATCTTGGCATCCGCCGACGGCTCGCACCGCTAATGGAGAATGACCCGGAGCGCATCAAGCTCATGAACAGCCTGCTGCTGTCCATGCCGGGCGCGCCCATCATCTACTACGGTGACGAGATCGGCATGGGAGACAACTTCTTCCTGGGCGATCGCAACGGCGTCCGCACTCCGATGCAGTGGAGTCCCGATCGGAATGCCGGCTTCTCGCGAGCCGACCCGCAGCAGTTGTATCTGCCGCCGATCATGGACCCAATCTATGGCTACGAGTCGGTAAACGTTGAAGCCCAGACGCGCGACCGCTCCTCGCTGCTCAATTGGATGAAGCGCATGCTGCAGGTCCGCAAGGGCTCGCAGGCATTCGGACGCGGGACTTTGAGATTCATCCGTCCCGGCAACCGCAAAGTGCTGGTGTACCTGCGTGAGTACCAGAACGACGTAATCCTCTGCGTCTGCAACCTCGCACGCACGGCGCAACCTGTTGAAGTCGACCTCGCGGAATTCAAAGGCACAGTCCCAATCGAGCTCGTCGGCCGGACGCCATTCCCGCCTGTCGGTGAGTTGCCCTACCTGCTGACACTGCATGGCTATGGGTTCTACTGGTTCCAACTCACAAAAGGAGAGCAGGGACCGGCCTGGCACGACGAGCGGCTGCCGCGCGACGACCTTCCCGTGTTGGTACTGTTTGACGGGTGGAACAGCTTCTTCCCCGAGCGCGTGGCCATCTGGCGCAGGGGATTGGCCACGAGGCTTCGCGAGCAGTTGGAAAAGAGTGTGGCGCCGAAGTACATCGCGACCCAGCGCTGGTACTCCGGCAAGGGCGCTCCCATACTGAGCGCGCGCTTCGGTGACAACGGCGAATGGGAAACACCGAATGGGCGATGGCTGGCCGGGGTGTTCGAAGTCGAGAGCAAGGTTGAGAAGGCGCTCTACTTCCTGCCGTTTGCGATTGCCTACGAGGACACGGACGAAGGCCGTTGGCAGAAGCTCCAGGCCGGTGCTATCGCGCGTGTACGCCGGCAGGCAACCGTGGGCGTGCTGGCCGATGCCACTTCGGACGAGAACTTCTGCCGGTCAGTGGTAGAGGGGATTGGCACGGGCGCTGAGATCAAAACCGAGCGCGGCCTCGTTCGTCTGTCGGCAACCCAGATGTATTCGCAGCTCAGAGGTGATCCCGCGACGCCGCTGACTGTCGGTCAGACTGCCGGTCAGAGCAGTAACACGACGGTGAGAGTCGGGGACATGTTCTTCCTCAAGTTCTACCGCCGCCTGCAGTCCGGCATCAACCCGGAGGTCGAGATCGGTCGGTATCTGACTGAGGTGGTTCGTTTCCCCAACATCGTGCCGGTTGCGGGTATTGCGGAATATCGCAACAACGATGGCACCCCAACTACCCTGGCGCTGCTGCAAGCGTTCGTGATGAATCAGGGCGATGGTTGGGATTACACTGTCAACTATCTCACCCGATTTCTCGAAGATCGACGCAGTGACGCCGCTGTGGCGGAGGACGTGCACGGTGCTTATCTGGAGCTCGTGAAGACGCTTGCGACGCGAACGGCGGAGTTGCATCGAGCGCTGTCGACTCCCACTTCCGACGAGGCCTTTTCCCCAGAGCCGATCAAAGAGCAGGATCTTGCGGCCTGGCGCCTCAGTGTCCGCGCCGACGCCGAGAAAACCCTGGAAATGCTCGCCCAAAGAGCAACGCATTTTCCTGCAGCAGGCATTCCCGAGGCCGACATCCTGTTGTCACGACGCGAGCTATTGCTGAAGTGGATCGACGCCTCGGTTAAAGGACCGCTGCGCGGACTGAAGACGCGCCACCACGGTGACTACCATCTGGGCCAGGTTTTACTGAAGCGCAATGATTTCATCATTGTGGACTTTGAAGGCGAGCCTGGACGCCCCTTGGCCGAACGGCGGATGAAACACTCGCCCTTGCGCGATGTCGCCGGCATGTTGCGCTCCTTCACCTACGCGCGATGGACCGGAATGCAGCGGTGCACGGTGCAGTCGGCAGAAGACTGCGGCAGGTGGGATGCCCTGTTGGATAAGTGGGAAAGCGACGTGAAGACCACGTTTATCGACACCTATGACGCAATCGCCCGGCCGGCTGGCATATATCGGTCAATGGGAGAGGCGCAGCCGTTGTTGGCGCTGTTCGAAGTTGAGAAGGCTCTGTACGAAACCCGCTACGAGCTGAGCAACCGCCCCGACTGGGCGTACATCCCGCTGCGCAGCCTCATCGCCTTTATACAGTAGGAGCCGAAGCGACCGATGGACCAGCAGGCCTCTTTGGCAAAAGTCCCCAGCAGCCAGAGCGATGTCCGGCCCATCCGGGCGGTTTGGCCAGGCCAGCCCTACCCACGAGGCGCGACCTGGGACGGCGAAGGTGTCAACTTCTCTTTGTTTTCGACCAATGCCGAAAAAGTCGAGCTGTGCGTTTTTGATCCGAGCGGCCGGCATGAGCTGCAACGTATCCCGTTGCGCGAGCGCACCGATGAAATCTGGCATTCATATCTGCCCGAGGCACGTCCCGGGCTGCTCTACGGTTATCGGGTGCACGGCCCGTACGACCCCGAACGAGGTCATCGCTTCAACCCGCACAAGCTTCTGATTGAACCGTACGCCAAGCATCTCCAGGGCAACATGGTCTGGAGCGACGCCCATTTCGGGTATCGCGTCGGACATAACAAGGAGGACCTTTCCTTCGACAGGCGCGACAGCGCTCCGGGCACGCCAAAGTGCCGCGTCATCGACTCTGCGTTTACATGGGGAGATGACCGGCCGCCGCGAGTGCCGTGGCATGACACGGTCATCTACGAAGCGCACGTCCGCGGGTTGACGACGCGACATCCCGGCGTGCCACCGCAGTTGCGCGGTACCTATGCAGGGATCGGCACCGCACCGATCATCGAGCATCTTTTACGGCTCGGCATCACGACTCTGGAGTTGATGCCAATTCATGCCTTCTTCGATGACCGGCACCTGCTGGAAAAGGGGCTGCGCAACTACTGGGGTTACAACACCATCGGATTCTTCGCCCCCGAGCTGCGCTATTCAGCGACCGGGCGCGTCAGTGAATTCAAGACGATGGTGAAGGCGCTGCATTCGGCGGGAATCGAGGTGATTCTCGATGTGGTTTACAACCACACCGCCGAGGGCAACCAAATGGGCCCCACGCTGTCGTTCCGTGGGATCGACAATGCGTCCTACTACCGCCTGGTCCTGGACGATCCGCGTCACTACATGGACTTCACGGGCACCGGCAATACGCTCAACCTTCAACACCCGCGCGTACTGCAGCTGATCATGGACAGTCTGCGCTACTGGGTGCAGGAGATGCATGTAGACGGCTTTCGGTTCGACCTCGCCTCGGCCCTGGCGCGTGAGCTGTTTGATGTAGACCGGCTCGGTTCATTCTTCGACACCATCGGACAGGATCCTGTGCTTTCGCAGGTCAAGCTCATCGCAGAGCCGTGGGACATCGGCAGCGGTGGCTACCAGGTGGGCAATTTCCCTCCAGGATGGAATGAGTGGAACGACAAGTATCGCGACACCATGCGCGCGTACTGGAAAGGCGATGGCGGTCTCATCGGAGACTTCGCCCGCCGGTTCACCGGCTCCTCGGATCTGTACGAGGCGAGCGGCCGCAAGCCGCACGCCTCCATCAACTTCATCACCGCTCACGACGGCTTCACTCTGCAGGACCTCGTCAGCTACAACGAGAAGCACAACGAGGCCAATGGAGAAGACAGCCGCGACGGCAGCAACGACAACCGCTCCTGGAACTGCGGCGTCGAGGGACCCGCCGCCGATCCGGCTATCAGGCAGCTGCGCGTCCAACAGAAGCGCAACCTGATCGCAACCCTGCTGCTCTCGCAGGGCGTACCCATGGTGTTGGCCGGGGATGAGCTCGGCCGGACCCAGATGGGCAACAACAATGCCTACTGCCAGGACAACGAGGTGTCGTGGCTGGACTGGGAGCTCGACAAGGAACAGGAAGAGTTCCTGGAGTTTGTCGCGCGCGTGATCTCTTTACGGCGCCGCCATGCCGTATTCAGCCGCCGCCGCTTCCTGCAGGCCAATGCCATCAACGCGGAAGGGTTGAAGGAAATTGTCTGGCTCACGCCTGAAGGCAACGAGATGACCGAGACCGAGTGGAATCAGCATTTCGCGCGCTGCCTGGGCGTGTATCTTGCGGGTGCTGCCATCGAGCGCAGCGACAAACGCGGGCGTCCCGTGACCGACAACAATTTCATGCTGCTGTTCAATGCCCATCACGAGGAGATTCCGTTCGTATTGCCCCAGTTTTTGACCGACAAGGCCTGGTGGACAGTGTTGGACACCTCCGCCGGCGCAGTCCCATTTGAGCAGCGGCGCCACGAGGCAGGCGCGCTCTACCCTCTGCAGGGCCGTTCGCTGGCTCTCCTGAGAGAGACGGCGTACCGGTGATCAAGCGCCGCCATAGCATGCCGTTTGGGGCTGAGCTCATTGGCGATAGCGTGCGATTCAGATTGTGGGCGCCGGGTGCGAAGCAGGTTGATCTTTCGCTGCGAGACGGTCCGGGCATCGCACAGCTGCTGCCAATGAGCTGCCTGGGTGACGGGTGGTACGAGCTCACTACCGACAGGGCCCGGGCAGGATCCCTGTATCGCTACCGGATCAATGGCGAGAGGGAAGTTCCCGATCCGGCCTCGCGCAGAAACCCCAACGACGTGCACGGCCCGAGCGAGGTGATAGACCCAACCGAGTTCGAATGGGATGACGATGGATGGCGCAGCCGGCCCTGGCACGAGGCCGTTATTTACGAGCTGCACGTAGGTACGTTCAGTCCCGAGGGCACATTCGCTGGCGTTCAGGCCCGGCTCGATCACCTGGTACAGTTGGGCGTCACCGTCATTGAGATCATGCCGGTTGCCGACTTTCCGGGCCAGCGCGGCTGGGGCTATGACGGGGTGCTTCTATACGCCCCCGAAGCTGCGTACGGTACCCCCAACGACTTGAAATCGCTCATCGCTGCGGCTCACAAACGCGGTATCGCTGTGATGCTCGACGTGGTCTACAACCATTTCGGGCCCGAGGGTAACTACCTCGGGATGTACGCCCCGCAGTTCTTCACTGAGCGGCATCACACACCCTGGGGCGCCGCGATCAATTTCGACGGCGAGAATAGCCGCACCGTGCGCGACTTTTTCATCAACAACACGCTGTACTGGCTCGAGGAATACCACTTCGACGGACTGCGCTTCGATGCGGTCCACGCCATCATCGATGACAGCAGCAAGCACATCCTCAATGAAATCGCTGAAACCGCGCGCGCGTATGCCCGTGGCGATCGCAACATTTACCTGGTTTTGGAGAACGGCGCCAACGAGGCCCGTTTCCTAAGCGCGCCCGGACGAAGCGACAAGTTCGATGCGCAGTGGGACGACGACGTCCATCACTGCTTGCACACCATTTTGACCGCGGAAACGGACGGCTATTATTCGGATTTTGCCGATGAGCCCCACTCCAAACTCTGTCGCAGCCTGGCGGAAGGATTCGTCTATCAGGGCGAATACTCCAAGCACGAACAGCACGCGCGCGGCGAGCGAAGCGCACACCTGCCACCCACCGCTTTTGTCATCTTTCTGCAGAACCACGACCAAATCGGCAATCGCGCGCTGGGTGAGCGACTTGGGTCTGTCGTGAAGAACGAGGACGCCTTGCGCGCCGCCACGGCGGTTCTACTGCTCGCGCCCTCCCCGCCCATGCTCTTCATGGGAGAGGAGTGGAACGCCCCCGAGCCCTTTGCCTACTTCTGCGATTTCGAGCCGGAGCTGGCCGCCAAAGTGCGGGCAGGCAGAAAAAAGGAATTCTCACACTTCGAACGCTTCCGCGACCCGAAGAACCAAGATCGCATTCCCGATCCCACGAGCCCGGCGACAGTCGAGTCCGCCCGCCTGGACTGGAGCAAGCTGACCGATACGAGACACGAGGGCTGGCTCGATCTGCACCAGCGTCTGCTTGCCATACGCCAGCGCGACATCGTTCCACTGGTCCCCGACATCCGGTTCGGAACCTGCAGCAAACTCGAGTCAGGCGCTGCTTTTGCGGTCGACTGGGCGCTTGCGGACGGATCCGTGCTGCACCTGATAGCCAACCTGGCAGATGAGCCCACTCAACTGGTAGGACGCACCGCCGGCCGTTTGATCTACGCTACTCATCCAAACATTCGTGCGACGGTGACCAGGAACGAGCTCGCACCGTGGAGTGTCACCTGGTTGCTGGAGCGAGGTGTCATTGGAGGCTGACCTCAAACAATCCAATTCGCTCAGCTCCGGCATGGCGGATCTGGGCGAAGTGCGCGAAGCGCCGGTACTCTCGATTGTGCGCGAGCCACAGCCGGCAGCAGGGGCCGGGATACCGCGTGCCACATACCGGGTACAGCTCAACAAAGCGTTCACGTTCAAGGATGCCACAGCCATCATCCCCTACCTCGCCACACTGGGGATCAGTCACGTCTATTGCTCGCCCTACTTCAAAGCCCGCTCAGGCAGCCTGCACGGGTATGACGTCGTCGATCACAACCAGCTCAACCCGGAAATCGGCAGCCGTGAGGACTTGGAGAACTTCGTAACCGCGCTGCGCGCGCATAACATGGGCCATATCCTCGATATCGTACCCAACCATGTCGGCATCATGGGCGCGGACAATGCGTGGTGGATGGACGTACTCGAGAACGGTCAGGCATCGAAATATGCCGACTACTTCGACATCGAGTGGAGTCCCGCCAATCCGGCACTCCAAGGGAAAGTGCTCGTGCCGGTCCTCGGCGACCCGTATGGGGTGGTTCTCGAGCGAGGCGAGCTCGAACTGCGATTCGAGCGCGAGTCCGGCTCGTTTGCGGTGTTCTACCACGAGCACCGCATGCCCATTGATCCGAAGACCTACCCTCGCATCTTTGACCGTGTGCCCGGCTACAACGGGGAGTTGGTGAGCCTGAGGCGCGGATTCATGGCGCTGGTGGATCGGCACGAGCTGACTGACGAGCAAATCGCCGAGCGGGATGAGGCGAAGGAGCATCTCAAGCGGCGATTGAATGCGGTGTGTAACAACGAGCCGCCAGTTTGTGAAGCCATCGAGACTGTCGTGCGCAGCTTCGCGGGCACTCCCGGGGACAGTGGGTCATTCGATGCGCTGCACGAGCTACTCGAGGCACAAGCGTATCGACTGGCTTCCTGGCGCGTCGCGCCCGACGAAATCAACTATCGACGGTTCTTCGACGTAAACGACCTCGCGGGGTTGTGTGTCGAGAATCTGACTGTGTTCGAGAACACCCACCGGTTGCTGTTCGAGCTGATCGGTGAGGGCAAGATCGATGGGTTGCGGATCGATCATCCTGATGGGTTGCGCGACCCGGAGCAGTACTTCCAGAGGCTGCAGGGACGTGTGGCCACTTTACGAGGTACCGCTCACGGGCCAGCCGGCTCCTGGAGCGCGACCGGTGCGTCAATCAATCCCGCTGTGGTTCCGGCTGCCGCTCTCGCTACCGCAGATCCGCCGGACTTCGGTGTAGCGGGTCAGAAACGCAACCTGCCCATCTACCTGGTCGTCGAAAAGATCACCGCGTCCTTCGAGCACATTCCCCCGACATGGCCGGTGCATGGCGAGACCGGATATCACTTCCTCAATGTGGTCAACCGGCTCCTCGTGGATGCGGCGACGAAAGCGCGCATGGATCGCGTCTACCACTCTTTCATCGATCAAACCCTGGAATGGCCGAACGTGGCCTACGAAGCGCAGCACATGATTCTGCGCCGTTCTCTGGCTTCAGAGCTCAGCGTCGTTACGAATCTACTTACTCGCATCGCGCAGGCCGATCGACACACTCGCGACTTCACGTTCAATGGCTTGCGCCAGACATTGGCGGAAGTCATCGCCTGTTTCCCGGTCTACCGGACGTACGTTGGCAACAGCGTGTCGGAAACCGACAAGCGATATATCGACTGGGCAATTGCCTCCGCGCGCCGTAGACGGACCGCTGGCGAGGCTCCGGCGTTCGACTTTGTTCGCGCGGCATTGCTGATGGAATTGCCGGTACCCACGGACTCGCTGCGGCGGCAAATGCGCAACTTCGCCATGAAGTTTCAGCAGATCACCGCCCCAATCACCGCCAAGGGCATTGAAGACACGTCCCTGTATCGCTTCAACCGGCTGACGTCGCTAAATGAGGTCGGCGGCGAGCCGGACGCCTACGGTTCAACCGTGCGGGCGTTCCATGTGGATTCGCAGCATCGCGCCCGTTTCTGGCCGCATGAGATGCTTGGAACCTCCACTCACGACACGAAGCGCTCGGAGGACGCTCGCGCTCGCATCAGCGTGTTGTCAGAAATGACTCAAGTCTGGCGCAAGACGATCGAGCGCTGGGCGCGGATAAATCGGCTGCGCAGGCGCGAAGTGGAGGGACAACCGGCTCCGTCCCCCAACGACGAGTATCTGCTCTACCAGACGCTGGTCGGCAGCTGGCCCCTCGAAGAATTCGATGATGACGGGCTGACCGCGTATCGGGAACGCATCGAAGGCTACATGATAAAGGCTGTGCGTGAGGAGAAGGTGCGCACGAGCTGGGCTAACGTCAACGTCGACTACGAAGAGGCGTTGTTACAGTTCATACGAGCGGCGCTGGAAGCACGCGACGGAAACATCTTCCTGTCGGACTTCACGGGCTTCCAGCGGCGCATCAGCCGATTCGGGCTACTGAACGCAATGTCACAGACCCTTTGCAAACTGACCGCCCCTGGCGTTCCCGACATCTACCAGGGAAACGAAACCTGGGATTTCTCGCTGGTGGATCCAGACAACCGCCGCCCGGTGGACTACCAGAAGCGGCGCACAATACTGGCTTCGCTCGAGAGCATGGACATGGACGCGTGTGTCGATCGTGGACTGATGAAATCGCTGGTCGACGGTATTCGGGATGGACGCGGCAAACTTTTCCTGACCTGGAAGGTTCTGCAGTTTCGGCGCGATCACGAGTCGCTGTTCCGTGATGGTGAATACATACCACTGCGCGTCACGGGCGAGCATGCGTCGAACGTATGTGGGTTTGTGCGGCGACATGAGGGCAAGCTCGCAGTGACGATTGCTCCGCGCCTATACCTGCGTTTGCTCGGACCTGATAGGGAAGACCCGCCGCTTGGCGAGAGTGTTTGGGAAGACACGGCGGTTGAACTGCCCAAGGAATGCGCTGAGACCGTGCAGTTCAAAAATGTACTCGACGGCAAGACAGTGTCCATTGTCAGGACCGGCAACCGCCTTACTGTCAGGGTCGCCGACGCACTGGCCCATTTCCCGGTTGGATTGCTCGCAACGGTGGCGCAGCCATGAAACGTTACCATTGGAACGCGATCGTCCTGTTGTCGGCGGCGTTGATTGCCGCTGCGTGCTCGGGGATTCCGCGGCGCGAGCGGGATCAGGAGACCCTGGACCGGTACCTCAGGTACGCAGGGCCGCCAGTCGATCACGTCACCTATCTTGGGCACTACGACAACTGGCAAACAGTATCGCCGCATCAGATAGTCCTGTTTACGAACATCAACGACGCCTACCTGATTACCGTCAGTCCACCGTGCGAAAACCTTCAGTTCGCGCAACGGGTCGGTATCACCCAGACAGGGGATACCATCAGCTCGCGATTCGATGCGATTCTGGTGAAAGGGTGGCGATGCCAGATCAGCGAGATACGGCCGATTGACTATTTGAAGTTGAGGAAGGATCTGCGGGAAGAGCATGCCAGTGAGAAGGCGCAGACAGCTGCAGAAGCCCAGCCTTAGCGCCGGTCGCTACCCGCCTACGCTTTGGAACGCCGGTTGCCCCACACGCCCGCTCGCCGAGCGGCCGCTGACTGCCAAGACCCCGCCATCGCGCTCGGGCATCAAGGTTGCGTCGGCCGCTTTTTGAGCGGCCGACGGTGAACAAACCGGCAAGCTGGGCGTTTCTCATTGGTCTTGAGGAATTTGTCAGAAACTGTAATTTGTTGGCCTTCCGCGACGCTCGCAAATCGGACGAATCTGATCTTCAGATGTATATTGAGTTTGAGCGCTACATGCCCTGTCTCGGCCCCGAGACCTACAGGAGTGGGTTGATGAAGACTGCGATCCGAAGGTGAGAATCGCCAACGTCCTGCGTCAGGTGGCCTTACTGGCTCTCATACTGATCGCGTGCAACTCGCGGGCCGTCCTGGCTCAAACCCCCTCGCCACTGCAGGAGTGGCAATACTCCGGCGGCATCATCCTCGCTCGGCTGTTCCAGCCGGATCTGCCCACGTGGCGGACCATTCTCGGAGTTGCTTCCGAAGTGCAACCCGTTTACGACGGCGCGCGCGCGTACCGGATATCTGGCGGGCCGGTTATCAACATTCACTATCGCGATATCGCATTCCTCTCCACTGGAGAAGGGCTCGGATTCAACTTTCTTCGCGGGGATCATTACCAGGTCGGCATGGGAGTCACTTTCGACCTCGGGCGCAAGGAGAAGGATGACCTCAGGAATCTGCGGGGAATGGGTGACATTTCGGCGGCGCCGGTCGGGAAGCTGTATGGGACCTGGGTGCTGTCGCGGAAGTTTCCGCTGATATTGAGAATCGATGCCCGGCAGTTCATGGGCGGGGCGCAGGGGTCGGTGGGGGATGCGGCAGTCTACTTACCCCTGCCGGGAAGCTCGAAGAGGTTTGTGATGTTTGCCGGGGCGTCGATTACGATGGCCACGCATCACTATTTGCAGACGTTGTATGGGGTTACTCCGGCGCAGTCGGCGGCGTCCGGACATCCGGTTTATGAGATTCCACATGCAGGCACCAGTGCCGCGGGGGTGGGATTCAGCGCCACACAGTTTGTGACTGACCACTGGCTGCTGAACCTGGATGCGGCCCTGAGCCAGGTAAGGGGCAGTCCTGCGCATAGTCCGCTGGTGGAGGCCAGGACGCAGCGGGTGCTGGCGTTATCATTCAACTACAACTGGTAACAGTCTGCGCAATCGGCTCGATTTTCCGTGAGTGCGAAGGACCATGAGGCTATTCCCTCGCCAATGCCTCGACGGGATCGAGGCCCGCGGCATTGCGTGCCGGCAGAAACCCGAATACCACCCCGATGACGGTGGACACCGCCACCGCAGCGACGATTGACGATGTTGAGAAGATCATGGGGAAGTCTTTGAACATCCGTGAGAAAGCAACGCCAATTCCAAATGCCAGCGCAATCCCCAGCATTCCGCCGATCAGGCCGTGTAGCCCAGCGTCACACGTGCGAGATTGATCGCTATTTTTGCAGCTTGGATCTGAGCGCTGAGCACGACGACCTCCACTTTAGCCGCATCAAAAGCTGCTTCCGCCGCGTCACAATCCGCCCATGAAGGTGCCAATCATTGGAAAATGGTGCACCGCAAGTTGCCCTTTGGTCTCGTTGATATTGTTGCGGTGCTCACGTCAAGCTGGCAGATGAAGCCGATCCTGACTGTGTTAGGGACATGGAGAATAGACAATGAAGAGGTCAGTGGCTCAATGTACGTTCATCTTTCTCGACTGTGGTTCGGTGAGGAAGTCCACGAAGGGCTTGCCCGTCGGCTTCACATCGGAACCTTCGTTCCCACCGTTTAATAGGCGCTTGCTCTAGCAGACCGCAGGTTGCGGCCGCCCCGCGGCCACAACCTCTTTGGCGCCCGTCAATCGCATTGTCGGGTTGAGGCCAAATTGGCGAGCCAGGGACGGCTCGCCTTCCTCCGGCAAACATTACCACTGCACTTGCAACGCAATGCTCATCCTGCGGCCGAATAGATCCCCGTTTTCCTGGTCGTACCCCACACTCTCCACCACGTTGTTTATAAATGGCGGGTCAGTGTTGAATACGTTTTTTGCCGCGGCGACGATCTGGGTGCGCGCAGCAGAAGAGGCCCCCCAACTCCTCAGTCGATAGCCGAGCACGACGTCCCACGTGGCCCACGAGCTGACGGGACGGTGCGGAATGCTGTCGGTATCTTCATACCCACCCTGATAGTTCAACGTGGTTGAGATCCAAAAATCGCGCCGCTCCCAGCCAGTGGTAGCTCGCGCGCGCAAGGCGGGAGGGTTGTGTGCCGTACTGAGGAGACTCGTAATCGCAGTGGTTGGAGAGTTCGCTTGCGCGTAACGCAAAATATAGGTCGATTCCACTCCGAAATTCATCCGCCCGATTCCGGTACTGAGCTCATAGCGGCCGGCGAAATCAAACCCCTCTGTTTTCAAAGTCTCGGCATTGTGCAAGCGGACATCGACCAGTGCGCCGATCGGAGCATTGAGGCAATCGGCGGGCATCCCGATGAATTGACTGTTCACACAAACCTGAGAGCGCAATCCTGCGCCGATGTTTCGGGACACCAGCCAGTTGTACTGTGGGTCAACCAAGGCAGTCGCCGCAAGATCGGTGCTCTGGATCACTTGATCGAACACCGTGTGGAAATAGGTGACTGAGGCCGTGAGATCCGGGAGTCTGGCCGGGCTGACGGCCAGTCCGGCAGTGAGACTTTGCGCGCTCTCGGGTCGCAGATCGCGGTTTCCGCCGGTCCACACCAACGCGCTGGTCAGGCCATTGGGCGCGAGTGTATCCGGAAGCATAACGATCGTGCTCAGATTGGAGGCTTCGGAAATATCGGACAAGTTGGGCGGCCGAAATAGCTTCTGCCAACCGGCACGTACCGCAATATCCGGTGTTGCCCACCACGTAAGTCCCAAGCGAGGGGCAAACGCGTGACCGACGTCACTGTAGAACTCATCGCGAACACCGCCCCGCAGTTCCAGCCGATGAGGATGCCGTAGGTCGGCGTCCGCGCCGAGGAGCGGGACGACGGCTTGCGCATAACCAGCCATCATTCGCCGACTTTCGTCGAAGTCAGACGCTGTTGTCAATTGCGTCGCGCTGACGGCGGATTTGAACGTCTGGATCCGATAATCGGTGCCGACGGTGAGCGCTACATCGCCCGCCGGCAGCGAGAATGCAGGACCGGACGTGCTGAGACTCGTGGTAGTAAATCCGGAGGAATAATGCGCGGACTGTTGCGACCGGATGGCCTCACGGGTGCTGGGATTCGTGTTAGTCCCGCTTCCGAATGCATTGAAAGCGGTAGTAGGATCGGCGCTGTCGATATAGGCCTGCAGCGTCGCGAAATTCACCAAATTTCCGAAGCGGTCAATCTGGCGCTCACCCGCGTAGCTGAGATACCCGGTCAGGGTCCAGCCGCGGATCGCTGCGTGATCAAACCCGACGGCGAACTGGCCGCTGTTGACTTCTCCATCGAGGGTCTGGGGACCCAGGTCCGCCCCAAAACCGTAGAGAACCTGCACCGAATCACCGCCGCCGGGATTGAAGTACCAGGGATTCGTGGACGGAATGGTGAGCGCGGCCGTGAGCCCCGCGGATTGCGTCGCAACGCGCCGCTGGCTCGCTAATGCGCTCACCCATACGTTCCAGTCGTCCGCCACCCGCTGCTGCCCTGTGGCCACGACACTCAACCGCTGTTGGTGCGGCAGTATGGTGGCATCTTGGAAGCGATCATGAAGGTTCGGCCCGACGGTCAGTTGAGACGCCTTCAGGCCCGTGCCATTTTGCCCCGCAGGCAGGCCCCATACCTGCAGAGTCCCATCGTCGAGCGTATCGATGAGTGTGCCGGGATTCCCGGCCGGATTTCCTAAGTTGTCTCCCCCCCATGGCACCAGATTGCTGGTCGCCTGGCTGCGCTTTGAAGCAGAGAGGGCATCGCGCTCGTAGTATTCGCCCGCGAACATTACCGACCCCGAGTCCCAATGGCTCACGATCGACTGACTGAATCGGCGCTCTCCCACTGAGCTCTTCGTCATGCCGCCGATATTCGCTTGTGTTTCGGGTGTCCCGGCGCTTCCTTGCAGGACGAAATTTACGACGCCACCAATTGCGTCCTCACCGAGCAACGTGGCATCGCCATCCTGTAACACTTGGATCTGATCTATAGCACTGAGCGGTATGCTCGAGATGTCGAAGAACGTCCCCGCCGAACCGCTCGGCGCGAGGCGCCGACCGTTGACTAAGACCAGCGTCGCACGCGATCCCAAGCCACGCAAATTGATACCGGTGCCGAAGGCGGCATTGGTTCCAGCCTCGCGCCCCAAGAGCGTGTCTTCGGTCGGGCCACCCCCAAAATTGGACGTCATTGGCCTCAATAAATCCGCCGCAGTAGCATCGCCCGAGCGTTGGATGTCCTGATGACTGAGTAGGGAGAACTCGACGCTGGTATCTGTCGGAAGCACTCCGCTCCATGGACGAGCAAACACATATATCGAAGAGAGTTCCTCCACTTTCCGAGGTGCAAGGGGCCCGACCACGGCGGGTAAGGGCGGCTGCGAGAATCGGGGGGGCCGAGCATCCGCGGCCGAGTGATCCACGGCAGTAACGAACACCCCCCCGGAATCGGACACGCGAAAGTCCAGGCCGCTTCCTTTGAGCATCACGCGCAGCGCGTCGGCGATTTCAAAGTCACCGTTCAGAGCGTGAGTCAACTGATGTCGAACCCGGTCATAGTCGTAGCTGACAAAACGGTCGGCTTGGCGACCGAACAGCGTGAGGGTCTGAGCCGCTTCCCCGGCCGGCACCGAGAAATGACGCGGCTCGGCCACCGCGGGCGCCGTTCGAAACACAGCGCCAACTGCGACACCGATCGTCGCGAGAACAATCGCGCACCTTCGTAATCGGACTCGGTCCATGAAATCGGGCGTCTATTTTGAGCGGAGTTTACCAGCGTGGCAGATGCCAAGGCTCTCTCTTTTACATCTGCACTGCGGCGGGGGCACCTTGTGCGCGTGCCGCGACAGCCTGTCACAGCGCAGTGCAGCACTGGCTGCGCACACAGGAAGAGCAACCACCGGACTCGAGTCCGTATACATCCCGACAGTTGGAGTTATTATCAACACCCACTTACAACATCGACGGACGACGATGAAAAGCGAACTACTGGAGCTCTGTGCCTTAGGTCGCCTATTGCGTCAATATTCGAATGCGTTTTGCTGAAGGCGCCGGCAGCGCCACCACATGGAGCGGGAGCCGCAATTCGTAAAGTCGTTCAGTGGGGGAAAGCCCGCCACACGGTTTCAAGCGATGGGTGCGCTCGCCACGGCTGGCTCAGGGCTGGCCATGACCGCGACGGTCTTTGAGTCCAGATATACAGTGTGGAGCGCTTTCGGAAGGATCCGCTTCAGGGCCTCGGCGGTACTGTAGGAGCCAATCAGGGCGGGCGCCTTGACGTCGCGGCCGAGCTGAGACTCGATCATGATGGTCAGGCCGCTCTGCTGGGCGAGTTCCAGGATCGCATCGGCGACCGGTTGGGAGGGAATGTTCAGTGCCACCTTTCGGATGAACGCCGCAGGGGGTGTCTGCTGGGCATGCACCGCGCTCCAGAGCATCATCAAGCCAAGCCAAGCCACAGTGCGCGCCGGTCTGCCCATCGTCCGTACTCCTCTGATTTACGTCGCTTTATTAACCGAGCGCCCTGGCCCGTTCCTGAGGCTTACCACTCTTCCTACCTAAGCTGATCACTTCGAAGGGGTGTTTCGGTGGGCCGTCATGAAAATTTCTTGGAATTTCCAGCTCCCGGGATACCGGAATACCTCTCGAAATCGGTCTATGTAGGGTAGGAGGGATAAAAAATAGTCGTGGTCGCGCACCCCAGTGCACCGGAACCCGAAGGGGCGGCCGGATCCGTCGAGATCAGCTTCCGGCAGTACCGCGCGGAGCTACGGATCTTCTTTGCGCGTCGCGCGCGCCGGTCCGCCAACGTCGAGGACCTGGTGCAAGAGGTGTACGAGCGGCTGCTGCGGCGGAAGGCTTCCGAGCCGATCCGGGATCCGGAGGCCTACGTGTTTCAGGTCGCCCGCAACGTGCTGCGCGCTGCCAACCGCGAAGCGTCGCGCGAACAGCATCAATACCTCAGCTGCGATCCCGTAGAGCTGGAGGGCCGCGTCGAGGGGCTGCGGCACCTGTGGATCCAGGAGGATGGGGGGCCTGAGCTCGCTCAGGAGGAGATCGAGCGCGTCCTGAACCAGCTGCCGCGCGGCTGTCGCGTGGCGTTACTACGTCAGCGAAGGGATGGCTGGACGTATCAACAGATTGCCGATGAGCTTGGTGTTTCGATCAACACCGTTAAGGACTACTTGGGAAAAGCGTTCAATCACTTTCGTATCTATTTTTCTTTGCATTCTGGAGATCGCTAAGCCTCGAAGGATCATTCCATGACCTCAACCAAGAGGGGCCCGCACAGTCCCCAGTCTCCCGACGAACAGATCGGCTTAGAAGCCAGTCAGTGGTTGGTGCGTTTGACGGACACCGAACCGCAACCGGACGACCCGTACTTCGACCCCGTTATACGCAGTGCCGCCTTCCTCGCGTGGATCAGCATCTCCACTGAGCACTTGCAGATGTTCCTGGATACCTACGAAACCCACCGGAGACTCGAGAATATCGATCCGTCATGCCGCATCGACATTTCCGCGTTCCTGCGCCAGGCTGTTGAGGAGGTCCCAGCGGCCAGGCGCCTATCCAACACGGCTCGCCATTCATTGCAGCTCAACCGGGTACACCGCCGGTTGGACAAATACCTTCCGCATTCGAGAACCGCTCGTTGGGCCACCGTTGCCGCGTTAGTAGCGGCAGTCACCTTGCTCCTGGCCACTGAATGGGCATTCGTGGCCTCCAAGGATGCGTCAGCCGAACCGACCGCCTATACCACCACCGTGGGTGAGCGTCGAATGGTACGGTTGGAGGACGGCTCAGAATTGAACCTCAACACCGCGTCACGAGTTGAGGTCAACATTAATCGCCGGACACGGCTGGTGCGTCTGATTTATGGTGAGGTCCTGGTCACCGTGAAACACGAAGTTACACGACCGTTCCTCGTTGAGAGCAACGACGTCAGGATTCTCGACATTGGGACACAATTCGATGTCTACAAACGAGAGAGCGGGCATATCAGAGTCTCGGTGATCAAGGGACGCGTTCACCTGACCTGTGCGTGTGATGGACAGATAAACCGGCCAACCACCATCTCCGCCAATTCGATTGACGCGACTCTCAGCGAAGGCGACGAGGTCAACGTCATCGTCGACGGTAGAACGGCAACCCTGGACCGCCGCACCCGTACCGCGGAAGACTTCGAGAGGGTGCTTGCCTGGAAGGAAGGCCACTTGAACTTCAAGGGAGAACCGCTATCGGAGGTGATACAGGAATTCAATCGCTACAACGCGAGACACTTCGTCATCACCGATCCCAGCATAGCCAGCTACCCGATCGCCGGCTATTTTCCGTCGCCCAACCCCGATAACCTGCTCGAGGTACTGCACGAGTATGCCATTTCGGCACTAGCTATCGACGTCGAGGACCCGAGCGCCATTCAATTGATCAAGAAACCGGAATGAGGCGGCTCAATCCGCAACCTCGGCCGATGCCTCGAATTTGTCAGTGTATTCACGAGGCCCCCGGCCCGTACTTACCGAACGCGGACTCAGCAGATCCTGTGTGCTCAGGTGGAACAGCGTAGGCTTCAACACCTTGTATTTGTCGATTTCACGCCGCAGAGTCGTTGCCGATCGACAGAACCATCGCCCGACCTCCAGTAGCGTCGCAGCGCCGCTGCGAGTGGCGTACCACGCGACGAGCGCCCTACCAATCACACTGCCATGCGTGCGCTCATAGATCGACGTCGGCTGCATTCCCAGCAGCCCTGCAACTGCTTCGACGAGCTCGTCCTGCGTTGGAGCGGCAGGGACATGCGCAGCCTTCCGCAAGGCTTCGCCCACGAACGCCCGATCGCCCACCACTCTTCGATCCCACTTTGATCCGCACGCAAACAGCCGCGCCACGTGCTCGGTGTCAGCCTTGTCCATGAATTGACGATAACCCGCTGGCCCACTGTAGCCGCGCTCTCGGAGCGCGGCGGTAACAGCAGTCGTCTCAACCCATCGAAGCAGCGATCTACCCGTGTATACCCGTTCACTGCTGAAAGGGTAATCCGCCGGGCGATCGCACAGACCCGCGTCAACGGGACTCCTGTGGACCCGTCGCACTGCGTGGGCCAGATACATGGGCGCAATTACCTTGTTGTCGTATCGACCGTTGTAGACCCTCTCGTCGCGCACGACACGACCTTCACTGCGCAGGTAGCGCGAATACTGCCCGAACACACTACCCATGATGAGTTCCAACGGAACATCAGACCGCTGTATCACGATGACTGCGGCATTCGGCAGCGAACTGTAGGCATGAACCACTGCTCCGCTTTCGTCGCAGGCGCGGGCCAGTAGAAACTCGAAGCGCTCCACATTTGGAGCGCGTCTGCACAGATTCTCAGGGAATCCGCGCAGTATTCCTGCGTCGAAATAGATTGACGCTCCGGAGCGGCCAGAGACGCACACGTAGTGAATAGCCTCCGGAAAATCGAGTCGTCCCTGACGGGGCATTCCTTCCCCTCCACGAAACAAAGAAACGCATCCCTCCCAAAGCGAACCGATAGTAGCCTCACGCGCTTGCTGCATCAAATCCACCGGAATCCACCGAACATTCCGTTATCCGGCACCTCGTCTGTATGTCGGCCGATGCAATGGTTGGCACCGAACTCCAGCACTCGAATACAGGTCGTACGCACGGGCGCCCCGCGACCAACACAGTCCTTATTCCTTCAATGGCGCTTCGGCTTGGTATGAATTCGTCGAATGGAGATTAACCCCGGGCTCGATCACCCCGCGCCACAACGCCAAGCCACGGCCACAACTCTTTGACTCCTCGCTCTATGTTGGGCGCCGCGAGACTCTATAATCGCGCCCATGCCAGAATTGTTTGTTCAAGGCAGCCGCCATAATCCAACCTCGGTCACAAACACTCACACTCTCGCCAACTGACAACAACATTGACAGCCCTAACCGGCAAGGGCACGGTAGCGACGCTGGCGCACAGCAACAGATCCACAACCACTCGATTCGATTCAGGAGTATTACCATGATTCTCGAACTTGGCGACGCAGTGAAAGACACCCGCAACACGTTCACGGGATCGGGAACAGACAACGTGATTCACTTCCACACCTGAAGTGTCATTCAGCGGCGTGCAGCAATCCGCTGCACGCCGCTTTCTCCGCCGGAGTCACCCGTGCCACGATACTTTCTCTCATCCGACGTATACTGGTGCGAGACCAACGATTCGGTCGTCTTTTTGAACGTTCCTACCGGCAAATATCTTGCCATCGACAAATCACTGCTTCAACATTTGGCGCGATTTGTCGACGGTTGGCCGCAGGGGTCTCTCTCCAGCACTGACAAGGCGGAATCCTGCACGCCCGCCAATCTGGATGAATTGGTTGCAGCCGGGCTGATCACGACGAAGCGCGAGGCCGGCAAACCTGCCTCTGCCACCTCGGCCCGACCTGTGGAGGTCATCCCACCAGCTGGACTTGCCGAATTGCAAGGCGTTCTCGGCGTAAGACATCGTCTGTCCTTCGTCGCGTGCGCGGTCTACGTCACGACGATGTTAACGTTGTTTCGACTACGACCACTGGTGAAGCGTCTGGAACTCGCACGTGGTTCCGCTCACGTACATGATCGCCAGCATATCGATATGCACCATATCGCGCGACTGGTAGGCGCGTTCCTCCGACTGCGACCATGGCTCTACACCGCAAAGAACCACTGCCTTACTGATTCACTCACTCTCGCCATCTTTCTGCGGCGGTGGGGAGTGCCAGCCACTTTTGTCATGGGGGTCGCAACCAAACCGTTCGCAGCCCACGCGTGGGTGCAGGTAACCGGAACCGTGCTGAATGACACTCTGGAGAACGTTCAGGCATACGTCCCAATCATCGCAGTATGAAAGAGGGAGTACGAGTGTGATCCGCTATGTTTGTTTGGCTTGGAACTCCATTGATCCTGAGCAATCCGCCGCCGCCCGGCTTCTGAAAGATCGCCTATGCTCGCCTTGGACAAAAGTGCTGGAGCAACCGGGACTCTGGGCTGCCCACATGCCCCTGGAGCATCCCCAGGATGCCGTAATTGCAGTGCAAGATACCGGCGTGCTATTTGGGACCATTTTTCGCAATAATGCGTCGCGAAATGCGCTCCGGCGTTGCACGACATTTTCTCCCGAAGAAGCCGCTGACATCTCAGTATCGGACGGTAGGTCACTGGTTTCCAACTTCTGGGGCTCATATGTTCTGATTCTCCGGAATCCAGCGCACGCAGGTGCGAGCGTGCTGCGCGGTCCAATGGCTCGCCTGCCGTGCTTTCATTGCGTTTACGCCGGAGTACAAGTCTTTTTCTCATCCATGAATGACTGCGCGCGCTTAAATGCGCTACGTTTCTCAATTAATTGGGACTGTGTCGTGGCGCAGGTCGCGCATGGTGACTACCTTACTCACGAGACCGGTCTGAACGAGGTAAGCGCGATCGTTGCCGGCGAGTGCGTTCATACGGGACCGGGCCGGGTCTCAAATGACTTTTATTGGGATCCTAGAAAGGAACCGCACTACAATCACATTTCCGACTTCACAGAGGCAACGGAGCAACTGCGATCGGCAACTGAGCGCAGCATAGCGGCCTGGGCCTCGGACCACGACAAGGTGCTCCACACGCTTTCCGGAGGTCTGGATTCGTCCATAGTGCTCAGTTGCCTGGGCAGCGCGCCGAACAAGCCACAGTTGCTCAATGTCAATTATTACTCCAGGGAGTCCGGCGATGAGCGGCATTTCGCTCGGAGCATGGCGCACCTGACCGGTACGAATCTGGTCGAAAAGGAGAGAGATCCGGCAGTTGACTTGCGCGTCTTTCTGGACTGCGAGCGAACTGCGCAGCCCGTGCTTCATTTCAATGGTTGTTACAGTGAGCGCTCGAATGCGCGACTGGCGGGCGAGTTTGGGGCCACGGCCATTTTCGATGGAGAACTGGGGGACAATGTTTTTGGAAGTGCAGCAGGCGACGACGTCCTCCTTGAATATGTGCGCCAGCATGGAATGACCTCGTCATTCTTCGCGGTCGCAATGGACTACGCTCTACTAAAGCGCGAGTCGATTTGGAGGGCGCTGAAAATAGGCCTACTCGACCGCCTCACCGCTCGTCCCGATCGCGAGTGGAGTGGCCATCTGTTCTCCAAGCGTAAGCTTCACCTGGATCCCGCTGCGTGCTGGCTCGTTTCGCAACAAGCGCTCGACAGCTACGAGCCTCAGCGCACGCGCTTCATTCATCCCTGGCTGAAGGATGTTAGTCAGACACCTGTCGGTAAATTCCAGCTCATCTACGGGTTAATGATGATCACCTCTACAGCCTATCTGTCACCGTTTCTCGGCCCCAGTGCTCCCTCGATCATTTCTCCGTTGGGTAGCCAGCCGGTGGTCGACACTGCACTACGAATAGACAGCCATTTGAACATTGCGGGTGGCCAGGATCGTGCAGTCGCGCGTGCCGCTTTTGGCAAGCAGTTATCACGCCCGGTGTTACAACGCGGTACGGGAAAAGGGACTGCAGATCAGTGGATTCGGGATACGATAAAGCGGAACAATAGGTTTTTGCGGGAGGTTCTGCTGGATGGCACATTAGTGGCACGCGGAATTTTGGATCGCAAGAAGATCGAGTCCTTACTCTCAACCGCTCCGCAGGGGTCCACAGCATTTCCTGCAGACATCATCGTGCAGTTGTACATCGAATGCTGGGTGAGAACGTGGCTTGACACCAAGCAGCGGGCCGCCGCGTGACCTGTGGCTCGAATCGTCGTTTGCGGGCTTGGATGTATGTGGTCTGGTGGAGCGAGTTTTGAAACGTCGCCAGCACGTCCGGCGGGCAAAAGACGACTATCGAAGATTCAGACGTAGCCAATCTTCAACTCTCTGGATTTCGTCGCGCTGATTGGCCGAACTGGTCACACCGTGGCCCTCACCCCAATAACGGAGAAAAACCGCGGCGTTGCCCGTGCGCACGAGAGCGGTGAACATACGCTCGGCGTCATGAAAAGTATCGAAATCGTCAAGGTCCCCGTGAATGATCATTACGGGAGCCTTGATTCGATCGGCGTGAAAAAAAGGGCCTTGCCTGATATATGCATTCGGGTATTTCCACGGTGGACCCTTCAGCAGCGATTGCCCCCCCCTCGACAAAAGCGACTGAGCCAAACGATTCGATCGGTGTGCCAGCCAGCCCATCGAATGCGTCTTCGGATCCCCAGGCGTGGATGGGATCGTAGAAGCCGCCGGACTCCACCACTCCCGTCCTGAAGAGGTTCGATGCCTGCATCAGGATGCTCAAAGCCGTATAGCCGCCAAAGCTATGCCCGAGGATCGCCACTCTCGCTGGGTCGATGAAACCACGGCGCGTTACTTCCTCCAGGGACGCGACGGTTGCGTTAGCCAGCGCACGGGATTGATCGGTATCAGCGCCCGCGCCGACGGGCAAACTTGGGCAGATAACGACAAAACCTTTGGCTGCCCAAATTTGGCCATTGACAAAGGGATACCGCTCATCCAACCGAGCGAATCGCGGAGGGTCGTTGTCGAACAGCGACCCCCCGTAGACCAGCATAATTACCGGATACCGGCGCCCCTTCTCGAGCCGCGGCGGCTTGATTAACCAACCCGTTTGCCGTTGACCAGCTACGGTGTAGTCAAATCTCTCGCGTTGGCCTGCATCTATGTGCACCAGGAGCGTGTTGATTCTGTCGAGCACCTTCTTTTCTCTGTGATCGGCGCTCACGAACTCAACCTCAGAAGTATCATTCGCTCCATGAATTACTGCCACC
>Ga0307511_10000749_pt1 | contig 34660 bp, 36 predicted proteins | sample 13_EM_MG_FD_200266 | JGI IMG/M metagenome (GOLD analysis project Ga0307511, IMG submission 200266) | Populus trichocarpa ectomycorrhiza microbial communities from riparian zone in the Pacific Northwest, United States - 13_EM | ecosystem: Host-associated > Plants > Roots > Unclassified | place... | reverse complement strand
TATGTTGCTCTCGGGTTGGATAGGAGTCGCAAATTCTCTGATATTCATAGGCGTCTTAAGTTTCCGGGTATCCCATACTATAATTGTCATCAGCTTTCTGAACTATAGGCCGAGAGCGGGGTACAACGAACATTTAATGGTTTGATCTCCCCCTTTTGTCACAAGCAGTCTACCATCCGGTGAAAATACCATCGATGAAGTCCAGCTCTCCCTCTGATGGGCATCCTTGACCTCCATAGCTGGCCTGGTGAATGGCCCCTCGCCACTATATACCATCAGGCTTCCATCCATAGCCACTGCCCCCAGCAGACTCTTTGCCCCACCTTCTCCCGGTACCCATGCAACACAACACATCCTGGACCTTCCTCCCTTTGCCGTCTTACTCTTATGCACAATAATATCCTTGTGGTGCCTCTTATTATTCACATCCCATATCCTCAGTGTCGAGTCAGTCCCCGCAGTCACCAGGCTATTCCTATCCGTAGGGTGCCAGCACCCAGCTGTAATCTCACTCACGTGCCCCTTGGTATTATGCATATCCCGGAGGTACATATCCCCCTTGACAAACTCCACCAACGTCTCTCCATCGCGAGACAGGATCTTTGCCTGATTGGCTGCGGGTATGACAAGTATACTCTGTCCGTTGTCAGAAAAGGTTGCCGAGTGGACATGATGACTCTCACTAGGCTCAATTGACCGAAACGGATTTAATGAATCCGAAGACATAGACGGAAAATCGAAGAACCTGACCATGTAATCATGCGAAGCTGTGACCACACGGGTTCCTGACGGATCTAGTGATATTGAGCTGACAGTCTTGGTATGCGCTTTCAGAACTAACTCATGGGATGTTGGGAATTCGTCTTCGTTATCGTCCGAATCATCATCATCGTCGTCGTCGTCATCTTCTTCCTCTTCATCGGAAGCCTCCCTCTTCATATGCTGCTTGCCTTTCTCTTTCTCTTTCTCTTTCTCTTTCCCCTTCTCTTCTGACGTACCCCCACGCTTCGTCTTGTCGAACTCAACGGCTCTGTCGCGCGCGCCGGTTTGCTTTCCGAAAGCAGCTGGGAGGAATGCTCGCATTGGGTCGTTAGGGTCCAAAATGGGTTCCTCCACGATAGGCTCGTCATCGTCATCATCACCATCCCATTGTGTGTCCTTCTTTGGTGGCGGCATTTCGAATGTGGTGATGTTTAGAGGCTCGAAGCTCTGAAGCTCTGAAACTTTGAAGCTCAAGATTCAAACTACCTAGTGAGTCTAGTAGTGCGGCTCAAGTGCTGGCGCAACCAGACCACGCTAACGCGTTGTCTTGCCCTGATTTAGTATTTCCTGAAGTAGACAAACGTATAACCAGACTAACAAACGTTACATAGCGAGTTTAGTCTCGTAACAGACCCTCGGCGAATTTACGTTTAAAATCTCATGTCTCAGAATTTCGAGATTCAGTTTCGGCATCGAGTAGGTACTCAGGCATTTATTATAGAATATGCATTATAGTACGACTAATGTACCAACATATACCTCAATGCACCCATGATATTATTTGATACGGAAAGGAAAAGCTGAGCGTAGGTAGTAGTAGGTAGGTAAAGAAGACTTGAGCAGCCAAGAGCAGTGAATAACGGTCATTCGACTAAAATAACCAATATTATGGTGGTATGTAAGGGGGAGCATCTCGAGGATGTCAGGGTAATGTATTTAAATGAAGCGGAGAAAGTAACAAGAAAAGCTGGTAACCAGAATGTAAAAAACAATCAACAAAGGAAAAAATTAAGGAAAAGACCCTAAGTGAGATAAATCAAAAGTCCAACGTAGATCTAATCCCCGAGCCCCAAACCAAGAACGAGCCCAAATGAGATGAAAAACCCCCAATATGTTCAGTGTACAAAATCTAAGCCTCCACAGTTGGCCATCATGGCTCTTGTTCCCCCGCCCTTCCCACAGTACTAGTGTCACTTACGCTGCCATTCCTCCACCTAGTGCTTGACATCTTAACGTAGTCCATCGCTAAATGTAAGCTACTACTGCGTCCCCTCCCCTTGGACTTCCCTGTATCCTCCCCAGGTTCCACTCCCGAAATGCTTTCATCCTCGCTGCCAACAGAATCAGGCTCCTTAAATGTCCTACGTGAACTTCCTTCTCCGAGTCCACATGAAGAACCAGGCGCAGTTCTTGGGGGCAGTGACATATCAAGTGTTCTGCTTTTGACTTTGCGAACAGCCCGCTTAGCGGTATTTTGGAGAACAGCCGGGCCAACGTGATCAGCTACCACAGCTTGTAACTGGTAACCGAAGACAATAGGCCCTGGCACAAGGCTTATGGAATGCCGTTGTGGGGTAGTTGTTGATGTGGTCAGGTTAGTGCTGCTATGTGAGAAGCTTGCCCGTGCAGGAGAATGTGGTGGTGATGATGGTGGGCTATCATGGTAATCTGCATGATGTTTCAGAAGTGGTGATGCCTCTGTGATATCAGACTCTGGAATATCTAAGTTGCTCGCCACAGTGACGGCTACCGAATGCGATGATTGGTAACGGCGGACCTTCGGTCGTGCTCTAGCTGCCCTAGGAGAAGCCGTTCCATCTGCGCTAATGAATGCCGCATCTCTCTGTCTCCCCATACTGCTGTTTTGACTTGAAGCTTCAGAAGTTCCTTCGCCTTCGAGCAAACCAATATAACCTTCTTCTGCTAACTGGTCGTCCTCATCTTCCTCCTTTGTCACCCGGCCGCTTGTAATAAGGTAAACTCCCCAGAATGTGAACCCACACCCAAAGATAAACTTAGTTAACCGATCAGACCCAATCTTTTCGAAATCCCTATATAAGATGCCACTACCAATAATAACGGATAGTGTGAAGAGTACGAATTGTGTTGGGATGACCTGGGTAGAATCGAAGCGTTGCAAGGCCCGGTTGACGTATTTGATTTGTAGAACAGCTGTTGAAATGAGAATCACAGCAAAGAGGTAGGCAATAGGCATTGTAAAGATGTGGTATAACGAAGTAGTGAGTAGCGATGAGATGCCCTTAGTAGACAGCACTGTGTATCCACCAAACAGAGCCACCAATCCGAGGTCGATGACAATGGATTTCGAGCCATATCTCTGAGAAACATACATCAGGGCACCAATCATGAGACATGTAACGCCAAAATAGACTTCAAACGCCGTTTGTGAAATGGCTTCAAGTATTTCGTCGGGCCCAAGCTATAGCCATCATTAGCTCTTTACTGGGGAAAGCAAAGGATGCTGAATACCTTGACTTCCCCCGCTGCAGAACTCATCACTACAATAACCGCACCAGCAATACTGACCACCACCCCCACCAAGTCTCGGCCCCGGAAGGGTTCCTTCAACATTAATGGGGCGATTATGCAGTTGGATATTAGAGCAACCACTCCCAATGGCGAAACAATACTAGCAGGAGCAAAACCATATGCTAGGAAATTCCCACATTCCCCCACAGTCATCAGTACCAGTCCTAGCCACCACCAAGGTGAATGGAGATACATCTGATCCCCTTTCTCTGAGTCCCCTCCTCTTACTAAATTTGAGTGCTCGTTCGTATTTTCCGGGTCCTCATCGTCAGGGGTCTCATCCCCGTCCAGCTGCCCTATACCGTCATCCCCCACTTCCTCACCAACCATGTTCCCTTGCCCCCTGCCTGGCTGACCTGCAGACCCCATCCCGGCCAACGCCCTTTTCCATGCTTGCTCTTTCCGCCGCCGCCTCAGCAATCGCTTTCTTTGTGTCTTCTCCCGCCGTAAACGAATATGGGCGTATTTTTGTATGTTTAGCGCCAGTGAGATGAGAACATTGCCGCTGATAGCGACTATTATCCCAATAAAGGAGGACCACCTCTTTGCCTCATCTTCGTCGCCATCCGAACCCACAAGCGACAATATCCACTGTATGTTGGAAGCCAAATCGAATGAGTTGCTGTAGGTACCGCCCGGTGTTGGTGCCGGGGAGGCAAAGGGGGCTGTCGTAGGTGAGGGTGACGAGAACACAGATTGGTGACCCGGGTAGTGGGAGGTCCCCGCTGTTCCGACCATCATCGCAGCGCTTGCTATAACCAATATTCTAGATCAAAAAGGAGCCAGTGCTCTCGGTGCCATACGATGTAGTGAGTGGATGAGGGGAAAAGTGTATAGTACAGTATGTATGTTTGACAGCCGGATCCCCGAATCAACTAAAAAGATGCAAAACTTGGAATAGCGAAATCAAAACCGCAGTAAAAAGAAAGTAGGTTGAGAATATGAAGGGTCCTCAGGACCGGCAGTGTAATGTTGTGTGGATAGCGACTGGTGGGCGCAAAAACATTGGGAGGACTAGCTATAGTCTGGTTGGAGGATATTTAGGTAAAGTCAGATGAAAACCAGGGACGAAATTCTGCTGGTGAACCAAGTAATTTACGGTACCACAGCCCCGGGCCTGGATTGGTGACACTCGCTGCAAACACACGGAGTCTGACCCTTGCAAGCGGACACTCTAGCCCTGCACCGCGCTGTTCTCGTGCCACTTTCTGTCCATCTTATCATCTGGTCTCTGTGGACTTGAGCTGCTCGCGACCCCTTGCTGAGTAAGCAAAGCGGAACGAGGAATCACAGCACAGTGCACGCAGATCGGATACAACTAAGTACTATGTAGTCTGAGTATCGTTAACGGAGGTGGAATTTTGCTTGTGCTGCCTCTACTAAGTACCTCTGGCAGCTTTCCATGGCGGCACACTAGGCGTTAGGGGTGTCTGAACTCATGCTTTTGGTCCCTAATTTTCTTTGTCGAAGTTCAGGGTAACCGAAACCCTCCAGCAACTGATACTCTTGCCTATCTGTTAACCAGACTATCTATCGGTACACCGGGCCCAGATACGCTCTCCCAGAAAAAGTGTGTCTTTAGACTTTAGATAAGGAATCTTTGTATAATCACAGTCGCCATATCTGAGGGAGTCGTCGTTTCCGTGGTTAGAGTTCGCTGGAGAGTGTTCACGAGGCTATTCTTGTGCCTAGTCTGGTTTGCCTAAGGAGGTATTATTTTTGTGAGACCAGGCCCCGAATGAGCTTAGATTAGTTTCAAATGCTACTCAAAAGGGACACACTTATGTAAGGCAAAGCTTTCCGTCAGAACTTTGGACTAAGAACTTCGCCGAGGGGCTTGTGCCAACCAGACTAAGAACTTCGGTGACTTTGGGAGCTGGGAACTGCCACCAGCTTGAGGTCTGGTGAATTTCCCTTTTGGGCACATGGCCCCTCAACACCTCAACCTTACTGTTACGGTAGTCAACCTTTGCGCTATTCTTCACGTCCCAATCAAGCTCCTTTCAAGTTGATGTCGAGAGGTATAGCCTTCAGTTTATCCGTAAAGAAGACGGGAATCCGTCGAAATCACAGGCCGAGAAATAGGGCCCAGGGATGAACCGATTTATTTCTGGGGGGATCAAGTAGCCTCCGAGAGCCTCTTACAGTCATTATGCAAACGAATTTCTGCAGCCTGTGGGCGAGAGTTCGTCTGATGTGGAACATATTAAGTATCTTAATTTTATGTAGTCTTGTTGGCACAGCCCCTGTAGAATTTAATGTATATGTGTGTTCCGTGTATTAGCTCACCGTGTACCCAACCAGACTACGTGTACCCATATCCTAGCCTCATACCCACCTATATCTCGAGATTTCGGTTACCCAAACCCTATCAAGTCAGTCTACCCAAACCTGACGCTAGAATGATAACTCTAGCCTAGCTGATAACCCCAACCCACAACCAAACTAATACTATGTACCTTCTCTCCTTCGAGATAAGAGCTCTTTGCTCCCGTGATATCGCTCACGCCAAGAAAACTCTGGGGGGCGCCTTGTTCTCGTTCCCATTTCCCACTATTAACCTCTCACATGTACAGCTCCAGTAGAAGTAGGAGCCAGGGCTGGGTATCCTGATAGCCAAGGGGCACAACCAGCCGCATATACCTACATGCAGGAGATACCTAGGATTTGCTCTCCAACCCTGTGGTTGTCAGTACTTAACTCCCTGGTATGCTGAAGAAAATTCCATCAAAATACTTGGTATATATGGCCCTTATTTTATAGTTTGTGTGAACCTGACTGACGGTGTAGCTTTGGTCAATATTGGGAAATTTTAAGGCACCTTGATATAAATTAATGCAGTTCAGGGTAAGTGAAATAGGGAATGGTAGAAATAAAGTCACTAAACTAGTTGGACCTTGCCACATCTGTAGCTTCAGTAGTCTGGTTGATGGCTTCGCCGGATAAATTAATGCCAAGCTTGACGCTCTTGTCCTTGACGCAGTGCATACATTAATTATTCAAAAGGCAGCTGCTTTTGTAGGTAGTTCTACCCCTAAAGTGCTTTTGGTTGCTCCCATTTTTCATAAGATATTGGAAAATTGCTTGATGAGCACTCAGCTGTAGTTATAAGCACTAAGTCTAGGTAGTGCTTTTCTGATGTAGGGGCTCCTAGACTCTTAGCTCATTTATGCTAAAGCTAGGTACCTTGTGTGATGACTAAGCTAGTTACCTAGAGATGATTGGCTAAAAAATCAAAGCTTTCTCAGTTCACCTATCAAAATCCTCGACACCACTTTCAACCAAATGCTCCCTAATTCGGGAAACGTTATCAGGATATTGACTGCTAGCACCTCCCAGGACCTGGAGCTGTGCCTTTGAGGCTATAGTAGTCGGAATTTGATTGATATTAGGACTCGGTCCTGCATACAGAGGGGCTTTGGTGCATCTGGCAGTTAGGTGCATCCCGAAACGCATAAGGCAAGAACTGCATAGCGTCGACCGAACGACCGAGTACAATAGCCTGGGCTCGAGTTCCGAGGGCATAGCGGAACGGATACATCGGGGCCTCGCCATAACCTTAGGTTGACTGCGAGTACAAACTAAACAAAAAAAAAAAAAAGGCCTGGGCTCGAGGCTACTTAAAAGCAGATTTGTGGCGAAGCCTGTGCTGCAATGATTCAATCACTTGCGTAGACCCACCTCAACCCTTTTGATAAGCCTGGCCTCTCCACTCCCTATTTCTTTTTATCAATCCGTATACGATCCAAAATTGCTAATTCTTTACATACTCTAGGTTTTTCATATGATGTAACTTCGTGCGCAGCTCAAGTCTTTCTTGATAACCAATTGCCCTGCACCTCGAGTCCCTGTCACTAAGCCCTCCTGGCATTTCATGCTGAGAAACTACACCTGCAATTTACTATAACGGACGGCAAAAATCCCACATGAGACTAACACTTGGTGTTCGATATAACAAGTGTCCGGTATTTTAAAATCAAACCATTCCTAATGTGGGTACTTCCACTCAGCTCAAGTATACCCACCAATTAGAGCATAGGCGCTCCCAAGGATGGACTTTTTATTATGTATATCTGCTCCACACCAGAGTTATTTTGTATGCAAGGTAACCCTGTAGACTCTGGGGGGACTATCCAGTACGGTATCCGTTATACCAGCGGAATTTTGGTGGAAGCTGAAGGCAGCAGCCTAAAACCGTCTGGAACAGTAAGAGGTCTGTCACACCGGGTTCCGTTATAGCGGTAGAATCTTTTGGGGGAGTCCAGAGGCAATTGGAGAGTATCGAGAAAAATGGACCAAGGAGGGTATTTGGTTATTCCAAAGTGAGTAGTTCATGGCATTTCATGAACAGACTCGTGTGGTCTCAGGCTCAACGGTAGGAGCAAAGCTGAGGCAAAGCTGACTGATTTTGGGCGTAGGTTCATAGTACTAACACGATTGTTATTGCTGTTATCTCCCTAGAGGGGTGGTCTGCGGTGTAGACAGTATACCCCTCTTTGGTCTTCGCCTGCAGGTGTTTCGCAGGTCGTCTCTCTCTTTTTGTTTTAGGTCCCCGCCTTGAAGATGTAGAGGCGAGTAAGCTCAAAGGTAGAGGGGAAGATGTATATATTACAGGCCGTGGAATCTTTACAACTCAGAGAGGAGCAGTAGTAGGACATTGAAGCAGAATAACCAAAAGAGGAACAATTAGAAGTCATGGACGACCCAAGTGATGGCTATGTTGCTCCTCCAAGAACAACCCCAAACCCTTTTCTCAAAGTTGATGAGAATGTCCTAGCTAGTAAGTATTTCACAGAATCAACTTTTGAATACAGCGTTATTGTCGGATTCATAGTTCACTAATTCTATCACAGAGCTTCCCGAGGGCACCACAGTCGTCTCAATTACACCTTATGGGTCCAGTTTCTGGACACAGACGGCAAGATTGGAAACACAACTTCCAAGTGGCACGAAGTGTTCATATTTCCTCAAGGTAGGGCCCATGATGCAATCTATGTGCTGAGGGAGGTTAGGCCTCTGGGTTTGCTGATTCACTGTCTACCTTCTCAGGTTGCGCTTGAAGAAAAAGGTCGAGAAATGCTAAACGGCGAATTCGAGTCAATGACCGCCCTCTATGCCACATCCCCAGAGTTCGTTCCCAAACCATATGCCTGGGGATCTTACCAATCCCTTCCGGACACGCACTTCTTCCTCAGCGGTTTTCATGACATGATTGAGGAGCTGCCTCCAGATATCGATAGCTTCACAAAACGCCTTGCCGACCTGCACCGCAGCTCAATTCCAGCTTCCCCAGGCAAATTTGGGTTCCATATTTGTACTTATATGGGCCCATTGCCACAAGATAATAATTGGTGTGATACTTGGGAGCAATTTTTTATCCAAGGCATGGAGAGAATGTTAGCTCTCGAAAGGGAAGTACAAGGACCAAGCGAGGAACTAGAAGCTCTGACAGCGCAGTTATTCGAGAAGGTGATTCCAAGGCTACTGAGGCCCATGGAAACTTTTGGTAATAAGATTACTCCCGTCCTGATACATGGTGATCTGTGGTATGGGAATGTATGTACGGATAGGAGGACACGAGAGACCATTGTTTTTGATGCATGTGCATTTTGGGCACATAATGAGTGTGAGTAGCATTATTGATACGAAGTTCAGACACCCCTTAGCACATACTCACATAGCATGCCCCAACAGATGAAGTTGGCACATGGCGTGCTCCAAGATACCGTTTTGGCCAGAGGTACATTAAATCATACTTCAAGCATTATAATAGGTCTACTCCAGCTCAGGACGCAGATGACCGAAATGCACTCTACTCCATGTAATCCCCCCCCTTTCCGGGTTATTTCTTGGAAAATTAGAATGCTTAGCACTTGTCTACAGTCGTTTCAATCTTCATTCGTCATGTGCTTACTCTACGAGCAAACGATTTCGGCAAGAGTATGTCCCATTGCAATCTCCGACTCTAATGAAATATTTGATGCTAATAAAATATTCTAAAGTGTTATCGATGAAATGAGACGACTTGTGCTTAAATTTCCAGAAGGCTATGAAGGATGGGTCAAAGAGAAGCTGGCCAGTGGGGAGCTCCCACTGATTCAAGATGCTTAATGCAACTATTTTCTCTTATCTTGCTGCAGTCATGAAAAAGTTTTAGTGTATTTTTTCATTCAAGTCATGCTATCCATTGAGATTTCGTCCCGGTCAGCCCCACACTTTTAGTAGATTTTCTCTCATGCATAATTTCAAAACCAGAAAAGCTCTCTAGGAGTCCTTAAGCTATCAGTTAAGTACCGATACTGTACTTATGAACCTAGCCCATATACTCTTTTTTTAACCATAGCCAACAGACGTTATCAGTACGGTAATGAGAGATTCGCTCAACATGTATAGTTGCGAATGAATGAGTGAATGCCCTACTCATCTATCGACGTTGACAGCTCTGGGAATATCTCCATGATCTCTTCAACGGAGACCTGCCGTCCGCGCGCCACGAGTTTAACGACCCTAGCATTTGCCCCAGCATCAACCCCAACCTGGATACCCCTCCTGACAATATACCCATTGATATAGTCTATCTCAGTCTTCCGATTGGCCCTGAAATCTTGCAGCATTGAACTAGTGTTGGCCCCGGTCTTTGTGGCAACATCAATCACCACGTCTCTCATGCGACCGAATGAGAAAATGTCTTCTCTCTCCAGCAAGCCTTGTATTTCTGGCAGGGATTGTATCACCTGGCATATTTCACTCAACAGAAGGTGCATCAACTTGGTTGCAGAGTCGTGGATCACAGCCATGGAATCCGGCGCGAGGGCACTTGCGTCAGATTCCCTAAACAATTGACCATTTTGACAATTGAAGAGGACAGTGAGAGGGTTGATAATGGCGTTGACAACGATTTTTTCAAGTTGTGCTTGGAGAACCTGCAAAGCGGGAACGTAAACTGCGGCCAGTGCGGGAGTGCGGGTAAGGATCTCGGGAAGGTACTCCGGCTGCGGCTGCTGCCGTCCCACCCTGTCGGGTACATGCAGGGATCCTATCGTCACCTTTCCTCGGCCAGCATGAACAATGTGAAAAGGTTGCGTGGAATAAACGCCATGAGTGATGATACCGGCCATATAGTGAAGGCGAAAATTCGAGGCCTCTGGGAATTTCCTCTCAATTTCATCCAGTATTCCCATGCCATTCTGACAAAAGAGAATGGTAGACTCTGGGGTGAGACGGTGTCGAATGGCTGAAAAAGCAACAAGGGTCTTTGTTGCTTTTGTTGCAATAATGAGGTTGTGGATTGCATCCTCTGTATTGCTTGGAGACGAGGCTACTGCACGTTGTGGGGCTCGCAGGATTTCGAAGTTATACCCTTTCTGTTTGTCGGGGATCCCATTCCAGACTAGCACTGTCTCTTTTCCCACCATATCCCATTCCTTGGCGAGTGTCTCCCTGTGAAACAGGAGGGTAATAGATTGTGCCCCATGAAATTGAGCTATGGAGTGTGCAAACAACAGCCCAATATTCCCGACTCCCAGGACATGGACAGTCTTTGCGTATGTGTTGGGTTTTGTTGATAGACTTCTGAGTGCCATTGAAGCTGGAGAGGCAAGACGGCGTTGTGGGCTACAGGACGTTGTAGGTGCCCGTCGAAAAATATGAGAGAGAACTGGAGCTCGAGATATCAGTGCCGTGGCCATCTTTGAAATCACTAAGGAGTTCAGTCTCACAGTAAGGTCGGTCAAGCAAGAATCTACAGTCAAGGCTATGGAGCCTGCTTTTAAATCTGTCAGGACGGGAACACTATCAGGATGATTCTGCAGGCCGCAGGTCTGGTTAGGTGATGCTCCTATGAATGTGCATACAAGCAGTAGTATTGAGTTATAAAAAAGGAAATATTGTTAGGTGATGCAGGCTATGTTCTCGTGTGGTTGTTAGAAATACTTAGTCTGGGGCACTATTTCTGTTTACATTCTTATTCGTTTAGGCTTGGAACTGCTCTCTAGTTACTCTCTAGCCTCGTTCCTAGTTTCTTATATTTTGCTAATACTTTAGTAGAGCTTGGATCTAGTTTCTGCGAGGCTTGTTTTCGGGACTATAATTTCTCTCTTAGATGTAGTCTGGTTGGCATCTTAGATATCAACGCTCTGATGTTGATATCTGTAAGAAAATTGTCAGCTTAAGCAAGGATGTGTACCTGACGAGTGTTGAACCTACATGGGTTGAGCCTAGAGTGGTGTCTCGATATAGGCAACCTCCTCTGGACTAACGGAGGTTTCTTATATCAAGATATATACATGAAAAAAAAAAACCTCTGAGCGAGGCCCAAATAAACAGGGGATTGGTGTTTGGTGATGGGTTCTTTGAGCCATTCCTTGTGGACCATCAATATCCCACTTTTCTCCGTAAAGAAGTATCTGCAGAGGGTGAGCAACATTCCACACGGTTAGCTCAACCACCACTTCGATATAAGAAACTTGCACCTTTGTATGTATTACGAAGCGAATATTTAAGAAACCTGCCTATATCGAGGATTTCTTATTGTCCCATACAAATTCTGTCGGGACCGGGCCTCCGTTGCTTATATCGAGAGGGTTCTTATAACAGGGGTTGCTTATATTGAGACACCACTGTACATGGGTTGGGGCTGAGTGCGACTGCTCATATAATCGCTAATCGCACGCGAGCAATAGTGAACAACACGGAATGCACATGGAATGCACTGCAAGGCACGGCTAACTATTGGTTTTCAGGATGGACAGATTTCGGGTGAGTCTTAGACGAAATTCATGGACATTGGCTTTATATGTATCTAGGTGCTAAACACTTAGTATTGAATAGACCCCTAGGCGACCGTCACAGAGTGATGCTTTAAGCACATCCTCTCGAATATCTTCGTTCTTCCGGCGCTCGCGCTCTAGGAGTTCAACCAGAACAATAAATGAAGAAACAGCCGAAGAAATACACGGCCCACTCGGGCTCAACTTGCTCTATTCTCCTCCAGAACCTCAGGTTGAATTGATATTCGTTCATGGCCTTGGTGGAGGTTCTCGAAAAACATGGTGCAAAGAGGAGGATGCTTCGCTATTCTGGCCAAAAGAATGGCTCCCACTAAATCCTACACTGCAGAATGTAAGAATTCACAGTTTTGGCTATGACGCAAATTGGGCGAGTGTAGACAACTCCTTTATGAATGTGCACGACTTTGGACGCGCTCTATTGACTGAAGTGCGAAATTCACCTTCGGTTGGGAGAGGAGATTACTCACATGTAAGCTATTGGAGCTCAACTTCTCATACTGTATCAATTTTTCAACTTTTGACATTATTGCCATAAGAATCCAATAGTACTGGTGGCTCACAGTATGGGTGGAATAGTAATCAAGAAGGTAAGCGCCTTGCTACAGCAGTGTTTTCAATCACTATATGTTTTGAGATGTCGAATTGACTGGATTGCTTTACAATGTAGGCATATCTCCTGGCTCGTCATGATCCAGAATGTGCTTCGCTTGCACAACGTTTTCGGGCTATGGTCTTCCTCGCAACCCCCCACAAGGGCTCAGACCTCGCAGGCACGCTGAACAATATCCTTCGAGCTTCTGTCGTACACGGTGCCCGGCCGTATATAGCCAATATTGAACGAAACTCAGAGGCTTTAGAGGTCATAAACGACGAGTTTCGCCACTACGCTGCACATATCAAGCTATGCTCCCTCTACGAAACCAAAAAGACCAAGTCGCCGCTCGGTGGAGCAGTAGTGGTGGTGGAAAAGGACTCTGCAGTCTTGGGATATCCTGGGGAACAAGTTGTGATGGTGAATGCGAATCACCGGGATATCTGCAAATTTAACAATCAGTCTGATCCAAACTTCGTCACAGTCAGTAACGTTATCGGCACAGTGGTTGACTCCTTGTCAAAATTAGGTGCGAATTTTTAGTCCCTGTATCTCCTCAGAACACTCTCAGGCAACTCCTAAAGAATAGCCCTAACACAGCAGGGATAGTATCTACACGGAAGACGGAGGAATTTACGCAGCAAATTCGAGGGCTTGGTACATACTTGGGAGTGCGTGATAAGCCTGAAGACGACCTGACCAGCCTGGAAGAAAGACGCCAACCTGGTTCTTGTGAATGGTTTTTACACAATGAGAATTTCCGCAAGTGGCACACAGAGTCTTCGACAGGCCCTTCGGTCCTCCTAATCAACGCCAATCCTGCAACTGGCAAATCAGTATTAGCAGCCTCTATAATCAATTATCTGGAGGGAATGCAGCAGGACTGCTGTTATTATTTCTTTCGGCATGGTGACAAGGTCAAGTCTACACTCTGTGGCTTGCTGCTATCTATAGCTTTCCAGATGGCAATATTCAATCAGAGTGTTCGGGATAGTCTTCTGGAGATGGTGGAGCAGGATATTCGGTTTGACAAAGACAACATGCAAGTCGTTTGGAAGAGGCTATTCTCTATCTCTATTTTCCGGGCAGAGTTTCACCGCCCTTTCTTCTGGGTTATTGATGCATTGGATGAGTGTGAAAACGGCATCATACTTCTCCAAATGATCCAGAAAATAGAGCAGCATTTGCCTATTAAAATTTTAATTACTAGCCGGAAGATTCAAGAGGTACAGGCCCAATTCGCAGCAATTCAGAAGCATTTCACAGAAAAGAGAGTTTTCAGTATGGAGATTTCCGAGAGCAACAGTCGCCATGATATTACTCTCTACTTACAAGCACATATGGATTCACTACCTGTGAGCAATGCAAGAAATCGTGAGAAGCTGACAAACACGATTCTGGAAAAATCGGCTGGCTGCTTCCTGTGGGTACAACTTGTGGTGAAGGAGCTGGAGGGGGCCTTTAGTCAACAGCATATTGACAAAGTTCTGAAAGAAGTACCTCGTGAGATGGGTGCTCTTTACGAACGGGCACTCACACTTATGGCGGCAAAATCGATAGAGAGCAGGAGATATGCAAAGAGTATCCTGACGTGGACTATGTGCGCGACCCGTCCCCTGACCGTAACAGAGCTTCAATGCGCTCTTAGGCTGGACATGGATGAAACAATAGACTCATTAGAGAAAGCTATCGCTTCTATCTGTGGGCAGCTTGTTTTTGTCGATCGGCAAATGAGAGTCCAAATGATACACCAGACAGCGAGATCTTTCTTGCTTAGGACCGACCTTGACTCCGAATTCACCATCAACCCTGTTAAAGACCATAAACGGCTGGCATTCGCTTGTTTGACGTACTTGAATAGTGATGAGATGAAGCCTCCAGCCATACGAAGGATTGGGAGGGGACCTATTCGCAAAAGGTCAGAATTCCTAAACTATGCCTGCACCTCCTACAGTGAACATATTCGGCAGTCTTCTTCTGAAGATGAGCTGTTATGGCAGCAGCTCGATTGGTTTCTTAAGACGAATATCTTGTCATGGATCGAATACATCGCGGAGACCGGAAATTTATACCACATGACATTCGCATCAAAGAACCTGAGCAACTATTTGCAACGACTGGTCAAATATCGAGCTCCTCTTAGCCCTGAAGTTCGTCGCATCAAGGCCTGGGCAACGGATCTGATCCGTCTAGTAGCAAAGTTTGGGAACAACATCCTCGAGTCCCCATCTTCAATATATGGATTAGTTCCGCCGTTTTGCCCTAGTGAGAGCGCTATTGCCTCACAGTTTGGGGCATCAGGAAGGGGATTAGCAGTACTGGGACTTACGAATGATGCTTGGTCGGATCAATTAAGTTGTATAGACTATAGGGAGCCGGCAGTAACAGTTGCGTGTGGGGAGAGCTGCTTTGTAGTTGGGTTGCACTATGGGTCAATAAAAATCTACAATAATGCAACGTGCCAGGAGAGGAGGAGCATAGAGCAAGGTGAATATGTCGAGCAGCTTGAATTCAGCTCTTCGGGAAAGCTGCTCGCTTCTTGCAGCTACTCAATGCTTAAGCTGTGGGATACTGATAGCGGCGATTTACTGTGGTGTCAGGACCAGGATATTGCGGAAATTATGAAGTTGAGCTTTGCGTCCGGTGATAGTGTGCTTATGGCAATCACAAGGAAGCACACTATTTGTTCCTGGAAGGTTTCCGACGGGTCACTCATTGAAGAGGTCCCGTGTGGGGCTATTTTCAATGACGAATCCTCTCGCCGGCCTCCAACAATGGCAGAATTTTCTCCTGATGTGAACTTCGTGGCAGTTGCACACCGCGGGCGGCCTATTATACTTTGGGACCTAGAGCTACAATGCATTGATGGCTACCTCGGCCGGGAGCCAAACCCCGGGCAGCTAAGTTTGGGCTCAAATACTTCGGTGGCCAGTTTAGTCTTCAGCTCGGACTCCAATGTGTCTCGATTAGCTGCTGCTTATGAAGATGGGGACCTCGCATTCTTTGATCCATACGACCATACCTTATTGCAGTGCACTCCAGTAAATGCACAAAAGGTGGCTTCTAGCCCCGATGGACGAACACTTGCTACTGGAAATGCGTCAGGAATGGTGCAGCTATTTGATTTCGAAACTATGAAATTGCTGTACCGGATAAATGGATATGACTACAGTGTCAGGGCCATTGCGTTCAGCAGTGACAGTCTACGGTTTCTTGACGTCCGCAATAACATGTGCAATGTTTGGGAACCCTCCGTGCTGGTACGAAGGTCAGACGAGGATGACTGTGGTAGCAGCGTTGCACAAATAGAACCTTTGATTATAGGACTAGCAGACTTGGATGAAGAGATTGACATCACTACTGTGGATTGCCATGGCTCAGGGGATAGCATTTTCTGCGGAAAGTCGGATGGCTCTGTGGTTGTTTATGATGTCCAAAGTGGCAACCAGGTTGGCACTTTATGTCCCGACAACGATATACCAATCAAGTGTCTCGCATGGGGAGATACGAGCAGCATTCTTGCCACAGCGGATGTGGCTGGAAGCTTTACAGTTCGAAAAGTTTCTCGCAAGACATCAGCTAGCGGGTTATGGGACGCATCTACCATACTTCTTGGTGGGAACTCGGCAAATCCAATCAATGAAGTCATTCTTAGTTTGGACAGCAAGCTGCTTCTGGTATCTACTACAGCATGCGATAATGTGTGGGATATTGCAGAGAAACGCCAACTATCCACTCACGAGTGGCCTACCCCATCTCTCCCGTTTCTTTGGTCTAACAGTCCGTTACACCCTTTAGAGCGCATACATTTCACCACAACTGGTTCGCGAATAGGTGCACGAATATTCGACTGGGCGCGCTCAATAGAATTGACTCCCCCCGAGGGGATCAAGCTGAGTACACCCATTGCCCATTCAGACCATCAGCTCAAAGCTATCATTATAAACCCCAGGACTGGCCAAATTGCTATTGAGATATCTAAGTTCGGCTACGATGCCTCACCTGTGAAGGTCTTACTCTGCGAAGGATCTGCCTTCAACACTAAGTCCCAAACGGCAATTCCCAGTGTCCATTCTGAGAAGCTGAATGAGCGTATTCTCCATCTAATTGGATTCTATGGGACAAAGCTTGTATTCTTGGATCAGAAATTGTGGGTGTGTACGGTTGATGTAATAAATTGGGATGGGAGGGCATATGTCAAGCATTTCTTCATTCCTCATGATTGGCATAGCTGTATTAGACAGTTGATTATGAGGGTAACGGTGAAGGGTGATGTGTTATTTGTGAAAAGGGATGAGGTGGCAATTATTAAGAGGGGCTTGGAGCATGAGAGTATTGTTGAGGCGTTATAGCGTTCGCCTTTGGTTGGAGGTGCTTTGCGTGTTTCTGGTTTGGGGGCGTTAAGTGTACTTTTGGCTTTGTAGTTAGATACCCGAATGGCTTTTGTATTGCTTGTATAACCCTGAAGTTCGACATCACTGAAAGGAAACACTAGTGAGCAATGCTCATAAACACGTCCCTTCCTAGTCCCTTCTACACCACACACTCGTATTATCAATATCTTCGTAACTCCATATGCCTCCCCTGGTCGTAAGATTGTGTGGTGATAAATAGGCCCTTCTCTACCACTTCACTTCTCCGACTCCCCCATCTGCCTTGCCCTCGTCTGAGGAGCTCTCATCCGCATCGCCTTCTCCCTCCGATCTAATAACTTGCTCCTCCGCCTGCCCCATTACCTCCTCCAAGTACTTGCTTCCCCACTTGACATAGTAGTCCTCGAAGTCCTCGAAACCCCTACTTCCTCTTTAGTTAATTCTAGCTCTGCCACATTCCTGTCCACTCACCACCTGGAACTGCCCTTGTTTTGCCGGTCTCCATCTTGCCATACACTTTGGGACATCAACTTCCCCTCTATTGGTATCTTTCATTGTGTACACTCCCAGTTCATAGTCCCCTCTTGCTCTTACTTTAACCATCGCCTCCCCAGGAGCAATGTATAAGATGTGGCGGTAGGTACCACGTATGCCCTAGTGCTCGCTACCGCAGATTCCACCTGTACATTCAGGTTAATGTAGCCAGGTAAATGTACAACTGCTGCCCCTTGGATATGTAAATTGACTATTTCGTTGGCTGGTTCCAGAATTGATCGATTAACATAGTCGACCAGTGCTCCCACTGAGTTTGCCTCCTTCACTCCGAAGGAGTTTACTTCCACCACTTCTACCAAGTTCACTCCTACCACATCTACATTACTCACCCCCATCTTATCATCACTCTGCTCCTTTCTTTTCTGCCTTTCCACCACATGATGGCAGTCTAGTGGGTAACCTGATAATCTGAATTGAGGAAGGATTATTCACAGTTGTCATGTGACGAAGTACAACTCAGGGTAAATATTCTCGTTTGTCCTGAATATCGTGCAGCGCAAGATTTGTTCGCCTTCAGTGCCATATTACTCGTCCTCAGAGACCTTATCTAGACTTCTGCCCTAGACTCCACATTCTTATGGTCAATTACTACCTTCAGTCCCTTTCTTTTGCCACCGGCTACCACACTGTCTATACTAGATGCTTGCTGGATGTGCTTGATCACACCAGCCTCGCGTAGGGCGGTGCTGTCTTGTTCGTTGTAAATAATAATGTAAAAGCATGAGCCCTTTCCTACTCAGGCTCTCAGGGTCTATCTACCCATAGCTGATCAGGAACCGTGGCATGTCCATCACAAGTAAATGGAGGCGCTTGGAGATGACCTGAAGCAGGGTGAAGAAGTATCTAGATGCATTTTGTTCTAAAGTTGCTATGGACTCAACTAGGCCAGGCACTGAAGCAGAAGGAACAAGTCAGTCTGAAGTACGGCATGTCCCCAATTACTTTAAACACAACACAAGAAGAAAAAAAAGAAGAAAAAAAAAAGGTAGAAGGAGTTTCAAAAATATTAAAGATAAAATACCTCAAGCCCCATTTTTAAATCTTTTTTTTCCATCCCTTCGTACCACATGATGGAACTCCATCATACGCTGGGCCGAGTTCTGATTCTGTTCCATCAACCCCAGATGTCTGTCTATCCTTAATGAACCGGTATAGCGGGTGGTTAGACTAGCATATTTGGATGAGTCTCTCAACACTGACCGAGGTTGTTGCTGTGGTTATTTATTAGGTTTTCAGAGAGAAAAAGAGTCTCGGGATGATAATAATGATATTTGTGTACTTTGTGTACTTTGTGTATTTTATTCCACACCCACCACCAGAACTAGATTATCTGCAGGTCAATTGTTACAGTTGAACTAACTTATCTTGTAGTCCTTGCTGCCAACCAGACTAAGTCCTTACTACAGGACGCTCCCCGATAGAGACTTATTTTGATGCAAGAGAGCAGCTTATTTATGCACATGGAACAAAGAATTGTAAGTTTTGCTGGTCAAATGTACACTTTTATGCCGGGGCGCACAATCATCGGGCTGATGATACCTAGGCACGAGAACTAAAGTCAACCGGAATAGCTTCTACCACTATATATTTCTGCCGTAAACTATTTGGGAGCTAGGTAAAGACAACAACAAAGCTTCATGAGAGTAACAAATTCTGATAATTACTGCCCAAATCCCACTCATTATCATAGCAGCTTATAAATTAAGATTTGTGCAGCCAGACACGCAAGGACGGGCGGTTGTAGATTCAGGGTAATTCATATACATACTTATCTTCTTGAGACTGTTGAGTTTAAAAAGAAAACCCCACCGATTACTCCACCACGAAACCCTCAGCCTGCCACCAGTTCTTTGGGGTTTGTGAATGTCAACGTCTAAATATCCAAGAACATAATCTAAAATCTCATAATTCACACATCTCCCACAATAAATATGTCGAGATAAAAGAAAAGAGAAAAGAAAAGAAAACTACAAGATATAACCATAAACCCATTCTATCTTAACCCATCCCATCCTCTTCTGTGTATGTATATGCTCCTACCCCCACCCCAAATTCACTTGACTCTATCTCTACGTCCCCAGTCGCTAATTCACCTACAAATTCACAGCACTGGGTATCTCGCTGTAGATAGACACACGTCAAGTATATCAAGAATATCTCAAAAGTGAAGGCATTCAGAGCTCGTACTTAAGACAATACAATGTCCCCTCTGCCCAACCCCTTACCCCCACATCTGCTTCTCCTGCCTTTTATTTTACCCAGCAAAAAAGCTCAAGAGTATGAACCAATTACCTGAATGATTACTTTAAATCACGTGAAAACCATACAAACAAACCAAAAAGGAGAAAAGAGAAATGAAAAAAGAAGAAACAACTGTACTGTATAAAACGCTCCCAAATAAGTCGCAAAGCGCCCCTCCACATATTCCAGTACGTTTACCACAAACACATGATCTCGCAATCATTTCGCACATCTAATCAAATCTCAGTCCCCCAAAATTAAAATTCCCCTTCATCAAACCCGGGACATGCTTCACCAGAAGGCCGTACATCATTACATAAGATAGCGTAGGGGCTCAGAAAGTGGGGTTGATCATGATTTGCTCTTGAAAGTGAGTAACTGGGCAAGGGACCCCAATGGGCATCCTTTTCTCAAAAACTCGTGTTTGAGCAGCTCCTCTGCCGTCGCTCTGCTCTTGACATCTACACAGAGACACACTGCCAAAAAGCCCTTCAACTCCTTGCTCAACTTGTCGGGCTTCTTGAGGGTTGGTGTTCCGTGGGTAGCAATAAGGTACAATGCCTTCAATGGCTCTTCGTTGAGGTATGGTGGCTCGCTCTCAATCATTTCTATAGCCATGATCCCAAGTGACCAAATATCGACCTTGGATCCATACTCTTTCTGTTTAACGACTTCAGGTGCCATCCAGTATGGAGTTCCAACCATAGTGGCACGCTTAGATTTTTGCTCAGTGAGCTTAGCACAGAAACCGAAATCAGCTAAAATAGCGTTAGTACAAATTTCGGAATCCATAAGATTGCCGTAACTTACTAATCTTCACATGACCCATACCATCCAGTAGAACGTTGTCAGACTTTATATCCCTGTGAATGATGTTCTGTGCATGCAAATGCTCTAATCCTTTGCAGGTCTATACAACCTATGTTAGCATCCAATCGGTTTCTTGCGATAATGAATTACTGACCTCATAACAAATTGTAGCAATCTGATCTTCCTCCAGAGTATTATTGTCGATGACATCGGTCAAGGCACCTCCCTCCATATACTCCATGACAACCCACAACTCACTGCTTCCTCGCAAGAAGGCATCAAGGAAATTAACAATGTTAGGATGTGTGCTTTCCTTCATGACGAGAATCTCATTGACAATAAGCTCTTTCCGTGGTTGATGGGCTAAATCCATCTGTTTAATAGCCACACGGGTAATTGGGGCACCCCGCTCTTTGGAGAGCATGGTATATGCTGGTGATTGCGTAGCTCCAGAGTTGACCTTAGCAACATACACGGATCCTGAAGCGCCTTGACCAACTTTCTTAATTTTGGTGTAGCTTGAATTTGGATCACCGGGAGATACTACGGAACGAAGCTTCTCCATGACCTGAGCTTCTCCCATATTGGAAAGGCGAGGCTCCTTCTTAGTCTCCTTCTTGACCACGAGAGGTTCAACATTTGCGTTGGCCTGAGTTGGCTTTGGAGCTCGAGGAGCTTGCTGCTTCGAGGGGGGTGCGGGGGCAGCTCGCTGTGGAGATGGTGCCCTCTTAGGTTCCGTTCTCGGAGGAGCAGCAGATTGTTGCGCTCGTGGAGTCGGTTGAGGGATACGAGAATTAGCTGGGGAAGGAGGTGCCGGTGCAGCTCGCACGTGTTGCTTAACGGGGGTCTTGGGAGCAGAGGGTGCTGTTCGCATTGGGTTATTTCCCTTGGACGACAAACTAGCCCCTCCTCCGCCTCCACCACCCCCAGCCATCATGATAGGTGTCTGATCAGTGCGCTGCCTCTCTCCATAGTCTTCGCCATTATTATAATACTCATCGTCCCGGCGTTGTTGCTCCAGTCTCTCCAATTCCCGCTGCCTTTGCTCTCTTTCTTTTTCACGCTCGCGTTCGCGCTCGGCCCTCTCACGTTCTGCCTTCTCACGCTCCTGCTTCTCTCTCTGCAGCTGCTGTTCTCGTTGGTTCTTTTCATATTCCCTATCCCGATAGGCATCCCTCTCCATTTGCTCAATCTCCCGTCGATCCTGATTCCTTGGGCTTTCATACTGAGAGCTGGTGCTGGGTAATTGCCGGTCACTCTGAGGGAGAGTTTGCAAGCCCATACCTAGTTGCTTAGATTGAGCGGAAGATGTTCCAGGGGGTGTTGGGACCATGCTAGAGAAGGGTTGTTGCTCCTGCTTCCGAATGTCACTGTAGAATTCCAAGACTTCGATGACTGCCTGAGGGTTCTTTGCATAATCCTCACGAGTAATAGCGCTCGCTGTGAGAAGCTTCTCCCATTCATCTGGAAGTCCGGTGAAACCTCCACTGACTGGATCGAAGCCGACGTGGACCTTATGGGTGAAGTTAGTTGGGTTCGACACCCCACCCATCGACGGGCAACGCTGATAGACCTCATCAATCCACGAGTAAAGCTCTGCATCAGTCTTGACAGAAACCAAAACAATCCGACGAGAGGAGTCATTTGCCATGGAGGAAATTGATGCTCCTGATGACGCATTTGGCGAGCGGACAATTTCGAAACAGTATGGCTTAGTATCCACGCGATTGACGGATATAATGTCCCTCAAGGGTATCGACAACGACGATGCTGTGGCAGTCTCCGTCTTGTTAAAGTCAAGGGCATATTCACGCAAAATAAGGAATTTTTTGGTCCATAAGAAGGATTTGAGGCCATCTTCCTTGACTGAGGCCCAGCCGGTTTTCACCTTTTTGTCTCCTCCGGTGGAACCAGGGGGAAGCAAGCTCTGTGGGGAGTTATAGGAAGAAGGCGAGCTTATTGACATACTCGACATGTTTGACGAGATTGTTGAGTTTACTGAAAGAGGAGGGCGGTTTTGAACCGGTGGTCGAGGTGCTGGCCTACCTGGGTTCAGGTAACGGTCATTATTGGTCATCATATAAGAAGAAGAGGACGCCATTCCGAGAATCTATCAAGCAAGACGACGTCCGTGGAGTGCAAAACTAGGTGCGTACTGCAGCTGACAGTGGCCCAAAGCGAGAAATATCCGTTAAGGGGGGGCCGTAGTAGAGCTTCGCTCGCTGTGATAGGCAGAGGATAGCAAGACGCCGGTACCGTCCGGCACCGTTGTACCAATTATCTGGGAAAGAGTTGCCCTTAATGACTCTCTGACAAAAAGGGTCCAAGAGTGGGCGTTCGGGGTTCGCGCTTTCAGGTCAGACTGCCTTCGAACTTGCGGGGGTCTGTGCCAAAATACCGGGTGCAGCGAGGTTGTCGAGGAAGGCTCCGACTAGTACTGTATCGCAGCCAAAGAGGTTAGGGATATGAGGGGTGTGTGGGAGGAGTGCCACAGGGCATAGGTACCTGCTCTGCAATTGCAAGACAACAACAACAGCCAAGTCGTTGACTGAGGGGTGCTGCGAGACGCTGCTGGGTAGCACTGAAGTAGGAGGGGCGGTTGTACGGGGGTTGTACGTTGTAACGTGCTCTCTAGCGAAGGGAGGGGTCGTTGGGCTCCGGGGGAACGTCAATGTAATGTTTCTGTGTCTTGCTGTGGTCGAAGCACTGCTCATTCCATCCCGATGGCGAGCGGTGAGTGCGGATGTTTGTGAATGGTTCGAGACGAGGTATGCAGGTCGGGGCCTGTAAGAAGACGAAGAGTTTTGGCAGGCCTCTAGATCTAAGGGGACGCGAGATGGAGCGAGATGGATTTGATAATATATAAACGAAATAAGCCCGTCCCACCACGAGCACTTCAACCGCCTCCTAACATGCTAACATGTCGAGTTCGTCTCACTAACAGCGTCTCCGCCGGGCCCTGCAGGGTTCATTGAGGCCGATTGCCCACCGATTTAACCTCCTATTCGATCCCGTCGACCAGCAGTCTACATTCTATGAGGGCAGCAGAGGCAGTACCAGTGCCTATTGGTGCTGTTGGTGATGCTGGTGGCCGGCGGAGGTATTGCCCAGCAGTAAGTATATGTTGGTCAGCTTAACGCCATTGCCATTTCTCCTTCCAATGGCCCGCGGGATGCCCACAGCTTGTGCGGATATATGTCAATAAACCGTGTTTAAGGCCCCTGAACTGGAGGTCCCTGGTCTGCTAGTGGAGATTGTTACTACTTGCCGAGCTGCAAGCAGCGACCGTGAGCCAACGGACCCAGAAGATGCTTATTCGTGTTAGTTAGCACCTTGCTTAGTTTCAACATGTTTCGCAAAAACATTCGTTTTTAATCAACTGCTGCCCCACTAAAAAGTAATGCTGGATGATGGTTCGTTGGAAACAGCCGCCGAGACTCCTCCCCCCTTGCCCCTCTTTGCTGGGCGGGCCGTGTCCCTACCCAGTCCCTTGTGTACATGTTATCCCGGGGCTGAGAATAGATATAATCGCCAGTACTTCCTCATAAGCGCCTGCAGGTCATTCTATTCTCCACAAATGTTCTACTAAGCAGCTGCAGGGCAGCACTATTTGGAGGGCTTCGAATATGTTTTCTGTAAGGGTCTTGTTTTCATATTGTGTGGCCGATGGTGATGGACTGCGATGAGTGCCGCATTTAGATTAATGCTGTCCACGATTGCAACCAGCTACCACTCTTTAAGAACCCATAGTAACTCCGACTATAATCCTGGTACACTCTGACATTTTGCGCCGTTCTTAGCACTGGTGGAGGTTAGGCGTAAATGCTACTCCACCCCTTTCATTTTTTTGTGTGGATTCCAAGTAAATGAGGCCGCTTGGCATTCGCGATATATGATGCTGCATCGTGCCCTAGTCAACAGCCTTTCCGGAAGAATGTTCAAGGCGGGGCCTCTAGAAAACGTTTAAACAATGTGCATATGTGCATCTCAGGAGAAGGTTGCCCGCATGCACAACATATAGCAACAGGTCTCCACCGATCGTCAAACATCCGGTGTTTGGTAGTCTGGTTGTCGTAGATGGTGGCCTCTGTTAAGAGTCGTGCTATCTGAGCACATAACATAATGATAGTGGCAGCAACAAGCAATTGCAATAATTCCCGAGCAAATTCTAAGCCCGGGGAGAAACTTCAAAGAGAGTGCCGTATTCACACGTGATGTACAAGAATACTTTTCTGATGAATTTTGGTATATCAAAAAAGCCCAAATTTCCAACTAAACCTCCAACGCCGAGAAAGCAAACTTTTGACTTGTAAAACCCACCGTAGGAATCCCTAAATATATTGTCCTTCTGACTCCAGAGCAGTTGCCATCAACGGTATAGTATAGTCCGGAGCACATCGTACAAAGCTGTGTGGGATGCGGTATCGGGAAAGCTGCATGACTTGGGTATTCTCATGGCGGTCCTCTTGTGGTGGCAGCTATCTTGCCCTTGTGCTCGGTGGACACCACTGCAAAATTACATCCGTCTCCCCTTGTGCACTGGAGTATCCACAGCACACACTACTCCGCCATATCCACAGACCCATTTCCCTCCTCTCCATCCTGGGCTCCCGCAGCCTCAAGAGCCTGCTGCCTTTCTAACTTCTTCCTCTGGGTTTTCGACATTGTCTCCAGTGTTGCGTCTATCATATGAATATTTACCATTAGCCGACTTCTCTCCTTGCCTCATCCCTTCTAAAAAGCGTTATGCCAATACACCAAAGCTGACCTTTCATCTCGACCTCTCCAGTCTCAATTAACTTCTGTAGTTCCTCCTGCTCCAGTTCCCTTGCCTTTGCGTATTCCACATTTCGAAGCTTCTTCTTCTCCTTCTTCTTGCTCACCCTTCCGCTTCGGATTAATCCTCGACTGTCGACTTTGGGTCCAGTTGGTCCTGTGCCTCTGGCTTTGGGTGCAATTGGTGCTCTTGACTTCACTCGACCGCTCGATCGTGAGGGTTTATTTGGGTTATTTCTGCTGGGCATTTCGGCTTGTGTCCTTGACGATTGACCAGAATAACGGAGGTCTAATGTTGGGTTTTTTGTTGGGTTTAGAAAGGTAAATCTTCAGGCCACAGTTGTAGATCTTGGCAATGTTCACGTGAAGATAAGAAAGATTGTAAAATTAAAGTCGAGACTCAAGACAGTCCAGTATTTATTACAATTACGAAGACTAGTGACCATTAACTCCATCACTGAGCTTCTTCCCCATTACTAACTCCATGTATTTCTCGTAGTTATAGCCTTCCTCGTCGCCTTCCGCTAGGTCCCCTTGATGCTTTGGCATCACCTGAAGTAGTTGCTCAATCATTCCCTCAGGTATCAACGAATGACGCAGGTCAATCTCTGTAACGTAAGGCTGGATGTTTGTGTCAGTATGGTAAAACCCCAATATGTATGGGAAGGGCGCACCTTTCCATCCGCAACTTCTTGGAAACTGTGGTATACTTGCTCGGCACTGTTCTGATCCTCGGTCTCTTCAACCATAAACGTGATGAACTGTTCAAAGCTGACACTCTTTCCACCATTGCTGACACTTTCGAAAACTTCGTGCATTTCTTCCTCATCGTACACTAACCCCAAGCTCGCGAGTGCTGCCGAGAACTCAATCTCGTGTAGGGAATTGCTGAGATCACGATCAAAATGTCGAAAGACAGACTCAAATTCCTCCAATTGGATGGGTGTCAAGTTTGTCATATTTCGGGCCACAATCTAGGTTACAATTAGAGGTTTGTATCCAGGCAAATTCATACGAAGTGCAGCCCATACCTGGTTTTCAAGGAAGCTCAACTTTTTCGCAACGTTTTCTTTTGCAAGACCATACTCATATTCCAGTTCCTCATAGGAATATACTGTATAATCATTTTCCTCACAGTTGGCTTCGTCACAATCCTCCGCATAAGATCTGATCTTGTCTAACTCCGACTTGATTGGTATAATATTATTATGCAACAATCGGACTTGTTGGAGTTGTTGCTAGATAGATATTAGCTTGGCAGGGGTTGAATTTATGATAGTATGAGCTGCATACCTCGATACCACTTTGCATGTCACTGATCTCTAAAGCTACTGTGTTGAGGATTAGTGCAAATTCGTTCGCAGCATCTGCGAACCGCCGTCTGAGGCTCTCCTTAATGCTAATAAGCTATTAGTGTGTCTGTCTGATAAGAAATACTGTGTAGAATACTTACTCTCTAATCTTCTGGTTAATCTTTATACTCCTTGCATTTTCGGCTTTGAGTAGAGCACCCCATTCCAGATCAAGAGTGGCGGGACTAAGTTCCTTCGGCGGCTCATAGTCTTTCAATCGATATGTTGCAAGCTTTGTCTTGATATTGCCGAGCAAGGACATCAAATCGGCTTTCTCTTTGACCCACGTACGCTTGACCGACATCTTATACTGGGAAAACGAGGCAGATTGCTCCTTAGCATCGACGTAAGTACCTGTAAAAGTCACTGTGGCCCATTGGTCCCTTGTCTGTCTGATTTCTTTGAGGAGCTATGATGAAGAAAAAACTGTTAGTATTTTCCACAGGATGGAGGTTAGAATTAGGGGTTCATACAGCTGCCATTCTCTTCTCGTAGCCGTGCTGCATATCCCAGGCACCCTGCATGACCTCAACAAACTTCTCCACCCTTCTACCGGCAGTCTCAATTCTGTCGAGGTGGCTGAAAGCATGGAACCAGTAGGCAATATATGTCATCATACTGCGCTCGTCAGGTTTCGCTACATCGCAAACATCCTCCACGTCGAGCAATGAGGGAATCCCAATATCCTCAGTAGCAATTTTGAATGCAAGTTCCATGTTTCCTTTGTGGTCACTCTTGTCGAGAGAATCGAAATCAATGAGGTCGGGTCGATGGAAGTCCAGTAGGGCACAACTATACACATAGTTAGACAATTTCTGCAATATCCGAGAATAACCCACTTACAATGCCAGACCATCATTCCAACTAGATGAGAAATCAACGACCTTGACTTCTTTATAGCAAGCCGTTTTCCGTTGGCACCACAGCAACAGCCCCTCCTTCGCGCTCATGCCCTCCTCACTATAATTTCATAATCAGTCTCCTTTCCCCCGTTGATTGCCGAGACTACCACTCACTTGATATCACTGATGGTAAACCGCAAAATCAGAGTCCAAAGCAGGCCCAAAATCAACTTGAGGTTTCCATCTACTATGTCCTCCGCACCTATATTGTGTAGCAGTATACCCCGCCCCCTAATGTATTCCAATGCTTTGTGTACATTTTCGGCCTTTTGCACGCGAAGCCGAGGATTTGATGCATATCGTCCGAGCGATTCATTGCTGAGGATTTCAAGAAGATGAATGAGGAGGACCTGGCTCTTGTTGTCAGCGACATATCGAGGGCGGGGTGGCAATGTGGGGTTTCGTACCCCATCACCCAAATCCTTTCGCAAATCAGTGGCCGGCGTTATGGACCGAGTTGCTAGCTTCGTGTTGAGCCTAGACGCCTGTTAGCCAGATATTTGATCTTCGAGCTATATTGGACCCTGACTTACCATTTCATGAAAGTCTTTCTATAGTCGTAATTAGCATGGATGCAATGTACCCAAGAGCAGATGCAGGGTGCACATACGCCTGGATCTTCTGCCAGTCACTCATTTCTGGCTAACCCCCCTGGTGTGGTAGTGTCTTGACAGAGGTGTGTATATGGACCGTTTCTTGCTTCAGTGGACAGTGCACTCCGCTCTCTGGCTTTGTAGTGGGAGCGGGGTCGTAGGGAGTTGCTTTTCGTACTTGCTGACTCGATTCCGATTTCCACCTGTACCTCCTATTGAATTGAGTCCGTATTGCAGCGTCAAGTAGCATGTAACCTACGGTAACCGTTCCGCACACGAAATGTTAAAGGAGGGCGACATTCGCCAGAATGCTCCTTAATCGCATCCATAGTCTCCATAAGCATCCAATCCCAGTCGTTCCTTGGCTACTTCCGCACCACAGGTATCGTTAATTGAACCTCTGCGACACGCCCTACCATTTAGATCGCGAACCCAAATCTCGCAGCGCGGGTAGGCATTCTGCAGGAGCCGCACCGGAGGCGCTATTAGGACGGACAGACAGCTGAGATTGAGTTTCTCTACTTGTATGAAGCCAGTATCAGACCTTCAGTTATGGAGAGCTAGTGAATCCAATACGTTTTCCAATATACATCGGAATATATAGTACATGCGTAGGAAAATTACAAGTCTGGGCACGAATATTGGCCCTTAGCTCACCCCATCCACATGGAAGCTTCCGGGACAAGATGTATGATACCCCGCCATTTTGACCGACGACAAAAATCTCCCCTCGGCGCCTGCACATTCTACTTAGGCGACTGGCTAGTGAAGGCTTGGTACGGTACCCTCGTTTCGCATCAGCCCTACAGGCCCGGGGTGGAATTGGGGACGGTTCCACAGAAACAATTACTCCGTATATAAGGTGTGGTCGGTGTCATGTCACTCATCATGGTCGTTCAAACACCTAGCATCTTGCGTAGCCTCGTGGACATCCCCAATACCATGTTTCTGCATCCTTCAGGTCGATCCCTACCACGTGTTGGTGGCCGCGCGGCGCGATGATCATGGGGCCGTATTGTACTGTAGAGTACATATTTGCTTTCCACTCTCGCATCGTGGCAAGACTGCGGTGCTGGGATCTGAATACTTCGTATTCATAAATCCATCGCAGTAATTTTACAGGAGCATTGAGGCTTGGTCGATACGAGGGGGTTGCCGTGAGCGGTCTCTAGGGTGCTGAACACCTACCTGGACAGCCGACTAGCCGACGTACCGCACATTCGCAAACCAAGGAGGCTGTTCATCGCCTTCCAATGGATCGTCCCAGCACTTCACCCTGTCTGGGTACTGACCGCCGCCTCCGGGATGACCAGGACCCAATGGAGCCACCCCCAAACAAAGCACAAAGACCGACCACATGGACACCAACCGAACACCCGGGACACAGCCGGCTGTTTTCGCACTTCCAGGCCAGCACTACTAGCCACGAGCAATGGGAAGCCCGGCATAGAAGATGAAACCCCTTGGAGTCGGGTGATGGAAAAGTAAAAATGGAGTCTAAGCCTACTAAAGCATGATGTGGCTGCATATTTCTCTGTGTATGGTGTATAGCGTACCCACTTTATAAGTAGGGCGGCACCCACGGGGACCTTTCGCCTTAAATTCGATTCCATAGTCGATACATCATTCTGACCTGTACTTGCCACGTGATCTCGACAGATCTACATACAGGTCCAAACACCCCCCGCGGATCTCTCAACATACATAGAAACATGTCTGCACAAGGTTACTACGGTCAGGGCTATCCTCAACAGGGTGGTCCTCCTCCTCCTCCTCCTCAACCCGGATACGCTCCACAAGGGGTGAGCTCTCACTATCCTACTCTATCGACCTTAGACTCTTCCTACTTCATGAGGTTCTAACTGTTAGGCAGCAACCAATGTATTACCCCCAACAAGGTGCCCCGATGCCCCCTCCTCAACAACAACAAAAGAGCGGTGGCAGCGATAAAGGATGTCTAGCTGGATTGTGAGTGACTCAATTTACCCCCTTGAATCTTGGGCTAGTAGTCTGGTCGGCACTAGGTCATAGCTAACATTACCCTCGATAGGCTTGCTGGTCTCTGCTGTTGCTGTGCTTGCGATGCTTGCTGTGACTGTCTCGACTGCATATTCTAGTCAGCGGATGTTCACCAATAGTGATTGATGGGGCTAGTAATTCAACTTCCTACACGCTGAGAAGACACTGTCCTATCATAATCAGAACATGGGGGGATACAGAGGGACACGCACGAGGGAATTAGGGCGTTTTAAGGGATGCTTTGGTGCACCAGCGGGTCGGGATGGCCCGGGCTTTTTCTTTAGTGTTAATTACTAGACCGAGGTTGTCGAGTTACTACTACGGTTACCTACTTTTGTTAATTGCTCTAAGTTCTAGAGATGGCATCGCAGTTGGGAGGGAGTTTGGGGGTTGGGCTACTGGAATTTCCATTTTAGTCTCCTAAGGTTTGGCTCGCGTATTCTTGAGTGTGAGATGCCTAGTATATTGTATAAGGAGGGCCTGGCTGGGTTTCTAACCACAGTATCTCCTCTTAGCTTGATGGGCTTTAAGATATGCTTTCTAGCTTTCATGACATATGCTCCCTCTTCAGTATCAATTCTTGCTCTTCACCTTCACCGGGGGTTCAGGGTAACACAAACCCCGGTGACAGTCCCTAAGTGTTTACATAGGTTGCTTTACAATCCCATGTGTGTTGATGCAGTCTTTTGAAACACATCAAAGCAACCAACCTAAGTAAGCACACAGTTTAGTGTAACTAATATTCATACAATCGATCCCAATGTCCACACAACACGATAACTAGTTTATTTACACGGGAAGATGGATATATGCATGTATATTTTATATATGGGGGAGGTTAGCAATATTAATATTGCAGTTGGGGAAACGTGTTCGTGGGTCGCTGTACATAGTAGGTAAACCATGTCGTGGTTTAGTTAGTAGTTACCCAAATCATAGACCGTGAGGTTCGCCGACTCGAAAATTTGGGGGGAATTACATATGTTATATACGACGCCGTCCAGGCAAATCATTTCCAAGAAATCATAATTGCTTTTTGTGATCACAAGCTTCAACCTCGGCACAACCACGGAAAAATAAACGGAAAAATAAATATCCGGTTAGAAGCTGGTAGATAAGTAAACATTCACAAGCCTCGGGAAGCATCCCCTGGCCAGGTGACATCCGGATATCCTCGCCTTCTGTGCACTGTGCTTCTTCTCTGCTTATATTCTGCCCTCTCCTCAATCTGTTCCTCATACCCCATATCACGGTCCTGTCTTGAGCTTGACTTTCCATACGCAGCTTCACATCTCGGTATATATCCGACGCCAACCCCCCCGTCTCTTTTGTAGAAGCGTAACCGAACCACAAAAACGCTGCCAAAATGGTTGCGACAAAAGCTCCGTAAGTATTTCCCCCCAGGTCTACATGACACCATACATCAAGAAACGAAAAGTAAGCAGTGCCCCATAGCTAACATTTCTTCCCAATAAAATACCAGTCCTCGAGATACTCTCACGGTGACTGTACGTTGGGGTGGAGCATTCGTGACATTCCAGTCCTACGAAACCTTTGGCCAGAGCGCTGGCTGCTAACGCACATCTTACCCAGGACAACCGAACCGGGAAACAAATTACTATCCCCATTCTACACAACTCAATCCAAGCCACGGCCTTCAAGGCACTCAAGGCAACCCCTCGCGATGGCGACAGAGAAGAAGACGACCATTCCAATGGGATCCGAGTCTACGACCCGGCATTCATGAATACCGCTGCCATCAGCAGCAAAATCACCTACATCGATGGCGACAAAGGGTTCCTCATGCACCGTGGCTACCCTATAGAGCAACTCGCTGAGAAGTCAAACTTCCTAGAAACAGCATACCTGCTGATCTATGGCGAGCTTCCGAGCCCGCAGCAGAAGAAGGCGTGGGAATTTGAAGTTATGCATCATACATTTTTAGCAGAGGATTTGATGAAGATTATTGGGAATATGAGATATGGTAGGTCTCTCTCACACTCTCCAACCAAAAAAAAACTCGTAGTTCTAAGGAAGAAAAAAAAAACCCTTCAAAACAGATTCCCACCCAATGTCCATCTTCATCTCCGCCTTCGCTGCCATGGGTGCATTCGCACCCGACGCAAACCCCTCCCTCCAAGGTCGCAATCTCTACCTGAACGATAAATCCACAATGAATAAGAACATCATCCGAATAATCGGAAAAGCCGCCACCGTCGCTGCAGCGAGTATGCGCGTACGAATGAACAGGCCGTTTATTGCCCCAAGAAGCGATATGACATATACAGAGAACATGCTCTACATGATAGACGCCATAAGCGGTGCGGAGGAGTATAGGCCTGATAAGAGATTGGCTAAAGCGTTGGATATTCTGTTTATTTTACATGCGGACCATGAGATGAATTGCTCTACGGCGGCGATGGCACATGTGGGGAGTAGTATGGTGGATCCATACGTAAGACATTCACTCACTCCCATATTCGCTTTTACCCTGAGGAAGTGGGGGCGGGGTAAACAAGTATAAAGCTGACTGGTTCTCGGTTCTCGGTAGTCCGCCATCGCCGCTGCCGCCGCCGCCCTCTACGGCCCCCTCCATGGCGGCGCCAACGAAGCCGTCATCCGCATGATTGAGCGCATCGGGACCGTCGACAAAATCCCACAATTCCTCGAAGACGTCAAGTCCAAAAAAGAGCTCCTCTTTGGCTTCGGCCACCGCGTATACAGGAATACCGATCCAAGAAGCAAGATTATTCGAGAAGTGGCCGAGACGGTCTTTGATGCGGTGGGGAGAGAACCGTTGATTGATGTGGCGATTGCATTGAGGGATGCGGCGCTCAAGGATGAGTTTTTTGTTAGTAGAAAGTTATTCCCCAATGTGGATTATTGGAGTGGGTTGATTTATAAGGCGATGGGCTTTCCGTTGGATTTCTTTCCCGTATGTCCCTCCTCCAACGCCCCCACCCGGGTTAACAAGGTACCATTAATAAACTGACACTTACTATGGGTAGATCCTCTTTGCAGTCCCACGTGTAGCGGGGTGGTTGGCTCACTGGAAGCAGAGCCTGGATGAGGGAAATGGGAAGATTTGGAGGCCGAGACAACTGTAAGTTTTACCTCTATCCTCCGTCACAGAATAGGGAACACTGACATCTGACATGGCCTAGATATGTTGGTGAGCCCAGAAGGGACTATGTTCCCTTGGAAGAGAGAAGCGAGAAGGAGGTTGTCGACCCGAAGAAGGGGGTTACGGTGTTGCCACATTATATGAGTAAGAGGAGGATGAGTAAGTTGTGAATGTAGTCTTATGTGTTTTTAGTTTGGTGCTTTGGAATTGGGTTAGGGTGACTGAGCGTGTATGGGTATGAGTATTGGTATGGGTTTTTTGGTGGTGTATTTGTATAAGCAGCTTTGCCCTAGTTTGCTTAAGTGTACGATGTTGTTCAGGGTAACTCCACCCGCCTCAGTTTTTGGAGAGGAAAGAGTGAGATTCAATCACCTCACGTTATACCCCATTCAAGAAGAGATCAATATTCCATCCAAGTACTTAGGCCTGAGTAGTAAATGATGTAATATAAGTAAAAATTAAAAGACTCCCAATAACAAAAAAAGACGCCGCTATATACTCCTAATTAGAGCACACAACAACCAACAACACCGAGAAACAGAAGATGTCAAATCGCTCCCATTCATGTACTCATTATCCCTCTCCGCTAGTCTCATTCTCTAGAAACTATGTAGTGATGACGTACTCCAAACATGCCCATACTCGTCTCGTCATTAACCTACCCACCTACATACCCACCTACATACCCGCACATCCACACCACGACACTCCATAAAAACCAAAAAAGTATATACTGGTATATAAGTAGTAACAATGACACATGCATCAACTATCGTTTCCCTCCATCACCAATCTCAGCCAAAGCTATTCATACCAAATTCCATCTCACCTCTTCAATACCTCCTTCACCCTAGTACCCCGTACTCACACCCTCAACCCCATTTCCATTTCCATTTCCATTCCCCGCCACCGCCCCTTGCGCACTCGCGCTCTGAAACAGCCTCGACAGAATATCACTCCCCTGTGGCCCACCTCCACCTGAACCATTCGCCCCCACCCCTACCCCGCCAGTACCACCACTAAACTCCTGCCCTCTACCATATCCTAAATGGTAATTGACCACCGGTGGCAACTGGCTCTGGCTCTGCGGGCGGCTCCCACCCCCCACGCTCACTCCACCTGCGCCGGTTGGCAGCGGCGGAGTCGGGAATGCCGAGGGCTGGTTCTGTGGGGGGGCGGGGGTAGGGAGGAAGTTTGGCGGGGGGGGCATGTTTGTATTTGA
>Ga0307511_10000748_pt1 | contig 34687 bp, 22 predicted proteins | sample 13_EM_MG_FD_200266 | JGI IMG/M metagenome (GOLD analysis project Ga0307511, IMG submission 200266) | Populus trichocarpa ectomycorrhiza microbial communities from riparian zone in the Pacific Northwest, United States - 13_EM | ecosystem: Host-associated > Plants > Roots > Unclassified | place... | reverse complement strand
TAGGGACTTATAAGAAAGGGATCAGCTATCATCATGCGGACATCATGAAATTTCCTTTATACAGGCCCCGGCTTCCGGACGCAAAGAGACAGGGGTATGATGATGTCAATCGTTTTGCGGAGGATGCAAAAGGGAATTTATGGATAGGTACGAATGGGGGAGGGCTGCTTTATTTCAACCGGCTGACCGGCCGCTATACACAATTTCTGCACGACCCCTCCGATCCGGGCAGCCTTACCAATGACGTGATCGTCAGCTTATGCCTCGATCACGAACAGCGGCTATGGATAGGTACCTATTTTGGAGGAATGGATTGTTACGACGGAACAACATTTCTCCATTACCGGCACAATGATAAGGATACCACTAGTCTTGCCGATGACCGGGTATGGGAGATCATGGAAGATTCGCAGCACCGGCTCTGGATCGGTACTTTTGCGAATGGCCTGGACCTGCTGCGGCGGGAGACCGGCCGGTTCATTCATTATAAGCCCTTTGCCCCTAATTCAGTCAATTCCGGGTATGTCACCGGGCTGACGGAAGACAGTAAGGGCAATTTGTGGATAGCCACCGCTTATGGCCTGAGTATATTGGAAAAGAGCTCCGGGACATTCCGGTATTACCTGCATGACGACACACATCCAACGACCAGCCTGAGCATCAATAATACTATCTCTGTGAAGGAAGATAGCCGGGGGCTGATTTGGATAGCTACCCGGGACGGCCTGGATGTGTTCGACCCTCTCACCGGACAATTTAAGACCTTTCGCACCCGGGACGGCCTTCCGGATAATACCGTGCTGGAGCTGCAAGAGGATGATAGCCATAATTTATGGGTCAGCACTCCCAATGGCCTTTCCAATGTCCTTGTTACCGTGGACAGCACCCGGCAGATATCCTGCAGGTTCAGAAACTATGACGAATCGGATGGCCTGCAGGGGAAGGAATTCAACGAGAATGCCGCCTTCAGGACCAGCAGGGGGGAGCTGATCTTCGGTGGGGCCAATGGCTTTAATATATTCAATCCGCAGAATATCTGGCATAACCACAAAAATCAGGTATTGACCCTGACAGACCTGCAGGTATTCAATAAGAGCGTGGGCATCGGTGAACAACCCGGAGGACATGTCATTCTCTCGCAGTCTATCTCAGCGACAAAGGAAATTACCCTCCGGTACAATGAAAATGTATTTTCCATCGAATTCACGGCCCTGGATTTTTCCAACCCCGAGAAAGTAAGATATGCCTATAGACTAGAGGGGTTCAATCAACAATGGTTACTGGCCAACGAGAAGACACGGCTGGCCACCTTCACCAACCTCGATCCGGGCGACTACGTGTTCAAAGTCAGAACGGCCGGTGAGAACGGCCGATGGAATCCGGGAGAACTGTCCCTGAACATTAAAATATTACCTCCTTTCTGGAGAACCCCGCTGGCTTATGCGCTTTACTGCCTCATACTGGCCGGCATATTGATCCTGGCAAGACGGATGATCGTGCAAAGGGCCAGGATGCGCTTTGTCATTGAACAGGAAAGACAGGAGGCGCAACGATTGCACGACCTCGACATGATGAAGATCCGGTTCTTTACCAATGTCAGTCATGAATTCAGGACGCCTTTATCGCTCATCTTAACACCAATGGACAAGATCATCCGGGATACGGATAACCCTGCCAGGAAAAGTCAGTTTCAACTCATCCATCGTAACGCAAGGCGTCTGCTGAACATGGTGAACCAATTGCTGGACTTCCGCAAACTGGAGGAACAGGAGCTGAAACTTTACCCCGGTAAAGGAGATATCATAAAATTTATCAAAGAACTGTCTTTCTCTTTTGTGGATATGGCCGAGAAAAAAAATATTGACTTCTCTTTCCACTCATCCATATCCACCCTGTTTACCAGCTTCGACCAGGATAAGTTGGAAAGAATTGTCTTTAACCTGCTGTCCAACGCCTTTAAGTTCACCCCCGATCAGGGTCGGATCAGCGTGGAGACCCACCTGCTGCCGGCAACAGATCCCGGGGAACATGGATTATTGCAACTGGTGATAAAAGATACAGGCATCGGCATTGAAAAGGACAAGCAGGAGAAAATATTCGAACGTTTTTTTCAGAACGCTGTTCCCGGATCCATGGTCAACCAGGGCAGCGGTATCGGCCTGGCAATTACCCGGGAATTTGTAAAACTGCACAATGGGAACATCTATGTAGAAAGCTCGCCCGGCCGCGGGAGTAGCTTTACCGTATTATTACCCGTCCAGAAAATCGATCCCCTGACAGAGCCAGCGCCCCTCCAATCCATTCCCCCGTCGGCATCTTCGCCTGCCGGAGAACCTACGGCCAATGAGGCTGCCGCCAATGTCAATGAAGCTGCCAATGAAGACTTCATCGGACAGGACATCCCTTCCACCACAAGCGCTAAAAAGCCTGTCATCCTTTTAGTGGAGGACAACGAGGAACTCCGGTTTTATCTGAAAGACAACCTGCGGGAGTTCTTCACGATCATAGAGGCATCCAACGGCCGGGAAGGATGGCAAAGGACCCTGGGATCCCACCCCGACCTCGTAGTCAGCGATATTAGTATGCCGGAAATGAATGGCATCGACCTTTGCCGGAAAATAAAAAGCGATAAACGAACTTCCTTCGTGCCGGTGATCCTGCTTACAGCGCTTATCGGAGAAGAACAGCAGCTAAAAGGATTAGAGACAGGCGCCAATGATTATATGACCAAGCCTTTCAATTTTGAGATCCTGCTCTCCAAGATCAGGAACCTGCTCACGCAACAGGACACCGCCCGTAAGACCTATCGCAAACAGGTGGATGCCAATCCTACCGGGATCAAACCCGATTCCCCCGATGAAAAGTTCATCCTTCAGGCGCTTGGAATAATAGAAAAGAACATATCCAACTCCGATTTCACCGTAGAAGAAATGAGCCGGGAACTATTCCTGAGCCGGGTAGCCCTTTACAAAAAGATCCTGGCCCTCACCGGTAAGACTCCCATTGAGCTCATCCGGTCTATCCGCCTCAAAAGAGCCGCTCAGTTGCTGGAAAAAAGCCGGCTCACCATCGCCGAAATTGCCTATGAAGTGGGTTTTAACAACCCTAAATACTTCTCCCGCTTCTTTAAAACCGAATTCGGCATGCTTCCCTCCGTCTACCAGGCTAAAAACAGTAATAATTCCCCGGACGAGGACCCCATTATAAGTTAACAAATCATCCCTCATACGGCCCTCTTACGGATACATCCTCAGCCTTATAGCTGCCTTTTTCCTTATGTATGTTAACATTTTATACCCTTAGCGATAGGCGTTTCGGGTAAGCAGTTAACATTCAGATACCTACACATAAACATATGTTACCCCTCGTATCTGTCAACAAACAATAGTTTTACATATAGAAAAATTAAAATTTGTAAAGAGATCAGTTTCCGTTCCCTATGATTTTTTACTAAATGATTGATTGCTAAATGATTGCTATGCTGAGAAAAACATTATTCACCTTTCGCTTGCTGCTTGCTATCACTTTATTTTTTTCTCCTATCGTAAAAGCCGGCCTCCCTCGTGGAGGCACTTTTATCCGCACAGAAGACGGGATCATCGTTTACCCTGATGTCCGCCTCTCCGGAAATGCCCTCGCAGTCAAATTACAAGTGGTTTCCGATAATATAATTCGTGTCCTTTCCAGCCCGGAAACGTCTATCTCCCCCCGCGAAAGCCTGATTACCATCTATTCCAAAGACCCTTCCGTCCGATGGGAAGTGAAAAAAAGGGAGGATCAGGTAATGGTGACGACCAGCCGGCTTATCGCCACCGTGACGCTCTCCACCGGGGCCGTCCGTTTTACAGATATTACAGGCAGAGAGATCCTGGCTGAAAAAAGGAACGGAGGACGCAGTTTTTCACCGGCCGTTTTTGACGGAGAACCCTCTTTCCACATCCGGCAGACTTTTGAGACGGCGCCGGACGAAGCTCTGTATGGCCTGGGCCAGCACCAGGAAGACCAGTTCAATTATAAAGGCCGGCAGGTCAGTTTATTCCAGAATAATACAGAAGTAGCCGTCCCCTTTTTCTTATCCAATAAGAATTACGGCGTTCTATGGGATAACTACTCTCTGACGACAGTGGGGGATATCCGGCCGTACAGACCTCTCTCTGCAATGAAATTATTTTCCAGGGACGGAGAAGCTGGCTGGCTGACTACCTCCTACAGTAATGATAAGAACCATCCTTCTCAGGTGGCTTTTGAAAAAGCGGAATCCGCGATCGATTACGCTTATTTGAATGATTCCAAACAAAAGTTACCCGCCACATTCCGACCAGACAGCGGCCAGGTCTCCTGGGAAGGGGCCCTTGCCTCGGATTTCACCGGGGAAAATAGCTTTCGCTGTACCTATGCAGGTTATATAAAGATCTGGATCGATGGGCAATTAGTACTTGACCGGTGGAGACAGGCCTGGAATCCCGGCGTCGCCCTGCTGAACATCCCTATGGAAAAGGATAAGAAATATCCCGTCAGGATACAGTGGATACCGGACGGAACGGAGTCTTACCTCTCCCTGAAATGGCTGAACCCCATTCCGGTCCCGGAAAAAAATGATTTCAGCTTTTTATCCGAGGCTGGTCAACAACTGGATTATTATTTCATTTATGGCAGCAACCCGGATGAAGTGATTGCCGGTTATCGTACGCTTACCGGTAAATCGCCCATCGCTCCCAAATGGGCCATGGGCTTCTGGCAGAGCCGGGAACGATACAAGACCCAGGACGAAGTGCTGGGTACGGTCCGGGAATTCCGGAAAAGAAAAATCCCCCTGGATAATATCGTGCTGGATTGGAGTTACTGGAAACAGGATGCCTGGGGTAGCCAGGATTTTGATGCCGCCCGTTTTCCCAGCCCGGATAGCATGATCAGCACCCTTCATAAGGATTATCATGCTCATTTCATGATTTCCGTATGGCCGAAATTTTATGAAGGCATACCGGCTTACCGTCAATTTGATGAAAAAGCGTGGCTGTATAAAAGGAATATCGCCGACAGGCAAAGAGATTGGATCGGTAAAGGATATGTATCCACCTTTTACGATGCTTTCAATAAAGACGCACGTAAGGCTTTTTGGGACCTCCTGGATAAAAAACTATTCAGCAAAGGCGTGGATGCCTGGTGGATGGATGCCAGTGAACCGGATATCCTGTCCAATGTCAGCCCTGAAAAAAGAAAAGAGCAGATGACCCCTACCGCCCTGGGTTCGGCAGCCGAATACCTGAATGCCTATCCCCTGGAAAATGCCAAAGGGATCTATGAAGGGCAACGTGCCGCTAACCCTCACCAGCGAGTGTTCATTCTCACCCGTTCGGCTTTTGCCGGTTCACAACATTATGCGGCCGCTGTATGGAGCGGTGATATAGCTGCACGCTGGTCGGATATGAAAGCACAGATATCGGCAGGCATCAATTTTTCCTTATCGGGCCTCCCTTACTGGACCATGGATATCGGCGGATTCTCCGTAGAACATCGTTACGAAAATGCTAAAGGCAGGGATCTCGAAGAATGGAGGGAACAGATGACCCGCTGGTACCAGTTCGGCGCGTTCTGCCCATTGTTCAGGGCTCATGGCCAATTTCCCTATCGGGAGATATTCAATACGGCGCCCGAAGATCATCCCGCTTACCGGAGCATGTTGTATTACGATCAACTGCGCTACCGCCTGATGCCCTATATCTATACGCTGGCAGGGATGACCTACCATAATAATTACACCATTATGCGGGGCCTGGTAATGGATTTTGCACAGGATACAGCAGTGAATAATATCGGTGATCAATATATGTTCGGCCCTTCCCTGCTGATCAATCCGGTCTACAGCCCCGGAGCAGTGAGCAGATCGCTCTACCTGCCCGCAGGCCAGGGCTGGTACGACTTCTATTCCGGAAAATATGAGCAGGGGGGACGCACCATCCCCGCAGATGCTCCCTACGAAAGACTCCCTGTATTCGTAAAAGAAGGGTCCGTTATTCCCTTCGGACCTGACTTACAATATACTTCGGAGAAACCTGCCCGCGAGATCACCTTGTACGTATATACCGGAAAAGACGCGTCTTTCGATTTGTACGAAGACGAGAACACCAACTATAATTATGAAGAAGGCGCTTTTGCCCGAATCCCCCTCCGCTACGTGGAATCTACCCGGACACTGACGATTGGACGACGCGAAGGTACCTTCCCCGGCATGCTGAAAGAAAGGGAATTCAATATTGTATGGATTACCAAAGACAGACCGGTGCAACTGGACTTTGCTGCAAAAGGCAGGACCACCGTGCGCTTTAATGGAGAACAAACAACAATCAAAATAAATCAGTAGGCATTTTAATTACGTAAACCAATAATTGCTTGTATATGAAACGAACCCACACAGCGGGAAAGTTGAAAGTCCATCTATGGTTCTTCATTGCTTTCCTCTTAACGAACGTGCAGAGCTATGCACAAAACCCCAAAACGGGAGCTCAAAAAATTTCAGGAAAAATAGTTTCGGAGGTTAGCGGAGCGCCTGTAGCAGGAGCTACTATCGCCGTTAAAGGAACTAGAATGGCTGTCGTATCGAACGACAAAGGAGAGTTTTCCATTTCAGTCGCGCCCAATGAAAAGCTGGTTATATCCTATATTGGCTTTGCTCCGAAAGAACTGAAAGTGGCAAGTACAAAATTTTTAGAGGTATCCCTGTCCGAAGAGTACAGTAAACTGAACGATGTAGTTGTTATCGGATACGGAACTTCCAAAAAGGCTAATGTCACTTCCGCCATATCTTCCCTTAACGCAAAGGATATAAAGGATTTGCCGGTAGCCGGTATCGACCAGGCCATACAAGGCAAAATTGCCGGTGTGACGGTGACCAACAATAGCGGTCAGCCAGGCGGTGGCGTATCGATTAAAGTGCGCGGCGTTACTACCATCAATAGCAATGACCCCCTTATAGTCATTGATGGGGTCCCTTTTAAAACCAATACGAAATCAAGTTCCGGGTATGCAGGCCTGGGCGGCGCCGACGGACAGACCGGCAACAGCGTAATGGCATCTCTGAACCCCAATGACATTGAATCCGTCGATGTTTTGAAAGACGCTTCCGCACAAGCTATTTACGGTTCGCAGGCGGCAAATGGAGTAATTTTGATCACCACTAAAAAAGGGAAGGCCGGAGAAGGAAAAGTGAACTATGAAGCTTACTATGGGCAGTCGCAGATCCCTAAAAAGCTGGACTTAATGAACCTGAAGGAATTTGCCCAATACCAGAATGCAGTGGCCGCTACCCCTTCTCCGGAGTTCGCAGATCCTTCTAAATTGGGCAGAGGTACCGACTGGCAGGACGCTATGTTCAAGACAGGACAGGTTCAAAACCATCAGCTAAGTTTCTCCGGTGGAAATGATAGGACCAACTATTACCTTTCTTTAAACTATTTCAACCAGACAGGTACGCTTATCGGATCCGATTTCAAACGGTATACGACACGTTTTAATTTAGACCATCAAATGAAAAGCTGGTTGAAGGTGGGCGTAAGCGCTAACGGTTCCAAAAGCATTCAAAATATAGCATTGGCAGATGCGGCGCCGGGCGCTATCTGGGATTTAGCCATTTTGAACCCCCTGGTCCCGGTGAAAAATCTCGATGGTTCCTGGGGAGGAGGGAATGCTAACCTGATCCCCGGTCTGGTGTCCGGTATTGACAACCCGGTGGCAATGACCCAGTTCAGAGGCAACAGATCCAATACCTCGCAGGTATTTGGGAATATTTATGCCGAGGTGAAATTTTTAAAGGACTTTTCTTTAAGAAATGAAGTGTCCTATTCGCTGGGCCTGAGCGGCAAATTAGCCTATCAGCTCGCCGGTAACGTAGGACCCAGGACCCTGTCGTCAAAATTATCCGACTATCGGGACGACAGCTATTATTATGCGCTTAGAAATTACCTGAACTATAATAAATACTTCGGCAGACATAGCATTACGGCAACAGTCGGCCATGAAACACAATATTCGTATTATGAAAGTATTAACGGTACGAAACTGGACCTGGCCAATAATATTTTAGACCTGAACGCCGGGAGCAGCACGCAAACAGGATGGGAACTGGGCGGTGGCAAAAATGAATGGGCCATGGAGTCTTATTTCGCAAGAGCTACCTATGCTTACGACAACCGGTATGCCCTTTCCGCAAGCATTAGAACAGATGGGTCCTCCAACTTTGGCACTAACAATAAATGGGGGAAATTTCCCGGAGCCTCCTTTGCCTGGACCGTCACAAACGAAAAATTTGCTGAAAACATCAAATCCGTAGTAACGAACCTTAAACTAAGGTTAGGTTATGGGTCCGTCGGTAATCAAAATCTGCCGGATGGCGCACCGACGCCTCCTTATACTTCCGCTGTAGGCTTTTGGCCCGGTGGAGTTGGTTTTGGAACTTCCAGCTATTTAAATGGTATTGCAAATCCCAATTTAAGCTGGGAAGCGGTGGTGACAAAAAATGCAGGCGTCGATCTGACATTGCTGAATGGCAGAATTGATCTGTCAGTGGATGTATATAAAAAGACGACCACCAAAATGTTATTGTTCCTGACAGGACCCAGACTGCTTGGCATCGGGGATCAGTGGGATGATTTAAAGGCTCCTATCGGCAACGTTGGTCAAATGTCTAATAAAGGAATAGATCTGAGCATTACAAGCACTAATATGGTAACAGGGGCCTTTACCTGGAAAACCAATCTGATTTTTTCTGCTTTTTCGAACAAGCTGGACAAGATGGCCAATTCTACGTCATCTTTGGATGGTAAGGTTTACTTCGATAATTATACGATTTCTCATACGACTCCGGGATACGCCGTCGGCTCTTTCTATGGATTGAGGACGGATGGCTTATTCCGCACTGCTCAGGAGTTGTCGGCAAGCCTGCCTCAATTCGGGTACTCCGTAGATGAGGCACATACCTGGCTGGGCGATATTCGTTTCAAGGATGTCAACGGGGATAAGGTCATCGATGCCAATGACATTACTTTTATCGGAAGCCCGCTTCCCAAATTCACCTACGGAGTGACGAATACTTTCCAATATGGAGGGTTCGATCTGTCTGTATTCGTTCAGGGAAGTTACGGCGCTAAAATATTCAACTTCCTGCGCTGGAGACTGGAGAAAATGGATGACCCCTATTTCAACCAGCTGCGCTCGGTACAGAACAGGTATACAGCCACTAATACCAAATCGGCACTGCCAAGATTTGTAAGCGGCCAGGTGAACAATATCGCTATGTCCGACCGTTATGTGGAAGATGGATCCTACCTGCGTATCCAGAATATCACACTCGGGTACAGGGTTCCCAAAAATTTAATACGGAAGATTAGTGTAAATAATATACGCTTCTACGTATCGGCTCAGAACCTGAAGACTTTTACAAAGTATAGTGGTTACGATCCGGAAATAGGCGCTTTCAATAATAATATCCGTCTGATGAATGTTGATCAGGGGCATTACCCTAATCCACGGACTTTCACCGTGGGGGCTAATATTGAATTTTAATTTTAAAGATTACTACACTTAAAAAATTAAGAGATGAGAAAGATATCTATATATGCCATGATGATTGCCGGCATCACAATGGCATCCTGTAAAAAAACATATATTGACCGGCCTGCACTGGATGCTACTACACTCGACAATTATTATAATACGGCCGATGAGGTAAGGGGACTTACCAGTACCTTGTACGGCTTGCCCTGGGCTGGTTACGAGAACCGTGCAATGGACGTGATCGGGGATGTAATGGCAGGTAATGAATTTACCGGCAGCGGTAATGCGGACGACTACCCTTTCCAGAACTTTAGCCTCGCATCTACAGCAGTGCGGGTTGCCGATGCCTGGAAAGTATTTTATAAGATAGGCGGGTGGACAAGCGAGTATATGAAAGCGCTTCAGCTAAAAAAGGCCGCAGGTGGTAATGCCTCCTTCATTGATCCCGCCATCGCCGAATGCCATTTCTTCAGAGGAACCGTCTATTTTTTTATCGCCCGTATCTGGGGAGATGCCCCTATCGTCACCGATCCGGGGAATACCGCCTTGTCCGGTAATTTCAATATTCCGCGATATTTAAAGGCGGATGTACTTCGTTTCGCATTGGATGAGCTGAGATTGGCCGAAGCCGGTCTGCCTGCATCAGATCCTGTGCCGGGACGGCTTACCACCTACTCTGCAAAAGGCATGATGGCGAAATTGTATTTATACAATAAAGTGTATGACAGCGCCAAAATAAAGTCCCTGGAAGTTATTAATTCCGCCAAATACAGTTTGTTCCCGGATTATGGCGCCATGTTCAATAGCAGTAGCAACAACAACAATGTGGAATCCCTGTTCTCCATCGAACACCAGCTTACTACCAACCCCTGGGGCTCCGGCAGTCAGAAGCAGCCCGATCGCGGCCCTGGTAACCTGCAGACCTCGGAGGCCAGCATGTGGGAATTATATATCCCTACCCTGGATATAAGGAACGCTTACGAATCCGGTGATATCCGTCGTAAAGGATCTATGATGGAGCATGGATGGAGTCACACCAGCTGGAAACCGCAAAATGCCAGCACCACTTACAATGCCTTTATGGCAAATGGATATGTTTATGATACGGTACAGTCCACCACTGATGGAGGGGAAAAGAACAGCACCCGCTCCAATATTGCAAAATATGTAGTAGGCCCGGGCGCCACTTATGGCGGAGAAGCAGTACTGGGTATGAATACGGGTATTAACACCATGATATTGCGTTATGCGGATATCCTGCTTATTTATGCCGAGTCGGTTTTAGGCTCCCAGGCTTCCACGGCCGACGCTGCCGCTTTAGACGCTTTCAACAAAGTGCGTATTCGCGCGGGGCTATTGGCAAAAGCAGCAATTACCGAAGACGATATATTACAGGAGCGTAGGGTGGAATTCGCTTTTGAAGGCGATTATTGGTTTGATATCCAAAGACAGGGTTTCGCGAAAGCCAAACAGATGATTGAATCGCAGAACAGAGGCACGACCGATAATCCCGTATATGTTTCAGGTTTTACGGAGAGCATGATGTACCTGCCTATCCCGGCCGGTGAAGTATTGCAGGACCCGGCCCTGTCCAAGCCAGCCGTTGCGTATTATTAATTTTGTTTAATCTATAAATTGTATTTATATGAAAAAAATATTTGTCAATAAAATAGCGGTACTGCCTATCTGCTTACTGGCAGTAATGCTGACAATAAGTTCCTGCAGAAAGGATAGCGATGGCAGCCCTTCCGTAAAACCCGGCAACCCTGTGTCATCCGGCATTGCTCCCGATTCCGCTGCCAACGGTACTCTTTTGACCCTTTCCGGCACCGGGCTGGGTGATATGCGCAGCATAGTTTTTGACAACAAAAATATACCTGCGGCATTTCAAACTACCCTGAATACGGAAACCGCTATCATCTTCAGGGTGCCAGATACCGCCTGGGGAGGTCCACAGAATATCGTCTTCACGAATAGCCAGGGTAAAAAGCTAACGGTTCCGTTTAAAGTATTGGCCTATCCCAATATTACCGCGGCCTTTCCTATGGATTTTCAGGCAGGTTCAGTGGTCACCTTAACGGGGACCAACCTGCTGGATGTAACGAAAGTGGTCATTAAAGGGACTACGGATGAGGCAACTATCGTTTCTCAAACAAGAAGCCAATTGGTAATTGCAATGCCTTCAACTACCGCCAGCAGGGGGTTTCTGAACATTACAAATGCTACAGGCACCATTACCACCACCCAGGAATTTGTTTCGGTAGACAACGCAACAGGTATTTTCCTGGATGATTTTGTAAATAATGCCCAGAGTTGGTCATGGGGCGGTACTTATGATCCTTCAACGGATGATTCTATCACCGGCGCTAAATCCCTGAAAGCGGCATATGACCCTACTGGTACCTGGGGCGGCTTGCAGATTGGAATGGGTAGTGAGCTAACCCTTCCCGCCGGCAGTAAATACTTTACTTTCTGGGCTAAAGGGTCCGATGTCGATAAGCAGGTCACACTTACCGTAAAAGGTAATAATTGGACGACTGTCAATACCATGGTCATCACCGTCCCGGCAGGTAAATGGACGTATTTCAGGGAAGACATGTCTACCTTCCTTCCCGGTGTGAACTCCATAAGTCTTATTCTTTTTCAGATACATGATTCAGGTAAAACGATCTATTATGATAATATCATGTTTGTAAAATAAGTTCGTTTAGCAAGCAACACTGGAAAGATGCAGCGGTGGCCAAAAGCTTATCGCTGCATCCGGATAGTGTCCTTAACCACCAGCGCAACAAAAATCAGCGTAATATGAAAGCTTTTATCAGTACCGGACTTATAGCAGTCGTATTGTTAGGCAGCGGCGAGGCTTGTAAAAAAGGTTCTTCTTCCGCGCCCGGTAACAATAACAATAACGGCAACACATCCGTAACAGACTCCGTTTATAATCCCGTTGACCCGTCCACTCCGGCATCTATAGGCTTTTTTGAGAACAACTGGCAGGGTAAGACATTTGCTGTGCCCGGTACCGTAACCGGTACTGCAGCTTCCGGCGCTGTTACCGATACGCTCACTATTAATGTCAACAAAGTCCTTGTCAAAGTTCCTTCCTACGTATACGGTAATAACTCTAATCTCTGGATGGGACAGATAGCCACACAGCCATCCCTCATAGGATACCTCAAGGATCTTTCCCCCCGTATCATCAGGGGACCGGGAGGCAGCACCAGCGATATTTATTTCTGGAATGATACGACGGCGGCGCCCTCCGATGCCCCGGCTAACTTGCTTAATTCCAGCGGCGCCTCCTCGGCGGCCGGCTATTGGTACGGCGGTAATACCGCCGCCTGGACCCTGACCCTCAGTAATTATTATACCCTTCTGTCGCAGACCAGCAGCGCCGGTATTATTACGGTTAACTACGGATACGCCCGATACGGCACCAGCGCCAACCCGGTGGCCACCGCGGCACATCTGGCCGCCGACTGGGTGAGATACGATAACGGCCGGACCAAATTCTGGGAAGTTGGTAACGAGAGCTTTGGAAATTGGGAAGCCGGCTATCTGATCGACGCAACACAGAATAAGGACGGACAGCCTGCCATCATCACCGGCGCCTTGTACGGTCAGCATTTCAAGGTGTTTGCCGATTCCATGCGTGCCGCGGCCCAACAGGTCGGGGCGACGATCTATATCGGGGCTACTTTGTACCAGCAAGCCGCTACCTCCAGCGACTACGCCACCCTGCGAACATGGAACCAGGGTGTGCTGGCCCAGGCAGGCAACACGCCTGATTTTTTTATTGTACACGATTACTTTACGCCGTACAATACCAACTCGTCGGCATCGGATATCCTTAACACCGCCGCAACGGAACCGGCCAGCGTGATGAACTATGTGAAACAACAGATATCGGCCGCTGGCGTGAATATGAAACCTATAGCCCTCACAGAATGGAATATCCAGGCAATAGGCTCCAGGCAGGATGTATCCTACATTGCAGGCATACATGCCGTCAAGGCTCTGGGCGCGATCATAAAGAACCAGTTCGGGGAAGCCAGCCGCTGGGACCTGGCGAATGGATGGAACAAAGGAGACGACCAGGGTATGTTTAATGGGGGAGACGAACCAGGGGCTCCGTTATGGAACCCACGCCCTTCGTTCTATTACCTGTACTATTTCCAGAAATTCTTCGGCGACCGGATGGTATCGGATACGCTGCAGGCGATCAATTCTGATCTCACCACTTACTCATCCACTTTTTCTTCCGGCCAGGCAGGAACGATTATCGTAAATTCGGGAACAAATAACCATAACGTGGCCATTAATTTTCAGCACTGGCCGGCCGGCGCTAAATACTATTGGTATACCCTGACCGGCGGTACGGATAACGGGAATTTCTCAGGACAAGTATATGTCAATGGCGCCGGCCCTTCCACAGCCACCGGGGGACCGCTCACTTATGCCGGCATCAAAGCTTATTCTGCTGCGCTTTCGGGAACGATTAACCTATTAGTCCCCCCACATAGCGTACTATACGTGATGGCGGATAAAAAATAGAGGTTTAAGGGAATAAAAGACGGCTAGGAAAGTGATATAAATGTTATATTGAAAAACCAATGAGTTTGAAAAAAAACCAATGAGTCGAATTCAGAATCTTTTACTGACCGCCGCATTCCTGGAAGCAACATTCCTGACAACAGCATTCCTGGCAGCCAGCCTGAATTCGCCGGCCCAGTCGTCGGCAGCCCTGTCACCAACATCGCAGCCACCGGCTATACGTATCCTGGTGAATCAATTGGGATTTTACCGCGATGCGCCTAAAATGGCCGTGGTGACGGGCGACCCCGGGAATACTGTTTTTTTTATCCTGTCTGCGGATGGGAGAGATACGGTCTTCCGTGGCAAACTCAGTCCCGTTAAAAAGTCGGCTAACTCCTCTTTACAGACTCGTATCGCCGATTTCAGTGAACTTGGAAAAATGGGGATAGCGGCAGGAAAAATGGGAATAGCGGCAGGAAAGGAAGGGCAATATGTAATAGCTGTACCCGGAGCAAAAAATTCCTACCCGTTCCGGATCGGTATCAATGTGTTTAGACCATTGGCTATAGCAGCCCTCAAAGGATATTATTATCAAAGATCCGCTATGCCCCTGGACGCAGCCTACGCCGGTCAGTGGAGCCGCCCGGCCGGGCACCCGGACACACAAGTCCTGATCCATCCCTCCGCCGCCTCGGAGGGACGTCCGGCGGGAACGATTATTTCTTCCCCTGGTGGCTGGTACGACGCAGGAGACTATAATAAGTATATCGTCAATTCCGGCATCACGATGGGGACACTGCTCTCTGCATACGAAGACTTTCCGGCTTATTACGATACCCTGCATACGAATATCCCGCCCATCTGGACAGCCTCCGCCTTCTTTCATGCAGCCCCGACCCATGCCCCCGCTCAAGCGCCCGCCGGCCTCCCCCTGCCCGACATCCTGAATGAGATCCTGTACAATCTCCGGTGGATGCTCACCATGCAGGATCCTGCCGACGGAGGGGTTTATAATAAATGCACCAACGCTGGTTTTGATGGCATGGTGATGCCCGGCTTAACAAAATCTCCGAGATACGTAGTGCAGAAAGGGACGGCAGCGACACTCGACTTTGCTGCCGTAACCGCCCAGGCCGCCCGCATCCTGCGGAAATTTCCGGCTGTACTCCCCGGCCTGGCCGATAGCTGCCTGCGGGCCGCGATCAATGCCTGGTCATGGGCTGTGAACAACCCGGCCCTGGCCTATGATCAGGGAGCTATGAATAAATTATACGACCCCAAGATCACGACGGGGGGATACGGAGACAAGGATTTCAAAGACGAATGGTACTGGGCGGCAGTGGAGCTGATGATCAGCACGAATGTCATGCACGGTCCAACATCCGCGAATGTCCCTGATACCGGGAAAGCCCCGAACGTCGCGTATGCTGCATTAGTCCCACGATACAAAAAGATCATTGAAGAAAGGACCGGCGATCCGATGACACTGCCCTCCTGGGGCAATGTGCATGCGCTGGGAGATTATACGCTGCTGCGCTACCACAATGTACTTCCGGGAGAATGGCAAACGGCTACCCGAACGGTCCGGCAACACCTGCTGCAAATGGCCGATGATTATCTGGCACGCGTTCCGGCCAATGCCTTTCGCACTGTCATGGGAGGTTCTCCCAGGGACTTTATCTGGGGAAGTAATGCCCTGGCCGCCAACCAGGGAATTTTATTGGTCAATGCCTGGCTGCAGACAAAAGACAGGAAATACCTTGACAATGCCTTGAGTAACCTGGATTATCTCCTGGGCAGGAATGCTACCGGGTATTGCTTTATAACGGGAATGGGTACTTACTCGCCCATGCATCCACATCATCGCCCTTCTGTGGCGGATGGGATCCTGCCCCCTGTGCCCGGCCTGTTGGTAGGAGGTCCCAACCCCGGCCGGCAGGATCACCAGCATTATGATCTCACGGACCCCGAGACATCCTATCTGGATCGGGACCAGGCCTACGCCTCCAATGAGATCGCCATCAACTGGAATGCGCCGCTCGTCTACCTGGCCGGCGCCCTGGAAGCATTGCAGTATCTCGACGGCTATTCTTTATAGCGGCCTCACCCAGATATTGCGAAAACTGATCGGTTCGCTTTTGTCTCCGTGTGCCTGTAATTTGATAGGGGAGGGGCCATGCGCTTTATAAAAAGGTTTTCCAACGTAGCGGGTCCCCCCTTTCAGCTCAAAATTATTTTGTACCAGCACCCCATTGTGGAAAGCCGTCACCCGGGCAGGAGAGACAAGGCTGCCATCCGCATTGAATACAGGGGCCGTCCAGATCACATCATAACTCTGCCATTCACCGGGCTTCCGGCAGGCATTGGCCAGGGGAATCCCTTGCTTGTAGATGCTGGCCGTCTGGCCGTTCACGTAAGTTTTATTATTGTAGCAGTCCAGGATCTGCATTTCGTAGCCGTCATCGCCAGGCCCTGTGCCGGCAAGAAAGAGCCCGCTATTGCCCCTGGCCTGGTCCGAACCGGTGATATTGGAAGGGATCCTCCATTCGATATGCAACTGGTAATTAGTGAAAGTTCGTTTGGTCTGGATATTCCCCGATGTCTTGTTCACCGTCACGATATCCTTGGAGACGATCCAGTCGGCAGGAGTCGTACCGTCTTTTGTTAAGACCCATTCATCCAGGTTTTTGCCATCGAACAGGATCACCGCATCCGAAGGGGGCTCTCCGACCTTTGCTCCCGGCGTCACTACCGGAGGCACCGGACTATATATTTCTGTCTGTCTGTGATCGGTTATGGTATCGGCCTGCGCCTGAACGAACGTAGTGCCCGAAATAAAACTAACGGCCGAAAGAAAAAATACCCGCCGGAGTGGCAGAGAAGGACAAGCAAATTGGATCATATAGTGTAGTGTTAAATGAACGGACAATTTAATGAAAATTTCAATAGCTTATTTCCAGCTTAGTCCCTACCATTCAAATTCATGTTGCATCTTCTTTACTTTCCTTCATCGAACTCATTCTTCCATCCGTCTTTTTTCAGTACCTCCACCTTCTTCAACACCTCGGTTTCAAGATGTTTTTTATAGGCCGCTATCCTTGCCCCGACCATCGGATCAAAGGCCCCGATAATGGTAGCCGCCAGGATACCGGCATTCTTCGCCCCGTTCAATGCGACGGTAGCAACGGGAATGCCACCCGGCATCTGCAGGATGGACAAGACGGAATCCCATCCGTCAATAGAGTTGGAAGACTTGATCGGCACCCCGATCACCGGCAGAGACGTGATAGAAGCTACCATCCCCGGCAAATGTGCGGCGCCCCCGGCCCCGGCAATAATAACTTTCAATCCCCGTCCCGACGCCTGGCTGGCATAATCCACCATCCGCATCGGCGTGCGATGGGCAGACACTACGGTCAGTTCATATCCTACTCCCAATTCTGTCAATATATCCGCCGCAGCCTTCATAACAGGAAGATCACTGTCACTACCCATGATAATGCCGACTATAATGCTCTCCATTTTATTTACTGATCACTTTTAAGGTATTCTTAATCTTATGCGCTTTATGCACCAGGTCTCCCTTCTCTTTACTGAGGATCGTGACATGCCCCATCTTACGTCCCGCCTTGGTCTCTTTCTTTCCATAAATATGCACGAACACATTGTCAATTTGCAACACCTCGGTGAGTCCTTCATAATAGGCTTCCCCACTATGCCCTTCGGCTCCCAGTAAATTGACAATGGCTCCCGGCAGGATGGCATCCGTATTACCCAAGGGATAGCCCAGCATCACCCTCCATAACATATCGAATTGCGAACTGTAATTACCTTCTATCGTGTGATGCCCGCTATTGTGCACCCGGGGAGCCGTTTCATTGACAAAGACCTCTCCCTGCCGGGTTACAAAAAGCTCCACGGCAAAAAGTCCCGGACTTTTCAATTCCTTGACCACCCGCAGCGCAATGGCTTCAATCTTCCACAAGGTATTCTGCAGCAGCTCAGCGGGGCTGATCTGGTAATCCAACAGGTTCAAATGCGGATCGAATACCATGTCTACCGGAGGATACAGGGCTGTTTCCCCTTTTTCATTAACGGCGATCACCTGGGAGATCTCCTTGTCTACCAGCACCATCTTTTCCAGCACGCTGGGCGCATCGAACCCTTTTTCCATGTCTTCACTCCTCCGGATCATCTGCACGCCTCGTCCATCGTAACCGCCCATGCTGATCTTGTGCACGGCCGGAAGAAAATCGGCCAGCTTGCGCAATTCATCGAGATTATTGGTCACCTTAAATTCCGCCGTGGGTATACTGTGCTCTACGTAGAATCTTTTCTGGGCAATCTTATTTTTAATGGTTCGCAGGGCCGCGGGCTTGGGATAGATCTTCACCCCTTCAGCCTCCAGCTTCTCCAGCGCCTCATCATTGACGGATTCGATCTCGATGGTCAGGGCATTCAATCCCTTTCCAAAATTATACACATCGTCAAAATTGCGGATATCCCCCTTGACAAAATGATGGCACAAATGAGCGGCCGGACATTCTTCATCGTCCTCCATTACATAGGTTTCCACAGGATAATTCGCTGCTGCCTGTAATAGCATTCTCCCGAGTTGCCCCCCGCCTAAAATTCCGACTCTTAACATGCTGGTTATTTGAGCCGAAGATATACAAAAATGCTCCAAACCCATTGCCCGGTTTTTTTTACCAGAAAATTTTAGAAAAGCTACAAGTTGCTGGCTTCAAGCTGTAAGTGTTTTGCCGCAAATAGCTATCTGTCCTAAACTAAAGCTGGCTGTAAGCTTGCGGCTTGTCGCTTGCAGCTCCCCTTTGTCCTTGAAAATCAGTCTTATATCAACCCGAAAACCCGCTTTATCCCCCATCATTGCGTTTTTTCGGAATTTACCCTACCTTAGTGTAGAAGTATGAAACCTGACTATCCTCATAAAATTTTCGATGACAAGCGATTGCATCACTTCCTCCTCATGGAAGCGCTTGCCCGGGAAGCGACCCACAGACCCTGATTTTATTTTTTTTTAGGGAGGAATATCCCCTTCTCCCTCTTATCTGCATGTAAAATGAACCTAACATGTATCGATATCCGTATCAATTAAAATAAAATTAATAATAATATGTCTATCTTATCTGCCCCCAACACACTCAAACCCGACACGGACAGCGATTTCCTCCCCCTGCAGGGAACGGACTACGTAGAGTTCTATGTGGGAAATGCCAAACAAGTGGCGCATTATTATAAAACCGCTTTCGGATTTCAGTCCGTTGCCTATTCGGGACCGGAAACAGGCAGTAAAGATAAGGCCAGCTACGTCGTCCGCCAGAACAAACTGACTTTTGTATTCACCACCGCCCTCCGCCCCGGTCACCCCATCGCCGATCATGTACAATTGCATGGCGATGGCGTTAAAGTACTGGCCCTCCGGGTGGACGATGCGGAGAGCGCCTGGAAAGAAACTACTTCCCGCGGCGGAACAAGCTGCATGGAACCCACCACCCTCGCCGATAAATGGGGAGAGGTCGTATTGAGCGGCATCCAGACCTATGGGGATACCGTCCATATCTTCGTAGAACGTAACAATTATAAGGGCCCTTTCATGCCCGGCTATAAAGAATGGAAAACGGTCTATAACCCTCCCTCCACCGGCCTGCTATATGTCGACCATTGCGTGGGCAATGTAGGCTGGAACCGGATGGATCCCTGGGTCCGCTTCTACCAGGACGTGATGGGGTTCCGGAATATACTTACTTTCGACGATAAAGATATTTCCACCGAATACTCCGCCCTGATGAGTAAGGTGATGAGCAATGGGAATGGCTATGTGAAATTCCCCATCAATGAACCGGCAGAAGGAAAGAAGAAATCCCAGGTGGAAGAATACCTGGAATTTTATAAAGGAGAAGGAGTGCAACACGTAGCTATGGCTACCAGTAATATAGTGGAGACCGTACAGCAGTTGAAAGACAGGGGAGTGGAATTTCTCCAGGTGCCTTCCTCTTATTATGATGACCTGCTCAGCCGGGTGGGACATATCGATGAAGACCTCGCCCCGCTGAAAGAACTCGGCATCCTGGTCGACAGGGACGATGAAGGTTACTTATTACAAATATTCACCAAGCCTGTGGAAGACCGGCCCACCGTATTTTTTGAGATTATCCAGCGAAAAGGGGCCCAGAGCTTTGGGAAAGGTAATTTCAAGGCGTTGTTCGAAGCCATTGAACGCGAACAGTCTGCCAGAGGGAATCTGTAAATTATAACAGAAACTACTTATAATCCCTCCGAAGTAGGATAATTAAGCTAAAGATTCGTTATTAATAACCTGCACATATTGCAAATATGGCAGGTTTTTTGTTTATTTATGATAACTTTGCAACCATCATTCCTATACCTATCAATCACCGTAATTAATCAGTAATTTACCCTATTGTATGATCGTGAAAAAGTCAATGATAGCTGGATTGTATGGTGCTCTGATAGGAATTGCTCTTCTGTCTGTGGCAAATCTGTCTGCTCAAACTTCCGTTTCTCCCATCCATTTCATCGATTATCAGCGCTCCATCCCCAAGATCGGCGATCTCCTGAATCGTAAGGAAGACACCCTGATGAAACAATTTCGTGAAAAAGGGCTTATCTGGCCAGCTCGTTATGTATATATAAGGTCCTTTAAATATGACAGCCAGCTGGAAGTATGGGTGAAGAATATCAAGGACGAAAAATACAAATTGTTTAAATCCTATAAAGTTTGCGCTTTGGCAGGTACCCTGGGGCCCAAACGCATGGCGGGTGATTACCAGGTCCCGGAAGGATTTTACTATATAAATGAATTCAACCCACGCAGTGAATACCACCTCTCCCTGGGGCTGAACTACCCGAATGCCTCCGACAGGATCCTCAGCGATTCGACACAGCCCGGAGGAGATATTTATATTCATGGCAGTTGTGTCACCACCGGTTGCATTCCCATCACCGATGCCCAGATAGAAGAATTATATATACTGGCTGCCCACGCAAAGGATATGGGAGAGGATTTTATCCCCGTGCATATCTTCCCGGTGAACTTCAACAATGGCCGGAGCGTAGACTACCTTAATAAATATCTGCAGACCTTCTCCGAATACACCCCCTTTGCGAAAAGCATGCGGAGCGCTTTCTATTATTTTGAGAAATACCGGGAAGTCCCTTTTGTAATGGTCAACGGAAAAGGGGAATATGTCACGGAAGAAGTATCGCCTAACGAAGCGGAAGTAAAACTGGCATCCGTCGAAGCGATCAGGCCAAAAAAGAAACTGTCGCATGCCCCCCGCCCGGCCCGGCAATCCCCTGTAAAAGAAGATGACCTGGCCAAGGTCGTAGATAAATTACCCGTCTATCCAGGAGGCAATGAGGCTTTTCAGGATTTTCTGAATAAATTAAGTAAGGATGGCGTGGGTGACCTGGACGAAGGACAGACCAAGACCTTCATCATGGTGGAATATATCATCGACTCGGTCGGTAAACCCGTATATGCGAAAGTGATCCGGGGCGGTAATGAAAATATGAATGAAAAGATCGAAGATGCATTCATTGCCATGCCGCAATGGTCGCCAGCCAATCGCCTGGGCGCTAACGTTGCCATCCGCCTCAAACAAACGATCATGATCGAAGGCCCCCAGGCAGCCGCGGCCCCGGCGACAACTTCCCGTTCGTCATTATAATCCTGGATTTATGCCCGTAGCACTCACTTTAAAAAGTGACCAACACACTTATGACAATACATCATACAGAAGAACCACGTATATACAAGTCTGGCTTCGATTTTTTAAATAAGCTGAAGAAAAATAACAACAGAGAGTGGTTCAACGCCCATAAATCAGAATTTCAAAAAGAACATCACCTTTTAGAACTCTTTGCCGACGCCTTACTGGAGCGCCTCAATACCCATGATCTTATAGAAACCCAGTCCGGGAAAAAAAGCTTATACCGTATCTACAGGGACACCCGGTTCTCTAACGACAAAACCCCCTATAAGACAAAATGGAGCGGCAGCTTCAAACGCGCTACCAAATATCGCCGGGGCGGCTACCACTTCAATATCCAACAGGGCAATACCTTCATCGCAGGCGGTTTCTGGGGACCGGTCCCGCAGGATCTCAAACGTATAAGGGATGACATTGCTTTCGATGCCGCCCCTCTCCGGAAAATAGTAAATAGCAAGTCCTTTAAATCTATGTTCGGAACCTTACAGGGGGAACAACTAGCGACGGCGCCAAAAGGATTCAAGGCAGACCATGAGGCCATCGATCTGTTACGTTATAAACAGTTCCTGCTCATAAGACCATTTTCGGATGAAGAAGTTTTAAGCCAACATTTTTTAAAAGAGGCAAGTCTCACCTTTCAGGCAATGCGCCCGTTCTTCAACTACATGAGTGACGTATTGACCACCGACAGTAATGGGATGGAAAAATAGGGAGCCGCATGAAAATAGGGAGCCGCATAAGGAAAAGCTGCCGGCTGACCAGGACTTGAATGCAGGACAGTGCAGAACAGTATAGACCTGCTCAAAGCGTATATTTGATAAGCTTTCTTACCCTCTGCTGTAATACAACAATTTAAATGAGCCATATGAAAAAACGGATACTGCTCGCTTTTATATTGGTAGGATTCAATGCGGTTGCAAAATCACAAACCGTGATTCCTTTATACCCTGACAGCATACCGAACAGCCGGCCAGGCCCGGATGAAGAGAAATCGGAGATCCGCAATGGCGTCCTCATCATCAGTAAAATTTCCCGGCCTGCTCTCACATTGTTCCTGCCGCCGAAAGGCAAGGCTAACGGAACGGCCGTGATCATTTGTCCCGGCGGTGGATATTGGGTGGAAGCAGCCGGTCATGAAGGGGCGGATGTAGCCAGGAAATTCAACGAGTGGGGCATTGCCGTCCTCCTGCTGAAATACCGGATCCCCGATGACCAGACCATGGTGAATAAGGAGATCGGCCCGCTACAGGATGCACAACAGGCCATTAAGACGACCCGAGAGCATGCCGGCGAATGGAATATCCATCCTTCCCGGATCGGCATCATGGGATTCTCCGCGGGTGGGCACCTGGCATCCACGGCAGGTACTCATTTTGAGCAAGCTGTCATTTCCAATAGCCGACACACCAGTTTGCGTCCGGATTTTATGCTGCTGATCTATCCCGTGATCAGTTTCCAGGACGGGGTGGGCCACAACGGTTCCCGGGATCAACTGATCGGCAAAAATCCCAGCCAGGATAAAAAGGATCTTTATTCGAATGAGCTCCAGGTCACTGACCGGACACCTCCTGCATTCCTTGTGCAAGCCAGCGACGACGACGTCGTTAAGCCTGATAACAGCATCCTGTTCTACCAGGCTTTGCTGAAGCACAAAGTGCCCGCGGAGATGCACCTGTATCAGATCAGCGGGCATGGTTTCGGCATGCATCTGAAGAACAGCCGGGAAGAGTGGATGGATCGTTGCCGCAACTGGCTGGCCTGGAACGGATGGTTATAGCCTGAAGATATGCGGGCCCCGTTCGGGGCCCGCATATCTTCAATACCCTGTGTTTTGAGTAATATTTGGGTTTTTATTGGTCTCCGAGGAGGGGATGGGGAAATTGAGATAATGAGCGTCGAAGCTCAGATTGGTTGCGACGGAACTGAAAAAGTTATTATTCAGAGTGATCACGCCTGCCAGCGCCCAGCGCCGCAGGTCATACCAGCGATGTCCTTCGGCTGCCAGTTCCCGTAAGCGTTCGTCCATGATCCACTGCAGGATGGTCGGTTTATCGGTGACGCTGGCATCCAGGTCGGCGGGTACTGTTCCCCCGGCCACCATGTTCCGGGCGCGGGCGCGGACACGGTTGATCAGGCCGATGGCCGTGGCGGTGCTGCCTCCAGACTGCAGAACGGCTTCGGCCTGCAGTAACAGCACATCGGCATAACGGAGGATCCGGGTATTGTTGACGGAAGTGATGCCGCAGCAGCCCTCCGTCTTGTTATTCAGGACGTATTTATTGACATAACCGCTGCCCGTGGTTAGGGTAAGGGGCAGGCGGGGATCGGCGGGATCGAAAATATTCATCAGCTTATTGGTCGCCAGGTAGGTGCCCCCGCCCATATACTGGTTGCCGCTCGGCGGGCCGAAACTTGCATAGTAAGCGCTGGCCACTCCGATGTTAACCGCATCATTCGCCAGCCAGTAATTGGTAGTCCCTGACCCCGCAATGGGTGCACCGGCCTGAAACTCAAATAAGGATTCCTGGTTATTTTCCTTGTTGACATCGAAATTATCCTCGAAATTGCTCACGAGGTCCACTCCGCTGATCTTACTAAAGGCATCGATCGCGGCAGTATAGTCAGCAGCACTCTTGTTGACGGTGGCCCGGAATACCAGGCATTTACCTAATAATCCATACGCTGAATTGGCTGTCGCCCGGCCTGCATCGGTCGCACCCCAGGGAGCGGTGGGCAGCAGCGAAGCTGCCTGCTGCAGGTCGGTGATAGCCTGGTCGAGCAGTTCGGTTCCTTTGGAGCTGGGTGGGTTCAACTGAGAAGTAGAGACCAGCCGGATGGTGTCCACCGGCGCCGTTCCGAAGAGATTCCAGAGCGTGAAATGCGCAAAGGCCCTCAGGAACAGCATTTCTCCGATATTATAGTTCTTGAGATTAGGCGTGGTGAAGATCCCGTCCTTCACGGTGCGTAATTTTTGCAGGACCGTATTGGCGCGCCCGATCAGGATATAAGAGCTGCCGAAGATCTCGCCCAGTTTAGCCTCGTCCGGATTGATGCCGCTGAAGATCTCATAGGCTTCGGTGGCATTGACGGTGAGGTCGTCGCCGGGAAGCAGGAATGTCTCCGACTCGGCCGATCCGCTGCCGCCTGCCGAATTCGAGCTGGAATAATAATCGATGATCGAGGCATAGACCCCTACTACGGCCGTACGGAATTCGGTTTCCGAAGAGAAATACGACTCTTCCGTCGGGGTGGGGGGCGCGACGTTCAATGCCTTCTTATCACAGGCTATATAAGCCAGGATCAGCAGGAAGAAGACAGTGGTTAATTTAACGAATACGGGTTTCATCTATAACTGTTTTATAATGTTAGAAAGAAGCCTTTACACCCAATAAGTATTGACGGGTGCTGGGATAATTATCGTTCTCGGGGTCCAGTCCGGTATATTTCGTGACGGTAAAGAGGTTGATCCCGCTGATATATATGCGCAGACTCTGGAGAGCTTTTGTTTTATCCATCCAGGGCTTCGGAAAGGTATAACCGATCTGCAGATTCTGCAGCCTGAAATAGCTCGCGCTTTCCACCCAACGGCTCGACACCCGGATATTCTTGTTCGGATCATTATAGACGGCCCTTGGCATAGTGGTGGAATGATTTTGAGGCGTCCAGGCATTCAGGACGGTGCTCCATTGATTCCTGCCGTAACCGTTCATGCCTTCGGCGGCGCTCCGGGTGCTGTTGTACTTCTGCACGTCGCCCACTCCCTGGAAGAACGCGGAGATGTCCCATCCTTTGTAATTGGCGCTGGCGGAGAAACCATAGTAATATCCGGGAATGGTCTTGCCCAGAATGGTCTGGTCATTGGTGTCGATAACACTGTCCTTTTTCGGATTATGCGTGGTGCTGCCTGCAGTAGGTTGCCCATACAGGTCCTGAAAATACATATCCCCGGGTTTATAGGCATTCCCGGAACTGGGGTTGGAAAGGTTCTGTCCGATATTGGCATCGGCATGTGATGCCCTCCAGGCGTCAATCTGTTTCTGGTCCTGAAAGATGCCTGCTGCTTTATAGCCATAAATAAACCCGATGGGCTGACCTTCTTCCAGGTTGGTAGCAGAATATCCCGAAGAGCGCTGAGCCGTATGATTGGCCAGGGTTAGCACTTCGTTATGGACGGTAGTCAGGTTCGCGGAGAAAGACACCCCGACCTGCCCGAAGTTTTTATTATAGCCCAGCTGGAATTCAAACCCCCTGTTCAGTACATCGGCGATATTGATATCGGCCGGCTGTTCGATCCCTGAACTGGGTGTTAGCTTAAGGCTTTGGATAATGCCATTCGTTACCTTATGATAGTAGTCGAAAGTGAAGGTGATTGAATTGAGCAATAAGGCATCAAAACCTATATTGGTGGATTTCAATCTTTCCCAGGTCAGAGAGCTGTTGGCAAAACTAAAAGCGGTACCCAGATTATTCTGCTGAGAGCCGGTTCCTAAATTATAAGAAGGAGGATTGACGGAAGCCACAGCCAGGTAGCCCCATCCACCGGTAGTCTGCTCATTTCCCAGGACCCCGTATCCTCCCCGGATCTTCAGGTCGGTAATAAAGTTCAGCGATTTCATGAACTTTTCGCTGGAAATACGCCATCCGGCGGATGCGGACGGAAAGGTGCCGAACTGGTGGCCGGGCGCGAACCGGGAAGAGCCGTCCCTTCTGATAACGCCTTCCAGATAATACCTGTTATTGTAGTTGTAGCTCAGCCTGCCCAGGTAACCGATCAGCACATAGTGCCCGTTCAAGGCGTAGGAGGCCTGCTCGGAACCGGTGGCATTGAAATAGCGAAGGCTGGGATCGCTGGAAAAGATATGAGAATTGGCGGAAGAGGTCTTCCAGGTATATTCCTGCTGGGAAGCGTCCACGGTAAAATCCAGGTTATGCTTTCCGAAGCTATGGGCATAATCTCCATTCAGGGACTTCACGGTATTGGTAGTGGTGCTGGAGGAAGTGCCAAGAAAGTCCGGCCTGGTGCCTGCCTGAGGATTCGCCACCCCGCTGTAGGGATTGGAGGGGTTTTCTCCGAACTCCCAGTTGTCGAAGTCGATGTAGTTGGTATTATTCAGCGTGTATTGCTGGGCGCTGAAGGTGCCTTTGATCTTCAGACCTGGGATAGGCTGTACCTGGATAAAACCGGATCCGATGGCGCTCTGGTTGACATATTTGTTCATGCTGGTGGCATTTTGTCCCAGATAATTGCCGATGGGCACGAACTGTACACCCCAAAGGCGGTTGAAATTCAAGGTAGTGGGAGTGATCGGCGCTTTCAGTGTGTAAAGAGCTGCGTATCCGTAAGGATTGGTCTTATCATAGATGGCCTGCCAGGGCGCCCCGGCATACATACCCAGGTCATTGGTGCCGGCAGTGGACAGCCGTATATTTTCCTGTATCAGCCGCAGGTTGATACCGGTCTCGATATACTTTCCGATCCGGGTATTGACATTGCTGGAAATACTGTACCGTTCCGTACTCGAAAATTTGAAGGGAGCATCATTATTCGCATACCCGGCTGAAAAATTATAGGTGGTGTTCTCTGTGCCCCCGCTGGCCCGCACGTTATAGTTGCGGATTTTTGCATTCTTATTGATGATGGCGTCCTGCCAGTCGGAAGTAGGATTGTTGCCGAGGTACTGGGGGCTGGTGGGATCCCATACCGGCCCGAAATATTGAGCCTGGCTGATGGGAAGGGGACCGCCGGCGCCAGGATCGGGATTGGCAGTATAGGCGTCGGTATAAAATTTCGTGTATTGCTGTGTGTTGAGCACTTTATAGGTCTTCGGGATCTTCTGCACCCCATACAGCCCGTCGAAGTCCACCCGGACCCTTCCTTTCTTACCGCTCTTGGTGGTAATGAGGATAACGCCGTTGGCTGCCCGGACACCGTAAATGGCGGAAGCGGAGGCGTCCTTCAGAACGGTGATGGACTCGATATCGCTGGGATTGATAATGGTATAGATGTTTATGGGGGAACGGCGGGTAGGGTCGTTGACCTTATCGGTAGTTGCGCCTGCGCCGCCTTCCGCCAGAGGTATGCCGTCGACGACATACAGGGGATCGGCGCTATTGAACGTGTTGACGCCTCTGATACGAATGGTGGGCCTTGCACTGGGATTGCCGCCCGCAGAAGTTACGCTGACCCCTGCCATCTGTCCTTTCATAGCGAGCTCAGGAGTGATGGAGGTGCTCTTCTCGATTTCGGCCGTTCCAATATTGGACACAGCGCCTATGATGTCCTTTTTCTTCCTGGCCCCATAGCCTACCACCACTATTTCATTAAGGTCCGTGCTGGCCTGTGTCAGAACAATATTGAATTCCGTACGGCTCCCCAGGGCTACCCGCTGGGTAATATATCCAACCGAGCTGATGACCAGGACACCGTTATCCGGCGCCTTAATGGTGAACTCCCCTTTGGCGTCGGTAGCAGTGGATATACCCGTATTTTCGACGGTGACAGTGACGCCCGCCAGCGGCTCCCCGGTAGCGGATGCCATCACCCGCCCCCTGAGCTCCTTTTGGGCATCCGGCATTCTGTTACTGGTAAGGATAATGAGGTCATCGACCTTCCGGAAAGTGAACCCCGTCTTGTCCAGCACCAGGTTGAGGATGTCCGATACCGGTTTTTCCTTTACCGAGATATTCACCAGCGAGTTGACAGGAAAGAGATCGGAAGCGTAGACAAAATGATAATCCGTTCGGACCTCTATGGCTTTTAGTACCTTACCAATGGTCACCGATCGCATGTCCAGGGAGAGCCTCGCCTCCTGCGAATAACCAGTAGCGGAAGCCTGCAGGCAGGTGATGAACACAATACTAAAAGCCAGCTTCATAAGCAATGCAATTTTGGTTAGATACCGGACACGGGAATGCATCCGGCTCTGTAGGCCTTTTTTCATACCTTTATATTGTTTAAAAGTTTGATAAATGAGGCAGGCAACTTTTCCAGAGGAACCTGTCTCAGAAAACTTCAAAGGGGAAATGCTTGAACATTTCCCCTTTTTCTTCTCCTTGTTAGTTTTTCATGTCGATGTTTTTAATGATAATTCTATTTCCCTGTTCAAACCGGTATGCAAAAGGCCTGGAGGCCGCCAGGGCATTCAGTACCTGTTCGATGGTCTTTTTATCGAAAGTCGCCGTGTACCTGAACTGTTTGAGCGAAGTGTCTTCGAACTGAATGGATACATTGTACCAGCGCTCCAATTCTGCCGCGATCTCCTCAAAACTGTCGTCGGTAAATGCCAGCTTGTTCTCCGTCCAGGAAACTTCCGCGATCGAGCTGTCCGCCGGGTTGGCAATGAGTTTCCCAATTGAATAATTTTTTGCTGGCTCCGGAATATCTTTTGCCGCGGCTGTGTTGGAGGCGGAGCCCGCCGCGATATTAGGGATCAGGATCTTTTCGCTGGGATGAAGGAGGATCGTGCTATTGTCTTTTTTTACCCTTATTTCCACCGAACCATTCAGCAGGGCGGCCTCTGACATTTTATCTTCCGGGTATGCTTTTACATTGAAGGTGGTTCCCAGGACTTTAACATCCATCGAGGAAGTATGGATCACAAAGGGGCGTTGAGCGTCCTTGGTCACATCGAAAAAGGCCTCTCCTTCGAGCGCTATTTCCCGACCCTCCTTATTAAAATCTTTTGAAATGCGGATAATGCTCCCGGCATTCAACATGACCTTGGTTCCATCGGGTAACTGGAATGATTTCCGCTCGCCTGCACTGCTTACCCGGGCATATTCGCCGGACGATTTGTTTTCCCGGGCGAAGTGGGTCATTTTACCGGTTATGAAAAAAAGAAAGGGGATCAGGATCACGGCGGCAGCCAGCCAATACCATTTTTGCCGGAACCGGGATTTGCCCGAAGAGCCCGGGCCAAGGTCGGCCGATGGGCCGGTGGTGAGTTCGACGGCTGCAAGGTCGGCCGGGGTAAGACCGGCAGCCAGGTGCTGCTCCAGCCTGGCCCGGAAGGCCTTCACATCGTTCTGGTAGCTTTGAACGGCATTATTTCCATTCAATAGTTCATATAACTGCTTTGCCTGCAGAACTACCCCATATTTTTCCGGGTGCAGAACGATCCATTCCTCCCAGAAAGCACGATCTTCTTCATTGGTTCCCACGCAGTAATTACGGAAACTCCGGTTCAGCAAAAAGTCCTCCACCTCGTAGTCCTGGTAGTTCATTGACAAGCGCTTTTCCTATGGATAAAAAAGAGCGGCGGTTTTACTACAAAAAATGAAACTTTTTTTTGGGAATTTGTCCATTGGAGCCATTGGTTACCCCATTTGCGACAGCAGCAGGACAACGAGTGCCAGGAAGGTGGTATCTGTCACCCAGTCATTATCCGGTTTGATGACCAGGCCCGCTTTCAGGGTTTTCAGGGCGCTATGAATGATATTATAGGCTGTTCTTTTGGTGATATGACAGCGGGCCGCTATTTCAGCGTAGTCAAGATCTTCGAAGAATTTGAGCCTGAGCAGCTCTTTCTCCCGGTCTGTCAGTTGTTTAAGGACCTTTTCGAGATGGTCCCGGAGAGTTATATTTGCCTGCCGCTCGATCAGGCATTCTTCATAAGAAGGTTCCACGTCCCCGAAGAAACGCTGTATGGCCATGGCCCTGACCAGCCTGGTATTTTCTGATTTCAGCTCTGCATACAATTCATTACGGAGGCAGGAGAGCAGATAGGACCTGGGATTGCTGACAGGAGAAAGTGAGGTACGCTTGTCCCATAATTTCAGCAGGACCTGCGTTATGCAGTCATTGGTCAGATCCCGGTCGCCGGTTATTTTGAGCCCATAGTTCACAAGCCCCAGATAATAGGTATTATATAAGGCTACAAGCGACTCCGGGTCGCCTTGCAGCAACCGTGCCCAGGTTTCATTATGACTGGCATCGTTAAGCATTCGCCGTTTAAAGCTACAATAATTTTCGATGCCGTCATCCCGTACTGTGCTGCCTGGCTTCCCGCAAGCAGAGACGGATCAACTGAATCAGGAATGCATCAACACCTGCACTGTCTCTGGCGTCTGCTGCCGCAGCACGATCTTCTTCCCCTCTGTCAGTCGTCCCAGTACATCCGCATCATAATGCCGGATTGTTAATAGTGTCAGCCCTTTCTCGATCTGCACATCGAAATGATCCGAAGCCGCCAGCGCCAGTTTGTCGATCTTATCAGTCCGGTCATCCAGGCTGACCTGCAGGCTGACCGCACCGCTTTGCATCAGGTTGGGCTTGACCCGGATCCCGGAAAATAATTGGTACAGCCAGGCCGTCAGCTCTTCTCCCACAAAGGAAAAATCCTTCGAATGTAAATGCACCAGCACTTGTTCCTGCTTCAATACGATAATAGGAGGGAGGCCCTTTATATTTTTCTTATTAATGACCGTCCCGGGCAAGGCCGGGTCCAGAAAACATTTCACATAAAGTGGAATGCCTTTATTTTGTAAAGGTTTGATGGTTTTCGGATGGATCACCTGCGCCCCGTAATAAGCCATTTCAATCACTTCATCATAATTCAGCTCTCCGATAAAACGGGCGTCGGGGAATTGCTTCGGATCGGCATTCATCACCCCCTCCACATCCTTCCAGATAGTCTGGCTTTCCGCATCCAGCATATTGGCAAATACGGCTGCCGTATAATCGCTGCCTTCCCGCCCGAGAGTAGTACTTTCGTTCTCCGAAGTCGCCCCGATAAATCCCTGCGTGATCACCATATCGTCCGACTCGAAAAGGGGCAACACTTCTTCCCGCACCCTGGAGGCTGAAAAAGTCCAGTCAATGGCCGCATCCCGGAAATTATCATCCGTCCGGAAAATATCCCGTACATCGATCCACTGATTGCCGATCCCCATTTCCGCCAGGTAGGCGCTGATAATGGATGTGGACAGTAATTCTCCGACACAGACCACCTGGTCATAATAATAGTCATACCCACGGACCGGCTTATCATGCAGCAGCCATTCCACTTCCGTAAAAAAATCCCGGAGCTGAGCTTCTGCCGCCAGATAGTTTTTGACCAGCAGGTACTTGGCCGTGGTGATATGCGCATCCTTCACCTGCTGGAATAGCCGCAGGGCTTCCTCCCGGTGACCGCTATAAAAAGCTTCTGCTACTTTTTCCAACGCATTGGTGGTCTTTCCCATGGCGGACACGACTACCAATAACTTTTCTCCCTTATAAGCCCGTAAGATGCCGGCCAGGCGTTGGATCCTTTCCACATTGTTGACGCTGGCCCCCCCGAATTTGAAAATTTTCATGCCGCAAATATAGAAAGTCCTATCCATCTCCCGCCGCTTGTCTCCGTCTTCCTTTCTTCGGGCTTTCGTCCTATGCATTCGCGTTCCTGCCCCTGGTCTCCCGGCCCCCGTCCCGTTCCACACCCACCTCATGCTAAATCTTGCTAAAAATGACCAATCCCCCTTACATTTGCTACACCAAATGATTAAATGGACGAATATGAATGTGAACAGAAAAGTACTCACCCTCGATGAATTCACTATCCAGCAGCTCCGTAATTTCCCTAACGCCACCGGCGAACTGAGCAATCTCCTCCGGGATATGGGCCTGGCTGCCAAACGGGTAAATGTGGAAGTCAACAAAGCGGGCCTGGTAGATATCTTAGGAGACTATGGAACGGTCAATGTGCAGGGGGAAGACGTAAAGAAGCTGGACATTTTCGCAAACAACCAATTTATGGGTGTATTACGCCACGGTATCAGTTGTGCCGGGATCGGTAGCGAAGAATTGGATGACTTCGTCGTCTTCGATGATGAGGTCAGCAATAATTCAAAATACGTTTGCCTCTTCGATCCACTAGACGGCAGCGGCAATATTGATGTGAATGTTTCCATCGGCACTATCTTCTCCGTATACCGCCGGGTCAGCCCCAAAGGACAACCCTGTACACGCGAGGATTTTTTGCAACCCGGCAATCGCCAGGTGGCGGCCGGCTATATGGTTTACGGCTCTTCCACTATGATGGTATATGCTACCCGTCGCGGCGTCAACGGTTTTACATTAGATTCTTCTATCGGCGAGTGGACATTGAGCCATCCCGACATAAAATGCCCGGAGGATGGAAAGATCTATTCCGTTAACCACGGTAACTTTTTTCAATATGAAGACAAGGTAAAAGCCTATATCGATACCTGCCAGAAAAAGAACAGGGATAACGGCGGACCTTATACGCAACGTTATATCGGCAGCATGGTGGCGGACGTGCATCGCAACCTGATCAAAGGAGGGATATTCATGTATCCGCCCACGGTCGACAAGCCCAAAGGCAAGCTTCGGCTGTTGTACGAATGCAACCCCTTTGCTTTTATCGTGGAAGTAGCGGGGGGGAAAGCCACGAATGGCAAACAGCGGATACTGGACGTTCAACCCACTGAATTGCACCAGCGTTCCGCGCTCTACATCGGAAGCAAGCACATGATGGAAGAACTGGAGACCTATCTTCAACAGCAACAACCCTACTTGTAACCAACAGTCCCAATCAGGAACCGTCCGGCATTCCTGAAAGGACCAGATCAACATTTTACCCTTAATAGCTGTCATATGATCCGCATCATCGAATACAAAGACCAATACCACGTCGCTTTCAAGGCGCTCAACCTGGAATGGCTGGACCAATACCACCTCACCGAATCGCACGATCTGATGATCCTGGATGACCCTAAAGGCACTATCCTGGACAGGGGCGGATATATCTGGCTGGCTTTGGATGATGAACAAGGGCAGGTCGTCGGAACGGCCGCTCTGATCCATGAGCACGACAATTGTTATGAACTGGCAAAAATGTCTGTTGCGCCCGCCTTCCGGGGAAAGGGAATCAGCAAATTGTTGATAGAACAATGTCTCACTACAGCGCGGGAGATTGGCGCCGGGAAACTGATCCTTTATTCCAATAGCCAGTTGCAGACAGCCCTCCGGCTCTACAGCCAATACGGTTTTCAGCATGTGCCGGTAACGGACGCCCCCTTTGTTACGGCGGATGTAAAGATGGAGCTCCGGTTTTAAATTTTCTTTATCAAGGGCTGGCATGATATTAGATAAATTTGGAATAACCAATTTCTCTCAATTATGGTTTTTTCCCGGCTGTTCAGAATACTGGCTTGTATATCACTGATTATCATTTCTTTATCCGACACTAGTTGCGCAAAAAAAACAACTCCTTCTCCTTCTGCAACGACTTCCCACCCGGAGGCCCGCAACAATGACTCTCCTCTCCCCCCGGGAGGCAACAGTATGGAGAATAGTATCTTGTATTATGTCAATCTTCACCGTCGCTCAATAGGATTGGGGGCCCTGCAAATGAACGGGGTCGAATCTTCCGTAGCGGCTCAGCATAGCCGGAATATGGCTTCCGGAAGAACGCAGTTCGGTCATGACGGGGCAAAATCCCGCGAGAATGCCATCAGCAGGCAGATCGGCCCTGTCCAGTCAATGGGAGAAAATGTGGCCTATGGGGAAAGGTCGGCAAAGGAAGTAGTGAATGACTGGTTGGGCAGCCCGGGTCACCGGAGAAATATAGAAGGGAATTTTAAGCTCACCGGTATCGGCCTGGCAAGGGATCGTACAGGCCAGATTTATTTTACCCAGATATTTACCCGCTGAAACTTAGCCACAAGCTGCAAGCTACTAGCTGATAGCCAGCCGTAATTATTTCTCCTGACAGTTTATATACATCTAGCTAAGAGCTTGCAGCTAAAAGCTTGCAGCTAAAAGCTTGCAGCTTTTTTTGTAACTTGCCCTCATGCCAGATAAAGTAATTATTTCAGTCAAAGGCCTTACTAAAAAGTATGGAGAT
>Ga0307511_10000747_pt1 | contig 34736 bp, 28 predicted proteins | sample 13_EM_MG_FD_200266 | JGI IMG/M metagenome (GOLD analysis project Ga0307511, IMG submission 200266) | Populus trichocarpa ectomycorrhiza microbial communities from riparian zone in the Pacific Northwest, United States - 13_EM | ecosystem: Host-associated > Plants > Roots > Unclassified | place... | reverse complement strand
ATAGAACATCAAAGAGTCGGAAAAGCAGAGCACGGGTGATGCAAGGTCGGGCAGCAGGTTGGCGACGGCCGCGTCAATCTTTCCCGGCTGCCAGATGTCGTCCTGATCGCAGAAAAGGTAAATATCCGCTTCCACGCATTCGAGGAGCTGGAAGAATGCACCCGGCAGAAACTGGCGCTCACCCTGGTGCCATTCTCTCAGTGTCAGGCCCTGCGCCGCGGCGCGGACGATTTGCCGGGTATCGTCGGTGGAGTGATCGTCGAGCCAATGCAGGGTAAACGGTGTGACGTTCTGAGTCAGCGACTTGATTTGCTGGTCGACGAATTGCGCTCCGTTGAAGGTGGCCAGGAGAATGGCCACCTTCGGAGCTTGTGGTGTGTTCACTGCTATGACTTCCCTGTCGGCGAACGGTCAGCGTATTCGGCGCGGCGGTTTGTTGGCTGAAATGTAGCTCCGACACATTACCCTTGCAAACCCTTCAGATGGCGCGCTATTGCAACGACGGGTCGCCGGTCTGGTCACCGTCGATGAAACCAAGTTACATGAGCGCGCGAGGTCGCCTTTGGCGAGGCGACTCCGCGCGAGAGGTCAAACTCAAACGAGACATGTTGAATGAGGCTCAGCCGGTTCTGTCTACGGCGCACATCAAAAAGAATCTTCCGGCCCCTTTTGATGGACTTCAAGGCGTTAGAAATGCGCCCATCACACAATCGGCATAGGTATTGACTTTAAGATCAACTAAATGCATCATATCGTTGATGTCAACGTCAACAGATCCATTGGCGAAAACAGTAGCCGCCCTTACAAAGCAAGCGCGGGCCCTGGGGTTGTCGGATACCGAGTGGGCTACCCGGGCTGGCGTGCGTAAGGAGACTCTTTCGCGCCTTCGCCGTCGGCGCAGCTGCGACTTCGAGACGCTGAGGTTGCTGGCTGAGGCGGTGGGCGCCCGTTTGGGTGTATTGGAAGTGCACGCGCCGGATTCCACACCCGACGGTCATTTTCCCGCGGGGCTGGATCGAGACTACGAAGAACGCCTCGTTGATTTGAGCTTATCCGGCGATGTCGATCCCGGCCGATGGGCTGGGATGGGACCCCGTTTCTTTATGGCGGGTCTCGCCGTCATGCTGGCCAGCGCGGTAGATCATGACCGTCGCCGCCTGTTGGATCTAGCCGAGCATTTACATCCAGGCGCCAGCGAGGTCACTGTATTCAACCGCTGGCTGGAGCGCAGTCCCCTGAGACCCACGCGATTCCTGCCTCTTGTCGATGCCGCCCGTCAGATACATGCGGCCTGATCCGGGCGCGCGACCCGAATACATCGCCGCGTTCCGGGAGCTGGTCAACCGTATTGGAGGCTCACTCGCCGGATTGCCGAAGCGCGCACTGCCGATTCGCATGTATGTTGCAGGTGGCGCCGCACTTCACATGTACACCGGGGAGCGCGTCTCACGGGATATCGACGCAACCTTCTCTCATCGAATAGCCCTTCCGGAGAATCTCGAAGTTGCCTATCGAGATGCCGACGGTGCCGCGCGCTTGTTGTACTTTGACCGGCAATATAACGATATGTTCGGCCTGCTGCATGAAGATGCAAAAGATGACTCCGTTCCTCTGGCAATCGAGGGCATCGATCCGGGCATTCTTGAAGTACGCCTCCTCTCAGCACTCGATCTGGCAGTGAGCAAACTCGGACGATTCTCGAGTCAGGACCGCGATGACATTGCGGCTCTCGCGCGGCACAAGCTGATCAGTTCCTCCAAGTTGCGACAGCGCGCTGAGGAGGCGTTGCTTGGTTATGTCGGCGATACAACTCGGGTTCGGGGATCGATCGAGCTGGCCGTCAGAATCGTCGCGGACACAGAAGCCCGTAGCGGGAAGGGATACGGGCCCAAGTAACAAAAAGCACCGCTAACGCACCGGAACCGCTGGGCTCTTTTGAGGGCACTTTACTCACGAAGCCACCTGATGCTCATGGGTGCTCGTCGGGAGAAACAGCGATCGCATCGAACAGCCGCCCGCGAGCTGCAGCACGGTCCAGAGCCGCCCGTGGCTGCACGTCCAGGATCAGTCGCCCGCGGGAGGCATACACTGGCCAGCTCGGCAGACCGGGAGCGTTTGGTTCACCCGACTCTATGAAGTTTGCCAAGTAGCTCTGCGCGATCCGCGATACCGCCCGGTCCGCAGGCGTCCACGCGCACGTTGGGGTGCGCTCGAGATTACCGAGCAAATACTCGATCTCACCTGCGTGCGGGGCGCCCCGCGCCGCACGATGCTCGGGCTCGATCGTAGGCCTGACCCGCGAAAAATAGTAGTAAAATGTTGGCTTGCCACCGGTCCTGGTCGCCAAGTCAATCCATTTCCACGTGCTGTAGCCCGTGAAACGATCGCTCGCGAGCGCCTGTGCCGCTTCGAGCACGTCATCGCCTGCGGCCGCCGCTGGATACACCTTCAGAATCGCCTCGGCCTGGGTTCCATACAAGTTTGCGACCGCTCTTCGATAATTCTCCAGCGTCGGTGCTGCGCCGCGAAGAACCTCATCCGCGGGCATCTCTTCGGAATTGGAGCCCGCAAGCAACGGCACGTGCGCTTGCTCACCGGCTGCGAAGATGTCAGCAGGTGGCCTGGGCAGGAAATAGCCATCCACCACAGGAGTGAAACGAACGGACGGCGGGTCGAATTGGATGGCCCCGAATTTCCCTGCGAGCGCAAGCAGGTTATCCGCCCCTAGCGCACGCAACTGCGCCAGCGAGCCCGCGCCGGCCTGTTCCATGAATTGCCGACCGTTGGCTTCGGCCGCAATCAATGGCTGAGCGGGCAGCGTGCCGAGTATCGAACCGCTTTCGCCGATGGCGCCCGATATCAAGTCGCGCGAGAGCGGCGAAGCCATCAGCGCGCTCACCGATACGGAACCGGCGGACTCGCCGCCTATCGTCACGCGATGTGGATCGCCGCCGAATGCGGCGATGTTTTCATGCACCCAGCGCAACCCGGTTACCTGGTCCAGCAAGCCATAGTTGCCGGAGCCGTTATAGGGCGCCTCTCGCGACAGATCGGGATGCGCGAGAAAGCCAAAAACGCCGAGCCGATAGTTCAGCGTCACTACGACGATCCCTCTCCGCGCCATGCTCTCGCCGTCATACCGTGGTTCCGAGCCGTCTCCGGCCACGAAACCGCCACCGTGAAAATAGACAAACACCGGGTGCCGTTTGGCTGTGACCGATGCGGGCACCCAGATGTTGAGGTATAGGCAGTCCTCGCTCGTGCGCTGCGACCGGAACACCATGTCGGAAAAAACCGGCTCCTGCATGCAGCGCGGCCCGAACGCGTCTGCGCGCCGGACCCCGGTCCAGCTTGCAGGTGCTTGCGGTGCTTTCCAACGCAGAGGCCCGATCGGTGGCGCGGCGTACGGGATACCGCGAAACACGCGCACACCGGTGGATGAAAGCGCGCCCTGCACCGCGCCATATCTCGTCTGTATGGGGTCAGCGTTCACCGCAAGCAGCGGTGATATGAACGGCAGCAGGCATACGCCCGAAACGGCAATTCGTCGCAGTCGGATGAGCGGTCGCTGGTACTTCACGGATCGGCGCACACGAAGCCAGTGGTCCTTCCCTACTTCAAGCCAGCCAACCGTCGCATCGCGCCCGCGCTCACTCTGGCGAAGCGCCGCCAATCCGAAGGTGCATCATGCTCCGCTACCATCAGCTCAGCGCCTGCCTGCACGGCGGCCTGCCAATAGCGTGGCCAGTCCATGACTCCGGCCCCCACGTCGGCGAAGTTCATTTCCTCCAGGTTCGTGTTCGGGGCCGCCACATCCTTGACGTGTACCGCCGGCAGGCGGCCCTCATACCGCTTGAGCCAGATCAGCGGGTCCTGACCGGCCCTGAACAGCCATCCGAGGTCCAACTCGATCAGTACATCCTCACCCAGCGCGTACTCTATGCCGACCGAGCCATCCGGCAGCGCCTCGAACTCAAATTCATGGTTATGCCATGCGAACCTCAGACCCTCTTGGGCCAATTGCCGGGACAAACGAGACAGCCTGCGCCCGAGCGCGCTCCAACCCTCCCGGTCCTTTGGACGGTCATCGGGGTCGATCCAAGGCGCGACGACGAGACCCATGCCGATCGTGTGCGCTGCGCTCACAATGTCGTCCAAAACCGTTTCGAACATCGCCAGCGTGAAGTGGCCGCTGCGCGCGGTCAGCCCGTACTCATCGAGGAGAGCGCGCATCGCCGTGGGATCACCGCACTGGTCGTGATATGGCTGGACGTCGCCGTACCCGCAGTCCTTGATATAAGCGAGCTGCTCGGCCAGCGGGGTCGCGCCGCGAGTGGACCAGAGTTGAATCGAGAGCTCGTTGTTGGGCAACATGACTCTTCACCATGAGTATTCGAGTCGGCCGCCATACGTTCGCGGCGGATAGAACTCATAGGCGTAGGCGACGGCGTACTGGCTTTCCTCCGCGTCCTTGAATACCGCCGAGTCCTCGATGTTACGGACAAAAGCGGTGACTTTCCAGTGGCCATCGCCCGGCTGGTAGGTCAAGAACGCATCAGACATGGTGTAGCCCTTCTGGCGCGTGTCGGGGAAGTTATAGAAGGAGAAATAGTAGGAAGTCTGAGCCTTGGACTGGAGCCGGCCTGTCAAGGCCCCCCCAAACACTGCCCAACTGCGTTCCAGGCCCATGCCGAAGCTCCAATCCGGCGCCTGCGGCGGCTGATTCCCGGCCAGTTGCACGTTACCGCTCACCTTCGGATCGCTGGGGTCGGCTATCGACTGAAAGTCGGTGTAACGAGCGTGCAGATAGTCTGCTGTGAAGTTCAGTGTGCCTATCACGGGGATCTTGTAAAGCAGCTCAGCCTCGGCGCCGTAGTTGCGGCTGGCGCCTGCGTTTTGAGTCAGTTGCACCGGCTGGCCGGTGGACAGGAAAGCATATGTGGCGACCTGCTGCTCCGTGTAGTCATTGTAGAAAGCGGCAACATTCAGCTGCAGCGTATTGTCGAGGAATCGATTCTTGGAACCGAGCTCATACGCTTTGACAGTCTCCGGCGCGTAGGCACTGCCTCCAAAGTTGAAGCCGCCTGCCTTATAGCCGGTGTCAAATTTGGCGTAGAGCATGCTGGTCGAGCTCAGGTCGTAGTCGGCTGCCGCGTGAAAGGTCGACTTCGAGAACGAGGCGCTGCCAGACTGGTTCGCGAAGACGATGCCCCCCGAAATGTCGCCGAAGTAGCCGGAAGACGCCTTGTGGTCGGCCGTGTAGCGAAACCCACCCGTGAGCTTCAGCCGGAAGGTCACCTGGTAGGAGGCCTGGGCATAGCCCGCCTTGGAGTTCATGGGCGTGGAGTAGGAAAAGCCGAAGAACATGTCGCGGCCACCGTTGGCGCCCTGCGACACATCGCCGGACAGCAAGTTGGAAGTCTCCCTGAAGTAAAAGCCGCCAAATTGCCATTGAAACGGCCCAGAACCTCTGGAAGCAAACCGCAGCTCGCCATTGATCGTGTTCGGACTCTGTGACGGCGACCATTGATAGACACCGGTGGGTGCATCCGGGTAGAGGGTCTGATCGATCCCCTGAGCATAGGCCGTGTGATCGTAGCCGCCGAGCGCCGTGACTTCGACCTTGTCGAAGTCGTATACCAGACTTGCCCGGTACTGCTCGCTTCTCATGTGCAGAAACGGTTGGGTTCCCAACGGAAACCTGCCGCTGTTTACGCTCGCGGGCAGACTGTGATCGAGAGCCCCGGTCGAGGTGTAGATGAAGGGAATGTACTGCGTGACATCTCCGGACCCACCCTGGGTTGTGTACTGCGCGGTGAGCAGTGCGGTGAGATTATCCATCGGCTGCAAGGCCAGCTCGATGCGAGCCGATTTGTCGTCCTGGTCGTCCCCCGGTAATTGAGGCGCATTGTTGCGATAGCCGTCGTGGGAGGCCGAGAGGAATGCAGTGCGCATCTGGACTCGGTCGGTCAACGGCACGTTCACCATGCCTTGAAGTTCCAGGTCGCTATAGTTGCCGTACTGGACACTCGTGTAGGCCGCGAAGTGATCGACCGGCTTGGCCGTGATGATGTTGATTGCGCCGCCGACGGAGTTGCGTCCGTTGAGAGTGCCCTGCGGACCGCGCAGCACCTCGATCCGATCGATATCGTACAGACTGGCGCTGAGCCCGTAGGGCCGGTTCATGTAGAAGCCGTCGGTGTTGACCGACACCGCGGGATCGCCGATCTCGGTGGTATCGCGGCTGGATATGCCACGGATCGTAATGATCGACTGGCCTTCCGTGGTAGTGAAGCTGACATCGGGCGCCATTGCGCTCAAAGCCGCCAAGTTGGTTATGCCAGCCGTCTTCAGAGCATCTGCGTTGTAGACCGATATGGCGATCGGTGTCGTCTGCACGTCCTCCTTGATGCGCTGAGCTGTGACAACCACGTCAGCCAGTCCGGTCTCGGCATCGCTCGCCGTGTTCTCGGCATGCGCGGCGGCCGCCCCAACGGTCAACAAGACGCCAGCGCCGGCGATCAGGCGACGCACCGATCCCAACCTGCCCGATGCTGGATAACCCCGCGCAGCGGGTTGCTTCGCTCGGCGAACCGCCGGGCAGTCATCTGTATGCAAATCAATCATGCGACTCTTCCCCCGAAGCGGATTTATTGTCAAAAGAGTTTCCCCGTCAGTGCCGGATGGGTGACGCCTCGACCGTGTGAGCACGCCGATTCGCAACCCACACCTCGCGGATATTGACGCGAGCACAGTGGTAGATGATTTTCTGCAACATCTCTTCCGGCGCGTCGTGACGGTCGAAATGCAGATTGCTGCCGGGCACGCGCGCGTCGATTAGCAGTGCATCGAATTGAAACCCTTCTCGAAAAACGCCGATGGGCAAGTCGAGGGCGACACCGCCGCCAGCCGTCGCCAGCCAAAAGGCCGTCGCCGTATCGATGCGAGCCTCGGGATTGCGGCGTAGATCCCGACGCTGCGCCGGGTCCACTCCCGATTCCAGGGTGCGTGAGGCGATCACGGCCTGGCGGGCATTGTCCAGGATCGAGGGACTTGCCCCACCGGCTATATCCGAACCCAAGCCAACATGGACGCCTTGCTTCAAGACGCGTCGCAAAGGAAACACGGCATCGGAAAAATAGACATTCGAGAGCGGGCAGTGAGCTATGCCTGCTCCCCGTTTCGCGATCAACGTGATGTCTGTGTCGGAGATGAAATTGCCATGAGCAAGAATCGTCCGCCGGTACAGCAGACCGAATCCATCGAGCGCAGCAGTGTCCGTGCTGCCGCAGCGATTTAGGACGAACTGATGTTCCCAATCACTCTCGGAGCAATGCGTCTGAACATGACAGCCGGTCTCCTGCGCAAGCCTGCCGAGCCTGCGCAACAGGTCATCCGAGCAGGATGGAATAAAACGCGGTGTAACGACGGGCCTGATCGTTTCGGCTTCATTGCCGGACATCGATTGCACATACGCAATGAAGGCACGTGTTTCTTCCTCAGCGCTCTGCGCGGAAGCATCTCGGTAGTACGGGGGACACTGTTGCGGGTCGTCCATCGCGACCCGGCCGATCAGAGCGCGCTGCGATCTTCTGAGACAGATGTCGGCGAGGATCCGGCTGGCTGGCAGATGGATGCTGGCAAAGTACAACGCCGTCGTCGTTCCGTTCGCGAGCAGCCCCTCGACAAGGGATTCATAGACGCTTTGCGCATAGTGAACGTCGGCGAAGCGCGCTTCCAGCGGAAAAGTGTGGACCTGCAGCCATTCCTCGAGCGGCAGGTCGAGAGCTTTGCCGAGCTGTGGCCATTGAGGTGCGTGGACGTGCAAATCGACCAATCCCGGCAGCAGGCATTGATCAGGCCCGAGCGCCACTAGTCTCTCACTAGCCGCGAAACGCTCTGCCAATCTGCCAGTATCGGGCGAATCGCCCCGGTGGACCGCGCTGATCCTGCCGTTGCTGCCAACAACGATGAGCGCGCCGCGCAGCACTTCCAACTGCCCACGCGCAGGCGCATGTAGCGCGGTCCCCAGAAACGCGCGCTCGGTCGCGGCGTCAGGTACCGCGCTCAGCACAGGGTTGATCTCACCGACACAAACATCACATCCACGGAACTCAGGAACGAACGTGGACGATTCTTACCGGCAAGGCACCGAACGACATACCTCTTGTTTGCTCGGATTCTTCCTATTTGTTGCTGTACATCGATGCGCGCGATGAAATGCACACAGGTGGCGCGGGCGCATCACGGACTGCACCCTTATGCGGCGGCGCCACTAGTTGATGGGCGGAAATCGGAAGCGATTTCCGCGGAGTTGACGCAGGCGTCCCAATTGACGCCCGGCAAAAAGCGTGGTTTTTGCCGGGTAGGTCATAGAAAGGCCCACTGCTAACCCTTGGCGAAGCGAGCGCGCTCGGCTTCCGGACCTGCGGTCGTGTTCGGCTTGCCTGCGCGAGAGCTGGCGAGCTTGACGGAGAGATGTTCGCCGATGCTAATGGGCGGATATTGGCGACCGTCGCGCCCAATGCACGTCGGAATAGTCGAAATCACCGCGTCGATATTCCCGTCGTGGAAGTACGCAGCAGATCGTCTGCGCTGGATAACGCCATCGACGACGGGCGGCTTCACCCGGTGCAGTGTTGAAAGCCACCGGTCGTTGGTCCAGCGCGCGGTGAGGTCCCCGAGATTGACCAACAGAGCACCTTCAGCAGGCTGCACGTCTTGCCACACACCGTCCGGGCCCAGAACCTGTAGGCCCGGCACACGATCTGCCCACAGCACCGTAACGATTCCATAGTCGGAATGGGCACCCATGCCCATCTGGTCAACATCTCCGGCAACACTCCCGGGAGGCAACGCATAGTTGATCATTCTCAGAACGTCGGCTGAATGATCCGTTACCGAGGCGAACAGCTCCGGACCCACGCCCAGCGCATCGGCAAAAATCCGACATAGCATGCGCGCGACACGGCCGGCCTCGTTAAAATAAGCCTCGACGGCGCTTCGGAAGCGCTGCCCGTCGAAGTCTGCGTAGCAGACTGGCCAGGGATTGCTGGCATAGATGTCTCGCGGCAAATCGAGTCCGGGATGAGTATCCGCCGGCACGCCGATATTGAATGCCTCGAAATAGTCCTTGAGCGATACCGCGGAATCGAGACCCAGTGTGAGAGCGAGCGACTCACTTAAAGGGGGCGTGTAGCCGCGATTGATTTCGGGCGGCATCCGATAGGATTGCTTCCACTCGAGCGGCCGAGCGAAGAATGCATCCATGGCCGATGCCAGGCCATCGAGCGTCGCATCGGCAATGCCATGACCCCGAATCTGTATGAAGCCCACCGTGCGACAGGCGTGCTCCAACTGCGTCGCCACAACTCTGCGCGCCTCGGAGGTGCCACCTGCGACGTACGGGGAAATATCAACGAGAGGTACCGAGAATGGCGGTTTCACCGATGTTCACATCCGAAGGAAAGAAAGAAATCAGTGCAATGAGCAGCAGGCACATGCCCGCGGGCAGCCAGATAAAGCCCGCTGTGATCCAAGCCGACAAACCCTCGTTCTGGACCGCCGAGCCAGCCGCGTAGCCGCCCAGGCTCAGGAATTCAGCCAGCAGCGCGCCGGTCACCCCAAAGCAGGCCTTCTGAGCCAAGCTGTTGAGCGAATACCCCATCCCCGCCGTGCGCACTCCGGTGGTCCGCGTCCCGTAGTCGATCGAGTCAGCGACCATCGCGTAGTACAGCGGCGAGCCGATTCCGGCGGCACAAGAGGCCACGATGAAACAGGGCAGAAACACAGCCAGGCTCCCCGGAAACACTCCGATAATCGCCAATGCCAGCGCTTGCAGGAAGTAGCCCCACTGCAGCTGCCTCTTTTTCTCGACGCGAGTCAGCTTCGAGCTGCAGACATTCCCGACGAGGCTGCACACGGTAAACAGCATCAGCAGATAACCGCCGAAGTCTGCGTCCTGATGAAGTACGTATCGAGAGTAGTAGATCGCAAAGGACAGATAAGCGCAGAGGATCACGAAGGAGAGGCTGAAGGCGGCCGTACAAATGAGCCACGGACGGTTGCTCGCCAGGGATTGCAGCAACTCCTTGATCGTGTGCCGCTGAGGTTCCGGCGTATAGCGGACTTTGCAACCGTTGTAGGTAAAAAACCAAAGCGTCGCACCAACTCCACCGACGATCGCCATGAAGATCGGAAAACCCACCAGCTCGTTTTCGCGCAATGAGCCGCCCCCGAGCCAATGGACCGCGGGTATCGTAAGCGCATAAACGCTGAGCGTGCCCAGTTGACAACCGACCATCCGGAATGCGGCCAGGCTGATGCGGGCGCGCGTATCGGTGGTCATGATGTTCTGCAGGATGCCGTAGGGCGTGTTGATGCCGGCATAAATCAGGCCGAACAGGAAGTAGGAGACATAGGCCCAGAGCAAATTGACCCGGCTATCCGCGGATATCGGCAGGAAAACGAGAAATGCGATGCATCCGAAAGGTACTGCCAGCCACTTGATGAGGGGACGTACGAGTCGTCCAGCGCTGCGGTCGATGACATAACCGACCGTCGGATCGGCGAGCGCGTCAAATACCCGCGTCACCAACAGCAAGACAGCGATGTCCGCTGCCGCCAGGCGCAGTGTGTCCGTGTAGTAGTACATCAGGAACCCGCCCGAAATACCCCATAGCAGGTTGGAAGAAAAGTCTCCGCATCCGTAGCAGATCTCCTCGCGCAGGCCAGGGACCGCCTCCGCAACCGCAGCGCCCGTCATCGAGTGAATTCCTGCAGGAACGACTCCACCTCCGACCGCGTGAGCAGCCGGTTCACGCCGTCGCTGGCCGCTTCACGGCACACGAGAAGCTGGTTCATGTATTTCTTCCGATATTGTGTCGGCGTGGTCGCAAAATATTTCTTGAACGCAGCGTCCAGATGCTTGTGCTCGGAAAAGCCGCTGCCGCTGCTGATCCGCGTGATATTCAGAGTCTCATCGCGCAGCAGCTCCCGCGCCTTGTTGACCCGGAGCAAGGTCAGATACTCCCGAAAGCTGAAACCGCTCACCGCCTTGAAGGTATGGGACAGGTGGTGGTAACTCACCCCCATAGTCTCGGCGACGTCGAGCAGCTTGATGTCTTCGAGGTAGTGGTCATTGGCATACGCGATCGCCCGCTTGGCGATCTCCATCGGCCGCTCACCGCTGCCGCCGGCTTTCTCCATATCGTCAAGGGCCACGGAGGATTCAGACACGAGCTGCACCGCTTCAAGCAGCGCGAATACGTGCTTCAGCAGGGCGTAATCGCCGAATACGGGCTCGTGATCGAAGACGTGACGAGCCAGATCGGCGACCGCGGCCAGGAGATCCCGGTGGGCAGGTTCTTGCCTCGGACGAAGTTCGTCGAGGACCATGCTCGGCTCGCGACCCGCACCGCATACCCTATGGAGGGCCGGCGAGAACTGCGCGCCCAGGAGCACACTGCGATCTTCCCGCGGATGCACGGTATGCAGGTCATCGCCTTGCACGAACACCATGCCGCCTCCTTTCAGGCGCAATGAACGATTTCGCAGCAACACTTCGAAACTTCCGGACAGCACGATGATGAGTTCGGCAGCCTCGTGCCAGTGTGGCTCGCAGTACGTGAGCTCTGTGACATACAGGTTGATTGGCTGCTGGTTGAAATCGACCACCTCGTAGCCGAGCGCAGGCTCGGCCACGGCACGGTGCCCATGCGGAGCCGACACGACACTCGAGCGCGCATGTCTGAACGGACGCATCAGGAAAACGTATCCAGATATCTCATGAATGTCGGAAGCTCACGTCCCGTAGAGGGCCTCCCGGAACTCGTCGCGATCGATATCGAGCTCGAACGTTGTCGTCAATGCAATATAAGCGCTGAAAAAGATGTCGGGTGCGTTGACTTCGAGCAGGCGTCTCGCATTCGCGCCGGTAGTGTCGCTCTTGCGCGCGAACAGCTCGCACACGCGGGAAAAGGCTTGGCTGTGTGGCATCAACTCGATCAGAGAACAATCTTCCTGCAGCGGCGGAAGTCGCAGTGGTGCGTCGATGCGTATTTCGGCGCTGAGTCGGATATCACGGGAAGAAGCGCCGGCAAGGATGCGGTAGGGTCCGGGCTCCACGATCCACTCGGACAAGGCGGGGTCGTAACTCGCAAGGCGCATAACAGGGATTTCCATGCGCACCTTCCGCTGCTCGCCGGGCTGTAATTCCAGCTTGTCAAAAGCCTTGAGCTCGCGCGGCGCGCGCGCGAGGCGCCCTGCGGGAGACTCCACGTAGATCTGGACCACTTCCTTACCGGCGCGCGCGCCAGTATTTCTGACAGCGACCTCGATTCCGATGGTGCCCTCTTCTGCGAAGACAGAGCCGGAAAGCTCGAGCTTTTCATACTCGAATCGGGTGTAACTCAGGCCGAACCCGAACGGGAACAGCGGCTGCATTTCGCGCTTGTCATAATAACGGTAGCCTACGTAGATGCCCTCGGCGTAGAGATGCCGATAGTTCTCACCGGGATAGTGTAGAAGCGCGGGGGTCTCTTCCAGGGTGTTGGGAGCTGTAGTCGTGAGGCGGCCGCAAGGGTTGGCGAGACCGAAAAGAATGTCCGCCACCGCACGACCCATGCCCTGACCTGCATAGAAGACCTCGATCAAACCTTTGACTTTCGACAGCCAGGGCATCACGACGGAATCACCGTTGGCCACGACAACGACCAGGTTGCGCTGCACGGACGCGATTGCGTCGATGAGTTCTTCTTGAGCGGGGAGAATGCGTAAGTTCGCCCGGTCGCCGTTTTCACCATCCTGACCGATAGGATCGTTCACGAACATCACGACCGTGTCGGATTTCGCCGCCTCGCTCACGGCATCCTCCAAGGCCCGAGCGTCGCGAGTGCCGTCAGGCGCCGTCCCGGCAAAATAGGTGATGGATAGCAAGTTGCCGGCGATCTCGACGATCTCGTCGAGCGGCTTATCGAGGATCCAGGGAGTCGTGGTGGCGCAGCCCGATCCCTGAATCACCGGGGCGACCGCCATCATGCCCACTACCAACAGCTTCTGGGGACGGTCGGGTGGGATCGGCAGTATCCCGTCTTCATTTTTGAGCAGCACGATACTTTCGCGTGCAATCTGCTGCGCGAGCTCGTGATGTGCTGCGTAATCGGCCTTACATCCAGGCTTGCGGTTGGCCGTCGCCTTCTTCACCAGAGCGAGAAGGCGAGCCGTTGAGCGATTCAGCGCCTCCATGGGCACCACACCGGCTTCGACAGCGCGCAACAACTCCCGACGATCTACCTCGTATTCGGGCATTGCAATGTCATTCCCAGCGAGGAAAGACCGTGGCCGGTCCTTAGTGCCGTACCAGTCCGAAACCACTACACCCTGATATTCCCACTCATCACGCAGCACTTGCTTGAGCAACCATTCGTTTTCCGACGCCTGCACACCGTTCAGACGGTTGTATGAGCTCATCACCATCCATGGGTCGGACTTGCGGATTGCGTACTCGAAAGCAGCGAGATAGATTTCCCGCAGGGCACGCTCGTCCACTACAGAATCCATCTTCGTCCGCTGGAACTCGGAGTTATTGCAAGCAAAGTGCTTGAGGCAGGCCCCGATGCCCTTCTCCTGAAGGCCTTGGACCATTGCAGCGGCCAATTCGCCCGTCAATAAGGGATCTTCTGAATAGTATTCGTAGGACCGGCCGGCCAGCGGCGTTCGGCGGATATTGATTCCCGGCCCGAGCAGCACGCTGACTCCCATTTCAAGACATTCCTCCGCGAGCGCGTTGCCCATGCGGCGTATCAGCTCGGGGTCCCAGGAGCACGAAAGACTCGAGCCGGTCGGAAAGCACGTCGCCGGGCGACTCTGGCCGAACGCCAGCCACTCCGGAGCACTGTTCAGCTCGCCCGGCCGATGCTCCTCTGTCTTTCCGGAAGGCGATACCACGCGGCCGCTGGCGTCCCGTCGGCCCCACGACTGCCCATGATCGATCTGCGCTTCACTGTATCGAACACCATGCGTGCCGTCCGTCATGAGGAGCGACGGAACGCCCAATCGACCAATGGGCGCAGTTCGCCACAGCCCTTTCCCGCTTAAAAAAAAACTCTTCTCTGCCGCAGTGGCGGCACTCACGATCATTTGGATATCCATCATTGACGAAGTTCACTTTCGCTGAAGGTTCGCGCTTGGTATTGCTTATACGATCTCGCAAATCGGCGCACCACGGCCGGAAATTCGAGCCTCGCATGTGCGTGCCCGCACTTTCCTAGCAAATCAGCGCACGAGATACCCGTGATTTGCGCAGCGCCTTCCCTTTTCTTGCGACCTGACGCGTGGAAATCGCGCTCAGCGGAATCGAGCTGGCGCATCGGATTCAAAAGCGGCAGTTTTCATTCGGCTGCGGCCGCCGGTGTCGGACACAGCCGTTGAAGCATAATCAGCCCCGCGAGGCCGGCTGCAATGAACAGAAGACTGAAGGTCTTCATACTCGACAGCGCCTCCATCCGAAACGGTGCAATGGCCAATCGGTACGCGCCATATCCGATGAGAAGCCAGAAGAAAACAACTCCGGGGTGATGAGGTCGCCCAAATCTTCGCACCAGTCCCCATGTCAGGAGCAGCATGAGCAAGGCGCTGTAGAGCTGTACGGGGTGAACTGGCAGTGGGTGACTCGTCGAGCTGTCAATCAATCCGCGGTTTCGTTGATCGATTGCGGCGAAACTGTCATCCGGAAAGATAACCGCCCAGAGTCCGTGCCACGGAATCCCGTAGCAGCAACCTGCACAAAAGCAGCCAATCCGACTTAACGCCTCCCCGAGCGCGAACGGCGCCGCTGCTGCATCTATGAATTTCAGCGTGGGAATCCCGAGGAGATGGGTCATTCCCGTAGCAGCGATTATCGCGCCCATGAGAGCACCGTAGACCGAGGAGCCTGGATTGCTGGAATAGGCCATTCCTATATCGTGCCAAGTCGCGCCGAATTCGATGCAATTCAGCACGCGGGCGCTCGCAATCCCAATCGGAGCACAGGCCGCCGCGATAGCCAGGGTGACACGCACCGGTATCCCTTGACGGCGGTTGAGCAGCATACAGAGCAATGCGGACAGCACAATTGCCACGCCACGCATCACATCGTAAAGGGTGAAATCCAGACCCACCAAATGGTGTGTTTCGGGCCACATACTCGACCAAGCCGATCAGCGGAGTCGGTCGTCCAGCCTCATCGGTCCGGATGACCGGCAGGGCTCTGTCCGCCGGTCTTTCCACCCGGTGCTTTGTCCAGCGCTCCGCTCATCAACAGGTTCCCTGTTTTGGCATCGAACAGCGCGTACGCGCTCGCGAATGCAATCGGTTTGCTTGGTGGCGGACCGGTGAAGTAAAGGGGGCCTCGAATGATCGCCAACCCAACTTGATGCTCGTCGGTCAGTCCCGAGGATGCGCCTTGCAGGCGGGATGTCGCCTCGCGGGCCGGGAGAAACTCCAGACTGTCAGCCCGCAGTTGCGAGATATCTCCAATGCTCCGCCCGAGTCTGTGCGTCTGGATGAACTTCGTCACATCGTCGCGGGTGAATGGCTCTGCACCGGGTTTTACCTCAAGTGCTCTCATTCCCTGTGGCTGCAGGGGTTTTCCGGTCGGCAGGTTCATTCGGACTGCCCCCTCCGGGTGATGGATCCGATGACAGGCGGACAGGATCGAGCAAATCGCCAGCAGACCAAGCACGAGCGTAGTCGTTTTCATGAAGGTGCCTCCGTGATCAGCGACAACAGCGGGTCGTGAAGTCTCCGCCCTCGGGTGCACCGGGGGCCCCGGGATTCTGTGCCCACGAGCCAACAGGGGGACTGGCGCTCGTGACGCCGCCGGCTACCGTTTGAGCGTTGTACCAGAACACATAACCCGCATCCAAAGCCTGCACGGCCCAGATATTGCGCGTGAAGTCGGCTGTGTTGGCCGATGCGTCGTTGGCGACTTCAGGCGCGCCGGCCAGCTCTTGACCGATCAAAATCCTCCGCCCGGTCATTTGCGGCAATGCGCTGCCGCACCCACCGGTTCCCGCCACGGCGGAGGTGCCCGAATACAGGGTGCTCTGGGAATCGTTGTAGATGAATACCAGATACGTGTTCGGGTTGACCCGTCCATCCTTCACGATCATGTAGTGATCTACCGTGCCCGGCGGGTCGGGGGTGCCGAGGTAATGCAAGTTGAACGTGTTACCCGTGCCGGGCCGTGCATCGGCCCAGAAGTAGGTGGGAGTACCTCCCTCATTCACCAGTGTACCGGCCTCTACCCAGCACATACCGAACTGATTACCGGTGCAATTGGCCGATGAGTCGTCGATGAGCCAGATCTCATCATCAACGAAACCGCCACAGCCTTGAGGACAGGACATCGCCACTTGTGTGATGTTGGCAAAGGCTCCGAAGTACTCGTTCGCCTGCGTCCAAGCGTTGACACCATAGCAGTGCCCGCTACTCGGATCTCCACACGAGTACGCGTGGGAAACCTCGCTGAAGGCGAACGAGAGCAGAAGAAAGGCTCCCAGGGCCAGGCGGGCCCCGATCGGCGACTGAATTTGCATTACCCCTCCTTACCAGCAGCAGCACTTGTTCTCGTTGGCCTCTGGCACTGCACACCAGCAACGGTGCGTTCCGATTTCTCATGGCCGGCGTGCCGCACAGGTCGGGCGACGCGCTTCGGTACTCTTATTCCTGACTCTGTAACTGCACCGGGCTTTATCGCACTCGCCGCCACTCACCCGCGCTGGAAGGACGCCGAAATTTGTGCAGCCGCGGGAATGACTCCCAGTGAAGTGCTGGTTGACCAGAGCTGCTCAGGGACGATCCACGAGTGTATCCCTTTGATAGAGTTGGTCCTTTCGCACTTGAGTGATCAAACGCTTTTCGGATCCGCACGAGGTAGCCGAGGCGGGTTTGCTGACATACCAATGGATTCTCAATCCCCAACACGCCGCACTGCGAAGTCGTTCTGCCGGAACTGTGGCGCCCTGTGCTCCATGGAACTGACAGTCGAAGGAAACCGCCTGATCGGCGCCACCGGCGACGGCAGCGTCTCCCCTTATGGCGGGTACATGTGCGTCAAGGGGCTCGCCTCCATTGACTTTCACAATGGTGCTGAGGACCGACTCATGCACAGCCTCAAGCGAGCGCCCACTGGCCAGCACGTGGAGACATCGAGCGCGCAGGCGCTGGATGAGATTGCCAGCAAGCTGCGGGAATTGATCGCCGAACATGGCCCACGCTCGGTCGCGTTCTTTCATGGAACAGGTGCGTACCGTAGTGTGTTGGGAGGACTACTCGAGCGAGCGTTTGCCTCGAAGATCGGCTCGCCCAATTTTCTCTCGACCATGACGATTGACCAGTCCGCCAAATGGGTCACTGCCGGTCGCATGGGTGTCATGACCAGTGGCAAGCCCAGTACGCGAGATATCGATCTGGCGGTCATTGTCGGCAACAACCCGCTCGTCAGTCATCAAACCTACCCATTTGCAGCCGGCGAGAGCGGCTCACCGGCCAAGGCCTTTGCCGAAGCGAAAGCGCGCGGAGCGCACATCGTGGTGATCGATCCGCGCCGTACCGAAACGGCCCGTTATGCGGATTTGCTCATTCAGCCACTGCCAGGGCAAGACGCGGCTCTATTCGCGGGCATCGCTTACATTCTGCTCCGCGACGGAACTTTCAACCGGCGCTTCTGCGAACGTTTCGTGACGCAGCTCGATGCGCTTCGCGCGGCAACCGCCCCGTTCACACCAGAGCGTGTCGCCCAGCGCGCTGATGTACCGATCGAACATATCGAGCTGTTGGCGAAGTGGTTGAGCGAGGCGAAACGGCCGTTCGTGGGAAGCGGCTCAGGGCCTTCGATGTCGGCCCATTCCAATCTCAACGACCATATGATTGAGGCCGTCAATGCGCTGGTCGGCGGTTACCGGCGCGCCGGTGATCTGGTTCGCAATCCCGGCACACTCAAGCCGCGGGTGATCGTTGAGAGCGTCGCAAATGCAACTCGTAGCTGGGAGAAAGGCGCCAAATGTCGGACCGCCGACATTGGTACACTCTACGGGGAGCTGCCGACCGCATTGCTGCCGCGGGAAATTCTCGAACCGGGACCGGATAAAATCCGCGCGCTGATTGTGTTTGGCGGCAATCCCGTGATGGCGCTCGGTGATCCTGACCGTGCGATCCCCGCCTTCAAGGACCTGGAGCTGCTCGTATCGCTCGACGCGCGGATGAATGAGACCGCAGCGCTGTCGCACTACGTCATCGCCACATCGCAGCACTTGCTCCGGCATACCCGTGAATGTGACTACCTCACGCGGCTCGTCTGCCCAACCGGACGGGTAGGCTCGTCAAGCTACGGAGAATGACCATGGTGCTGCTGAGATCGAGCCGGGCCTGCGGCACTGCCAACTCGAGCGAGTCGACGTCGATGCGGCGAGTCAACAGAGGCTCTTTGCTCTCGAGCGGCAATGACATTTGCCCACAGCTGCAGATCGGTTACCTCGGGAGCACTGCTTGGGCTGTCCGTTCCTACCTGAGCTTGCAATGCGACGTCGAGATCATCAGAGTTGCGCTAGACGGGGGCGCCGTAGAGCATCCCGCGAATGCCTGCGCAACAGGAGATAACGATGCCGATTACAGCCGAAGATCTGGTCAAGCAGGCCAAACAATTCGTCGAGTACAAGAAGGACAAGAAATCCAAGATCGCGTATCTGACGCTCAATCGGCCGGATCAATTCAACGCGACAAGCGTTGGCATGCGGTTGCTGTACGGCGACCTCATCCACCGCGCCAACATCGACGATGACGTCAAAGTTCTCGTCGTCCGCGGTACCGGCGATCACTTCGGCACCGGCGGCGACCTGGACGAGCAGAACCAAGCCTATACCGAGGGCGCCAACGTCTCGCTGCTGCACGAATTCGAGATAGACGATCCGGACGTGAAGTATCCGGAGAAGGACTCATTCCGCTACATCCACGGCCTGTGCGAGCACTATTCGAAAGCCCGGGGTGGCTGCCGCAGCCTGCAGGAATTCAAGAAGATCAGCATTGTCGAGGCCAAGGGGTACTGTTACGGCTGGCACTTCTATCAGGCGGGTGACGCCGACCTCGTGGTGTCTTCCGAGGACGCGCTGTTCGGCCATCCTTCATTCCGCTACGTCGGCGTTGCACCGCGATTGTGGACGTGGGTGGAAATGATGGGCCTGCGAAAATTTCAGGAGATGCTGTTCACTGGACGCCCTTTCACCGCGAAGGAGATGTCGGAGTGCGGCTTTGTCAACAGCGTGGTGCCCCGCGAAAAGTTGGAAGAAGAAACCCTCAAGTACGCGACCGCCTGTTCGCAGACGCGGCCGGTAGACACCGTCGCCGTCCAGAAGACCTTCCTGGAGATCTACAAGCAGTACCGCGGTGAGTATATGGGCAGCCTTCTGACCACCATGGTCGAGGGGCTCTGGCCCTACATGAGGCACGAGCCCGGCGATGTAGATTTCGGTGCCTCGATGGGCAAAACCAATATCGCCGGTATCGTCAAGAATCTTGAGAACAGCTACCCACCCGAGTGGCGCATGAGTCGTTCGGGGCGCAAGAAAAAGTGAGCGCTGTTGATCGGCGTCTCACCTGGACAGCGACAATGGTCGCAGCGTCACACGCACCCACAATTCCCGACCCGGTCTTGCAACGCAAGTGTTTTCAGCCGTACCGGCAGGACCTTTCGCAGCGGCACCGGTGATGGAGCCTGGAAGGACTTGACCCACATCGTAAGCCACCAGTGTGCAGGCCCCGGTGGTGATCTTGTTAGCGATATTGTTCGCAATGAGCGCGACCTGCCAAAGATCATTGCTGCTACCGAGACTCACGTTCGAATTGAGCAGGGTGTACCCCGGCTGCACCGAATCTGCCCGATTGTTGAGAGCCGTGAGGTAATGCGACGTGTATTGCGTATCGAGACCGAAGTTCATTTTGAGCGCAGCGCCGATCGCCATCTGATAAGTGGCCCCGGCAGTGGCCTGCCAATCCGGGGCACGGGTGAGGGCCAGACCATCCAGACTGCCCTGGTTGACGAACCTCCCGGTGACTGGGTTCAAGGTTGAGTTGCAACCTTCCGCAATCGTCTGGCCTCCCCAACACGGCACATTTTTCAGGTCCGTGAACCGGGCGTGGTTCCAATTGACAGCCGCACTCAGGCTCAACCCTTCGACGATGGGCGGTCGATAAGCCAAATCCAGGTCGATACCATAAATCTTGGCCTCGCCGGCGTTGAGTGTCTTGATGACCGGGATGCCATTCTGCGCCGGCTCGTTGGTACCCACCTGCAAGCCCTTGTAGATGTAGTAATAGCTCGCAACGTTGAACGCCAACGTGTGGTCCAGGAGGCGACTCTTCAAGCCGAGCTCGCCACCATCGATCCTTTCGTCGCCAAACGAGTTATCCGCTCCCGGACTGACCGGCGTCGTGATGGTATACGAGCCGGACTTGAAACCGCGCTTCAAGGACGCGAACAGGGTCATCTCATCCGTTGGTGTGTAGGTGATCGACGCTTCCGGTGAGTAGTTATTCGACTTGATCTGCGGTTTCAACGTAGCCGTATACACCGGCGTGCCGGTGATGAGGTTGTAAGGTGTGTCGCTGCGCTTCTCGTCCGTCCACCGCACGCCACCCGCAAGCTCCAGGACCCGAACCGGCCTCCAACGCGCCTGGCCAAACAGGGAGTAGGATTTGATGTCGACCTGATGCGAGCCGGCCACGAGAGTCGCCGGGAGGTGGTACGCGGTATTGCCGAGCACAAGCACGCGTTGGTTGATCTGACCGTCTTGATAGAAGCCGCCGCCCGTGAAGTTGAGCGGGCCGCTGAACTCGGTATCGGCTCGCAATTCCTGGGTAATGTCCTTTCGATTGAAGTCGTTGTCTGCAGCTATCGCCGGCGCCGCGAAACCTGCCAGGGTACCGTTGATCAGGCCCTGCGCATCGGCGTGGTAATAGCCGGTGACGGATGTGAGAGTCACATCCCTGTTCGGTCGGTAGTTCAGCTCGAGCGAGCCGAATTTCTGGTTCAAATCGAGGAAAGGATGTCCGCCATTCCTGATTCCGAGGAAGGCGGCCGGGTCCATGCTGACGAGATAAATATTACGATCGAGTGAGCAATCGTCGTTCGGGTTTATGAAGGGAATGCCATCGGGCGCAATCTTGCCGTTTGGACACGACGTCAGCTGGCCTTGCCCCCCATCGCCGTCGATGTTGTCCTTGGTCCAATTCAGCTTCAAGCGCGCGTTGAATGCGTCGACAGGCTTCCAAGTAACCGTGCCGCGCACGATGGCGCTCTGCGTCGCCGATATGCGGTTTGGTGCGGGGTTTTCTGCGCCAGTTCCCGGCGCCGCGGCAGCTGTGTTGTAAAAGAAGCCGGCCGAGTCATTGAACGAGCCCGCCACTCGGACACCCAACGTGCTGGTCACCGGGGTCGAGAGGATGAGCTCGCCGTGCCTTTGTATGGCTTCGGATTCATAACCGAAGCGCGCAATGGCCTCTGGCCTGTCCCCTGGGTCTGCGGTGCGCAAGGAAACCACGCCTCCCGGGCTGTTCTTGCCAAAGAACAGCGACTGCGGTCCCTTCAGTATCTCAGCCTGTGCAAGATCGAACAGACCCGCCGAATAGGCCAGACCCTGGGTCATCGACAGACCATCGATGTTGAGTGAGACCGACTGATCGACGCCTGCATCGAGGGTGCTGGTGCCAATACCGCGAATTGAGATTTGCGGGCCGATGGACAGCACGGCATCGCCCATGGACAGACCCGGTACCTTGGACGACAGGTCCGTGAGGTCCATGATCTGGTATTGCTCCAGGGTTTGCCGGGTGACCGCGGTTTCAACCACCGGCACCTTGAGAATCGATTCTTCCCTCTTGCGAGCCGTGACGACGATTTCCTGCAGCTCGTCTGCCACGGCAGGCAGGCTTTGCAGAATCAGACCGGCGGCTACTGTGCACAACAGCGCTGTGTTTCCAAACATCAGCTCCCCCCTCGGAAGCAATGCAAGCGGCAGGTAGTATTGTTGAACACCACGAACAACAGGCTGCGAGTTAACGCACGCTTGCCGGTTCAATCAATTCGCAGTTCAGTTTGCGGCAAGCATGGCGATGAGCAGGTGAGGCAGCAAACGGTTTGAACGGCGACTTGTCTGCAGCTGCAACTCAGCTTCGTTATCTCTCGACATTGGCCTTCGACCGTGACATAGAGGACGGCCACTACGCGGGAGGCAACGATGCCTGAGCAACTTGACGACTATCGCCTGCTTGGCCGGTCCGGATTGCGGGTATCGCCGCTCTGCCTCGGTACCATGACCTTCGGTGTGGGCCCCACCAAATACTCCCTTACCACCTCTCCCGGTGATCCCAACGCCTCAGGCAATCACCGCAAGAACATGGTGCGCTCGCTCGAGGACAGCCTCAGGCGGTTGCAGACGGACTATATCGACCTCTATTACCTTCATATGTGGGATTTCCGCACGCCGGTCGACGAGATATTGCGGGCGTTCGACGATCTCGTGCGCGGGGGGAAGATCCTCTACATCGGCGTGTCGGATACACCCGCCTGGCAGGCATCTCGCATGCAGGCAATTGCCGAGTTGAGAGGGTGGACCCAGTTCTGCGCGCTGCAGATTTCCTACAGCCTGATTGAACGCACGGTGGAACGGGAGATGATCCCGATGGCGGCCGAGATGGGCATGGGTGTTTGCCCCTGGTCACCGCTCGGCGGTGGCGTGCTTGCGGGAAAGTATTCCAAGGCAGATCTCTCGCCACCCAACAACCAGAACATGAGCTCGCGCAAGGCGATCAATGCCGTGACCGGCCGCCTATCGGAGCAGAGTCTTGCCATTGCCGCAGTAGTCGGCGAGATCGCGCAGGAGACCGGCAAGACATCAGCCCAGGTCGCCGTAGCCTGGACGCTGAGCAACTCGGCAGTGACCGCTCCTGTGCTCGGCGTACGCACAGTCGCACAGCTGCAAGACAACCTCGGCTCCCTGGAGCTCGAGCTCAGCAACGAGCAACTCGCCCGGCTCGACGCGGCAAGCCGGGTGCCGAAGGTGTTCCCGTTGGACATCCTGAAATCGCCCGCTGAGAAAATGATGTTCGGCAACGTCAAAGTACGAGAGCGCTGAGTGCCAACGTCCATTAACACCACGCGGAAACAGCCACCGAAGCAGCCTCAATAACTGGCCAAATCGGCCAGCACAGCACCCATATCGGTCTTTTCCCACAGGTTCAGGAAAGCAGTCAGAATCAGCAACTGCGCGCGAAACCGCTCATTGCTCGCGATGCGCGAATCGCGGCGATCCGTCACTTCGCTGAGATCGGAAATTCCTGACAGTGTCTGCGGCACGTCCAGCAGCCAGGTAAGGCCCATCATGGCCGCGTAGACGATCAGATGCCTCTTCAACTCCCCGCGGTCGAGTGTCGGGCCACCGCACCTCTCAAACTCGTGCACAAACAGTTCCAGCAGACCGTCGAGGTGATCGTCCCAGATCTCGATTTCCGCACCGCTGAGACTCCCCCAGATGGCCATGGCAACATTCATCTGGCTCACATTTCCCCAGTCCAACAATCCGCATTCGAGCTGGTTCGCCTGGATATTCGCGGAACCAGTCGGTCATGACCAGCCGCTCGGCGATGCGCCATTCGTCCTCGCGCGGTTCGAAGCGATCAAGATACCGACCGGAACCGATCACGTCGACCTTGCGGTCATCCTTGGTGAGGCGATGATAGCCGTAGAAGTAGGATTCAACGTCCGCGCGGTTGCCGCGAATGGTGATCAGCACGTTGCCTATCATGTGCATCGTCTGGTCCATTGTGTTCATGATCGGAAAGGCCCAGGCAATGAACTGTTCAGCGTTGCCCTTGAAATCCAGGTGTGTGTCGATCGCGTCCGGCCAATAGGCACTGCGCATCATGTCCGCATCGAGCCTGTCGACACCTCGGGAGTATCGATAAAGGCATTCGCGAATCGCCTCACGATCGGCGAGCTCATGCAGGATTTTCGTGACCGACGTTGTCATGGGTGCACCTCATCAGGGGCAGGCAGGCCCTGGGTGAGTTTGCCGGAGGCGATACGCAGGAGCAACTCCGTCTTGCCGACGCGGCGCCGACCGTGATGGCCGAATTCGACCCTGCCCCTTTTGCATCAAGTTCGTATCGGACTCTGGCCCCGCGACTGTACGTCTGTGACGCATAGACATTGCCCGCACCCAAGACGACACGAAGGGAGTCGTAAGTCCTAGCACAACCGCTCCGGCCAGCGGCGCGACACGCGTTGAGAGACGTGTGCCACTCACGCTGCAACCCCACGCAGTCCGGGACGTCGACACGTGACGTTGAACACGCGTGCAATCCCGCGACCGAAGAAAGACTCACAACACACAGGGCTCAATGCATCGATCATGGATGGCTAACTCGGACGGGTATCTACAACATGACGATCACCGCTTAAGCCACAAACCTGCGCTCGAGAGTGCATGCACATTTTTATTCCGTTGAGTTATGTTTTACGTATGATTGGCGTAGAATCCGTCCTCTTGAAATTTGCAACCCCCCTCCTTCTGATGTTTTCCTCGGACTCGTTGCATCATCGGTTATTCTCCCATCCTCAGATGGTGCACGAGCTCATGCGCGAGTTCGTCCCTGATGCAGTCGCGACCGGTGTAGATTTCTCCGGCCTGCGGCGAATCAACGCCAAGTTTCATGTCGACCGGCCAGCGGCTCTGCGGCGCGAGGGTGACGTTATCTGGAAGCTGCCGACCCGCGAGGGTGCCGACAGCTATCTGTACTTACTGATCGAGTTCCAGAGCGAGACTGACTCGTGGATGGCGGTGCGCACGCAGGTCTATCTGGGTTTGCTGTACCAGCAAATCATCCAGGAGAACAAACTCAAGCGCGGTGCCCGGCTACCGCCGCTGATGCTGCTGGTGCTGTATAACGGCGAGCGCCGCTGGAACGCCCCGACCGGGATGCCCGAGCTGATCGAGCTGCCGTCAGACTCCAGTCTGTGGCACTGGCAGCCGCAAGTCCGATATTGTCTCTTGGACATGGGCGCCTTTGCCGGCGAGGACTTGGCTCGAAGTGACAGCCTGGCAGCGTTACTGTTCCGCCTCGAGCAACGGCAGTCCCAAGAGGGTTTCTGCGAGCTGATCGATGCGCTGGAGGGCTGGTTCCGCGGGCACCCGGAGTTCGAGCCCATGAAACAGCTATTCGACGAGCTGGTTCAGCAGGCGATTGTAAGTCTCGGGGTACAACGGCCGATACCGAATGGTTTAGTGGAGAAGAAGACAGTGCTGGCGACACACGGTGAATACTGGAAACAGCAATGGCGCGCCGAGGTGCGCGCCGAGGTGCGAGCCGAGGTGCGAGCCGAGGTGCGAGCCGAGGTGCAAGCCGAGGTGCAAGCCGAGGTGCTCGTCGGATTGCTGGTCAGGCGATTTGGTCCTTTGGAGCCCGCCTTGCATGCGCGGATCCATACAGCCGACCCGGCAACTATCGCAAGCTGGTTAGACCGTGTCATCGACGCTCCCGATCTGCGCTCCGTGTTCGAAACCGCCGCGCTACCAGAGTCGCATCACTCACGCTGCAACGGCGTCTAAGCCCGCACGCCTACTCGCGACGTTCGAACACGACGGCCGGGCACTTGGGACATCGCCCAAAGACAAACCTTCAGGCCGCGCAGCGCGAGGGCTCGCTCATGTGCCGAAGCGCGGTTTAAGGCGGCTCGCTCCGAGCAAGTGCAGCCGCAAAAGAATTGCGGCCTGTTCCTGGTCGCCTTCGAGCAGCCGGTTGAGAATCTCCAGGTGCTCGCTGGACGAGTCGCGCATGCGCTGCGTACCGTAGACCCAGTTGTAGCTGAGGAAGCGCCGCAGGCGGTTCTGATGCACGATCGCCTGGTGGGCGAAACGGTTGCCCGAGCAGCCCGCAATAAACTCGTGAAAATTCGCGTTCAGCTCGAAGAACTTCACGCTGGTTGTCTGCTTCCATCCCCCGGCGACGATTGCTGCGTGCTCTTCGTGTAACCGCCGCGCGCCCGCGACGTCGAGTCGGAACGTCGGCTCGGTTACACAAGAGGGCTCGATCAACAGACGGAAACGGTAACTCTCATCGTGCAGCTGCAGCGAGTCCAGGGTGGGCAGGAATTGCCATCCGTGGCCGTCGCGCCGTTCGGCGACACTGTCCTGCGCCATTCGCCTCAGCACGCGGACAAGCACACCGCGGGCCACTCCGTACCGACGCATCAAGTCAGCTTCGGACACGTGGTCCGGCAGCTTGCCGGCAAAGCGATCCGCCGCCATGCGCTCCGCAAGCAAATCGTCCTCGCTCTCCGTATCGGCGTACGGCTCGAGATCCTGCTCTCGTACCGCGCGCTTGAGGACATACCCTCGGCGCGGCACCACGTTCACCAATCCGCGTTTGGACAACACAGCCAAAGCCCCACGTATCGGCGTGCGCGAAACGCCGAAGGCCTGAGCAAGTGCGTTCTCGCTCAGCCAAGCGCCCGCGCCGAATTCTTGGTCTTTGGCGTGAGTGAGAATGCGCCCCGCAAGACGTACCTGCAGCTTGCTGCTGTTCGGTCGCTGTTTTTGCGGCATTTCTACGTAATCCTCGAGTGGCGATGACGTTCCCGTGCGATCGCCGTCCAGGTGATGGAGCGCAACTATCCTGTCTTTTATTGAATGAAAAATCAATGAGATGTCCGTGTCCGGGACAAGATGAGAGGGTTACGACCACGTCGCGGACGTCGGGTTGCGGTGAGGGTGTCGTGGCTTCCAGCGTGCCTCTCGTGTTGGCTTTGGTGGAACGGCGGGGGCCGGGCAGTGCTTACGCGCGCGATTTCTGGCCGTTCATCACGCAGGATCCAAACCGCAAATTACCGATCCGGTAGGCTGGCTACCTGTTGCTCCCGCGAAGTTGTATCGGAGAGGCACCTTGCTCATGAGTGAGCGTGCCCGCGACGCCAGCGCCTGTTGCCGGTTTCAGCGTTGCCGCGCGCGTCAAATGCAGGCACATCAGGCTCGCGGCCAGATCGCGCTCGTCGCTCTCCAACGCGGTCAGGATGGCCAGGTGCTCTTCGCACGAGGCGGCAATCTGTTCCAATCCGTAGGTCCAGCTATGACTGACAAATCGCCGCAACTGATTTTGCAACTGGACCGCGTGCCGAAAGAAATGATTGCCGGTACACGCAGCCAGCGTCGCGTGGAAATCGGCATTGATATCAGAAAATCTGAGCGTCGCGACTTGATTCGGCCGCATCGCGAGGACCGCCTCGTGCTCGCGCCGGCAACGCGCGGCCCACTTGCGATCGAGCAGGAACCCGGGCTCGAGCAACGCCGCCGGCTCCACCGTCAGGCGGAATCGATAACTGTCGTCATGGCTCTTACCTGATTTCAGCAGCGCCGTGAATTGCCAGTAATAGCCCGGATTGCGCTCCACGAGCCCTTCCCGGGACATGCGTTGCAACACACGCAGCAGCAAACCACGTTTGATTCCGTACCGGTTTAACATGTCAGCTTCCGAAAAGCGCTCCGGCAGATGACCGCGGACATATTCATCCGCTACTTTGACATACAGGGCCTCCTCATCTGACGGAACTCCCTCTCTGATGAGCTTGGCGAGCGCGGTCGCGGGCGCTCGCACCCTGAAGCCGCGCCTCGGTCCGCTCGGAGCAACGATACCCAGTGCAGCGAGATATTGCAGAGCCGCTCTCACCGATGTGCGCGAAACCCGGAGCGCCTCGGCCAGGGCAAGCTCAGCCAGGTGCTCGCCTCTGCGCAGACCATTATTCTCGATGTGAGCCACGATCTGCGCGGCCAGTTGCCGCTGCAGGTGGCTCGGTGCGGAGCTGTTGCCGTCCCGTTTCATCGTCAAGCTGGTTGTCCTCTCTCGTCGGCCGGTCTCCGGCGCACTGGCCCGTAGACCACCCCGAGGCTGCGCTGCTCGAGGGCGCAGGTTGCGGTGACCGCTTACTCCGGCAGGATCTGTTCGGTCAGGGCAATCGCGTGCTCGTGGCGACGCCTTCCTGTTGCCAGCCCTTGACCTGAGGGATCACGTACGTATCGAGATACGAGACGTACACCGGTGTGTCCGGATTGTACGTATACGGAATAAGTGCGAAGACCGGCTTACCGTGACCCGTCTTCGGTACCGAGCCACTGCCGCTTGCCAGCGGGTCGGGATCCGTATCGGCGGCGTACAGCCAGGCCACTGGCAGTGATCCAAGCATCACGGCTGTAAGGGCGGCCACCACGCGGCTCATCCGCACGAGCATGCTCCCTGACTGGTTGAACTGTTCGCGGGCGTCCCGATTCCGCCGTCGGCAGTATGTATTACCATTTCTTTAAATACAACAAATGACAACGGCCAAAGTGCGCGCGGTGGCCATTCCCTCCTCGCAAAGCGCGCACATATTGTCTTTCATAAACTCAAACGACCACTTGTTGTGACATCACTACAAGCCGTTGGTCTCGGTTGCAGGCAACATCGAGTGAGCAATTCATCACAGAATTCCGCTGAAAATCGGCAAAAACCAAAACTTCCAACACTCCGTGTCGATTTGCCGTATCTGCAGCTGTTGTTTTATGCAGAAACATAGTGCTAGGCTGCCGTATTGCTCAAGTCGCGGGTGCTGCGAGCTGCCATGCGGGCTATCCGATTACTTCGTAACAATGGAATGGAGGAATGAATCGAATGCGAACCAACGACAGCGTGCCCTGGTGGCTCAAGGGAGCAACGCTCGCCATATCAGTCTGCGCTTCGAGTGCGCGCGCGGAAGCACCGGGTGATGCAGGGGGAGCCGTTGATCTGCTGGAAGAGATCATCATCACCGCCGACAAGAAAGACAGCTTCGGCGCCGACTACGTGCAGGCCGGCACGTTTCGCAATGCGCGGGTGATGGACACGCCGCTCACGGTCACGATCCTGCCGCGCGCACTACTTGACGCCCAACAGGCCAGCTCGATTGGCGATGCGCTGAAGGACAGTGCGGGCGTGACGTACTTGCAAACAAATCCAGCCGTGACCAGCAACATCGCCATCCGTGGCATCCCGGTCGATAACCGAGCCAACTGGCGCATGAACGGTGGGTTGCCGATCGTCAACCTCATCGATCTGCCGCTCGAGGACAAAGATCGCGTCGAAGTACTGAAGGGCGTCTCCTCACTCTACTACGGTTTCACGACCCCCTCCGGTGTCGTCAACGTGGTCATGAAGCGGCCGACGGCGGATCCTCTCCTGGCGCTCACAGTGACGGGCAACCAGTATGGCTCTTACGGCGGCGCCATCGACGCCAGCCACCGCTTCATCAACGACACGCTCGGCGTGCGGGTCAATGCGGCCGGAGGGCAGATCGAAACGGGCGTGGACAGGGTGTTGGGACATCGCGCCCTGGGCGCCGTGGCGATCGACTGGAACCCGATCGAGGCGCTCACCGTGCGGCTCGATGCGGAGTACATCCAGAAGAAAATGTCAGAGACGCCGCTCATCCAGGTAAACCTGACCAAGGGCGTGACCATAGCCGGGCAGAAGCTGCCCGCCCTGCCCGATCCGACGAACAACCTCGGTGCGCAATGGATGACCGCAAACGCCCACGAGCAGAACGCGATGGGCCACATCGAATACCGCATCACGAGTCACTGGTCGATCATGGGAGAGGCCGGACGCTCGCACGAGCTGCGCGACCGCCACTTGGGCATTTTCACGGGCTACAACCCGGTGACGGGTGACGGTTTGACCGTTGCCGGTAAGATCGTTCCGCCGCTCGGTATCAGGATGGCGCCCGGCACGACCTACGAGAACCAGAATTACCGGGCCGAAATCGCAGGCGCTTTCCGCACTGGACCGCTCGAGCATCAGCTTTCACTCGGGTCGAGCTACACGCTGCGCGTACAGAACAATGTCAAGCAGACGATCGTGCCTGTCTTGCAGAACCTCTACAATCCCGTTGATATCCCTGTGATTACCGAGCCGCCTGTCACGAAAGTCAGCACGGCGCCCATCCATGACAAGGGCTTGTATGCCTTCGACAAGGTGAGCTACAGCACCTGGGTCGACGTTCTGCTGGGCTTCCGTCACACCAAGTACGAGAGCCAGACCATCACGTTCGGCCCCCCCGCGAGTGCGACCACCTATGCCACCCAGAACAACTCGAAGTCCGGCGGCATCGTCTTCAAGCCGGATCCGCGCCTCAGCACGTATGTGACCTACCTTGAAGGACTCGAGGAAGGTGGAACGGCGCCGCTCGCTGCTCTCAACAACGGGACGATTCTGCCGGCGGGAATCACCAAGCAGAAGGAAGTCGGCGTCAAGGGAAAGCCCATCGACTCATTGTTGTTGGCGCTGTCCTATTTCGATATCGAACGTCCTTCGGCCTTCACCAACGCTGCCAACATTTACGTGCAGGACGGTCGCACGACGTACAAGGGCCTCGACTTCAGCGCTACAGGTGAGATCGGCTCGCAGGTGTCGCTGCTGCTGAACCTGATGACCGAGACCTCGAGGATAGACAACACATCCAACCCGTTGAGCCTTGGCGCCCGTCCGGAAGACACGCCGAAGTTCACGGCTTCACAGTTCCTCGAATATCGGCCCTCTATTCCCGGCCTGGGGATTCTCGGCCTGACCGGCGGCGTCGTGTTTGTTGGCAACCGCCCGATCGACAACGTCAGCGGCCCAAACACTCTGTTCATCGGCGGCTATACGACGTACGACCTCGGCGCTCGTTACTCATTCCCGCTATGGGGCAGCCAGATGAACGCGCGGCTGAAGGTCGAGAACCTCACGAACAAGCGTTACTGGTCCGGCACTGGCACGGACTACCTGGCCGAGGGCCTGCCGCGGACGCTGAAGTTCGAGTTCGACGTGAGCCTCTGAGCGGGTCCCTTCAGAAGGTACACGCGACAACCCTGGTCCTGCCCTTGGCGGCAGGACCAGGGATCTAAGCGGATCACGGCTTCAGATACTTCCCGAGAAACGCGAAACTCCGCTCGAACAGATCCTTGCGCTCCGGCGTATCCCCGAACAGAAACAGGTGATCGCCAGGGGCCTTGTCGTAGATCTTCGATTCGAACACCTTGTTGCGCGCCTTGAGCGCATCAATCAGCCGTCCCGTATGCAGCGTCAGCGGCACGGTCTTGTCGCCAGTCGTAGCGGCTATGAACAACGGTGCCTGAATCTCGTCCACGTGGTTGAGCGGAGAAAGCTCCACGTACGGCCCCAGATTCTCGGACGGCAGCTTGCCGCCAAAGTAAGGCTCGCTGGCGGTCTCCGCCCGGCGCCAGTCAGGCTTGTAGGCCATGAATGCGATGAGATCGGTGAGCCCCGCGACATCGACGGCGGCCTTGAACTTGGTCGGTGCGCGCTCTATGGCCATCAGTGTCAGCATGCCGCCGCGACTGTGCCCGTAGATCCCAAGGCGAGCCGGATCGACACCCGGTAACCTCTCGAGATAGTCAGCCGCCGCCAGCACGTCCGCGATGTCCGTGTTGCCGAAGTTGCTCTTATGGTTGGTTTCCCCGTAGCCCGAGCTGCTGTGATACTCGGGAAAGATCACCACGTAACCCTTGCCTACCGCGTAGGCGATAAGATCGAAAAAATGCCAGTCCAGACGGCTATGCCACCCGCCGTGCACGACGATCAGGCCCGGGTATCGCTTCCCGGGATCCAATGGCCGCGGCGTGAAGACATAGGCAGGCACGAGGTCGGTCCCGCTGGCGTACTCAGTCCGCCGAATCGACATCTGGGCGTCATATTGGCGCAGCAAGTTCGAGTACATCGCCTCCTGCTGCGCCGCCTGGACCTCCGCCTCGATCAGACCGAGTTTGGTCACCACGTCGCTCGCCTCCTGGTTGGTCGCAATCCGCGGCGAAGTCGGATCGGCGGCGGGCGTCTGGGCGAGCACGTTCATCGCCGGCGCGAGGCCGAGAAACGCGGTCAGGGCGATTGCGCCGGGTTTGATGACAGGTCTTTTGGCTGGCAACTTCATCGGATCACCTTCCGTAGCAGACTAAGAAGACGGCGGTACATGCGCCCTCGTGGGACGCCGATGGATTATAGAATGATAAAGTACAAGCAGAGGGCAAGCCATGAGAACATTGGCAGGGCGTGCCGCCGCTGCGCGCATCGCGCGGATAGTGCAAGCGACTCCAAACACGACTCGCGGAAACTTTGTCATAACGCTTGCAAACCAGCCCTCGCGGGAATCACCAATGGCGCCGCCACCGGGCGGCGGATCCGGGATCTGCCGCTCGCGCGAGCCGGATTTACACTGGCCAAGTCCCAATGGGAACTGTTTTGGGGAAACGCTTCGAGGCGCGCAGCGTTATAGGCCGCGAGCTAACCAGGCCTCACCATCTGGCTTTACGAAGCCGTTGTCTGGGTCGGTGCGCAACACCTGATGCCGTTAGCCGGTATTGCGCGTAACGCAACGGGATTGGTATTCGGCAAGGAAGCTCAGGAGTCGCTCGGTTGGTGGGCGTATTTGGTCGGTACAGCGATTCATTTCCTGTTCTCAATCGCGTGGGGTGTGTTGTTTGCCTGGGTCTGGCCGCACTTGCGCAAGCGAGGATATGAAGCAACACTGGTTGCTCTGTTTTACGCCGTGGTTGCCTGGGTCGTGATGCACGTGGCAATCATGATTGCCTCCAACAACCATCCCGACTACTACGATCCGGTGGTGATCATTGGCGGTCTCATGTCCCACTTCTTCTTTACGGTTCCATTGGCGCTGATTGTGGAGCGCCAACTGGCCACGCAGTGCGGCTAGTGTCCCAGCGATACCAGGTTGTCGGATCGGTTTAGCGGCAGGTACCGTCACCATGCGGGGCTGCTAGAAACTCGGGCAGTCGCTCAGCCGTCTCGGAAAAGGCCTGCAGAATCGGAAATTCAGACGCTGCCACGACATCGGGGATCAATTGTTGCGTGAAGTGCCAAGCGACGGCAATGCTCACACCCGCCTGATTTATAGCCGCGCTTGAGACGGTAGGCGGTCTGGAAGACAGCTCCGTCTCCAGCAATTGATACGCTGAGAGAAGCTGCCCGGTGACCCGGCTGACCCACGGTTCGTGCAATTTCTCTGGCGGCCTAAGGTTGCGCTCATAGACGATTGAAACGCTTTTCTCGCATGCGGCCAGGGCCAAGCCGACCTGGCGCAGAGCATGTTGCCGCTCCGCAAGCGTATTCGGCATCAGACTCCTTCGGCCGCCGACGAGCGCTTCAGCGAACTCAATGATCAAAGTCGAATCCATCAGCACTTCCCCGTCATCGCACACCAACGAGGGAGCCTTCACCACTGGGTTGATCTGACGGAATTGCTCAAAGGTTCTGAAGACCGATATCGAGCGATGCTCGAAGCGCAACCCCAGCAACTGCAGGGAAATGGCCACCCGGCGTACATATGGAGAGTCGAGCATCCCGATCAATTGCACAGTCGTACCTGCCTTGTGAACATTGCCCGAGACCAGAATAGCCAAATATTGAGACGCCGCAAAACCGTCTGCCGAGGAGGCACCCGAACACGTCGCCGCGCAGCGACAATGGGCTTCAGAGTCGCGGTGCTAAGCTTGTGGGCGGCCAAAACGATTGGCCATCGACCCAAGTTTCCCGGAGAGTTCGCCATGCGTTTTTTTGCAGTCAGCGCCGCGCTCGTACTTGCGGCTACGCTTGCCTGGGCCCGGGAACGCGCGCCCTCACCCGCGGGTGCAGAGGTTTACATCATCAGCCCGAAGGACAGCGCCACGGTCTCCAGCCCTTTTGTGGTGCAGTTCGGTTTGAAGGGCATGGGTGTTGCGCCCGCAGGCATCAAGTTTGAGAACAGCGGACACCATCATCTGTTGATCGACTCCGATGCGCCGGCCGACCTGAATGCGCCGCTGACTGCCGACGACCGGCTGATCCATTTCGGCAAGGGGCAAACGCAGACCACCGTGACGCTGCCTCCCGGGAGACACACCCTGCAGCTGTTGCTGGGGGATCAGAATCACATGGCTCACACACCCCCCGTCTTCTCGAAGAAGATCACAGTCACTGTCACCAAATGAACGGCGTGCGGCGCGCTGAACGCGATCGCCGCGACCTTAACGGTATGTCATCAGCACCATGGCTCCATCATCCGTTTTCAGCAGCATCCGCACATCCTGCCGCGCTGAGCCATTGAAAGGTTTGCGGAATGCTTACCCATGTAGTTTTGGCGATGGACACCCCCCGGCGAAGCCGGGGGTGCCGTTTCCGATCGTTATGCGTGAGCTACGTCATCAATCCCAGGGATTGGCAGGCTGATCGTTGATAGCAACCCAGAACCGAGTGGCGCTGCTGATGCTGCCCCGGCCCCACCAAGTCCAACCGCCGCCGCCATCATGAAATTCTCCCATCCGATAACCAGCACCGAAGGTAGTGGCGCAGATGTTGTCCGCAGCGGCTTGGGACGCCAGCGAGAAGCCGCTCACCGGCGCGCTCAAGGCAATGTCGCCCTGCGACCAACCGTCATTGAAATCAAAAGTGATTCCCGAGGGGGGCGCTAGGCCATTTTGGTTGAGGCACAAGATCGGCAACGAGGCGCTGGCACTCGTATCACCAGCATAAGGGTTAGTCTGCCCATCACTTCCCACATGAGCGTACGACCCGTTGGTCTCGAGCAATCGCCACGTCATACCCAAATGGCCTTGATTGGCCGTGACCTGGACTGCATTCGTTGAGGACTT